>Ga0190315_1000622_pt1 | contig 16793 bp, 16 predicted proteins | sample 48701101_MG_FD_161673 | JGI IMG/M metagenome (GOLD analysis project Ga0190315, IMG submission 161673) | Hydrothermal vent sediment bacterial communities from Southern Trench, Guaymas Basin, Mexico - 4870-11-0-1_MG | ecosystem: Environmental > Aquatic > Marine > Hydrothermal vents > Sediment ...
AAGGGCCGGGTTTCATCGGCCAGAACTTCCCGGATTTTACCCCGCTCATGGGCAGCCCGAATCACACCCAGGGCGGTCCCGTAACCAGCACAAGCCAGGGCTCCGGCGTTACAGTGGGTCAGAACTCGGGCCTTTTCAGGCACGATTTCAGCCCCCAGAGCGCCGAGTTTGCGATTGGTTTCAATATCTTCCTGCCTGATCCGGCAGGCTTCACTAACCAGGATATCAACGGCTTCGCCGGCGGCAAGCCCACTGTCCACTGCCCGCTGCCAGACTTTTCGCATACGATTCAGGGCCCAGAAAAGATTTACTGCCGTCGGCCGGGTGGCGGCCAGCAACTGACATACCGACTCAAACCGATCCCAAAACCCTCTATCACCGGCATCAGCCAGCTGTTTTTTCATTCCCAGAGCCACGCCCATGGCCGCGGCGACGCCAATAGCCGGCGCCCCCCGAATGACCATGGTTTTAATCGCCCGGGCAACTTCCTCGGCTGTAGCGCAGGTAACATACACCTCTTCCAGGGGCAAACGGGTCTGATCGATCATAACCACGCCTTCAGACTGCCAGGAAATGGTTTCAAAAGACATTATTCAATCACCTGTGGCACCTGAAAATAAAACCCTTCCCGCTGGGGGGCATTTTTCAGCGACTGCTCATGGGTAAAAGATTCACCCCGCTTATCATCCCTGAACGGAGTATCCATGGAAATCACATGAGCCGTAGGTTCCACGCCGCTGGTGTCGATTTCATTCAACTTGGCCACATAGCCGAGGATATCACCAAGATCTTTACCATAGGAATCAAGCTCCTGTTCATCCATTTCCAACCGGGCCAGAGCGGCAACATGCCTCACCTGTTCTCTAGTAATTTGTTCACTCATTTATGCCACCTCTCAAAGTACGTGCTTGAAGCAAAACAATTATGCATCGATAGATTCAGACTATAACTGACAAAACTTTTATCGTCAACCCGGCATCAGAATTGAGGTTCAGGGCCAAAAAAAGGCGGCTTTTACAAGCCGCCAGATTTATTTTAGGATAATGATGTCTTGTTACATCAGCATCGTCTGGATAGACTGACGGGCCATGTCTAACAAATATGAAGGGAAAATACCCATCTGTAAAACCCCGACCGCTGCCAGCACCAGACCAACCACCAGGGCCGGTGAAGGCTTAGGCATAACAACTTCCCGCCCAGCTTCGGTAAAATACATCACTACCACCACCCGCAGGTAGTAATAGAGAGATATGACGCTGTTAATCACCCCGAAGATAGCCAGCCAGACAAACCCGGCCTTCATCGCCGAACTGAAGAGATAGAATTTTCCCATAAAACCTGATGCCGGCGGGATACCGGCCATGGAAAACATGAACAGCGCCATGGCCAAACCCATCAGCGGATATTTAAAGCCCAAACCGGCAAAATCTTCCAACTCAGTATATTCACCCTCTTTTCGACCCAGCAGGGCAATAACCCCGAAAGCCCCGAGATTAGTAAAAGCATAACTTAAGAGATAAAAAAGTATGGCTGACTGACCCAGCTTGCTGCCGGCAACAAAACCGATCAGCAGATAACCGGCATGGGCAATACTGGAATAAGCCAGCATCCGCTTGATATTGGTCTGGGATAGAGCCACCACGTTACCGATGGTCATGGTCAGGAAAGCAAACAACCACATGATCCCGGTCCAGTCAGCCTGCAAATGCCCCAGGGCAACGAAGAAAACCCGGAGCAACGCCGCAAAGGCCGCCGCCTTTACCCCGGTAGCCATAAAACCGGTAATTGACGTAGGCGCTCCTTCATAGACATCAGGAGTCCACATATGGAAGGGAAACATGGCAACTTTAAAGCCAAAACCCACAGTCATCAGGGCTACCCCGCCCATGAGCATCCGGGAATGTATAACTTCAGGATGGGCGGTAAGAAAAGCACTTATTTTAACCAGATCCATGGTCCCGGTACTACCGAAGATCAGGGCAAATCCAAAAAGCAGAAATCCGGAAGCAAAAGCACCCAGTAAAAAATATTTCATCGCCGACTCGATGGATTTAGCATCATCGGTCTTAAAACCAGCCAGGACGTAGATAGATATTGACATGGTCTCCAAGGCCAGAAAAACCATCAACAGGTTGCCGGCAGAACCCATAAAACACATTCCCACGGCCGCAAAAAGCAATAAACAGTAATATTCACCACAGTTGAGTCGGGGGAAAAATTTCTGATAGTTGATGGATGTCAGGATAGTCAAAATTGTGACCACACAGATAATCAGGGTGATGAAAGAAGAAAACCCATCCGCCAGAACCATCCCGTTATATGCGGACTCTCGAACCCCATTAATCATCAGGGTACTGATCAGGGCAGTGACCACCCCAACCAGGGAAAGATAGCCAAGAGAAGACGTTTTCTTATCCTGCGGGCTGAAAACACCAACCAGCAAAACCGTCAAGGCTGTCAACGAGAGTATAACCTGGGGCAGTATTGCTTTAACATTCAGCGCCGGGACGACAAATTCCAGCATCTCCATTACGTTCCTCCACACTCATTTACAGAAGGGATTAGCTCAACGATTGATCATCGCTGTTTTATTATTCAATAATTTTATCTTTATTTTCGGATGCCGGCAGCACCGCGGCGATCCTGTCTCCAAGACTCTGGGGCTGCTGCTGGGCATAAGCCTCGTAGCGGGTATTGAAATCTTTAAGAAAATGGGAGACTGTGGCATCCATCTTCCGCAAAAAAAGGCCGGGGAAAAAGCCCATGACAAAAACCAGCACAGCCAAAGGCAGTAAAGTTACAATCTCACGGACGTTAAGGTCTTTCAGCTTCTGGTTTTCCGGTTTATCCAGGGGGCAGAACATCACCCGCTGATACATCCACAGCATGTAAAGCGCCCCCAGGATAGCACCTGAAGCTGCAATCACCGCGAATATCGGAAAACTGCGGAAGGCCCCGATCAGAATCATGATCTCACCAACAAAACCATTGGTGCCCGGCACCGCCACCGAGGACAGGGTGGCAATCATGAAAAAGGTGGCAAAAACGGGCATAACCTTGGCTATACCACCAAAATCTTTGATCATCCTGGTATGACGACGCTCATAGATCATACCGACAATTAAAAAGAGCGCTCCAGTACTGATTCCATGATTGAGCATCTGGTAGAGACCACCTTCAATCCCCTGCATATTCAGGGCGAAAAGACCAAGCATAACATAACCCAGATGGCTGACACTGGAATAAGCCACCAGCTTTTTCATGTCAGGCTGTACCATGGCTACCAGGGCACCGTAGATAATTCCAATTACCGCCAAAGTGGCCATAACCGGCGTGAACTGATGGGTAGCATAGGGAAACAGCGGCATGGCAAAGCGCAGAAATCCATAAGTACCCATTTTCAGCAGAACCCCGGCTAAGATGACGCTGCCGGCGGTGGGGGCCTGTACATGGGCGTCAGGCAACCAGGTATGCAGCGGGAACATAGGAACCTTGATGGCAAAGGAGACAAAGAATGCCAGGCACAACCAGAACTGCACCGAAATGGGAATATTTAGTTTATACAATTCAAGAATGCTGAAAGTATAAACACCGGTAACCTTATAATTATAGTAATAGAGGAAGATAATAGACAAAAGCATAAAGACGCTGCCAGCAGCGGTATACATAAAAAACTTGACCGCGGCATAAATCTTTTGCGGACCACCCCATACTCCGATCAGCAGATACATGGGAATCAGCATCAATTCCCAGAACACATAGAACAGAATCAGATCCAGGGATACCAGCGCCCCGAGCATGGCCGTTTCCAGCAACAGCAGGCAAACCATGTATTCCTTCACGTATTTCTGAATATAGGACCAGGAACTAAGTACGCAGATTGGCGTCAGAAAGGTTGTCAGAATAACAAGCCAGAGGCTGATGCCGTCAATTCCCATATGATAATTAATGCCAAAACTTTTAACCCAGGGGATTAATTCCACAAACTGCATGTTATGGGTGACATTATTAAAATAAAAAATCAACGGCAGGGAGATAAAAAACTCAATGACCGTAAAAGCAACCGCAGTTCCGCGCAAGATATCCTCGCTCTCCTTATCAATCATCAACAAAATAAGGACACCGAAAATCGGAAAAAAAGTCACCAGACTGATAATCGGAAAGCTCAACTGATTCATCTACAAATCTCCTTAACCTGAAAGGAACTTAGGATTTTCTAAAGTCGTGCGGAGCGCAATCTGCTTTAAGATATGGCCCTGATGAAATAATATATAACCAGCACCACGGTCCCCAGCACCACCGATACCGCATAGCTCTGGACATATCCTGACTGGATGTAGCGGACAACCCCGCTGAACCAGCCGACAATCCGGGCCACCCCATTGATAATGCCATCGATGATAGCCACATCAACGCCTTTCCACAACAGAACACTAAAGCCATGGAGAGGTTTGATAACCGTCAATTCATACAATTCATCCACATACCACTTGTTAAGCAAGAGGCGATAGAGGAAAGGATAGCTGTTGGCCAGCTTTTCCGGAATATCCCGCTTTTTAATATACATGGTATAGGCCAGAAAAATTCCCAGCAGGGCGATAGTTACCGATATTGCCATCAGCAGGTACTCAGCAAACATGGAACCATGCTCGGCCGCATGATGCATCCCGGCGCCATGAACTGCTTCCGCTGCCGCGTGAGCCCCATGGGCAATGGTACCACCAGCTTTATGCAGCAGTTTACCTGGCCCGATTCCCATAACCGGATCGAGAAAGTGATGAATCCGATTGCTGCCCCCCAAAGCATGGGGGACTCCAAGATAACCAGCCACCGCCGCAAAGAAAGCCAAAACCATCAGCGGAACAGTCATCGTCTTAGGACATTCATGCAGATGCTCATCGGCCCCGTCAGGTACCCGGCTTTCATTAAAAAAGGTCATGAATACCAACCTGAACATATAAAAAGCAGTCATACCGGCAGCAATGGCACCAATCAGCCAGAGGAGGAAATGGCCATGGGGACTGCTGTAGGCCTTCCAGAGAATTTCATCCTTACTGAAAAAGCCTGAGAAACCGGGAATCCCGGCAATCGCCAACGTACCAATCAAGAAGGTCACATAAGTAATGGGAGTCTTGGATTTCAGCCCACCCATATTGCGCATATCCTGCGCATCTGCATGGGAATGAACTTTGTGCAGGCCTTGATGCATGGAATGGATCACGGCACCGGAACCAAGAAAGAGCAGCGCCTTAAAGAAGGCATGGGTTAAAACATGGAACATGCCGGCAGCATAGGCTCCAACCCCTAGCCCCAAGAACATATAGCCCAACTGGCTGACGGTTGAATAGGCCAGCACTTTTTTAATGTCATTTTGCACCAGCCCGATGGAGGCGGCAAAAAGTGCGGTCAAAGCGCCAAAGGTCGCCACTACCCCCATGGCAAAAGGTGACATGGAATAAAGAATGTTAGAACGGGCAACCATATATACCCCGGAGGTAACCATGGTCGCCGCATGGATCAAAGCACTGACCGGTGTGGGACCGGCCATGGCATCCGGCAGCCAGACATAAAGCGGTATCTGGGCTGATTTGGCCGTACAACCAACAAACAGGAGCAGGCATACGGCCGTCGCCACCTGGGGTGACAAAAGATGAACATGAGTAAAGACCTCTGAAAACTGCAGGGTCCAGATACCATGTTTTCCCAGGCTGGTGTAAAGCAGAAGCAAGCCTAGAATAAAACCAAAATCCCCAATTCGGTTGGTAATAAAAGCTTTTTTACCGGCGATGGCATTGGCTTCTTCAGAAAACCAGAAACCGATCAACAAGTAAGAGCAAAGACCAACTCCTTCCCAACCGAGGAAAAGCAGCAGGTAATTATTGGCCAGCACCAGGTTGATCATCGCAAACATAAAAAGATTAAGATAGGTAAAAAACCGGTACTCACGACCTTCTTCCGTCGACATATAGCCAATGGAGTAAACATGAATCAGAAATCCGACCCCGGTGACAAACAGGCACATCATCATGGATAAAGGATCTATCTGATAGGCCACATAAGAATGCAGCACCCCACTGTTGATCCACTTGAACCAGGTAAATTCATAAAGTCGCTGGTCGGCAGGCAGACCCAGCATCTGGAAAAATAGAATACAGGTGACAATAAAGGAGAGCGCTACTGCACCGCAGGCCACCCAATGTATGATGCTCTTGTTGATTTTTTCAAACCGTCGCCCCAGCAACCCATTAACGAGCACACCAATGATAGGGAAAATGGGAATCAACCATACTTTATCGAACATGTCCCTCTCCTGTTTTATCTCTACTGATCAATCCTGCGATCTAAAAATCAAGCACTGTATACGTTTGCTACCATTTCATCAGGTTTAATGACTCAACGTTAATAGTTCCACGTTTACGATACATAAGGACAAATATGGCCAAACCCACGGCTGCTTCTGCTGCCGCTACCGCCATAATGAACATGACCATGAAAATGCCTTCCACCGACTGATTGGCCCGGCTGAAGGTAATAAAAGCAAGATTGACCGCTCCAAGCATAATTTCAATGCACATGAAGACAACAATAGCATTCCTGCGAGTTATCGCACCAATAGCTCCGATGGTGAAAAGAACAACTGCCAGAGCCAGATATAAATTATGATATGCTACCATGGTATACACCTCACCTTATTCGCTTTTCTGTTTGGCCAGGACAACGGCCCCGACAACCCCGGCGGTAAGCAGAATGGAAGCTAACTCAAAGGGCAGAACGTAATCGGAAAAAAGAAAGTTTGACAGCACCGCGACATGGCCAAATTTGGCCATCAACTGATCGGTAACCGGTCCTTTAATGGCCAGCAATCCCCGGCCAACCCCGACAACCATCAGCTCCAGGAAAAGTACCAGCAGCAGAACCACTCCAACTACCTTGGTTTTACGTACCGGCCCCTGTTCCTCCTGCCTGAGGTTCAACATCATGATAGCATAGATAACAAACATCATAATGGCCCCGGCATAGACAATAATCTGTAAAATGGCGATAAACTCGGCCCGCAGCAGGAGGTAAAGTACTGCCATAAAGAAAAAAGAGGTAACCATCCACAGAGCGCTGTGAACTGTATTTCGAGTAAATATCACCAGCAGAGAGGCGATAATTGTCAAACCACCACATAGGAGTAAAATGATCAATTCCATGGATAAACCCCACACTTAATCGAAATTATTTCCCGGTGAAAATAAACTTTTCGGGATTTTTCAGCTTCTCTATATCAAAAATAAAATCTTCCCGGTGATAATCGACATAGTCATAGACCTTTGTCAATTCAATGGCGTCCTTTGGACAGGCTTCCTGGCAGAATCCACAGAATATGCAGCGAATTTCATCAATGATAAACTCTTTGGGATAGCGGGTTTCACCCTCTTCCTCATAGGGAACTATGGTAATTGCCTGGGGAGGACATATCTTCGCACACAGGCCACAGGCCACGCATTTAAGCTTGCCCTGGTCATCAACTTTCAGCCGGTGCAGACCACGCCAGCGATCCCTGATCCTCCGCCGCTCCGTCGGATACTGGATAGTGACGGATTTGGAAAAATAATTCTTCAAGGTGTAAGCCAAACCTTTGAACAACGGGGCAAGATAGTTCCCTTTCTCGGGCCGCCTTCCACTGACGTTGAGTGCATAATCTTTTTTTTCCATCATTAATCACCTTTTCAACTCACAATGATGCCGGTAGCAGAATCAAATGTTAAAAATAACCATCCATAAACCGGTAAGGACAATATTCAGCAGGCCAGCCGGCATCAACACTTTCCAACCCAATTCCATCACCTGATCATAGCGGTAGCGGGGAAAGGTGGAACGTTCCCAGACACAAAAGAAGACAACCGCAAAGGTCTTGATAAAAAACCAGACGGGTCCAGGCAGCAACGGGCCATGCCAGCCACCGAGAAAAAGGGTGGTAACCATGGTCCCGAAAACGAACATATGACAGTATTCAGCCATGAAAAACAGGGCGAATTTCATGCTGCTGTACTCTACATTAAACCCACAGGCAAGCTCGGCTTCCGCCTCCGGCATATCAAACGGTGTCCGGTTTATCTCAGCCAAACCACAGATAATAAAGAGAAAAAAAGCAAGCGGCTGTTTAACAATATTCCACAACCCAGCCTGGCTTTCAACAATACCCACCAGGCTCAAGGTCCCGCAGACCATGACAACACTGATCACGGCCAGGGCCATGGGCAATTCATAACTGATCATCTGAGCCCCGGCGCGCAAAGCCCCGATCATCCCGTACTTGTTACCGGAAGACCAGCCACCCAGCATGCAGCCATAGGAACCGATGGTGGAAATCCCCAGGACATAGAGAATACCAATATCAAGGTCTGTCAGATAGAGGGTTATTTCGCGACCCATGATAGTAACGGTATCACCAAAAGGTATTATTACCAACAGGGACAGTGCGGCCCCAATGCTGATAATCGGGGCAATAATAAAAATCGGTTTATCCGCATTGTCAGGAATAACTTCTTCCTTCATAAACCCCTTGACCCCGTCAGCCAATGGCTGTAAAAGGCCATGCCAACCCACCCGCATAGGCCCGTGGCGAAGCTGTACCAACCCAAGTACCTTGCGCTCTATCCAGGTGGAATAGGCCACAATCAACATGCTCACCCCAAACACCACCAGGGTTTTAATGATCAGTATGATCCAAAACTCAATCATGAAAAACCTCCCTTAGGATGCCTTCTCAACCTTGACGGCACAGACTTTATATTCGGGAATACCAGAATCAGGACAAAGGGCAGCATTGGTCAGCTGATTAACCGCCGTCTCCCCAAAATGAAATGGAACAAAAACCACCCCGGGAGCCGGTCGGTCCGTCAACCAGGCTTTTACTTTAATATTACCCCGCCGGGAGGCAATATTGACAAAATCACCATCCTCAACCCCCAATTTTTCCGCATCAGCAGGATTTACCTCTGCCAGCGGCTCAGGATAAAGTTGGCTCAACCCCTCGCCCTTACGGGTCATGGTGCCGGTATGGAAATGCTGCAATACTCGACCGGTACTGAGAATAAAGGGATATTCGGCATCAGGATTTTCCGCCGGCGGGCGGAATTCGATCGGAAAGAAAACTCCTTTACCACAGGCATATTCACCCACATGAAGAATGGGGGTTCCAGGGTGATCTTCCGTCGGACAAGGCCAGGCAATGGCCTTTTTCTCCAGACGTTCATAACTGATCCCCGCATAACTGGGGGTCAGTTTACGGAGTTCATCCATCACCGTCCGGGAATCTACATACTCCATCGAATAACCCATGGCGGTAGCCAACTGACAGATAATCCAACCATCTTCCCGTGCCTCTCCCACCGGTTCGATGGCCTTGCGGACCCGCTGAACCTTACGCTCGGAATTGGAGAAAGTACCATCTTTTTCAGCAAAGGAAACCCCAGGCAGTACCACATCAGCCAACTGGGCAGTCTCGGTAAGAAAGATGTCCTGCACCACCATAAAATCAAGTTTTTTGACCGCCTTTTCGATGTGGTGCAGATCAGGATCGCTGACCAGAGGGTTTTCACCCATGATGTACATACCCTTCAAGGTGCCTTCTTCGGCAGCCGGGAACATCTGGGTTACCTGCAGCCCCGGAACCGCGGAAAGTTCTTCCAGACCCCAGGCCTTGGCAAATTTCTGCCGTACTTCTTCATCGGCAACTTTCTGGTAGCCGGTGAACACATTGGGCAACGCCCCCAGGTCACAGGCGCCCTGAACATTATTCTGGCCCCGCAGAGGATTAACCCCGCCACCGACAACGCCAATATTACCGCAGAGCATGGCCAGATTCCCCAGGGTTTTCACATTATCGGTACCGCTGGTGTGCTGGGTGATACCCATAGCGTAGAGGATGGAGGCAGGTGATGATTCGGCATATATCACCGCCGCTGCTTCCAGATCTTCAACCGAAACTCCGGTAATCTTTGAGACATATTCCGGGGTATACTTTTCCAGGTTGGCGGCAAATTCTTCAAAACCAACCGTACAAGTTTCAATATGCTCTTTTTTATGCAGCGCCTTCTTATGCAGAATGATATGCATGAGACCATTGATCAAGGCCACATCAGTTCCTGGACGATGCCGCAGCCAGATGGCGGCATAATCAACCAGACCTATGCGACGCGGGTCGGCAACGATTAGCTTCGCCCCCCGTTTCAACACTGCTTCTTTAACGTAATTGGCAAAAATAGGATGGTTTTCCGTGGTATTGGTGCCAATAGCCAGAATAGCTTTCGCCTTCAACACATCCTTGATCGGGTTGGTCATTGCTCCGCTACCGAACGTGGCGGCCAGTCCGGCCACCGTAGAGGAGTGTCAGAGACGGGCGCAGTGGTCAACATTATTTGTGCCGATGACCCCGCGCATGAATTTCTGGAAGAGATAGTTTTCTTCATTGGTACAACGGGCTGAAGAAAGGCCGCCGATGGCATCGGGACCGGATTCTTCCTTGATAGCCCCAAAGCGTTCAGCCACCAGGGTTAAGGCTTCTTCCCAGCTGGCTTCCTTAAACTCACCATCTTTTTTGATCAACGGCGTAGTTAAGCGTTCATCACTGCCGATAAATTCATAACCAAAACGGCCTTTAACGCAAAGACTGCCGAGATTAACTCCTTTGCCCTCCTGGGTTGTCACCCCGATGACCCGGTTGTTTTGGACATTAAGTTCCAGCTGACAGCCACAACCGCAGTAGGTACAGGTGGTTGGCACCCGCTCAACCAGCCAGGGACGTCCCTTGAAACGACTGAGATTTTCCGTCAATGCGCCGGTGGGACAAACACTCAGGCACTCACCGCATGATTGACATTTCTCTGCGTCAATCACCACGACCTGGGAGCCATACCCCTCACCTTTAATCTCAATAGCTCCAATACCCTTAATCTCCCGGCAGGCAGTGACACAACGCAGGCACATGACACAACGGTCAGGCCAATAGCGAATCAGGGGCGTGGCATACAGTGATTCCCTTGCCGGCTTCGGGGCCTGGTATTCAACCTTGTCGATGCCAAACTCATACACCAGATCCTGCAGCAGACACTCCCCACCCTTGTCACAAATGGGACAATCAAGGGGATGATTCACCAGAATCAGTTTAAGGGAATCCTCCCGAATCCGTTGAATCCGGTCTGAATTGCTGATTACCGCAATACCTTCCTCCACCGGAGTGGTACAGGCAGCCATCGGATGGGCAATACCCTCAATCTCCACGACGCACATCCGGCATGAACCGATGGGATCCAAACGTCCATGGTAGCAAAGCGTCGGGATGCGAATGCCGGCGGTCCTTGCAGCCGCAAGAATCGTCGTTCCTTGCGGAACCTTCACTTCCTTGCCGTCAATCGTTAACGTGACCATGCTTATTTCCTGCACAAGTTAAGTTTATCTCCACTGTTATTAAAGAATCATTCACAAATCAGTTTATGACGTTGCCTCGGTCACCGCAATGGTGGCAACCCGGTAACACCTGAGACAGCGATCTGCCTCAGCCATGGCCTCCTGGGGTGAAAACCCTTTTTCCACCTCATCAAAAGTCCACTTCCGGGTATCTGGAGGCAGCATTTCAAGCTGGTAGCGGGGGCTGCCGCCGAGAAAACCGATATCCTCAGCCGGGTCATAAACCTTGACCACATCAAAGAGTTTATCAAAATAATCATCTTCAGCGGCTTCCAGGTTCAGTCCATTAATAAGCTTGTCGATATTAATCGCCGCCGTCCGCCCTCCAGCACAGGCAGTAATCAGAGCTCCCGGAGATGTCTGGCAGTCACCGGCGCAAAAAATCTTGGGATTTTCAGTCTGCTTGGTAAATTCATTGACGACGATGGTATTCCAACGGGTGGTTTCAACTTTATCTATCCCCTCAAGCATCGAAAGGTCTATGGTCTGACCAATGGCAGGCACGACAATATCGCAGTCAATAATAAACTCCGATCCTTCAACCGGCACCGGACGACGTCGACCGCTTTCATCCGGCTCGCCCAACTCCATCTTAATGCACTGCAGACCTACCACCTTGCCGTTTTCCGCAATGACCTTGATCGGTTGAGTGAGATAGTGAAATACCACCTTTTCCTCTTCAGCATCATGAATTTCAACCTCATCGGCAGGCATTTCATTCCTGGTCCGCCGATAGACCAGGTTGACATCAGGTTTATTGACCCGAAAGGAGCAGCGCACACAGTCAATGGCCACATTTCCACCACCAACCACCACCACTTTTTTCCCTTCAGGATAAGGATCTTTGCCTAAATTGATATCAAGCAGATATTGCACCCCGGTAATAAAACCTTTATACCCGTCGTTTTCGCCCTCGACCCGCATAGCTGAACTCAGGTGGGCTCCATGGGCGATGAAAACGGCATCATTATCCGCTTCCAACTGTGACAGCTTTATATCTTTGCCTACTTGGGTATCATAATGAATGGTGACGCCCAGCTTCTGAACCTGTTCCACCTCTCCACGCAGGATCTGACGCGGCAACCGGTAGTCAGGAATTCCGACTGCTGACATGCCACCAGGCTCTCCCAACTTTTCGTAAATGGTAACCTGGTGTCCCTTGCGGGCCAGGTGGTAGGCACAGGTTACGCCGGCGGGACCGGCACCGACGATAGCCACTGAACCGGTTTTTTCCGCCGCTTCAACCAGATAATGGGGCTCTTTGTTTTTTTCCAACTCGTAATCAGAGACAAAACGCTTGAGGAATTTAATCGAAATGGGCTCATCCAGATTCGTCCGCCGGCAGTGTTCCTCACAGGGACGCACACAGACTCGGCCAACCACTCCAGGCAGAGGCAGCCGTTCACGGATCACATCAAGTGATTCCTGAAACTTACCTTCTTTAATACACTCAACATAGGTGGGAATATCGAGATGGATCGGGCAGGCATCCATGCAGGGCGCGGTCAGTTTTGACCGGTAGGTTCCCGCAGGAATGGCTGCGCCACCATTGGCCGCCAAAGCAAAATCATCGGCAAAATACTCCAGGGCATGACGAAGGGGAAGAGGTCCTGACTGGCCTATATTACATTTGGAAGACTCACTGATTGATTCTGCCAACCTGGCCAGAATTTCCAAATCTGCCTGCCGCCCTTTGCCGCGACACATTCTCCCCAGGGTATCAGCAATTACCTTGGTACCAATGCGGCATAAAAAACATTTACCACAGGATTTTTCCTGGATTGCCTCCATATAGGTACGACAGAGATCGACGATATTAACCTCGGAAGTTCGCAGAACAATGCCATACCAGCCTATCAAGGCCTTAATCTCTTCATTCTGCTGAAAATATTCCGGCAATGAAACCTTGCTTGCAGTCTCATATTCCTGGGGTTCCTTGCTGCGATTGTCAACAACTTCGCCCCCCCAGGAGCTGAAAAGTATCTCTGCCATCACTATACTCCCATTTCCATTCTTTTATCCACAACCATGCTGTTTTTAGCGGTCGACCTCTCCCAGAACGATGTCGATGCTGCCAACAATGGCGATCGCATCGGAAAACATGTGCCCGGGAAGGATCTTTGATAAAGCACTAATCAGGATAAAAGCCGGGGAACGAATTTTCATCCGGTACGGATTTTCGTTGCCATCCCCAACTATATAAAATCCCAACTCTCCCTTGGAGCCTTCAACCGACTGATACACTTCACCAACCGGATCATGCGGTCCCTCACTTTGAATCTTAAACCGGCGGATCAGAGCGCTTATGTCATCCATAACCACATCCAAACTGGGATTGGTTACCCACGGATTATCAACATTCACCGGCCCCTCGGGAAGGTTTTCAATCGCCTGATCAATAATCTTCAACGATTGAGTCATCTCTTCCATCCGTACCAGATAACGATCGTACACATCGCCTTTATCACCCACCGGCACCTGAAAATCAAAATCCTCATAGCTGCTATGGGGCTTCGCCTTGCGGATGTCATAAGGAACCCCGGAACCACGCAGACTTGGTCCGGTAAAACCAAAATTTACCGCATCCTCAGCCGAAACCGTCCCAATGTCCATGGTCCGCTTGCGCCAGATGATATTATCGGTCAACAGGGTGTGATAACCTGCCAGTGCAGTCGGAAACCACTTGACAAATTCGCGGACACCCTTGATGAAATCAGGAGTGATATCATTGGCCAGGCCGCCAACCCGCAGGAAAGTGGGGGTCAAGCGATAACCTGAAGCCTCTTCAATAATATCATAAATCATTTCCCGATCACGGAAACCGTAGAACACCAGCGTCATCGCCCCAATATCCAGGGCATGAGTACCAACCCAGATCTGATGGGCAGCAAGCCTGGACAACTCTCCCATGATCACCCGGATATATTGTGCCCGCTTGGGAACTTCAATCCCCAACAGTTTTTCAACCGCCATGCAATAACCGAAGTTATTCAGGGAGGCGGCCGTGTAATCAAGGCGGTCGGTGAGGGTGATGACCTGCTGATAATTCATATTTTCAGCAATCTTCTCAATCCCGCGATGCAACTGACCGACATGCGGTGTTGCCTTGACAATGATCTCACCGTCCAATTCCAACACGATGCGGAGCACCCCGTGAGTGGATGGATGGTGCGGCCCCATGTTGAGGGTCATTAATTTGCCTTCAGCCATCTTTTTTCCCCAAGTAGTGTGTTTACAGGACTTCTATGGTATCAGGATCCCACTTTTCATCAAAGTCTTTACCTTCCAGAGGAAAGTCTTTGCGCTGTGGATATCCTTCAAAATCATCCCACATCAAAACCCGCCGCAGATCAGGATGGCCGGCAAAACGGATGCCCATCATATCAAAAACTTCCCGCTCGGCCCAGTTGGCAGCCTGCCAGATACCGGTGACCGTGGGAACATCTTCGCCTTCGACGACCGGCAATTTGACCAGCAACCGGTCAAAACTGTCCATGGAAATCATTACATAGACAACCTCGAAGCGCGGTGGCTTACGGCGACGCGCTGAATTATCAATGGCCAGGATGTCGATCAGCAGGTCGAACCCCAGCTGTTCATCATCATGCAAAAACTGCATGACTTCGATAAAAGCATCATTACTCACGGTTACCTGCAAATCACCGCAACAATCCTGATCAGCGACGACTGCTTCCGGAAATTTGGCTTTGATCCGTTCCAGTATTTTCACGTTTTCCATAGTTGCGATACCACCCTGCTATTCAACGACATTAGGACGTACATCATCAAAATACTCAGTCCTGATCTTCTGCTGCAGCTTCATCAAAGCGGCCAGCAAGGCTTCCGGCCGTGGTGGACATCCAGGAATATAAACATCCACCGGGACAATCTGGTCAACCCCCTGAACCACAGCATAGCTTTTAAAAACCCCGCCGCAGGAAGCACAGGCTCCCATGGCAATCACCCACTTAGGCTCAGCCATCTGGGCGTAGATTCTCTTGACCATAACGGACATTTTTTTGGTCAAGGTCCCGGCCACAATCAAAAGATCAGACTGCCGGGGTGATGGACGAAAAACTTCAGAACCAAACCTTGCAATATCGTAGCTTGCCAAACTGGTAGCCATCATTTCGATGGCACATCAGGCCAGGCCAAAGGTACACGGCCAGACAGAATTACTCCGCCCCCAGTTAACCAGTGAGTTAAGGTTGGTAAGCAGGAAGCCATCACCTTTAATGCCACTTTCTACTCCCATTCCAACGCTCCCTTTTTCCAGACATATATATAACAGATAAACAAAATCGCCATGAAGACCAGCATCTCGACGAAACCGAAAAGGCCCAGTTTTCGATAATGCACTGCCCACGGATACATAAACACACACTCAAGGTCAAAAACCAGGAACAACAAAGCCACAACATAATACTTGATCGGAACCTGAACGTAGGTGGTTCCCTCAGTGGGCATCCCGCACTCAAAAGTTTCCCGCTTCACCTTAAAACTGCGATGTGGACCCAAAATACTTGAAACCGCCACCGCAAAGACGCCAAAACCAATGCCTACCAGCATCATCACCAGTACAGGAATATAATTAACCAACATTTTTCCGCCCCTAGAAAGTAGTATGGTTCAGTTATTTAACCAGCTAACTATTTAGTGTTCATCCGGAAATGCTCATTTCCCGATGAACGCTCTCAGCGATCAGCAGTCAGCTTTCAGTAAAACATTGAAAAAACAACTTGTTAAGCTAAAAGCTAAAGGCTGATAGCTAACAGCTCGTCCGGAAACGGTAGTTTCCGGATGGAAACTATTTTAACCAGCTGAATTCTTAAATAACCATAATGTCCTTGTGAAGCTTTTTATTAAACGAGGATTCTATATCTGAGAGCACAGACCTTGTCAAGGAAAAAAGTAAAAAAATATTGTCGACATAACACAGAAATATATCATTATTTTATCTCAATCTCAACTTTCTGACTTGCATTGCCAGGAATACATTATCAGGATGTTCAGGCTTGGCTCATAGCGGTTTTGGCCGCCGAAGGAATCAGGGATGGTGATTCGCGGCGGACGCCTCGGAAGCTGACCATGGACGGACGGGGAGCTGGAAAGAAAACTTAATCAAACACTAAATATTGCACACAGTATATAATATTAACTAGTTGAAATGTTTGATTTTTTCTTGTCACCGCATCAATTTATGTGTTATGTGGAAAAATCATATTCATCATCATCATCATCTTTATTTTAAAATGGTGAGCTATAAACAACGATCAGAATAATTATGTTGTCTAATTTATTTCGATAACTAACCAAGGCGGGCTTAACGCCCGCAA
>Ga0190315_1000623_pt1 | contig 16762 bp, 15 predicted proteins | sample 48701101_MG_FD_161673 | JGI IMG/M metagenome (GOLD analysis project Ga0190315, IMG submission 161673) | Hydrothermal vent sediment bacterial communities from Southern Trench, Guaymas Basin, Mexico - 4870-11-0-1_MG | ecosystem: Environmental > Aquatic > Marine > Hydrothermal vents > Sediment ...
GCTTGGTTAGAAAAATGTCACAGACTTTGGAAAAATTGTGAACGCAAACTAGACACTTCTGCTCAAATGGTGGTTTTAGCCTTTATTTCTTTACTTCTAAAAAGATATTGAACAGGCTCTAAGACTTTTTTATTGAGCTTTTTTGACCGAATAATTGCCCGATTTGAAAGATTTAAAAATTAAATCTCTTTATTAGACTTGTCCCTTAAGAAGCTAAGTTCTTGATTTTTTAAATATAATATATCGTATTTTCAATGATTTACGTTTATTTAGGGACAAGTCTATTGATAAAACTCTTTATTGCCCATTAAGACTCTCCTTGAAACGCTGAAATAAAATTTCATTAAGAAGAGTTGTTTTCGAACCTTCTCTGAAATGAGCTATCTGTTCAAAATCATCGCCAGAAATTATAAAACAAAAACCAACTGTCTGCTAAGGTAACTCGCAAAAAATAAAATACCCATCAGGGCAACCACAAGGGATTGCCCCTACAAACCTTTGATGATGGTAGGGGCAATCCGTAGGGTTGCCCTGGTAGATTATTTTTTGCGAGTTGCCTAAATCCTTGTAAAACGCCCAGAACAGTTTTTTACTCCAGTAAAATATTCTAATAATGTCTTCTTTTGGAACATCATGCCCACCGTTTAATACCCTGTTTCTAACTCTTGCTATATTAACTTCATAATGTTCAAGATACATATAAAATAATGATGATGTTATAACCTTGTCATCATTTTTTAATGATCTATCTGATACGCAATGATAAAGGGCAACCACAATGTGAGCGACTGCCCCTACAATTCATTATGACATCATCTGGATAACTTGTAGGCGCAATCCGTAGGCTTGCTCCATTCAAATAGTGATATTATAAGTACTGAACCATAAATTTTGAGGTATTTTAATAGAAGCAATGTTTATTTGTAATTAGAGACGCGAAGCGTCTCTTTGCGGTTAAATACTTGTTTATTTGTGGTTCAGTACTTAGAGGTCTATCTGATATTTACGACAGGATTTTGATTGCCTTTAACCAAAGCTGATCTTACCTTCTAAGTCATTGCGTGAGTCGGCATTTTTTAAGGCTTCTTCTTTGCTGATTTTGCCGTCTTTATATAAATAATAGAGGGCATCATCAAAGGTTTGCATCCCTTTTGCGCCGCTGGCTTTCATGGCATCTTTGATATCAGTCAGTCTCCCTTTGAGAATGAGATTCGCAATATTCGGGGTGTTGATCATCACTTCGATGGCAGCGCAGCGTTTGCCACGCACATCTGGAATCAGGCGTTGGGAAACGATGGCCCGAATGTTAGATGACATGTCCATAAACAGGGATTTTTGTTTTTCATTCGGAAACATGTTGACGATGCGATCGAGGGCTTGGTTGGCATTGTTGGCATGCATGGTGGAGACACATAAATGCCCCGTATTGGCGAGTTCTAAACCCGCTTCCATCGTTTCCATCGCACGAATTTCTCCAATCAATATGACATCGGGCGCTTCGCGCAAGGAAGCTTTAATCGCGGCGGCGTAAGAGGCGGTATCGACACCCACTTCTCGCTGATTGATAATGGACATTTTATTGGGATGCGAAAATTCGACGGGATCTTCAATCGTTAAGATATGGCCGGGGGAGTTCGCATTGCGGTAATCAATCATGGCCGCTAAAGTGGTCGATTTTCCGGAACCGGTGCCGCCTACCATGAGCAGTAAGCCGCGTTTAGACATCATAAGTTCTAATAAAATTTCTGGGGTACCCATTGATTCCGCGGAGGGAATCTCGGAGGGAATAAACCGCATGACTAGGCCAATCGTTTTGCGTTGAAAGAAGGCGTTGCCACGAAAACGGGCGCTGCCATCGGGCAGTGAGATGGCAAAATCTAAATCTTTGGTTTGTTCAAATTGGGCGATTTGCTCATCGGTTAAAATGGAATAAGCACATTTCTTGGTAATCTCTGGTGTAGCAATAAAGCTACTCAATGGGCGGGCACTGCCATAAATTTTGGCCTTGATTTGGGAACCGACGGTGACAAATAAGTCTGAACCGTCACATTGATGTGTTATCTTTAAATAATCAATCAACTCGGTACTGTCTATTATGGGCACTTCTTTGGAATCTGATTTAACTTCTGCTTTTGGTTTTTCTTCTTTTTTCTCCGATTCTTTGGCGGCGGCTTTATCGCTGGCGAGTTTGATAACAATGCCCACGGCTTTGTTTTTAAAAGAGAGGCTGACTTTAAATTCACCGATGTCGTTGCTGTAGTCAAAATCTAAAGCTTTGTCTTTAACGAATTCTTTTTTTTGCGCGTCAGACATCATACCAAAAGCGGCGGCTTTTGCCATGTCGGCCGTCACGGCTGTTTTGCCTACTGGTTTGTTTTTACCATTGAGCTTAATCGTTACCGGCGAACCAACGGTTACCAATAAATCAGAACCGTTTTTTTCAGTCATTAATTTCAAATAAGGTGACAAATCCATAGTTGATTTTTTTTACTTTTTAGGAGAATTTTAGGAAAATTGGAAATCGGAATTTTGGTATCGTGGGTGCGTGATGTTGAACTGACATCGCATCGGTGGGCAACGCCCACCCGATAACTGCTGATTAATGTCCTCCCTTGTCTTCTTCTATTTCTAGCAATTTCAAGCCAGAGGGCCCTAATCCGCCTTGTGCATCTTTACCTTCCAATTTAATCTTTAACCGCAATTCATTGGGCGAATCAGCATTGGCAATGGCTTCATCATAGCTAATGCGATCTTCTTGTTCGAGAGCAAACAAGGCCATATCAAAGGTTTGCATGCCCAAGTCAGAGGATTTAGCCATAATCGGTTTAATGCCACCGACATCGCCCACTGCAATCAGTTCTGCAATCAAGGGGGAATTACGCAGAATTTCAATGGCGGCGGCTCGTCCACCTGATACGGTTTTGACTAAACGTTGGGAAATGATGGCCCTTAAATTGAGCGCTAAATCCGCTAACATCTTTTTTTGCGTTTCTATGTCAAAAAACCCGATAATACGATCAATCGCTTGGTTAGCATTATTAGCGTGCAAGGTGCCCATGGCTAAATGGCCTGTTTGTGCAAATTCCATCCCAAAGTTCATGATTTCGGCATCGCGAATTTCACCGAGTAGAATAACATCCGGGGCTTGGCGTAAGGTGTTGTGCAAAGCGGCTTCCCAACTATCGGTATCTACGCCCACTTCGCGTTGCATGATGATGCAGTTTTTATGTGGATGCACATATTCAATGGGATCTTCGATGGTAATGATATGGCCGTAAGAGTTGCGATTGCGGTGATCTATCAGCGCGGCCATGGTGGTGGATTTACCTGAACCTGTACCGCCTACCATGATGATAAGACCATTTTTTGCCGCGATGACTTCTTTGAGTACGGGCGGCAGGTTGAGTTTGTCAAAATCAGGCACTTCAGCTTGAATGATACGCATGATGACACCTTGACACCCTTGTTGGATAAAGGCGTTGACACGAAAGCGACTGAGGCCGGGGGGATGAATGGCAAAGTTACATTCTTTGGTTTCTTCATACTCTTTGAGTTGCTTATCATTCATAATGCACTGTGTGAGTGCCATTGAGTCGCCCGCTGTTAAAGGCTTTTTTGTCATAGGAACCATTTTGCCTTTTGCCTTCATGGCGGGGGGAAAGCCGGTTGTGATAAATAAGTCAGAACCACCTTCTTTGGTCATCAATTTGAGCAATTTGATCATAAAGCTCATGGCTTCATCTCTTTCCATATTGTTGTTCCTCTTGTTGATTGTTCCTGAGAATTGGGATGATTAAAAGCCACGGAATGACACACACGGAATGAATTTTTCCGTGTTTTTCCGTGTTTTTCCGTGGCAAAATAAACCGTTCAAAAAATTAGGCAAATTTATCTTTGTTGACTGCGTGTTCACGCGCATGTTCTTTGGTGACGATTTTCTTTTGAACGAGTCCTTCAAGTTGTTGATCTAAGGTTTGCATCCCAAATCGTTGTCCGGTTTGCATGGCTGAGTACATTTGGGCAACCTTGTTTTCACGAATTAAGTTACGAATGGCTCCCGTGCCAACGAGAATTTCGTGAACAGCGACGCGCCCACCGCCGATTTTTTTCAATAAACTTTGTGAAATAACCGATTGTATGGATTCTGATAGCATGGTACGCACTGTGGGTTTTTCAGCGGTGGGGAAAACTTCAACGATACGGTCGATGGTTTTTGCGGCGGAGTTCGTGTGCAAGGTGCCAAAGACGACGTGTCCGGTTTCTGAAGCTGAGAGTGCTAGGCGGATGGTTTCTAAGTCACGCAATTCTCCGACGAGAATGACGTTTGGATCTTGACGTAAGGCGGATCTCAAGGCGTTATCAAAACTGAGGGTATCGCGTTTGACTTCACGTTGCGTCATGAGACAGCGTTTGCAATCATGAACAAATTCAATGGGATCCTCAATGGTGAGAATATGTCCAAATTCTGTTTCATTGCGGTAATTCATCATGGCGGCCAGCGTGGTAGATTTACCTGAACCGGTACCGCCTGTGACGGTGACAATGCCTTTGTGCGTCATGGCGAATTTCTTGAAAATAGAGGGCGCATTGAGTTGTTCTAAACTTAAAATCTTGGCGGGAATAGTACGAATAACCGCGCCGGCTCCGCGATGTTGGACGTAGGCATTGACGCGAAATCGTGCGACACCGGGTATGGAAAACGAAAAATCGCATTCGAGGTATTTCTCATACTCTTTGCGTTGCTTATCGTTCATCACGTCGTAAATCATGTCACGCACTTGAGTATGATCGAGGGGGGGAACATCAACCCGCCGCATATCCCCATTGACGCGCACCATGGGGGGAACGCCAGCTGAAATATGAAAGTCAGAAACACCATTTGCAGCACCAAAAGCGAGTAAATCTGTGATATTCATAAAGTTTCCTATTCTAAACTAAGAGTCTCTTGCAAAATTGATTTGATTTTAAATCCCGTTTCCAGTTTCCAAAGCCCATTTTGGTGATTTTCCAAGTCAGGGCTAAAAATATTTTAAAAGTTGTAAAGATTGATAACGTTTGTTAAATAATTCTGTTGGCCTGAAAGATCACTTAATCCTACCTGTAGAGACGCGATGCTCGCGTCTCTGGCCTCGCGTCTGTGGCATTGAGACGCGAGCATCGCGTCTCTACAGCGTATTGAGACGCGAGCATCGCGTCTCTACAGCGTATTGAGACGCGAGCATCGCGTCTGTGGCATTGAGACGCGAGCATTGAGACGCGAGCATTGAGACGCGAGCATTGCGTCTGTGGCATTGAGACGCGAGCATTGAGACGCGAGCATTGAGACGCGAGCATTGAGACGCGAGCATCGCGTCTCTACAGCGTTATTTTTAATTCATAACTTATTGATTTAAAAAATAAAATAGAAATTTGCCTGTAGAGACGCGATGCTCGCGTCTCTGGCCTCGCGCCTCTGGCCTCGCGCCTGTGTTCGTTTCGACGTGAGGCCTCGGCGCATCTGTGGCATTGAGACGCGAGCATTGAGACGCGAGCATTGAGACGCGAGCATTGAGACGCGAGCATTGAGACGCGAGCATCGCGTCTCTACAGCGTTATAAAAAATAAAATAGAAATTCAAATTTTTAAGTGTTTGAATGGACACTGTAAATATAATTGATTTCAAAAACTTTGGCGTGAAATTTTATATGATTGGCGAAGGTATTGAATAATTAAACGATATTCTAATGTGCTATCATATTTTTTTTTTTGAAAGCAGAATTAGCGGTCATTTTGTGCGGCTTAATGGAAGGCCGTTAGGTAATTGATATTTATAAATATTTTTAAAGGTTAATCGGTGTTAAATAATTTTTGTGACTCGACTTATTGTTTGGCTGTTGAGCATTTGCAATGTATCCGCGATGATAGGGTGTTATTTGAGGATTTGAATTTTAGCCTATCAGCCGGACAACTGCTCCAAATAGAAGGCCCTAATGGGAGTGGCAAAACCAGCCTTTTACGTATTTTATGTGGTTTAACCTTACCCACAGAGGGTATAGTATATTGGAACAATCAGGATATTCAAACCATTCGATCTGATTATGGGGCAACATTGACGTATATTGGACACACGCAGGGTGTGAAAGCGGAGTTGACTCCCTTAGAAAATTTAGCGATGTCGCGAGCGTTAGCGGTGAGTCCAACGGCAGTTGATTTGGCTGACGCGCTTTCACAAGTGGGTTTATACGGTTTTGAAGATGTCCCAACGCGCACGTTGTCTGCTGGTCAACAGCGTCGCGTTGCTTTAGCACGATTGTTAATTAATGATGCACAATTATGGATACTTGATGAACCTTTTACAGCCCTAGATAAGACGGCTATTGCTATGGTTGAAGAATGGCTGAATACCTACACAAAAGGTGGCGGTATGGTAGTGTTAACTTCACATCATACAGTCAATTGTTCTCATGCCACTATTTTAAGACTTGGCACGTAGTTATCAGTTATGTAGGTTTTCGTTCGCTTGCGAACGAAAACACCATAAGTTATCAATTCCACGCTAAAGTTTTTGCGCGCAAAAACGTGTTAAAGGCTGAAAGCGTGGTAATCAATTATCAATGAACAGTGTTTTCGTTCGCAAGCGAACGAAAACCTACATTACCAATGAAGATTATGGTGTTTTCGTTCGCAAGCGAACGAAAACCTACATTACCAATGAAGATTATGGTGTTTTCGTTCGCAAGCGAACGAAAACCGACATAACTGATAACTGATTTCCACGCTAAAGTTTTTGCGCGCAAAAACTTTAGCGTGGAACTGATAACTGAAAAAATGCAACTGTCTGTTACTCAACGTATTCTCGGCTTGCTACTGATCTCGTTTAGTCTCACTTTGTTACCCCCTATGGGGGTATCATTATGGTATGAAGATGAAGGGCTTATACCCTTGATGCAAGGGTTTTTGGTCATGTTTTGTATGGGTGTCGCATTCTGGTTTCCCGTTAGAAATGTTAAAAAAGAACTCCATTTACACGATGGTTTTGTCATTACAGCCGTGTTTTGGACGGTTCTCAGTATAGTGGGAGCCTTGCCCTTTTTGTTTGTATCCAATTTGACGGTTGCTCAAGCGGTATTTGAAGCCGTATCAGGATTTACCACGACAGGTGCGACGGTGATCAGTGGCTTGGATCACTGGCCAAAATCTATTTTGTATTATCGCCAACAATTACAATGGCTTGGCGGTTTGGGTATTATCGTTTTGGCAGTAGCCGTGTTACCTATGCTCGGTATTGGCGGTATGCAATTATATCGTGCCGAAACGCCAGGCCCGATGCGAGATGAAAAACTGACACCCCGCTTAGAAAATACAGCTAAAACCTTATTATATATCTATATCGTTTTAACGATTGCCTGTGCGCTGGCTTATTGGATGGCCGGCATGAGTCTATTTGATGCGATAGGGCATAGTTATTCAACTGTGGCAACAGGCGGATTTTCTACCCATGATGCCAGTTTAGGCTATTATAATAGCGCGTTAATCGAAGTGATTGCCATGGTATTTATCATATTAGGCAGCCTCAATTTTACAATACATTTTGTAGCAATGCGTAAAATCGATATTCGCCATTATTGGTATGATATTCAAGGCCGCGTCTTTATTTATATCGTTTTGGTACTCATAGCGATTACGGTTATCGTGTTAATGTGGAAAGGCGTTTATACCGAATTTTGGGCCGCGTTACGCTATGGCAGTTTTGCCGTTATTTCAATCATCAGTAGCACGGGTTATGCAACCGCTGATTTTAGTAGCTGGCCTTTATTTTTACCCGTATTAATTTTAGGCAGCGGTTTTATTGGCGGCTGCGTGGGTTCCACCGCTGGTGGGTTTCGAGTCATTCGGGTTATCTTATTATACAAACAAGCGGTTCGTGAAATCATGCGCTTGATCCATCCCAATGCCGTCATTGCTGTTAAAATCGGCAATCAAAAAATCTCCGATAGCGTTGCTCAAGCGGTATGGGGATTTATATTTCTCTATATGGCGAGTTATATTTTATTGTCGCTGTTATTTTTGGCAACCGGTGTTGATGAGGTTACCGCATTTTCAGGCATTGCCGCGACATTAAATATGACAGGCCCAGGTTTAGGGCAGGTTGCCATAACTTATAAAGACATCAGTGATGCAGGATTATGGATTCTCAGTTTTGCGATGTTATTGGCTAGATTAGAAATTTTTACCTTGCTGGTTTTATTAACGCCCGCCTTTTGGAAAAGGTAATGCGATTTTCGTTCCAAATTTATTTTGCGTTTTCGTTCCAAATTTATTTTGCGGGCACTGGGGTAGTTAAATGGGAATGCTTCACACAAGGGCTTTCGCTACGGCTTGCCCCTACAAGGGCAACCACAATGGATTGCCCAAATTATTGTGTTTTGTAGGGGAAAGAAGTCGGGTTGTCCTATGATTTAAATCAATCCCATTCAACAAGCCCAGTGCCTAATTTTAGTACATCTATATTTTTTATCTTGTACCTATAGGAGAGACATAAGAATGTCAATAGTTGCTATATTTATGATTTTTCAAAATGCTCACTCCAAACAAGGGAAATGCTTATGGTTAATTTAACGATTATGCTTGAAGAGGAAATTTTAACGAAAGCTCAAATGCGTGCCCAAGAACAAAACCTCACTATTAATGCACTCATAAGTCAGTACCTAGAAAAGTATTCTGGTTACCGTAAAAAATCTCACCAAACGACTGTGCCTATTCCAAAATTAAGCGAACCCACTTCTCAAAAAGCGTGGGATTGGATACCCCCAAAATTAGAAATCAATAAAAAGACAGCTAACAAAACGAGGCTTAATGGTGTACCCGGCGTTGAGTTATTGAAGTTTGCCGGATTGATTGAACCCAATGAGTTGCTTCTGATGTCAGAAGCTATTGAAGCAGATTGTAGACAGGTTGACTTAAATGAATGGTAAATTTCTATTGGATACCAACATTATCATCGCTTTATTTGCCCAAAACGTTTTGGTGCAGGAACGTTTGGCTACGGCACAAACAACTTTTGTGTCTCTTATAACAATAGGCGAACTCTATTATGGGACAAGCAAATCAAAACAGATCGAGAAAAATCGACAACGCCTAGAGGAATTTGTTGCCAATACTGTTATTTTACCTTGTGATATCAGTACCGCTCAACATTATGGGCAAATTAAATCTTTATTACGCAAAAAAGGTCAACCCATTCCTGAAAATGATATTTGGATAGCAGCACTTGCCCAACAACATCAATTGACTTTAGTTTCACGAGATAAACATTTCAAAGTAGTTGATGATTTAATGTTGGAAAAGTGGTAATCAGCGTCAATCAGGCCATAATTAGCACAATCAGTGTTCTCTCAAGTGTTCTTCATCTCAGAAAAGGCAGTTCCTGATATCTTGTCATAATTTTAAACGTACTTGGATTGTCAATTTGTTGCCTATCACTCAAACTGGCCTCCACAAAACAGCCTGGTAAGACGACTAAAAATTCATCCCAATTCATTTCTGGAGAATCAATGGTAACGTAAGCATCTATTTTTAATTTTGAAGACGCGCTAAGGTGAATATTGCCACCATGCCCTTCATCTGCTTGAGCGATATGCACATCACTTTTTAAGCCATTGATTTTTCGTAAAACACACCATGACATGAACCTGTTCGATGGCATGGGGGCAAACGGGCGGTGAGTTTTTGGCTTGCTCTTTAATTCAATGCCGCCTACGAAGACTTGTGTGCATAGAGTAGCCCTACAAGAAAGCATTAAAAAACGCAAAATAGGCCAAATCTTAAAATTCACTAATCTATATCATATCACAAATGAAAATCAGCGGTTTCACTTTCATTCGTCATGGCACATTACTCGGTTATCCTTATATCGAAAGTCTACGATCCTTACTCCCCTTATGTGATGAAATCATCGTAGCAGTAGGGGCCGGGCAAGATGACACCTTGACACGTATCCAAGCGATTGACGATCCTAAATTGCGCGTCATTGAAACGACTTGGAATGAATCCATGCAGGATCGCGGTTATGTCTACGCACAACAAAAAATGATTGCCCAATTTAATTGTAGTGGTGATTGGGCCTTTTATTTAGAAGGCGATGAAGTGCTACATGAACAAGACATACCCACCATCAAAGCCACTCTGCAACAACACCTTCATCATCCCAAAATAGAAGCATTAGTATTTGATTATTATCACTTTTATGGCACACCCAATACCCTAGCAATCAGTCCAGGTTGGTATCGTCGCGCACCGCGAGTCATACGCAATAGTATTCGTAGTTATTCCCCTGATGGCTTATTTTTTGTCGTCATGGATAAAAATAAAACAGGGCGTTATCCTAACGCCGCGTTAGCGGGTGTACCGATTTATCATTACGGACATGTCCGTGCAGTCGCTTCCATGCAAGCTAAAATTCAACAAGTGAGCCAATATTGGGGACATACGCCCCCGCCTTTTGAAGCTTATGGCAATATCGATCCACAAGCCCTTGATCAATTCAAAGGCACACATCCGGCCATCATGCAAAACTGGTTAGCAGAACAGGCCGAACATCATTTAATACTGAATCCCCACTATCAACCTACACGACGCGAGCGCCGCCATCGTTGGATGATGCGCTTAGAACGCTTATTTGGCTGGGAAATGAGTAAAAAACATTACAAACGGGTAAAAAAACATCGTGACAAAGCATTTTGACACAACGCGGCGCATATTAGCCGTATTAATCGGTTTATCTATTCCTATCTCCACTGCCTTAACCAATATACTCTGCCCCCTCGCCATATTGTTGTTACTGGCAGAAGGGCAGTATAAACAAAAGTTTAATACACTGCGTCAGCATCCCGTCGCGCTATTCGCCATCTTATTATTCACGTTCCTGTTATTCGGCCTACTCTATACCCCCGTTCCCCTCTCCGAGGCAGGGCGAATCGTAGATAAATATCGAGAATGGCTCTATATTCCCCTCTTTATCCTGATTTTTAGAGATCACCAAAGTCGTGAATGGGGGCTATACGCTTTTCTGGCCGCCATGGGAATCACCCTATTTCTGGCCTATTTGATGGCGATAAGCGGTTGGCAAGTAGGCAAAGGCACACCTGAAAATCCCTTTATTTTCAAAAACTATATCACTCAGAATCTACTCATGGCATTAGCCACCTATTTTGTCGCCATACAAGCTTGGCAAAAACCGCAATGGCGGTGGTTACTCAGCATCGTCGTCTTACTCGCCGTCTATAACATCCTGTTTATGAGTGCAGGGCGTACCGGCTACCTGATCTTATTTTGTTTAATCGTCTTATTGTTTTATCAAGCGTATCGAATACGCGGTATTTTACTCGCAAGCCTCGTATTAATCCTGCTCAGTGTTATCGCTTATACCTCCTCCGATATACTGCGACAACGCATCGACAAAATTCCAAAAGATATGGCCGCTTATCAACAAGGCGACAGCCACAGTTCGATAGGCTATCGCTTTGAATTTTATAAAAATACGCTGTACTTAATCGCACAACATCCCGTAATCGGGCATGGCACAGGCAGTTTTACCCACGAATACCAACAATTAGCAGAAAAGCACGGCCTTCAGCCTACAGCCAATCCCCATAGTGAATATTTAATGATAGGCGTACAATTAGGGGTGATTGGTATCGGATTGTTTATCGCCTTACTTTACTTGATGTGGTACAGCACCCGCTATTTAAAAAAAGAACCCGCACTGTTGGCACAAGGCTTGATTGTGACAATAGCAGTGGGTTGTTTAATCAATTCATTATGGTTGGATACCACAGAAGGGCATATTTTTGCGTATTTGATTGGGGTATTTTATGGGGGGCTTCAAGTACAAGAACGATTGAATATAAGAAGGGATTAAAACCGATAACAACAAGGATTGTATATAAGAAAGGATTTAAACTGGGTAGCACCACGATCCAATCCTTTATTAAGATGCTTGTTACTTGAGAAAGTCTAAAAATAATTCATGATTATAACGAATTTTGGGCCTTACCACCTATCAGTTTGTCAAAAGTACTTAGGATAAGGGATTGTTTCCATTGTAGAGACGCGATCGCGAAGCGTCTCTTGCGAGCTAGGGCTCACCTCGAAGCATCGCGTCTCTACGAAAACAGAGACGCGAAGCATCGCGTCTCTACGAAAACAGAGACGCGAAGCATCGCGTCTCTACGAAAATTGATAGGTGGTAAGGATTTTGGGCACACCAGATTTAAAAGGGCCCCTTTCATCCGTTATAATCAGAATAATGCTTTGCGTGAAATTAATGCACTTATTTCGCCAGAATATGAACCCTCAACTGATCAACCATCGGCGGCGGTAATCGATCTAAGCGGTGTTTCTCAAGTAAGGTAGATAACGCATCAGGATTATCAGTCGATAAATCACTCACATCGACTATCCAAACGGCCTCTTCCTTAACCAAGCTGACAATAATACCCAGCTTTGCCAAACCAATAGTTAATGCTTCTGCCTCAGCTTCGGGATTAGACACCATCAATTCTTGAGGAACAGGAAGCGATTTCGGTATCGCAATAATATTGGGTTCTGGCGTTGAAGTCAGGGGTGGTTTAACAACGGGAATAATCACCAATAACAATACCACCGTCACGGCCACCGCCGGAAATGGAAGCCTCAATTGCCATAACGATTGAAATAACTCAGCTATTTTTTGCCAAATCATTTTCAAATCCCGTCGCCATCCAGGTTCTAACCCCGTTGCTTTCAAAATATTCTTTAATATTTGTGGATTGGGTGGATTTCGGCGGGCTTCTAGCTCCATTCGCAAAGCTTGGGCCTCAAGGATAATTTCAGGATTCGCGTCTGGCACAGTTCTACCAGACAATATCGCCAACCAATCTTCTATTTCTTTCTCATCTTGAGTCATCATCTCATCACCTCTCATCGGTTGTGCTTTAGACAGTCTTCTACATAAGGTTTCAGTTTCTTCCGACATTGTGAGAAAAATTCTCTTGTTGCCCCATGTGTCCTGTCAATTTTATCGGCTATCTCTTTTAAAGACCAACCTTCAAACAGTAATGTCAGGATTGATAAACATTGATCAGCATTGTTCTCGTTTTTTTCAAACTGTTCCAATGCCTTCGCAAAACAATCCAAGAAAGCAACCTCTCTTTCGATGTCGATATCGCTAGGTAGATTGTTCAGTTCATCAACATCATCGCACATCTCATCATCATTGTTTTGGTTGGAGAGTGTCGTCTCCTGACGCGAAGGGGGTCGGTTTTTAATAAACCGACAACATTCATGCTTGCCAATGGTAAACAGATAAGCACTGATATTTTCAGGTGATGCTTTACGAACATGATTGATAAACCGAATAAAAGTCTCCTGCAAGATATCTTCAGCATCGTCATCAGACAGCCCCCTAAACCACTTTTTAAAAACGCCGCGTAATCGCCCCTCATACTGGTTGTAAAGATAGGTTGCCCCTTCCTGTTTACCTGCCCTGATGTCATTGACAGCACTGTGATCATCCCATTGTTTTTTCATCACTTACTCCTCTAATATTTCCCACCTGCCTATCGCCTGAGGTGTTTGTGGTGATTGACTTTCTCGCGTCAGCTCATGAATTTTTTGAGCCGTTTCTAGAAAGGCCTTTTTAAAATCAGCATATACCCTAAATTGTTCTACAAAGGTAAAAGTGAAAAGGCCCCCGTCAGCTGTTTCTAAAGCGGTTTGCTTTTCATCAGCCGCCGCCAGCAATAACCCTTTGAGCGCATCCAAATTGCCCACCTCATTTTTGATGAGAATTCTCTCATCAGCTTCAATACGTGGTTCTTCAGTGCCCCACCATCCGAGTTGTAAAAATTTAGACTGTGCATTCGCTAATAAAGCATTTGAACGGCTTGGCCCACCAAGCAACATCCCCGATGCAAAACAACTATCCATCACCGTCAACACACGAACAGTCCGTAACTCATTGACTAACTTAACAAAATAGTCATCTCGCAAACAATCCTCATCTTTGACTGACGATTTACAGTGACTATCATAAGTGACCAAAATCTCATCCCAACCATCTTTTTCATCGCCATCGTTATCTTTGATAAACGTCCCATGTCCAGAAAAATAAATGATAACCAAATCATCAGCGGCTAAATGTTCATTGAGGGATTGCAGAGCAGCCACCACTTCGGATTTAAACACATTAGGCAATTCACAGACTTGCGAGTCAGGCATCCTAAAATGTTGTTGCATCGTTTGGCTAAAATTTTCCAAATCAGAAGACGTTTTAGTCAAGTTTCCCGTATTAGCCCCCATTGCCAACATAAAAACGGTATTTTGAGAACGTTGATCAGGCCTTGACGCGCTTGAAAAACATTCGCGGTTTGTAGGTGGAGGCGAAGGTGTCGTGCATTCTGCCCCCAGCCAGATTTTTGGGTTAGGGTTATCAACAGAAGGCGTTTGTTGACAGCCTGATATCAGGAACAGCAATAATCCCATTAAATAGAATTGGAGTGATTTTATCATGAGTAAAGCTTCTTAAAATGATGTTATAGGGTTTCAAACTACGAGCCGATCTCATGGCGGGCACTATTCAGTCTCGTCTGAAAATCCGCTATTGTTTGACATTGAAGCGCTGCCGTGAAAAGACTATCTATAGATATTTCAGATATTTAATTTCAAAAGGGCGTGTTCGCCCAATTTGATTTGTGAATTTTGAATTGTGAATTTATCTTATACAAAAGTTATCAGTTATCAATGACAACAAAATACTCATCCATTTTTAATAATGTCAATATGCATAACCGCTTATTTTAAATAACGCTATATTTATCAAAAACTTAGATAATTTTATTCAATTATTGGCTCAATAAATTGTAGTTCACCCTGACATTTTTTGATTAGCTTGGGTCTGCATAAGTAGATAACGCTTACCCAAGGGTTGTCAATATTTGCTCCTGACATTTTTGATTGGATCAGAGTCTACAGCAATAACGATTAAATATTTTATATCGTTGCCTTGAGTTTTTGATTAAGAAATTATCAGGGTTAATTATATTAAACATTATACCGATTAAATTTAAGTTTCGCGCCAAAAGTTTTGCGCGCAAAACTTTTGGCGCGAATTGATTTCATTGCTTTTCCCAAAATAGGAATTTTAATAAAATCAATAAGTTGTGTTAAATCGGTATAAACTCTATTTTACTTTTCCTATTTCTAAGGAGATTGAATGATGACTCGACAATGTTGTAGGTTAGCGTCTAACTTGCTTTTGTGGTTGACAATGACGTTAACACCGCTTTTGGCCATAAATGTTTATGGCTTAACCGTTGAAGATTACGGTAGTTACACTCTTGATGTGGGCAACCATTATTATGATGAACTGGTGCTTGGTGAAAACTCAACGTTTTACGTGAAAGGAGAGACGTATATTTTTGTAAAGCGTCTTTTTAGTGAAGATGGTGCAAAAATTGAGTACATAGCGGGTACTGGCCGTCAAGATAACAATAAATGGCTCAGATTTGAAGTCAGGGATGCTTCAGCCATGCGCGGAACGCTAACTCTCATTGGTACAGGTGCTAATGGTAATAATGGGGAACATGGTAAGAGGGGAGAAGATGGGAGAGATGTTCATTCGCATCATATGAAATCTAAAAGTGCCAATCCTGGTTCCCCTGGGCAAGATGGTGAAACTGGCGAAGCTGGTGAAAACGGTATGCATATTGAGGTTAATATTGCTTATCTTCCTCTTCAATCTTATGTCAGAATCATTTCCAACGGTGGAGATGCTGGAAATGGTGGAAATGGTGGCAAAGGTGGCAAAGGAGGCGATGGTAAATATGATCGAAATGCTCAAGATGGGGGGAAAGGTGGAAATGGATCTGATGGGGGTAAAGGTGGAAACGGAGGTGACATTCGAACATCTCTTCTTTATTCGGGTAATCCTAGCCAAGAACAGCTAGAGGAATTAAAAGAACTTGCGAAAAATAACATCGTCGCAAAACCTGGTCAAGGTGGTGAAGGTGGGAAGGGAGGATATGGTGGTGCTGGTGGCAAAGGGGGTAGCAATCCATGGTATCATAATGGTACATCCAATGCTGGTGCCAATGGAAACGATGGTAACGACGGTAGTAAAGGTAATCCAGGTAAAGTACCCCCACCAAATGTGGGACATATTCCACCTTATCCGCCACCAGGGATAAATGCTGTTCATGGTAATATTTTGGACAATCAGGGTAATCCAATTTTAGGTGCTAAAGTCGAAATCAGCGGATATGCCCCAGTTATTACTGATGAGAATGGTTTTTGGCAAATTAACGATCTTCCTAGTGGAGATTATCTGATCACGGCTTCTAAAAGTGGTTATGAATTTTCACCCGCAGGATTTAGTCTTAACGATGAAAATCCTGTAGTCGCAATTAACATTCCTATAATAGGAAAAGTTAAACCTGCCACGGCTGTTGATCACATCAACAAGTGTATCAGTAAGTTCCCTGATTATTTTGGCACTCCAATTAGTTTGGTATATGATTGCCGTGACAATCATTATTGCCAAAATACAACTGGTGGTTCACTTGTCAAACTGACGGGAATATCTGTTCATAAATCAGAACGAGACTTTTTGTTCTATGAATAAGAGCCTGTTCAATATCTTTTTAGAAGTAAAGAAATAAAGGCTAAAACCACCATTTGAGCAGAAGTGTCTAGTTTGCGTTCACAATTTTTCCAAAGTCTGTGACATTTTTCTAACCAAGCGAAA
>Ga0190315_1000624_pt1 | contig 16758 bp, 12 predicted proteins | sample 48701101_MG_FD_161673 | JGI IMG/M metagenome (GOLD analysis project Ga0190315, IMG submission 161673) | Hydrothermal vent sediment bacterial communities from Southern Trench, Guaymas Basin, Mexico - 4870-11-0-1_MG | ecosystem: Environmental > Aquatic > Marine > Hydrothermal vents > Sediment ...
TTGTATCATATCAATTGTGGTTGGAGAAGCAATGCTCATCGGTTTTCTATTGGAAATCATTCCTAAAAGTTGGGCCTTTGGTTTTCTGCCAGTTGTTCCAATTGTGGTTGTTTCTACACTGATTATTGTCATTGGCACACTGTTCCGCTTCAAACCAGCCGGGTAGGGAGATTGGAGTCCAAACTTTAGTTTGGCAGGAGTCCAAACTTTGGCAGTCGTTTGGCAGAAGTCCAAATGTAAGAAAGGCCGCCGTCAAATCGCACCCAGATACCGACTGCCATTAAGTTAAGCAACAAAACCCCTACAAAAAGTATGACTAATGAAGCGCGACAGAGGGCCATAACTTAATTTGAAACCATCCACGTCGGCAAAAGTTTCGCTTCGCTGTACTTTTGCCGACGTAAGTCTTTTATGGCCCTCAAATAAGGTCGTCCAAATAACCATCCAAAATATAGGTTAATAGCCGCGGCTCGCGTCTCACTACTCTGTCAAACTTCGGAGTCCAAACTTGAGTTTTGCAGAAATCCAAGCATCAAATCGCACCCAAATACCGACTGCCATTAAGTTAAGCAACAAAACCCCTACAAAAAGTATTAATAAGGAAGTCCGACTGAGGGCCATAACTTAATTTGAAACCTTCCAAAGTATTTTATGGCCCTCAAATAAGGTCGTCCAAATAACCTTCCAAAATATAGGTTAATAGCCGTGGCTCGCGTCTCACTACTCTGTCAAACTTCGGAGTCCAAACTTTGGCAGTGCTAGGAGTCCAAACTTGAGTTTGGCAGGTTTGGCAAGACTCCAAATTTTAGGGCCGGAGTCCAAACTTATCCAAAGACGTTCTACTCTTAGAAGGCCCACGACGGGACGCGATTAACGTGATACCTTACTTAAAAAACAATGAATTGGGGGCCATAAAAGACTTTAGAAACTTTAAAATTAAAGCATGGCCCTCTAGGGTGTTGATTTGGTTTTAGAAATCCGATTTCTTGAATAAATCGGATTTCTTTCTGCAATTATGGTGTATAATGCCCCCCGTATTGATGCGTGACGGTTAGGAGTCAATTAACGTAGGCACCGCCGTTTGAGTCGGGGTTACCAATGAAGGTAATTGATACAACTCTTTTTTTAGGATTTGGTCGAACCAAAAAAGTTTGAGGCTGCTGCCAATGTAGGCAATTATTCCCCAAGGCTTGAACGGTGATTTTGGTGAATTAGCTACCTAATGACTCGTCAAGAAATCTTTCAAAAAAACCGTTTTTCAAAAAAACCGGATTTATTTGAGTCTGAGTCGATTTGTCACCGCCATTTAATTCGTTTATTTTCGTAATTCGTTGTACTTTCGTAATTCGTTGTACTTTCGTAATTCGTTGTACGTTGAGCCGTGATTTGGCTACCTAATGAAAGTAAAGAAATAAATCTTATGTATCTCTCTTGTAACCAATCACTTATAGCTTTATAAGTTACTGATAAAGTGTCATTTTTATGTCTATCACGATAACGCAAGAACTCGTCCATCAAATCGAAACGTTAATTAATGCCTTTGAATGTAACATTAACGAATCCATTGACAATAACCGACCGATTAATGAAGGGCTTGCTATTGATTCGCTAGAATATTTTGAAAAAAACTATGACAAGTTAGTTGAAATATCATCAAATTGCCATAAACGCCAACATTTTAGCATTGCTATTTTCGGGAGTGCCCGTCTGCATTCAACGTGTTCAGAATTTAGATTTGTTCTGGAATTGACAAAATCAATTGTTGAAACAATACCAGTGGATATTGTAACGGGTGGTGGGCCAGGTCTTATGGAGGCGGCCAATCAGGGGATTATAGAAGCCCTCAAACATCAGGATCATAAAGGAAAAATACCTCAGAGTTGGGGACTCCGTGTACAGCTTCCGTTTGAAAGGAAGGGAAATCCATACTTACATGTGGAAAAGTTTCATAAACACTTCACGACGCGGCTCCAATCCTTCGTCAGCCTTATTCAAGGCGCGTATGTAGGCGCTGGCGGTATTGGTACTTTACTTGAATTAAGTCTCCTTTGGCAACTTAAACAAGTTAATCACCTACCGGTCGATTTTCCACTCGTTGTTGCGCCAGTATGGAAACCGATTTTAGAGGCCTTCTATGACATGACGTTTTTTCAACGGAAAAATAATATTCCACTTATTAATCCTGATAATATGGAATTAATTAAATTTTCCGATGATATTGAGGAAATCGTCGAAATATTTCGTATTGCTTATCAAAAATGGCAAGGAACTGATGGTGGATAATCTCAGTTAGACTATTCTATGCACACAAGTCTTGATAATTAGCTTATGTCGCTTATGTATACTTTGCACTGTTACAAACGGCGCTGAAAGTCATTTCTATTACGCGAGAAATCTTGGGCGACACCGGAGAATAGTCTCAAGTTCAAGTTCAAGTTCAAGTTCAAGTTCAAGTTCAAGTTCAAGTTCAAGTTCAAGTTCAAGTTCAAGTTCAAGTTCCCTCAAATTTCCTCAAGTTCCCTCAAGTTCCCTCAAGTTCCCTCAAGTTCCCTCAAGTTCCCTCAAGTTCCCTCAAGTTCCCTCAAGTTTTTACAATGACTCATTAGAGTTGTCCGAAAATAAGGGTTTTGTTAGCTTCCCTCCTTCCCTCCAGGGGCGATGCCCCTGGCTATATTAATGTCGCCCCGTTGGGGCTTTTCTATTAGCCCCTTCGGTAAGTGTTATTAAAGCTAGAGGCAACGCCCTTGGCTTTCTTATTTATTTACGGACAAGTTTCAATTTTATTGAGCTGCAAAGTATATATACTTATCGATGTGGAGGAATTGCGGGGCGATTGCGGGGGAATTGCGGGGGTGGGTGTATTGTTATAAACGGTTGCTAGGATATATTATGGGTTGATTATACAGAATTGTTTTAAATTATTTAGTTATAACAATAGGTTAGTGATTATAAAATACTCACTATCGAAAATTATAACCCCCGAAAATTTTCTAACAATAGGCTGTTTTATCTTATAAAAATAACGCGATATTATAGATAATAACTAAAATACCGTATTTAACTAATAAAAGTGCTAAGAGAGGCCGTGAACGACCTTATGAAAAGCCGCGTATTTTGGTATTAACCCTACTAAAACTATAATATTTTATTATAACGACTACGACTTTAAATAATAATATAGGCACTATTATTGAAAAAAGTTTTAGTTAACGTTTATAAAACAGTCACTTATAGTTTAATCGCACACACAAAAAATTTCAGACTGTTGGTATCCCATGGAACAGAGACTGCCCCAAAATTGTTCTTAATATTATCGTGAGTATTGCCTATTAATAGCAACCGTCTCTGATTATGAATAATCATCACGTTTAATAGACTGATAGGAAGTGGTACTGTGCCGTTTATATTTTTAGCTTTACTCAAAAAAAAATGGGGCAAAACCTCGAAAATTAAAGTAGGCGCTTTCTTGGCATTTCATTTTTACAAAAAAAAGTCATAAGTACCCGATCCAATTACGCCCCTCTTAAGGCGACTCAGGAGTCCAAACTTTAGTTTGGCAGTCGTCCAAACTTTATTTCAGCCTTGGGCTTTTTAGAAAGGCTTAATACATTGTTGCATCTCCTCTATCGCTGTTTTACTCACCTCGCCAGAAGGCTAGGGGTATGTAAAAAGTCCAAATATAAACCGTGTGCAGTATAATTGATAACAATTGAAAACCGCTCTTAGAAGAAAATCAAATGGAAACGATAAATCTTTTTTCAGTATCCACTATCGGACATGCTATTGGTATGGTTGGCATGGCTTGTGTGGTTTTTGCTTATTTTGCCGTAGAACGTGATTGGCTTAATAATAAAAACGTCAAGTTCTATGTCATCAATTTAATAGGTGCTATTTTATTATTGGTTAGTTTATTGATTCATTTTAATTTAGGAAGTTTTGTCATTGAGATTTTTTGGATTGCTATTTCGATTTTGGGCATCATAAATTACTATAAAGTCGAACAAGATAATTAATGAACGCAGGAGTCCAAACTTTAGTTTGGCAATCGTCGTTTGACAGAAGTTTTTTGTGTGGGTATTTAGCCACAACTTCCTTAGTAGTGTTTGTAGTGTTTGCCTACTACAAACTTAGGCGCTAAAGCGCCTACTACAAACTTAGGCGTTGACAACATGGCTTGAAACTCGTCCAAGGTAAACCTTGGACGAAACGTCTGATTTAAACGACTCCTTCTTTTCGCAAAAGGGTCTCTAATTCCAGCATGTGACTGGTCAATAGATTGGAAATTTTTTTCATTTCAGCAATCGCAGCCTGTGCGCCTTTCTTATCTCCGGCCTGTCTTTTGTTTATGGCTTCTTTGCTGATAGCATGAAAGCGTATATGAGGTTCAAAAAGGCCGTCAAAAAGTTCCTTTATTCTCTGGTTCTCTAGCACGCTGATTTCTGCCGAACCTTCGTCATAGAGCCAGTGGCCTAATTTACATTCGGTATCGCTACTTCCTTTAAAGCAGTCGATATGAGTATGTTCTTCAAAACAACGATCATTTTCCAGTGTCTGGTTGATATGGTTGAGATATTGAAGATGATCGTTGACACGTTGCAGAAAAAATACACTAGTAGTCATATCAGTTCTCAGTTCTCAGTTCTCAGTGATCTTATGTAGCTATTCAGAATATAGGCGTACAAACTTTAGTTTGTACATATACTCAAGAAGGGAACAAATTGGACTTTTTTAGAAACCTTTCACAACTTAAGTAACTACCGAAAAGCCCCAACGGGGCGATATTAATATAGCCTGTGTATCTACCAGGAAATGTTGAATATAAAATCAGTCTTCCAAAGACTCAGCGCCCGTTAACAAAAACCTAGGCGCTTTAAAGGAACTACCTTCTAGCCCCAACGGGGCGATATTAATATAGCCTGTGTATCTACCAGAAAATTCTAGCCCCAACGGGGCGATATTAATATAGCCTGTGTATCTACCAGGAAATGTTGAATATAAAATCAGTCTCCTAAAGGCTCAGCGCCCGTTAACAAAAACATGGGCGCTTTAAAGGGATTGCCTAGCGTTTCTGGTACTAAGCTTAAATCCGCCGTATATTTGGAGATAAAGTTGACTTTCGCCGTTATTCCATCCGTTGCCGTTGCCGTCACGCCTAGATGTACAATGGGCAAATGCAGAACACCGGTAGACTGAGTAAACGTTGGGTATTCACGATCATTCGGAAAAGTTATCAAACTCTGATAAGTTTTTTTTGGTTTGTATGACGCTCCTCACGGCCGTTAAAGCAAACCTATTATCTTCTGGATCAAGGGACAACTTGGCATTTAGGACAAGTTCATTGCCCGTCTCATTGACGATTTCAACCACCGGCATAAAAAGGGCAGTATCAATATACTGAGGTTCAGTGACAGCACTATTGAATATCAACGCGATAGCCAAATGGCCTTGAGTTGTGGGGTGAATGTTATCCCAGAAAAAATAATTATCGGGCGTATCACAGACACGCTCAGCTTCAATATCAAGGCAAGCTTCAGTGAAGTTGGTCAAGTTTAAGGAAACAGGATCGATCATGGTTTCAGGATCTGCAAGCATTTCCAAGCTGGCTGGCATATCCGCTTGCATAACATTAAATGGTTGGAGAAATTTAGCCAGTGCCTGATTGAAATTATCCGTCAATCCGCTCAGCATCCCACTTATGCTGCCTAGTGCCAAACTTCTGGGTGTTTTGCCAAGATCGCCCAGGTTAGGTACCAGTATATGCTGGGCACCGTGTTGGTGCAAGTTTTTCACCGCCGTAACAATATTCTCTACAGCAACGGTGATGGTTTCTTGAGGATTTGTCACGTCGCCCATAAAATCATTGGAGCCGGCCCAAACCACGTATAAGCCTTCAGGATCAGCGGCGGCTGTGTTCTTGATATAGGTGTCTACTTGTTGTTGTAGTCCCCATAACTTCGCATCCGGTGCTTTTTCGCTCCAACTGTTCGTTGTACCGCTCATGGCACCGGCCCATGCAAAATTGGTTTGTGGATTGTAGGTTAAGTTCAAGAACTCAGCAAGGTATTCTACCCACATTTTGCCGTTACTGATTCTGCCTTCAAAATAAGGCGCTGGCGGCAATCCGGTGGCCTCAAAAAACCGCCCGGTATCAGAAAGGCTATCCCCAAAAACGTAAATCTCGCTGTAGGGATAACTCCACGCTTGGCTTGGTAGGCCTACGCAAAAAATGATTATGCTATTGAATAGAAATGATTTTTTTATCATGGTTCTCCAGAGGTTGGTAATTGTAGTGTTTAACTACGTGGATATTTAGACTACCTGATTTGGGGGCCATAAAATGGTTTGAATGGTTTCAAATTGAGTTATGGCCCCCAATTGCGCCTCATTAGCCATACTTTTTGTAGGTGTTTTATGACAACGAGTCCTTATCGCTTTTTTATGAATGGGCTATATTTTTACAAGGATTGTATATAATAACGGATTTCTTTGTGAATTTGTCGCAAGTGTTCGAGTTTGAGATTCAGCCTCTTCGGGGTTGAAGCTTTTAGCTAATTTTCTGTTAAGCTGACTTGTTCAACAGAAATTCTCCCATTCATGTATAAAAACTTATGATGAATTAATATGTCCCGATTACTTATCCAAAACTATTACACTGATGTCGAAAAAATCATCCAATACGGTGGTTCGCGTAAAGAAACGACTATTCGTGAGGCTTTTAAAAATTTACTGAATGGCTATTGTAAAAGCCAACATTTTATCTTAATCCCCGAATTAGAATATCGCACCCAATCTGGTACCACCGTTTATCCTGATGGCACCATCAAGGATGCGTTGCGTCTGCCTTGGGGCTATTGGGAAAGCAAGGATATCTTTGATGATTTAGATAAAGAAATCCAGGCAAAATTGGCTAAAGGTTATCCTTCCAATAATATTTTATTTGAAGATTCGCAAACCGCCATTTTGATTCAAGGTGGGCAAGAAGTTCAGCGCGTCTCGATACGAGAGGCGGATAAGTTAGAGGCGTTGCTGACGCGATTTATTAGTTATGAACGTGTTGAAGTACGCGATTTTCGGCAAGCTATTGAACGTTTTAAGGCGGATTTGCCCACCATTGTTGAGACGTTACGAAACATGCTCACCACTCAAGCGAAAACCAATAAATCGTTTAGGATAGTTTTTAACGGATTATTGACGCAGTGTCAAGAGTCAATCAACCCGAAAATTAACGCGTTTGATATTCGGGAGATGATTATCCAGCATATTCTCACCGAAGATATCTTTTTAACGGTTTTCAATGAGGCGAAGTTTCATCAAGAAAATGTGGTAGCGCGTCATTTAAAAACCGTCGTCAGTACCTTTTTTACCGGCAAACTCCGCCGCGATACCCTGAAATCCATTGAAAGTTACTATGCCGTGATTCGGCGCGAAGCAGCGAATATTTCTAATCACCATGAAAAGCAAAAGTTTTTGAATGTGATTTATGAGAATTTCTATAAAACCTATAACCCAAAAGCGGCGGATAGGCTTGGTATTGTTTATACACCGAATGAAATTGTTCGCTTTATGATTGAAAGTACCGATTATTTATTGGATAAACACTTTAATCGGTTGTTAGCCGATGACAATGTGGAAATTCTCGATCCCGCGACGGGCACCGGTACATTTATCACTGAGTTGATTGAATACTTACCCAAAAACCGTCTGCGTGCTAAGTATCTCAACGAAATTCATGGCAATGAAGTGGCGATTTTGCCGTATTATATTGCTAACCTAAATATTGAATATACTTACCAGCAAAAAATGGGCGAATATGAAGCCTTTTCTCATATTTGCTTTGTTGATACGTTGGACAATTTGGGTTTTGAGCATAATTATCAAAATCAACAGAAAACCTCGTCACTGGGTTTAGGCGAAGAAAACGCGGCGCGTATTGAGCAACAGCGCAAAATTTCAGTGATTATCGGTAATCCGCCCTATAATGCTAACCAACAAAATGAAAATGACAATAATAAGAACCGCAACTATCCTGAAATAGACGAAGCGATTAAGCGCACTTATATTGCCAATAGTACCGCGCGAAAAACAAAACTTTATGATATGTATGCGCGGTTTTTTCGGTGGGCAAGTAACCGTTTAGCCGACAATGGGATTTTAACCTTTGTCACAAATTCCTCTTTTTTAGAGGCGCGAACTTTTGATGGTTTTAGAAAAGTGGTTGCCGAGGAATTTAATACGATTTACGTCATTGATTTAAAAGGCAATGCTAGAACAAGCGGCGAACGGCGGCGTAAAGAAGGGGGTAATGTCTTTAGCGATGCGATTCGAGTCGGTGTCGCTGTGTATTTTTTCGTGAAAGACGAAAATGCTCAAGGGTGCAAAATTTATTACAACGCGATTCGAGATTATGCCAAAGCCGATGAAAAGAAACAGTATTTGCGAGAAAACAAACTGAAAAATTTGGATTTTGAGCGCATTATGCCGGATAAAAATCATAATTGGCTTAACATCGCTGATAATGATTTTGAAGAGTTGTTATTACTTGTTGATAAAAAGACGAAAAAGACAATAAACCAGAATGACGAAAACGCCGTATTTAAACTAAACGCGTTTGGTATCGTTACTGCGAGAGATGAATGGGTGTACGATTTCAATAAACTTAATTTAGAAAAAAAGATGCGGTATTTTATTGATAGATACAATGAGCTTCTTTTAGACAAGAATTTTTCTTATCCTGATGTCATAAAATGGAGTAGTACACTCAAAAAAAAATTTAATTATAATAAAAAAATTGAGTTTTCAACCGATAAAATAGGTTTTGGTTTTTATAGGCCTATTGTAAAAAAGTTCTTTTATGCTGAAAAAAGTTTAAATGACAGATTAACGAAATCGCATTATCTTTTTTTTGGAAATAACTTGCAAATAAAAAATAAAGTGATATGTGTTACTGCTTACAAACAAGTAGCATTTGTAGTCCAAATAACCTCAAATTTGTTTAATTATGCTTTTGGCTCAAGGGAGACACAAGGTATTCCTCTTTATTATTATGACTCCGATGGCAGCCGCGTTGATAACATAACCGACTGGGGTTTAAACCAATTCTGTAGCCATTATCTGGATGAGAGTATTACCAAGGAGGACATTTTTCATTATACTTATGCTGTGTTGCATCACCCGGCTTATCGGGAAAAATATGCCTTCAATTTAAACCGCGAATTTCCGCGCCTGCCGTTTTATGACGAGTTTCATCAATGGGTAGCTTGGGGCAAGCAATTGATGGACTTACATTTAAACTACGAAACGGTGAAAAAATATCCGCTTAAACGGGTGGATAAACCATTAGCGGCTAATAAGCCCAATAAACCCAAACTCAAAGCGGACAAAGACGCGGGCAATATTCTATTAGATGCGATTACCACATTGCAACGCGTACCTGTTGAGGCATGGCACTATCAATTGGGCAACCGCAGCGCGTTAGAATGGATACTCGATCAATACAAAGAAAAAAAGCTCCGTGATAAAACCATCGCCGAGAAATTCAATACTTATCGTTTTGCTGATTACAAAGAATACGTTATTGAATTACTGCAACGAGTGTGTAGCGTCAGTGTTGAGACGAGGCGGATTATTGGAAAAATGCCAAAGAAGTCAGAAGAAATTGAACGAATCGAATATTGACTACTTGATTTAGGGGGCATAAAATGGTTTGAATGGTTTCAAATTTAGTTATGGCCCCCAATTGCGCCTCATTAGCCATACTTTTTGTAGGTGTTTTATGACAACGAGTCCTTATCGGGATAAACGAATTGGTAGTCGCGCAGGTAGTACAACGAATTACGCGGATAAACGAATTGGTAGTCGCGTAGGTAGTACTTAGGATTACGGGCCGATAAGCGGATTGGTAGTCGCGTAGGTAGTACTTCAATGCCATTAAGTTAAGCTTTTCGGTGAGGGCAACCATAAAGGATTGCCCCTACGCGACATGACGGTTTGTAGGGCAACCACAAGGGATTGCCCCTACACTTAATGGCATTGAGGTAGTACTTAGGATTACGGGCCGATAAACGGATTATTAATCATTAATTGCTTGTGCATGCAAGCGTCATTTGCGCAAGCAAGCGATATTTCTGGTTATTTAGACTACTTGGTTTAGGGGCCATAAAATGGTTTGAATGGTTTCAAATTAAGTTATTGCCCCCAATTGCGCCTCAATAGGTTTTGTATGTGTTTTATGACAACGAGTCCTTATCGCTTTTTTATGAATGGGCTATATTTTTACAAGGATTGTATCTAATAAAGGATTTCTTTGTTAATTTGTCGCAAGTGTTGGAGTTTGAGATTCAGCCTCTTCGGGGTTGAAGCTTTTAGCTAATTTTCTTAAAAGCTGACTTGTTCAACAGAAATTCTCTCAGTCATGTACAAAAACTTATGATGAGTCAATATGTCCAGATTACTTATCCAAAACTATTACACTGACATCGAAAAAATCATCCAATACGGGGGTTCGCGTAAAGAAACGACTATTCGTGAGGCTTTTAAAAATTGACTGAATGGCTATTGCGAAAGCCAACATTTTATTTTAATCCCCGAATTAGAATATCGCACCCCATACAATACCACCATTTATCCTGATGGCACCATCAAGGATGCGTTGCGTCTGCCTTGGGGCTATTGGGAAAGCAAGGATGCTTAATAAACCCAAACTCAAAGCGCATAAAGACGCCGGCAATATTCTATTAGATGCGATTACCACATTGCAAGGCGTACCTTTTTCAGCCTGGCACTATCAATTGGGCAACCGCTGCGCGTTAGAATGGATACTCGATCAATACAAAGAAAAAAAGCCCCGTGATAAAACCATCGCCGAGAAATTCAATACTTATCGGTTTGCTGATTACAAAGAATACGTTATTGAATTACTGCAACGAGTGTGTACCGTCAGTGTTGAGACGAGGCGGATTATTGGAGAAATGCCGTCACATTGAGCTTGTTTTGGGGCTCCTGGGGCGGTGCCCCAGGCTATATTAATTTCGCACCAAAGGGGCTAATCATTAATCATTAATCATTAATCATTAATCATTAATCATTAATCATTAATACGCACCAAAGGGCTCCTAGGGCGGTGCCCCAGGCTATATTAATTTCGCACCAAAGGGGCTAATCATTAATCATTAATCATTAATTATTAATCATTAATCATTAATACGCACCAAAGGGCTCCTGGGGCGGTGCCCCAGGCTATATTAATATCGCCCCGTTGGGGCTAATCATTAATCATTAATCATTAATCATTAATCATTAATCATTAATCATTAATCATTAATCATTAATCATAGGCTATTTATTCTTTGTAAAGGTTTTGAGCTGCACTTTGCCATTCAAAAATTTGATGTTGATGGTTGTGCCGTTGCTGTCTTTCCAAACAGCAGTGGTGCCTGATAACGGCCCAATGCCGGCCGTTTTGGATTCAGTAGGCTTACCCAAAATGGCTTTGACTTCTTCCATTGTCATGCCATTTTTGAGTTTATCATAATTTTCTTGGTTGATTTTAGAGCCACAACCCAATAAAAAGGCCGATAAACACACGGCAAGGGCTAATTTCAACAAGGTTTGTTTACGGTTAGTCATAAATATTGCTGTTATCAGTTATCAGGTGAGGTTTTTTTATAATGTAAGGCCAGCCACACCGGCGGTTGCGATGAATCCGTCCATTCGACGCGATGACGCAAATGGGCGGGAATGTGGACATAATCGCCGGGGCGTAGCACTTGGATAGTGTCTTGTGCTTCAAATAACAGTCCGGCACTGCCGCTCAATAAAATAACCCATTCATCTTGTTCTTGATTATACCATTCACCGGGCGGTGTCGCTTGCCCCGTTGAAATAATTCTTTCAAGCGTAAAATGGGACGTGCTAAGTAATTTTTCAAAGACTTCATCCGTCGTTGGCGTATTGGCGGGCGCAAAAAGATTCTCAAATTTCATGGTATTTTGAATCAGTGATCAGTTATCAGTTATCAGTTATCAGTTATCAGTTATCAGTCTCCTTGCCAAGATTTTAGGAGTCCAAGATTTATCTTGGGCCGTCCAAACTAAAGTTTGGACTCCTGCCAAACTAAAGGCTAAGCAACAAAACACCTACAAAAAGTATCAATAATGAAGCGCGACAAGGGGCCATAAGTTAATTTGAAAACCTCCAAATTACTTTATGACCCTCAAACTCGTCCAAATAACCCTAAAAATATAGGGCAATAACTGGGGCCCGCGTATCACAGTCCAAGATTTATCGATGGCCGTCCAAACTAAAGTTTGGACTCCTTGCCAAACTAAAGTTTGGACTCCTGCAACAAATTAGCTTGCACCACCTTTGTAATCACTTCCATTATTTTAAGCGTAATTAGTTGTACTACGTTACTACTAATTCGTTTATCCGCGTAATTAGTTGTACTCGGTTGCGACAAATTCGTTTATCCGCGTAATCCTTAGCCAACAGCTAAAGCAGTTGTCTAAAAGCTTAAGTCCCCTAAAGGGGACTAAATAACTATCTGAATATCTATAATTCGTTTATCCGCGTAATTAGTTGTACTCAGTTGCGACAAATTCGTTTATCCGCGTAATTAGTTGTACTCGGTTGCTACTAATTCGTTTATTTCTCAATCAAAGTACTCAATTCTAATTCAGATAGTTATTCAATCAGAGTACAACGAATTAGGAAATCAACGAATTTTATCAATTAAACACCATTCGTTTATTTCTCAATTCGTTGTACTCAATTGTTGTACTCAATTCGAATTAGTTGTACTACGTTGCCGCTACCAATTCGTTAATCCGCGTAATTAGTTGTACTCCCTATCGGGGTTGGCGCGATTTTATTTAACAATCAATGGTTTATGATAAAACTGTATGGCCTGATAAGTCAGCATATAATTATTCAAAAAATAACCATCCACCACTAATTCATAAGGCCCTTCTTTTGCCCGTGAACTATCCCAACGGACGACAAACGGCTTGCCGGCGGATTGTCGGCCTAAGTTTCCCTCCGCGATAGGCGATACACTATTGCCATGGTAAATGGCGTAGCTTAACCTAGCACTATCGTCCACTTTAAAGGCGAACAGATAGCCGTTAATGGTTGTGGGCGGGGTAGAACCATAAAAAACCACCGGGGCGACATACTCTGTACCCGTGTCACTCCGTTTTTTCAAGCGAGCAACCACGCCCAATTGGCTGAGTTTTAACCGCAAAGGTTTTATGATTTCGCGGGTAGGCCATTGATAATCGTTAAAGCCTTGTTGCCAAGAAGGCCTAGGAATGACCCGATCCATTTTATAATAATATTTGGGGCGCAACTCTTGCACCCTTAAATCGACGGCCGTCGCGCTTGGCAAATAAAATTTCAATTTGCACTGCGACGGAATCTGCGGCCCGTTTTCACGATGATCGACTAAGGCGGAAAGTAACTCAATATCCAAACCCGAAACGGGGCGGAAGGCGACACCTTCCCATCTATCGCCTCTTTTTTGGTAGTCCAGCGAGTCATACGCAACGGATACTTGCATAAGCGTAATGATCGCTGTGGTCGTGACTAAGTATTTGTTTATTAAGCCTAACATGATTTTCCTCGGCTAGTCGTCCAGTCGTACAATAGTGTTTATCATAAAACAAATTGAGTCCAATGTGAATAGCGTTTTTCATAAAAATCAGGCTAAAAACTAATGCGAAGGAACTATCCAAGATAAATGTTTGCAACATAATCCATTAGCCATTTTTAAATTTTCATTTTTCATTTTTCATTTTTCATTAGTAAAATGGGGCCATTAGAAAAATTGAAGGTTTAAAAATGATAACATGGCCCCCAAAATGCCTTAAATAATTGTCCAAGATAAATCTTGGACTCCAATAAATCTTGGACTCCAATGTATATGAGCGATTCTACACTTTTTTTTACCGATAATAAAAAACGTTTTTTCCGCCCACTCAATAGCAAATATCGTGAAGTTATCTTGGGTTGCTTGCGTTCCCTCTATCACCGGCTTTATAGTCCCGAAGCTGAGTTTGGTTATCAAGTCACTCGTGAAGATGTGCGTGATTTATTTGTGCAAGTCATTCGAGAAACGCCCGTGTTTACCGATGAAGAAGAAAAAGAGGAAATCTACCAAAAAGCCACCGATGATCGGGCAAAAGCTAACGCCATTTTTCAAGAACTGCTCAACTGCGGTTGGCTAGAAAAATATGTCGATAATATGTCATCCACCTATCGATTCACGCGCGCCGGCAAAGCCTTTTCTGAAACCATCGCCGGCTTCGAGAAAAAAGGACTACAAACCCGACAACGTAATGTCCGCAACACTAAAAATGCCCTACAAGCCTTTTTAACTAAAAATGATCCTTTTGATCTCATCGATGCGGTTGACTACGCCAAACGAGTTGCGTCAGATTTTTCCGATGATATTGCTGATCTCCATGAACGTAAACAAGCCTTAATGAAAGATGCCATTCAAAAGGCACGATTCGCGATACAAGACTTACTTGACTATATGGACAACCACTTCAGCCCCGATTTAGCCATTCGACTTTCGGCTGACAGTATAGTACGTCATCACAACGAAATTCGTGAAATTATAGACAAAATTAAAAAACCTTGGCGACTGAAAAAACTCAAACGCACGGAAAACACATTAAAATCGCTCGTATTTGGAATAAAAGAAAGCACTTCTGAGACGCCCATTATTTATCAATTGCTTGACCAAATAGAGCGTTATTTAGAATCAGCGGAACGCATTAAAATGTCAGAACTGCGTGCGGCCTTAGAAAGCTATGTAGGCCGCACCACGATGCTGATAAAACAAGCAACGGCCATGATGGCAGGACTCAAAGAAGAGCAACTTGCCAAAACCTTGCAGACATTATCTAAATGCTCACCAGAAGAACAAAACCAACAATTGGCCCAAATTGGACAACATCTAGGAACCCTATCAACCCGATTAGTGGCCCCTAACACCCTTAGCCTCCGCAAACGGCAGCGGCGCGAAGTGGCCGCTGAAATCCAAGAAGTGCCACCCCCCTCGCCGGAAGAACGTCTCCTAGCGGCGTTGGCAGAAGCCGAGGATAATGCCTTTACCGTTTCAATTGATGATATTCGGCAAGAAATCCTTAAACAAATGGGTGAACAATGGACAATCCGTATTTCTGAGCTTAAAATAACTGACGCGGCAACTTTTTTGGCACTGAGTCACGCCATTGAAGTCGGCTCCGCCAGCTTAGAAAAAGAAAAGCCGCGTTTATTGATAGAACCCACCCAAGAACGTTTTATGAATGGCTACATTGAAGCGGACGATTATATTATTCGTAAAGAATGAATGTCTATAGCATTTTCCGCTTGACTGAAATAAGTACTTAAGCCTGAATTTTCAGGTTCTGAATCAGAATTTTCAGAATTTGAGAATTTTCAGCCGAAGGGGTTGAATATGAATAGCCTCAGGTAAAACCTCAATGCCATATCGTACCGCTTTTCGGTGAGGGCAACCATAAAGGATTGCCCCTACACGACATGACGATTTGTAGGGCAACCACAAGGGATTGCCCCTACACGACATGGCATTGAGGTGAAACCTGGGGAAGCGTAGCGAGATCATCAGTTGTACTCGACATAATGGTACTCAACATTAACGAGGTAGGTATACGACTCAATTATTTATTTGTAGGCGCGAGGCTATAAACTCTTCCAACTCCCTAAACTAACAAATAACTAACAAATGAATGAACTACTAACTCATATTGAAAAACAACTGGCAAGCACCTCAGTTACCTTAGAAACCTTTCGCAAAATTGCCACTCGTTTATTGGCAAATGGCGTTATCTCTTACGGAGACAGTACCTTAGAAAGCACGCTTTATAACGACGCTAAACGTATAGAATACCTACTTGACGATTACTTTGCCGTTATTGATTGCAAACTATTCCACGAACCAGACTTCCAATACTTTTGTCTGTTTCCACCCGGATCAGATATCCCCGGGAGTGCCGCCGTAGAAGACGAGGAAACCGATACCAGTTTACGCGAAAAGTTTACTCAAGACGAAGTCGCTTCTATATTAATACTTAGACTTCTGTACCAACAAGTCTTCCAAGAAGGTGCATTGAATGAAAAGGCTGAAGCGCCGGTAACACTAGAATCTTTTTATACCAGCATGCAAACTCGGCTGAATCGCTCACTCTCGTCAATAGGAACCACCAAGCGCAAAGAAGTCTTCCAGAAATTACGTCGTCGCAAACTCATCCGCTACTCCGGCAACGCCAATTTGGATAACCAAGAAACAGTACTAGCAATACGCCCAATCATTACCAACTTGGTTCACTCAGAAGCGTTGGATGCGATTAAACCGCCGCAACCGACTAATAAAAATGTCCCTGAAGCTAAAGCGGTTCAATCAGAAACCTCGGAATCATCCGAATCCCTACCACCGCAACCGACTAATAACAAGTTAGAAACGATTAAACCGCCGCAACCGACTAATGTACCTGAAGCGGAAGCGGTTCAGTCAGAAACCTCGGAATCATCGGAATCCCTACCACCGCAACCGACTAATAACAAGTTAGAAACGATTAAACCGCCGCAACCGACTAATGTACCTGAAGCGGAAGCGGTTCAGTCAGAAACCTCGGAATCATCGGAATCCATACCACCGCAACCGACTGATAACAAGTTAGAAACGATTAAACCGCCGCAACCGACTAATGTACCTGAAGCGGAAGCGGTTCA
>Ga0190315_1000625_pt1 | contig 16651 bp, 10 predicted proteins | sample 48701101_MG_FD_161673 | JGI IMG/M metagenome (GOLD analysis project Ga0190315, IMG submission 161673) | Hydrothermal vent sediment bacterial communities from Southern Trench, Guaymas Basin, Mexico - 4870-11-0-1_MG | ecosystem: Environmental > Aquatic > Marine > Hydrothermal vents > Sediment ...
GTTTTATATACTTTTCAAATGGTTCTATTCTTCCAGGAGCACGACCTGCAGTCCAATCTATTCCTCCAAGGAAGGTTCCGGTAGTCACTAGAGCTATAGCTGGAGAATCCGATGAGAAATCTAATGATAGTACTAACCTTATCTGGTCTCCCATTATACCTATTGGTCCTCTACTACCATTAGCGTACTTAGGCTGGTTCCAGTGTTCGAAGAATATTTCATTCGCAAAGTACCTGGCACCGGCCATTCCTAAGGGCTGTCCTGAGAAAAATCCTATTAGTACATGCCAGTATGGTTTGAGTTCCTTGAGAATTCTAGCGATCTCTAAGAGTGCTGCTGGACTACAGGATTCATCAACTCCTCTAGTCAAAGCGGGAACTATCCCATAGGCATCGAGATGAGCGGCAAGTAGGATAGTATAGTTGGACTTAGTCCCTACAGAGCCGGGGATGAAAGCGAATACGTTCTTTACCTCAACCTCACGCCAATACATATTAACATTTAGTCGAGCTCTGACATCTCCCTTTGCGAGTAGGGATAGTAGATATTTAGCATCCTCCTTCTTTATGTATACTCTTGGAAACTTTATTGGTACTTCAAGTGACTTATAATCCCCTTCCCCTCTTAGTGTCAGGTCAGGCTCTATGAATACTACAGCCTTAGCGCCTAGGTTCATAGCATACATCCAGTTTGATTTACTGTTATAGTCCATTAGGACAATATTATTTCTTACATCTATACCTCGGAAATCCTTAACCTCACCCTTACCCACGTAGACTAACTTCCCCTCTACTCCTCCTGGAGTCCTACAGGTCTGTATGAGGTTAGGTAATAGTGCATAGACTCTGAAAGTCCTTCTCTCAGGATATGTAATAGTGAGTGTCGAATTTATGTCGTAGGGAACTAATGCCTTATAGCTCCAGATCCAAGTGTTTAATCCCAGGTCTTTTGACAGATAATTATATACATAATCTATACTCCACTCATATCCTTCATAACCCGTGAATCTGCTTCCATGAGTGGATAGTTCTTTGATATGCTTCAGTATGTTGTCCATGTTCAGCATCTTCAGGATCTCCTTAGCGAGCACTTTTTTATCTACTAAACTCGAGGAAGGAGTGGACTTTGTATACAGTGGACTTAATGTAGCGAGTAGGATTAGAACGAGAACTACAGATAGAATAATACGACTTAGGATAGCTCTATACACAGTATCACCCATATTAATAATTAACTAGTTAAAAAAAGGTTATCGGATTTCTCTAGACGGGTATCACTCCAGCACCAAGCCATAAGTACAGTATCAGTGGAACGCCTATGTACTCTGCTATTAGAGAGCCGAAGAATATGCCTACGAAGAATGGGACAGCGTACTCTGAGTATATTCTTACTCCGAGTACTTTAAGTACAATGAGCTTAATTATGAAGGCTATTGTGAAGCAAATGTATCCATAGAAGTTTAGTAACGATAGTAGAGGAATAGCTATTGGGTTTATTATGAACCATGCAAAGGTAGTTCGTAGGAACATCAGTATTATCCCCAGAATTGCACCAACCCAAGCTGCCTGCCATCTTACTGGGTGAACTTCTGTCCATCTTACAACAGACTGGCCAGCACCTAGTCCATTGTTCAACGCACCATCCCAGCTAGTAGTCCATCCATGCTCCCAGTTGCGTAGACCTTGCACGCCTATAGTGTACCAGCCTATGACTACTGATAGTATAGAGGCCAGTATTATAGTCGGTAGTTGTACCTTGAACACCTCCTTGGGGTCAGTATTAGTATCAAGAGCTATCTTATAGCTGAAGATACCCGGTATAACTGATGAGTGTGGTTGATAACATGTTAAGTTCGATAGTACATAGCCCATTCCATATCCAGTTACCGATTTATTTAGTCCTAGAGCAGAGGTCACAATCCAACTGTACTCTCTGTCATACTGCTGTATTCTGAAGCCCCATGGTAGTGTGGGAGGTGCCCATGCCTCTCCTGCATACCTTATCACAGCAAACCAGACTACAATGATATATGGAATAGTAGCTAGAGTGGCTACTATGTGAATACCGCTTATGACCATCCAGATAATAAATACAACCATGCCTAGCAGGAATAGACTCCACATCATCCTTGGGGATATGGGCTCTCCAGGCTCCTCCTCTCCTCTTAGGAACTTCTTGAAGAGTCCTATCCAGGTATCTCTAGTATAGAATAGTAGGTACATAGCTACTCCGAAGGTCATAGCATTGAACATGTATGCAAGTGCTCCTGGCCAATCTCGTCCGAAGTACATAGCCCATAGAGAGCCCCATCCGGGGTCTCGCTTCTCTGTTGGGACCACTCCTGCAGATACCATTATTGCTGGAAGTAGTACTAAGAATATCCAGTGGAATAGCACACCTGTGAATAGTATATCAAGTGGGAATAGGAAACCGAGGCCTAGAGTTATAAGGTCAAAGTCATAGGCTGTTACTGACCTTTGGAAGGGTGGGGGTCGTGGTATGTCTGGAGGAACTATTACAAATGGTGGCTTCTTGAATATCCGTGCTGTAATCCAACCACCCCATCCACCGAATATGAAGTAGAATATCGCTACGATGAATCCTATCCAGAATATCAATCCTTTTCTACCCCATATTAATGTCCTCTTAGCACCCTCGCTTACAGGTGTAGTAACCATATCCATTACAGTAAGTGTAGTGAGGGTCGCTGGATATGGGAGCTTTTCTATCTCTACCATTCTCCTTCTGAATATCATTACTAGACCGTATAACCATATGTTTACGAACAGGTAAAATAGCACCCACATCACTATCGGAACAGCCCACTTATCAGCATAGGGTATACTCCACTCCCAGGGACTTCTAGAGGCATGGTATGCAGCTAGGACCTCATAGTCTCTTGGAGCCCATGTGGAAGGAAGGTATTCAATAAGCCATTTATATTTCTCTGTACCTAACATTCCATTCATGCACCATGCCCATAATCCCCACCAGAAGGTGCTGGGAACTACTACAGTAGCTACAGCATACACTATAGTCCACTCCTGCTTAGTCAGCATGAATTTCCTGGATACTAGTGTTAGTAGCGATATTATAATCATCAATGGGAATAGTATGGTCTCCCAGCCGAAGTACCATCTCCATCCAAAATAGACGAGGTAGTGCCAGAACCAGTAGGCAGACCCGCCCACTCTGGGATGGAAGCTGAATAGGAATATGACGTATGTCACTATGAAGATCAATGCACACAGTGTCAGCGACTTCGCTGTAATACCTTTTGTCTTTACTTCAGTAACCTCGCTCATCGAAGTATAGCTAGTCCATGCACTTATAAACATTAGCAAAAGATTTATATTATGGAGCGAACTTTTCACTTTCCCAAAACATTATAAGGAACTGACAGTAAAGTGGACTGGTGAAGTCCATGGTAGAGTTCTGGTATCAACTTCCAGTCACCGCTAGTGTTGAATACATATATAAATGTGCACTGAAGGCTGAGGAAGTGGGTTTCGATGGATTAACTCACGAGGATCACTTCATAGTAAAGGGAGTGGGAGCTGGATGTAGACCTGAATGCTGGACTTTCCTATCGGCTATCGCTATGGTGACTAAGTTGAAAGTAGGATCCCTCGTTACCTGTATTCCATACAGACCTCCTACGCTACTGGCTAAGATAATCACCACTCTAGACCACCTCTCCAAGGGGAGAGTTGTCCTCATCTATGGAGCGGGGTGGTGGAAAGAGGAGTTTGAAAACTTCGGGTATACATGGGAACCCGATAAAGTTCGTGTGGATAGAACCCTAGAGGCTATAAGACTGATAAAGAGGCTCTGGACTGAGGAGAATGTGACCTTTGAAGGTAAGTTCTATAGAGTGAAAAATTGTACACTATATCCGAGACCCTATCAGAAGCCTCATCCACCTATAATTTGTGGAGGAAAGGGGAAGAGAATGAGAATATTCGCTGCCAAGAATGTCGATGGCTGGATGGGCCCTTTTAGTATAGATGCTGTTGACGAATACCTAGAGAGTAAGGAGACAATAGATAGGTATGTTAAAGGGAGGAAGTTCATCTATGGTCTAGCGACCCGCTTTAAAATGGATAAGGTATCCCAGAAGGATCTTAAATACTGGATTGAGAAGTACATAGAAATTGGAGTAGACGTAATAGATATAAGAATGGATCCGGATACCGAGAACTTAAGGTTGCTTGACAAAATAGCTCCAGTAATCAGGTATTTCAAAAGTGAGTACTAAGCATCATTAAGGATAGCTTAACGCAGTTTTTTACAAAAATACTACTGAGAGTTAGAGGAGCTTGGAGAATTAGAGGAGCATCCTTAGATAATCTATACCCTTAGTCCTCAGCATCTCCTTTACTTTTCTCACTTCACTTTGAGAGCCGCACCACATTGAGAGTAGTAGTCCCTTATGTGGTACACTCTCTAGTACACTCTTCAGACTACTCGAAGGAATACTCAGCACTAGTTTCTTATCAGATTTCAAGATCTTCCTGTACAGGGGATACCATTTCTCGGATCCTCTATGAGGTTCTGAAGCCCCTGGTACCCACTGAATTCCATCTAGTTCGGGTATACTAAGAAGCATATCAACATGTGGAAGTTGTCCGACCCCATCTAGATGATATATAGTATGGTCGAGCCTCCTACAGTGCTCTCTTAGATGTGGTAATGCGAACCTTCTGAACATCCTAGGTGAGAACATATAGGCTAGATCACATTGTATGGGATACCATTTCTCAGGACACCATATGGTCATCCAAGCAGATGTACCGCTTTGACCTATGAGCTTATACAGTTCTTCATAACATTCATGCCATAGATCAGTAAGTCTACATATCACTTCCTCTACTATATTTGGCTTAGTGAACATATCTCGAAGCATGTTAGGTACTCCTCTTAGGGAGGCTAATACATCAATTACCCCACCTATATCAGTCATACCTACTATGAACTTATCGCGTGCTTGTTCACCTATCTCCTCAGCTAATCGCTTAACTAAGTACCACCATTTACCCTTTAACTCTAGTTCTCTAAGCTCTTCAAGCTTGAAGTACTTACGAGGATCTGCATAAGCACCGAACCATACAGTATCTCCTGTGAATACTAGTTCAGCACCTAGGAATGCTCCAAGTACTCCAGGACCGAGGTTCAGCCATAGGTTTGGATAGGCAGCAGCGCCGAAGTACGTCCTTTGACACCACTCTTCAAACTCTCTGATTATAGCCTCTATATTCCCTAAGTTTCTAATAATCCACCAGGCATCCAGCTGTCTATATTCTCTTACTCCCTCCCTCGGAGACCATATTTGAACTAATGGCTCAGTGAGCTCATTCTCCCACCATGCCCTATAGATCTCTACACATTCTTTCCAGTCTGGTTTGTACTTTAGCATACTATATGTTCATAAACTATCCATAGTGATATCTTTTAAGAGTTATCATAAAATAGTATTGAAGAGATGCTATTTAATACATCCTCAAGACCTTCTTAACCTCTTTAGCAATCACTCTAGCGAGTGGAACGGGTACTGCCTCTCCTACCTGGTTAAACTGGACATCTCTGCCTCCGAGGAAAATGTGATTATCTGGAAATCCCATTAATCTAGCCTGTTCTCTGACTGTTAGAAGTCTATTTCTAAATGGATGCACAAACCTAGAGGATCCCATGACTGTAGGAGCTAGTTTAAAGGGATGGAGTCTTATATAGTTCGTGTATACTTTATTACGAGCGCCTCTAAAGTAGATAAGAGCTTCACCCCATTTGAGAGTGGCTATTTTTCTCCTCCTTCTCGGAGAGAGCGGTACGGGTTCATGATTTGGTATATCGTGGATACTATCAGGTTCCGGAAGATCTCCGATAGCATCTATTACAGTACACCTCTTTTTCAATTTCCTAGGACTAAGTTTGATATTTGATACGAATACTCTTGTCCTCTCTGAAGGATTACCATAATCCTCTGCTTTAAGTATATTGAAGAATATCCTCTCATATCCTACTCTTTTGAATTCTCTTTTCAGGGCCTCCCTAAGCTCTACTATCCCTGGAACGTTTTCCATGATAAAGATTCGAGGCTTTAGATCTCCTACAAATCTGATGAAGTGAAGGGTTAGAATTCCTAGTGGATCCTTATAGAGTCTATCGAGAGGTGTTTTCATTCTTCTAGGATTGGTAGGAGTGAAGGGTTCACATGGGGGACTACCTATGATAACATCTATGTCCTCTCCTATACACTTTAGGATCTCAAGGGAGTGTACTAGTTTTATATCCTCCTCTATCACTATAGCTCCTGGAAAGTTCTCCCTAAAGGTTCTAGCAGCAGGAGTGAAGTTATCTAAACCACACACTATCTCAAATCCTTCCAGCTCAAAGCCACGGGAGAATCCTCCGGCTCCACAGAAGAGGTCTACTACTCTATACATGATCATAAGATATTCCTTACTACCCTTTTATAAAGACAGTGGTCAATAGTTTTTCTTTAAATTCCTTAGTCTATCACAATACTTTCTTAATCCTCATAGTCAGAAGGTGTTCCCCATAATTATTTGGCATTGTAGGGGGAGATGTTGCCCGACCGCCAACACTCGGTATCATAGTTGGACGATCCAGCGTCTTTTCACTCACCGAGCTCTCTTCCGGTGGGCTAATCCCCCCATTATATTACTATAAAAGTGGTAGTATATTTCGATTACTATAGGCTAGCTTTGATGGAGTGAGTACTGTACTTAAGAAGAAGTGCATATATTGTAAGAGCGATTAGTTCAGCTCCGATGCTCAATATTATTATTGCACTGTATACTTTCACCTGGTACAGGTAAGAAGTTATAGTACTTCCTATAAACCACAGAAGACCAAGTAGTGATGAGTATACTCCATAGGCTAGAGATCTAATCTCGGGGGGTGCTAGATCAGCTATAGAGGCTCGCATTATAGTCTCGATCATACCCATAGTGAGACCCCATGTCATCGCGGTAAGGTATAGGGAATATTTACCTGAGGCTCCAAATAAAAGAGGTGTTATTGGAAGAGCTGTTAATGGAACTATAGTCATAGATTTTAAACCTATACGATCATATAAGAAGCCTATTGGAAGTGCTACTAAAGCGTCTATAAACATTGCTATTAAGTATAGAATCGGCACCTCCCAGTCCTCTATTACTCCTTCTCTAGAGAGATTTTGGGCATGATAGGTTATTAGACCCCAGTGTAGAAATCCTAATACCACAAACAATGAGGCTATAGTATACAACCAGTACGACCTACTTAGCTTCGGACCGGTACTAGGTTTAGTAATAGTTACTGCTCTGGGACTAGGATAACTCCTATAAGCTATGAAGAGTGATACTAGAGCTAGTATAGCTGGTATGCCCAGTATTGAGAACGATAGTCTATAGCCTACGAGTACATTCTGTTGAGTTGCGATAGAGACACCCACTATAGTCGGGCCTAGAATAGCTCCTACCTGATCCATGACCTCATGAATCCCAAACCCCTTGCCTCTTCCCATACCTTCGGTTACCTCTGAAATTATGACATCTCTAGCAGGAGCTCTTAATCCCTTCCCTAGTCTCTCAATTAAATAAAGCCCCAGAGCAAACTCCCATCGTCCTGTAATAGAGAGTAGGGGTATAGCTAGATTAGTACTATAGCCTAGGAATACAAGGAACCAATAGTATAAGCCAGATCTAACTTTATGTGCTATAATACCACCTAGTAATCTCATGAGATAGCTAAGAAGCTCTCCTAGTGCCAATACTCCGACAGAAACTGGGGGAGCTCTTAAAAGGTTTAAGTAGGCACCACTTATCGATCTTCCTCCTTCATAAGTTATATCCGCCAAGAGAGATACTATTCCAAGAGCTATAAAGGTCAACAGGAATTTCTTCTTCATAGTGTATAAGATATTTTGAATGTAAATAAACATTTCTCTAAAGAACAGAACTCATACAACACTATTCCGTAGAAGCCTGTATATACTATTTCTCAGTGATAGTTAACTTTCTCCTCTATGGAGTATTCTAAAGGATATTATAGTGTATGAGAGAGCTGTGAAAAAGCAGTGTCCGAGTATTGTGTATATAGCGTAAGTGTAGGAGCATAGCTGTGGTACTAGTTTCGAAAGTAAAAACCATATTATCATATGGAGAACGTATACGGAGCGTCTACCATCGATCTTGGTGATGAACGCGGCTATACCACTATGGTACTTAAGAGATTTCCCTGTAGTAATCCAGACTATATGGTATATATGGCGTACATAACTATCAAGTATTAACCACAGTAGGCCTAGAGCTAGAAATGTTAGGCTTCCTGTATCCATCCAGCAGAGTAGGGTGAATGAGGCATACCAAGCTTGTTCATAAAGCATATCAAAACTGTGTTCTAGTTTGCCTATTAGAGTCTTCCTCTGACGTAATCTTGCAATTTTTCCATCAACTCCATCCAGTATGCCCACTAGAAGAGCTAAGAGGAGGGCTAGGAGGAGATTTCCTGTAAGCATTAAATAGACTGTAAGAAAGGCGAGGATATAGGTCAATATTGAAATATGATCTGCGCTTATAAACTCGAGATCATAGAGTAGGTAGACTATAAAGTCTTCTATTGGCTTATGGATTCTGCTCATTACATGAGTTCCCTTCTGAAGCTTCTGAATGTGCTCCCATTTAGCCTTATTCATTAGCACTATTCTTCACCTCTCCTAGAGGGGGATTTGAAGATGTAGTGTAGATCATTTTATCAGCTATATACTCAAGCAACTTATTCCAATATCCAGTCAAGTATACTCTAGCCATCTTTACTAACCTGTAAATTAGCGCTATCATCATGATGGCTACAGAGCCACTCATTAGAAGAGGTAGTATGGGGTTGTTCTTTCCAATGGCTATTGAGATAGGAGATATTATGGCATACCAGAGGAAGACCAGGATGAGTATATATGTTACGTTAAGCACTATAGAACCATATACGGTACTTGTCACATGAAGTCTTTCAGCTATTCTTTCCCATAGTATTTCCGTGAGAAACTTGAGAGCGTTCACCATACGATAGCCATAGATCAGTACTATTATACCATACACGAGCTGTACTACTAGGTCTAGTTTAACTTCTAAGACTCCTAGGACTACTGAAATCTCTGGAATATAGGGGCCTATTAACCATATGAAAATTGTACATAGTAGTAAATTCAAAATGCTGGTAAGTAGTACTTCGATACTGTAGCGAATACGAGATCTCATATCTTCAGCACTGGGCTTTACAGAGGGTATTGGGGGTCTCCAGAGGGTTCTAAAAGATAAACCTCTAAGACTTGAAAAGTACCCTGTGATAGGTTGTATAATAGATAGTAGTAGGATTATTACTGAGCATACTAGTGCGAGTGAAGGTGCGCCTAGGAGTAGAGCTATCAATATGAAAGAGTACCTTATCCCCCTAGCTGTGGGAATGCGCTCTTTAAAGGTTAATTCTGGGGATTTAGTGATGTTATAGATTAAATTAGCATATTCTGTTAGGGCAACTCCAGAGATTGCCAGAGGTACTATTAACCTGTACAAGACTCCTCTATAGAGTAGACCTATGGCTAACATTAGTATTACATCGATTGATGTTCTCAGTAAAAGCGCTATCACCGATTCACTTCTATTCTCACTAGGTGAATTGAGTACTAAGAGTTCATGAGTGATCTCATCTAATAGAAGGACTGTAGGTACAAGAGGGACGATGTACAGATAGAGGTTAAAGTAGGCTAAGTAGACTGCAAGGAGGGCAATAGCACAACCTAGAAGTTGAAGTATAGGATAGCCCCTAGAAAACCCCACTCTATAGAGATAGGTGGAAAATCTAGTACTTACGGGTTTAATGAGATATTTAATGATAATATCATTACTGGTCTCACCCTTTAACTCTTTTCTTAGTATTTTCCAGTATAATTTCCTGGCTTTGATGAGATCCTCTGCAAAATCTACGTCCAGCCACTGAAGACCTGTCACATCTACGAAGCCGACCTGTCCCTCCTCGGCGGCTAGCTTCAGAGCATCACTTACACTAGCCTTGAATCCCAGTTTCTCAAAGGCGTCTAGGACATACTTATGGGCCTTCTGATTGCATAATATGAGGCCAGTATCTATGCCATGGAGAGGTGTGATAGTCTTACCCACTTCATAGACGCTATCAAGAGAGCATTTTAACTTAAGCCCCTCTACGGCCTTACTCCAACTGGGCCTTCTATCGAGACATAGTATAAATGCCTTATCTGAACGGGCTTCTACTATCTTCTTCAGCATTTCCTTCTCGAATACGTGATCTGACATTAGTAGTAGGAATTTATCTAACTTAAGGTTCTTGATAGCCCAGACTACAGGGTATAGATTATTGAATTCTCCACTGTAATCTATCACTTCAACCTTAGCTCTATCCCCTACTCTGTTTTCAATTTCCTTCTTATACTCCTCTCTGGTTATGATGTACACTTCCTTCATTCCTATACTCTCGAGCTTTTGCAGGGCGAAGTCTAATATCGATACATTAGCAGCTAGCTCGAATAGGCACTTAGGCGCACTTCTAGTATACGGATATAGTCTAGTACCTTTTCCAGCAGCAATAATAACAACAGGAAGCATCTTTTTAATAAGAAAGATCTAATATTAAAACTTTATCCAGTGTAAGCCAAATATTGTCCGAATTTTATGTAATTAATGAAAATTAACATCTTAAACCCTAGCAATAGTTTAAGGAGTTAAAATTTACAAATCTAGAGACTAAGCATCTTTCATTCTCATTGGAGCGAGATTTAAATGAATACATTTGGTGGAAATTATTAGTTAATACAGGAGGGAAGGTTTAAGGTATAGTTTTCTCTTTTCCCCTCATCTTAATACATTAGAGAGCAAGCAATTAAATTATAGGTTATCAACGTTTCCTTATCGTAAGTTCACAAAGCATATTGACTACAAGTTCTATGAACGAGGATTAAATATAGTAAAAGTTGATGCAAGGAAATCCTCTATCACCTGCCCAATATGTGGTTATGTGGATAAGAGGAATAGAATAGGCAAGGAAACATTTAAGTGTAGAAGATGTGGCTTCACGCTTAACGCCCAATATGTTGCTTGTTTTAATCTCTTCTCCCGCTCCGATGACGGAAAAGTATCCATCAGGAGTGGGGGACTATTCCTCATAACCCGTAACCCGTACCTCGTGGTGTGCGGGGATGTAGCTCCCGATGAGCCGCTGAACCACATGAGGTGGTTGAGGGAGAAGCCCGTACAGGTTTCCAAAATACTCTTAGTTACCAAAAAATAAAGCACGGGCAACCACTGATGTTCAGGAAAAACATACTATTGAATTCCTGTATCATATTTAGAGTAACATATATCATCTTGGAATCGTACTAAACTAGGGGATAGAATGGGTGGTCAAGCAGCGAATACTAAGTATAGGATTAGGGCAACTGTAGAGATAGATGGAATAGTAGAGAAGCCTGATGTAATTGGGGGCATTTTTGGTCAGACAGAAGGCCTCTTAGGAGAAGAACTAGATCTCAGAGAACTTCAGAGAACTGGAAGGATAGGGAGGATAGAAGTTAAGCTAGAGAGAAAGGGTAGAAAAACTATAGGAGAGATAGTAATCCCCTCTAATCTCGATAGGGTAGAGACAGCTATAATAGCGGCAGCTATTGAGATAGTAAACAAGGTAGGACCCTACAATGCTAAGGTCAGGGTATTAGACATAAGAGATGTTAGAACTGAAAAGAGGAAGTGGATAGTAGAGAGAGCTAAGGAAATACTCAAGAGATGGGCTCAGGAGGAGGCTGTAGAGAGCAGAGAGATAGTAGAGGAAGTAGCTAAAGTGCTTAAAGTACCACAGGTGATTAAATATGGAGCTGATCAGCTACCAGCAGGACCATGCATAGACAGCAGTGATACGATAATAGTAGTTGAAGGCAGAGCTGATGTTATAAACTTACTAAAACACGGATACAAGAATGTCATAGCTTTAGAAGGAGCTACTGTTCCAAAGACTATAATATCCCTTTCGAAGAAGAAGAACACTATAGTATTTGTAGATGGAGACAGAGGTGGAGAAATGATAGCTAAGAACATAGTAACTGTAGCTGACGTAGATTATATAGCAGTAGCTCCACCAAATAAGGAAGTAGAGGAACTAACGGGTAAGGAGATAGCTAAGTGCCTAAAGAATGCACTACCAGTGGAAGAGTTTCTTGAGGAACTGAAAAAGAAGTATAAGGAAAAAGAAGAGGTATCCGTTAGAGAAATAGAGATCCCCGAGAATGTAATAGAGGCTCTACGAGAGCTCAGAGGTACACTAGAGGTAATAGTATATGACGAGGAGTGGAAGGAGATAAGGAGATTACCAGTAAGGGATCTAGCAGAGTACTTAGAAAAGTCTAAAGAGAATATAGCCTATCTGGTATTCGATGGTATAATAACACAAAGGATAATAGATCTTTCAATGAAGAAAGGTGTAAAGATGGTAGTAGGGGCTAGGATAGGGGACATGACGAAGAGAGTAGAGGGGATAGCTGTAGTGACTTTCGATGAATTGTTGGCTAAGTAAAGAAATCCAGTAAGGATGCCTGTCTCTTCTCGCTAACGAGGTGGTCTTCTCTTATTCCAAAGTACTCTAGTATTCTGAGAGCCGAAACAACTACTTGTTTTTTAATGTAGTATTCTATATCGACTTGGTCAAAGCTATCTACAAACAAGTATGGCATAGCTTTATCAGAGAGTCTACCACTACCTTTAACAATAATATACCCTACTTTATCCCCTTTATCAACCTCAAATCCTGCCTCTATCAGTTTTTTAGCAGCACTTACATGTGCGGTAGCAGACTCGTATTCCTCAAGCTCTTTTCCTATAGTCTTCCAGATTATAAGTTTAGATAGTGGAATTTCACCACGTTCTAACTTCTTTATAACCTTTCTTACATAATCTACAGCTCTATCCACCCTATTCTCCCTTAATATTATTTCGATAACTTTCTCCTGTACTTCTTTAGCTAGCTCTGACCAATCTCCTCTAACAGCCTCCAAGCCTACAACATCGATTCTTCCGTCGGTTAGTAGACCACAGTACCTTTTCTTCGCTTCAGTGAAGAAGACTCTGACATATATCTTATCGGGTTTTATCTCTAACCCAAGTTTATCCCTTATGAGTTTAGTAAGCTCGTTAACTTTAGCCTTATCATAGATGACAAAGATACTATCAGTATCCCCATATATCACTTTTAGTCCTATCTTCTTAGCTAGTTCTATAGTATCTTTTATAGTATACCTTCCCCAAGCAGTAGTAGTTTCTGCGACCTCTCTCTTATACCATCTAGCTCCCAACCATCCGCAGTATCCATAAGTTGCATTTGCAATGACCTTTAGTGCTCTCTGTCTCTCATAGAGTACTCTGTACTCTGGTGAATCCGGTTTGAGATCCTTTAGCTTATTCCTTATAGCATTTCTAGCCTCTAATAGCCTTCTTAGTACTTTTCGATAAAACCCATCAGGATGTTTTCTGAACATATGGCCTACTTCGGGAGCTATATAGACATCTTCCCCCTCTTTATAATCCATAGGAGATACATAAGTATCTGGAGATATGTTATACTTTATCATTAAATTAGGGTACATTGAGGAGAAGTCTAGTACAGCTATATTCTCGTGGATACCGGGTTTAGGCTTCAGTACTATAGCTCCCTTATAGGTAGAATAGGGTCTTTCTATGCGGTTTGGAATAAGCTCTCCAAATTCATATGCATGTCTCATTAAGTGCCACTCAACTCTAAAACCTACAGAAGCTGAACCCACCTGATCTAGTGGCAGTCCTACTATACTGGATAGCTGAATAGCAAAGGGAAGGAATTTCTCAGAAAGACCTAATGTACTCTCGATATCATCGAGAAGGTACTTTTCTAATTGTGAACGCTTACTAGGATCATCCCAGTACTTGTATATGTAAGCACCTTCAATGAGTACTCTTTCGCTCTTTTTCTTCACCCCAAGATAGTCTGCAACATTCTCTAAAGTTTTAACCTTTACCTCAGTTAGTTCCTCTGCAAAATCGTAGAGGTCAACATTAGCCCTACCCAGGATGGAAAAGTGTCCATAGACACTTTGTGCGGGCTCTGAATTCGCTCTAGATAGGTTTAGCCTTATTCTCAATCTCTTAGATCTTTCTAGTAAGTAGGTCCAATCAAATCCATTACTATTATACCCAACTATTACATCTGGATCAAATTTTCTTACGAACTCTACGAACTCTTTTATTATTCTTGAATCGTTCAGATCGTCTGCTTTAAGTACAATTCTATCCCCTCTATTTGTAGCTATTCCTATCATAATTATAGGATCTCTATCAGGCTTGGGAGTACCACGTGGGTTGTAGCATTCTATATCAAATGCGAGGACTCTAAGCTCTGGTATTCCATCCCTATTAGCTCTTGAAGGGGTACTCTTAGCTAAATATACTGCATCTACCTGCCATTTCTCTTTGTTGGGTACTTCTTCAACTTCTATAGTATTCCAAGAGCAGGTATAGACGTTATTATCCAACATATATCTCATGTAGAATCTTATATCAGCCTCTAGGACTTCTACTATACCGGGGATCTCTTTTACCTTATCTCTTAGGGATTTAACATGAGCAGGTAATTTACAGGTGATCTTGAGGACTGTTATGGGTTTTCCAAAGTATTTTTTATTAACTATATCCACGTTGAGTATTTTATCCTTATATCTCCTTATTAGAACATCACCTATTTCTTTCGCTCTCTCAGGATCCTTGGGTACTACGTAGAAGTATGGTCTAAAGGATCTATCTAAGACTACAACTCTCTTACCATCGGGTGTAATGCCCCACATTCTCACTTCTGGAATCTCCTTTTCGATAACATCGTAACTAATATCAAGAAGCCATAAGTCAATCTTCAAGATCTCACTCAAAAATCATCACTTACAGTGAGTGATAAACTTAACTATTCTATAAGTTGTGTATCTATATCAGTCCCATATCCTTACGTAACCTTGTAATATACTCCGCTATCTCACACACCGTAGATATCCACAACTTATCACTATAAGAGCTTAAGAACTCTAGAAAAGAGTTTAAGTCATACTTTGAGATGGGGAGGTGACCTTCGTTAATACCGTGAAACGTAAATATAACCCATCCTTCTTCTAGAATAGCTCTCATAGCCCATCCTATTAATAAATCCCTACTCGCCCTCTCTCCCTTATAAGACGCCAGCTTGTATAGATCACAATTCCTTGGTGAGTTCGTACATGTACTTCGCTCACATCCAGCTCTTGCAGCTATAAAGTACTTAGCTACAATGGGTACATAGCTCATTTTCCTAGAACCCTTACCCACTTCAGTTTCGTAACACGGATATGCAAATGTATACTTCTTTCTGGGAGCGATTTCCTCTATTCTAGCTTGAGCCATCAGAATATCCTTTTCTATCTCTTCTAGGCTCATATCGTCTAAGCAATGGCTTGTAGAATCCTTTACTAGGTTACAGGAACATGGATGTGTGAGTGTATGATTTCCAATTTCATGACCTGTAGATGCTACTTCACTCCATGGTCTAAATTTACTCTTCCAATCATCCCCTCTTGGACATATGTAAAATGTAGCATTAAATCCATACTTATCGAGAAGAGGTACTGCGATCTCAAGTTGAGATCGTAAACCATCGTCGAAGGTCAGAGAAATAGCTCCTCTGTAGCCTCTAAACCACTCCATGGAAGTAGATGTAAAAAATAAACTATAAAATCTTACTGTATATGAATAGCTGTAATTCTGAGAAGGTTCTAGCTAATCCACTATTATTTTAAGGGGTTTTTCTAGTTTAGAGATCAAGACTACTCTAGAGGGTAAGTAGCATCCTATTATCTTATAGCCTCCTAAGTTATCGGCTATTGCGTGTGCAAACTCGACTATATCCACATATCTCGGCATATTCTCTTTGCCCAGTCTCTTTCTGAAGTATCCAACATCCATAGCAGCTTTTACCTCCACGTACGTCGGCTCTCCTAAATTTATGATCTTTGCATACTCTTCAGGCTTGATCATATTATATCCCTTTACCATTGTTAGTCTAATTACAGTAGGACATTTGAGTGTACTCAGCCCTTCTATCGTATCCGTGAGTTTTTGCCATGCATTGGGAATTAGAGGTCTACATACTAGCTTGAATAGCTTTTCATTAGGAGCAGGAAGAGTCACATAGAGCTGACTGGGCTCCCTAGATAGACTGTATAATCTCTCGGGAAAGGTACCGTTGGTAACTATGAACACTGATTTAAATCCATATTTGAAATATTCTTCGACGAGTTCACCCACTCTGGGATATATTAATGGCTCTCCCGTTAAGCTCAGGGTCACGTGAATCGGATGAATTGCCTCTTCAAACATACGAGGTTCAACCTCTGGATGTCCTCTAAAACCACTCAATATCTTTCTCCATTCAATCACAGTATTTACAACTATATCCCTAGGCTCATCAAACTCCACTTTCTCGTAGTTTGTTATTGGTTTAAGTCCTAGGTCTATTTCGTGTGCTCTCCAGCAGTAGATACACTGTAGATTACACAGTATAGTAGGGGTCATCTGAAGACACC
>Ga0190315_1000629_pt1 | contig 16629 bp, 11 predicted proteins | sample 48701101_MG_FD_161673 | JGI IMG/M metagenome (GOLD analysis project Ga0190315, IMG submission 161673) | Hydrothermal vent sediment bacterial communities from Southern Trench, Guaymas Basin, Mexico - 4870-11-0-1_MG | ecosystem: Environmental > Aquatic > Marine > Hydrothermal vents > Sediment ...
TAAAAACTGTAGTTTTTCTTCCCATCTCTATTTTTTACAGATTTCTCAAATGTTTTACTTTCTTCCCAGAATTTTATTATTTCTTTTTCCATTTCCGGAAAATTCTGTCTGGGATTTACTTTTTTGAACATAAGCTGAACATAAGTTGTAAAATTAATTTCCCAACCCCTAATTTTCTAATCTATCTTTCTCATTCTATTTTAAATTGCTAATTTAGTCAAAAAAAATAGAAGGTCGGAAATAAAAAATTAGAAATTACCTTGAATTACGAAACAATAACTTTTTTGCCATTTTAAACCCTTAAGAGAGATCTAATGTTAATGTTAATGTCGCAGTTTGCAGCGTTAAAACAATTTCTCGTTCCACCCTCCGTTATTGTTCCGTTTTAAAATGGCAAAAATATCCTTTGTGATTCAAAAATATGGCAGTTTGACAGTTTGATAACTTAACAATAAATTACAATTTACTTCCCTTCTTATTTGGGGTAGAAAAAATTAAAAGTTTCACAATTCAAAAAAATTATTTTCTTGTTTTAAAAAAAATACGCGATATTAGAAAAGCGCAATAATAGATGGGATCATAAAATAAGAAAACTGGGCATTGCTAAAAATAGGAATGATTTATTTTTTAGCCCTAAGAAGTTTCTCGACAAAAACTCCGTTAATTACGGAAAACAAGACCATATAAAAAGTAAGCACTACAGTAAACTTCAGCCCAAAATAATAGATCATCATCGGCAACAGAGAAATTTTAACTGCCCGGTTGTACAGAAAAGCTACCGCAAATCCGTTTCTCATTCCTTTTTCTTTTAAATCGCTAAGAAGAGGATACCACATATAAATTGGCCCCATTGATAAAATTCCGCCAGCAATTGATAAAATCCATCCTCTTATTCCCGCGCTTTCCCCGACTAATTTACTCATCTTTTGGGGATTAAAAAAAAGATTTGAGAGAAACATAATCGCAAAAACCAAAACAAGAATGGGAATAATCTTTTGGGCAAGAACAACAAACGCAAGAAGCGCGTCTGCAAATAAAGCAAAGTTCGTGATCGCCGTGATTAAATACAGCGCGACGGCAATTATCAGAAAAATCCACTTGCCGCTAATTTTTTCCGTCATTTTATTAGTCATATAAATGAAAGAGTGATAACTGTTAAAATAGCAACCAGGATTGCCGTTACAAAACTGGATATATTTCTAATAATCGCAAACTTTTTCCCAAGCATCAAGGATTCCGCCGGTAATTGCATTAACCCAACAGTCACCCAAGCCAGTATAAAGGCGGTTACTGCCAGCAAACTCACGCCCTGTTTCAAAAATTCTCCTCCTAAAATATAGCTCGTAATGGGATTGCCCGCCAAAACACTCCCCAACAGCGCTCCCAGCACCGGGTCAATAAATTTATTTCCGGTAAAAACGCCAGCATAAAATGTTTTGGGAATAGCGGCAATCGCAAAACTAACTAAAAGCAACACGCCTAAAATAATCGGCAAAGTTTGCTTGAAGTTGTTTAAGGTTTTCACAAAAGCGTTTTTCATTTTTTATTTTAGTTTTATTTTAAGCGCCGTTAAAATTTAATGTTTCAAAAAAGTGAAACTTACCACCACTATGATAATACATATTATCATAGTATTTCAAAGCGTATTTCAAAGTCCCCGCTAAAATTCGTTTTATTTCTTGCTTTTTGATTTTTTATCACTTGCAATCAGATTAAACAGCAAAAAATGAAAGGGATATTTTTTTCTGAGCCACTTAAAACTGTAAGGCTCCGGTTTATCATCAATTCTTGAACCCTTAAAACGCTTTTTTAATTCTTTATTAAAACCGCCGACCGCCTTTTCGTATCCGCCGAAGCCAGAAGCAAGCCAGTTCTGCACCCGCGCGATAGTATCCATTCCCACCTTCAGTTCCTGAGCGATTGCGTCGTATGATTTGCCTTCTAGTAATCGTTTTGCAACTTCAATTCGCCGCGCAAGCATTATTGATTCGCTTTCACTTAGCAAATCCTTAAAAAAATGTTTAACTTCTTCCTTGGTTTTAAGCTGGGCGATAGATGTCCATAGCAAATCCAAATATTTCATCTTGGAATTTAAATCCAAAGAACGCGGATTAACTTTAGGCATAATTTATTTTTATTAATGGTTAAATCTTTACTTTTTATAACACTATGATAATTCATATTATCATAGTGTTATAACATTATAGTATCACAAAATAATTTTTCTCGCAAAAAGCAAATTCTAGAAACTTTTTTATGAGAACATAATAAATTACCATAATAAACTACCACAATAAACCACTCCACGACAGATTGACAAAAAATTCCCATAATAAATTATCTATTTCTTGTATTTTTGTCCTTGTATTCTTGCTGTTTTTTAAAGCCATAATTTTATTCACTATGATAATATGAATTATCATAGCGTTACAATATTACAGCAATAACACGCCATTGTACTATTTGCAAACAAATCAAATTTTTATTAGCTGTTCTCTGTGCTACTTTCCTATTTTTTCTCACTTCGCTTCTTTAAGTAAAACCTCCTTTTTCTTTTGTTAAATTTCTCAATGGCGTAACGCAACATCGTTCGCGGCATTTTTGTATGATATTTTTTTAGAAATTCCTCCTCAATTTTCTGGTTTCGCTTACCAACTTCCCGCAACATCCAACCTACCGCTTTATGAATTAAATCATGTTTGTCCACCAAAAGAATTTTGGAGATTCTAAGGGTATCGTTAAATTTGCCATCCCTAATAAAAGCGTAAGTTGAGATGACGGCAATTCTTCTCTCCCACAAGTTTTTTGATCTAGCAAATTGGTAGAGAATTTTTTTGGGCTTACCAAATAAATAATCGCCGATAACCTTCGGCGCGGAAATATCAACCAAATCCCAGTTATTGACACCTCTAATATTTTTTAAATAAAAATCAAAAATTTCCTTTTTCTTGTCTTTGTCCGCTTTCTCATATCGGCTGATTAAAATGAACAAAGAAACCATCCGTTGCTCATGGATTCTGCTGTTAAGCAACTTTTCAAGATCCCTTAAAGGAAGTTCCTGATGGCGCTTTGCTATTTTTCTCTGGATGGGAACTTTCACGCCCAGAAAAATATCGCCTTCGCCGTATTCTCCTTTTCCTGTTTTAAAAAACTTCCGAAGGATTTTTGCTTGCTTTGGATTAGATAATTTTTTTAATTCCTTTTTAAGTTGAGCGAGAGGCAACATAGCATTTGGTATTTTTTGCGATAAATAAATTTTACACGGTGGAGAATTGGTATGGTAATACATATCATCATACTGCGTTCTAAACTATGCTCTAATTTAATGTGTATTTAATGCATAGGAATTTCGATATACGCCATTTCGGGACGCCCAGTGTCTATGAACACTGAGTGTCGAGCGAATTTACGCTTTGTGTATGTGTTAAAAACCTAATTTATTTATTCCCGCTTTTCGTTTTAGGACAATTTGAAAACCTCTTTTAACTCCTTGTTGGAAAGTTCGCCGATCCATTGCTCGCCTTTGGCAACGGCGAGATCAGCAAGCTCTTTTTTGTCTTTGATAATCTGGTCAATTTTTTCTTCAAAAGTTCCCTGCGTTACCAGACGATAAACCATCACATTTTTCTTTTGTCCGATACGGAAAGCGCGGTCAGTGGCTTGGGCTTCAACGGCGGGATTCCACCAAAGGTCAAAATGAATTACATTTGCGGCGGCGGTTAAGTTCAATCCGGTGCCGCCGGCTTTTAGCGACAAAATCATCACGGGAAGATTTCTTTCTTCCTGAAAGCGATCAACCATTTCATCCCTCTTTTTTCTTGAAACCCCGCCGTGCAAAAAGAGAACTTCGCGTTTAAATTCTTCCTCCATCATTTTTATCAGCAAATCTCCCATCTCTTTATATTGGGTAAAGATAAGCGCCTTTTCGCCGCTTTCATAAATATTACGCAGAAGATTTAAAAGCAGGGCCGTTTTTCCAGAAAGTTCCGGATCAATTTCTTTCTTTTTCAGAAAGTGCGCCGGATGGTTGCAGATCTGTTTTAAGGCGACAATCATTTTAAAAATCAAACCCCTTCTTTCTATTCCCTCATTTTGTTCCACCTGCTTCATTATCTTATCCATAACATTCTGGTAGAGGGCAGCTTGTTCTTTGGTTAAGCTGCAGTGTTTGTTAATTTCCATTTTCTTCGGCAGATCTGAAATCACACTCTTGTCCGTTTTTACTCTTCTTAGAATAAAAGGCTGGGTAATTTTTCTGAAAAGTTCCAGTTTTTCCTTGTTTCTGTAAAGTTCAATCGGTATCGCAAATTCATTTTTAAAATGGTTTAAATTTCCTAAATATCCTTTGTTCAAGAAATCAAAAATGCTCCAGTATTCCGACAATCTATTTTCTACCGGCGTGCCAGTCATCGCTATTTTTATTTTGGACTTTAAATTTTTGACAGCTTTGGATTGGGAAGTGTTGGAATTTTTGATATTCTGCGCTTCGTCAATAATAACGAACGGCCACTTCTTGGATTTCAGCAAATCATTTTCGCTTCTAGCTAAACCATATGTGGTGATTACTAAATCGCATTTTTTGCCGTCTAACTTTCTTTGCTGGCCGTGATAAATTGAAGTTTTCAGCCGCGGAGCAAATTTTTCCACCTCTCTCTGCCAGTTGGTGAGCAAAGTGGCAGGAGCGATTACCAGTCCGGGACCACTCTTCAAAAGCCCTTCCTTTTTTAAGCGCAGTAAAACGGCAATCACCTGGATAGTTTTGCCCAACCCCATATCATCGGCGATCAAACTTCCAAAACCGGCTTTGGCGTTTTTATAAAGCCAGTGGTAACCGCTCTTCTGATATTTTCTTAAATCAGCATTCAGTCCCGGTGGGATTTCTATTGCTTGTTTTTTGAAAAGAGAGCGAACTGTTTTCATCGCTTCCTTCGAAAGATCAATTTCCGCGCCTTCGTATTTTCCCGCCAAAACCGTTTTCGTAATTTCATTGGAGGAGAGATTGGGTTGATCGTCCAGCCGTTTCAAAATTTTATTGATATCCTTTTCATCAAGATAGACAAATTGGTCTTTGATTTTTATTATTCCTTTTGACTCTCTCGCTAATTTCATAAATTCCTTGGGAGACAAAAATTTATCCCCGATAGCAATCTTCCAGTTAAAGTTAAAAAGGTCCCCGAAAGACAGATAACTTTTTACCGCGCCGGCGCCGCTGTTTTTTTCCAAAGATAAAGTGAGTTTAGGTTTAATTAGATTTTCCAATTCCCGCGGCAGAAGAATGTTGATACCCAGCAGTTTGACCGCCGGCAGGGCTTCAAAAAACACCTGCGCGAATTGGCGGCTGGAGAATCTGATGTTTTCGCGTCCCTCGGAAGAAATAATTTTTTTCACTGCCGGAAACTGGTCGGACAAAAGCGCCAAATCTTTCAGCGCGGCAACTTTAATACGGTTGTATTTTTTGTCGTTTAAAACGGCTTCCAGCGGCAAGGGTTCCTTCAACTGATCTTTTTTATTTTCTATCAGAACATTCAGCGCAAAATCATTTTTATCTTCTTCAATTTTTAAAAGAGGCGCAAAATTTTTATGAGCGAGATGCAGTTTGCCGAGCCAGAGATTGATTGTCTGAGGAAGCTCTTTGGTTTCAAAAGCGTTCGCTTTCAAAATTTCGCCATTGAAAAAGAGGCGCGGGATAAAATCGGCGCTTTCGTTTTCGTTCAAATCGGCAAATTTTTCAATCAGAGTTTCAAGAAAAAACGAAGTTAAAATCAAAGCCCGTTCTTTTCTTGCCAGATGAACCATCCTCTTCTTATTTCTTTTATTTTTAGTTTTGCCCGAAGCGTTTTTTCTTCCTCTCTTTTTCTCCAGCTCAACTTTTATCGCCTCGGGCGGAATAATTTCCGCCAGCCGCTCAAAAATCCGTTTTATCTTTTCGTCAAGCAGGGCAGGCGCCCATTTTATTTTGTAATTCTCTTTGTTTATTCCGACCAACTGCGGCACGAAAGCGCCTTGGGCTAAAAGTTTCAAAATAAAATGATAAGTAAAATAAAAGCTGATTATTTTGTCGGAATAATTTTGAATCTTTCCCGCCGGCAGATTGTTCAAGAAAGATATTATTTGAAAAAAATCGGCAGCCGGCCTTTTGCCGGCGTCGCTTTTTGTTTTAATGTCCGCTTCTTTAAAATTAAGCTCGCGATCAACAATTAAATTTATTTCCGCGTTCTCTTCCGCCGCTTTTTCAAGATCGCTTCCCGCTTCCTCCTGCGCGAAAATGGAAACATTTCTGGTTAAGTTCCTGTAAGCTTTAGACAGCGTTACTTTAAAATCCTTTCCCGGAGAAAAGAGGGGCTTGGGTGAGAGAAGAGACAAGAGATGGTCTTTCATAGCCGGCACGGCTGAAAAATCAAGCTCGTCAATTTTTTTGTAATTCAAAGTAAAATCCTCTTCGTTTCCGCCTTCCTTGATAAAATCCCCAATTGGTTTTATGCCATCCTTCTCGGCTTGGCAAATACTATACTCCTCGCTTTCCAGCTCTTTTAAAATATCAAAATTGTGGAGATTAAAAACTAAAAAGGGATTCTTGTCTATTTCGTTGGCGATAATATAAACAACAGCCGCAATATGTTTGCAAGGAACAGCCCAGTCTGGACAAGAGCAGTCCAATTTCAAATCCTTCCACTTGGACGGAAAAATTTTTATTCCTTTACTCGCAAGATCGCCATAAAGCTCGCCGGGCAGTTCGCGATTCAGAAGTTTTGATAAATAAAATTTATTTTCCGTAACAGCTTTTATAATCGCTTTCTTCTCCTTTCGCGAGAAAGCGGGAACGACAATGCTAATATTGTAATAAGGGTCCCATCTTCCTTCCACTTTAGCTTTTATTTTATTGCCGTTAATATTCACTTTTAAAACCGATCCGTTGCGGGCGTACGATCGTCCCCGCGGCAGGCGATTGTCAAAATCAATATCCGCCAAAGCCCCCAGCCATTTCTCCCCCCACCAAGTATTTCCAAAATTTAACCTTGCCATATTCATAGATTATTATTGTTTTAAAAATTGTTCTTTACAGTATCTTAATAACAAGTCGGCAAACAGTATGGTAATACATATTACCATACCCTTTGAAAATTTTTAAAAATCACTCCTCCGTTAGCATTGCCATTTTGACTAATCTGATTTCATCATAGGAAAAATCATTTCCCAGTAAATCTTTTATCGGTCGCAGCGCTTCAGCGCTGCCGATTTCTTTAAAGGCGTTTTTGATGATTTTAACTCGTTCAGGAGAAATGAATTTGTTTAAGTCGGAAAGCGGGACGCGTTTTTTAATAATAAGGTTGCCGATATGGGTAGCGATAGTACCGGTCTTTAATCCTCGTTTTTCGGCGATTTCCTCAATGCTTAAACCGTTCTTGTATAAAGCGTATGTTTCTGAAATAGTGTCGGAGTCAGACGCGAATTCTCCCTTTCGTTCTCTAGCTTTTCTTCTCGCCAACATTTCCATCCGCGAAGAAATATTCTTGCTTTGGCAATACTTATTGATTGCCGCTAAAAGAAATTTTCCGTATTGGGAAAAATTTTTTTCGCCGATGCCGGGAATTTTTCTTAAATTATCTGAAGTCAAGGGCAGATAAGCGGACAGATCAACCAAAACCTTATCCGAGAAAATAACATAAGGCGAGACGCCTTCTTGTTCGGCGGCCTTTCTTCGCCACTCCTTTAAGAATTCAAACAGCTCTGTTTCGTAATTTAACTCCCTCTCAACTTCTTGAACTTCCCGCGTTTTAATAACAACTTTTTGTTTACCCAGAAGAATTTCTTGCGATTTTTTATTTAAGGTCAAGGTCGGAAATTTTCCCGTTTCCCGCTTGATAAATTCCTTGTCAATTAAAATATCAATCAAACCTTTAATTTCATTCTGCGTTTTTTCTTTCATAATCCCGAAAGTTGACAACGATTGAAATCGCGCCGTTTTTTCCGACGCCGATCCTGACAATATTTTAGTAATTGTTGAAACGCCGACTGGATAGGAAACGCGGAAAATACAAGATAAAATTTTCTGCGCTTCCACACTTATGTCACGCTCCTTGATATTTTTAGAGAGGCAGATGTCGCATCTTTCGCGGCAGCGATATTTTTTTCTTTCTTCGCCAAAATAATTTAGGATATATTTGTGGCGGCATTCCAATCCGCGGGCAAAACGTTCCATTTCCCTTAATTTTTGAAAAGACAGCTCTTGATAAGTTTTGTCTTGCGACTGAGCAATTAGATATTCTTGAGTGGCAATGTCGCCGCTAGAATAAAATAAATAACAATCTGAAGGCAAACCGTCTCTTCCCGCCCGCCCGATCTGCTGGTAATACGCTTCCACCGACTGTGGCAGGTTGGCATGAATAACAAAACGAATATTGGATTTATTAATCCCCATTCCAAAGGCGATTGTTGCAACCATCAAGTTTACATTTTCTTTCAAGAAAGCGTTCTGATTCGCCGTCCGCGCGTTTGCGTCCATCCCCGCATGATAGGGCAAATTTTGATAACCTTCCTCATTCAAGATCGCCGAAATTGATTCCACTTTTTTTCTGGTGGCGCAGTAAATAATACCCGACTCATTTTTCCTTTTTTCTAAAACATCAATAATTTGTTCTATCAAGTCCTGTTTTTTATGGACATAAAGCGCCAGATTCTCCCTTTCAAAACTGCTAATTAGCGAAGTCATTCCATCAGCATTGAGTTGTTTGATAATATCTTTTTGAACTTGTTTGGTCGCGGTTGCTGTTAGCGCAATCAGCGGAGTTTTCGGAAAAAGCGATTTTAAGATAGACAATTTTCGATACTCGGGACGAAAATCGTGTCCCCATTCGGAGATACAGTGCGCTTCGTCAATGGCGATTAAGGAAACATTTAATTCTTGCAAAAATTCCTGAAACTGGCCAACAAAAAACCGCTCTGGGGCGATGTACAAAATCTTTATTCCCGATGCCTTTTGGGGATAAGCTTCCTGATTTTGAATTTTCTGATAAGTTTTATTTTTCTCTTCTTGCGAAAGCGTAGAGTTAAGATAAGCGGCCGGAATACCGATTTTGTTTAGCTGATCCACTTGATCCTTCATTAGCGAGATTAAAGGAGAAAAAACCAAGACAATTCCTTCCTGCATCACCGCCGGAATTTGGTAAATCAGCGACTTTCCCCCGCCCGTCGGCAAAACCGCCAGTGTGTCTTTTTTATTTAATACATTCTCAATCGCTTCTTTCTGAAAAGGGCGAAACTCATCATAGCCGAAATATTTTTTGAGAATTTTTTGTGGCATAATATTTAAAACATAAAAAAATCGTCATTCGCAAACCCATCATATCAAAAAATAAATTGCTTGTCTAAAAAAAATCAACGCGTTAAAAGCGTTTTTTTTATTGGCTAAACTAATATCCTACGATTCCGACAGCTTGTAAATATTAAACTTCTTTGAATCGCGAATCCTTTTTTATCATCCTAAACAAGACAGATTTATTCACCAGCTGGTAAACAAAATAATGAAATAGAAAAATCCGTAAATGAATGAAAAAAATCAAATATTATAAAATGATTGTAACTACATCATTTTTAATATGGCACTCTCCATTTATATTTTGTATAATTTTGCTTTTCTTGTTTGATTGACGCAAGAGAATATTACCTTTTTGCAATAGGATAAAAGACTCGGCATGACCGGATAATATCTGCATCTGCCCAGAAAATGCCGGCAATGTAACACTCCGCACATTTTTATAAACCATTGTTTTTTGGGATGATGTAATTGTGCAGCTAATCATATTATTTTGCTTCATCAATTAACCCTATCATATAAAGTTTTCCAAGCTCTACATCGTCAAAATCGCCATTTAAGATTTTCTCACATCCTTCAAGCGTTTTTTCAATTGGCACATACACTCCTTTTCTATTATTAAATGCCCGAGTAACAAAAAGAGGCTGAGTTAAAAATCGCTTTAATCGCTCCGCTCTTTTAGCAATAATTCTATCTGTTCGCGATAGTTCATCAATTCCAAGAATAGCGATGATATGGGAAAGCTCTTGATATTTTTGAAATATTGTTTTTACTTCAAAAGCTATTTTAAAATGGCGTTCGCCTACTATCTCTTTATCAAGTCCTAAAGAATGCGATCGCAAAACATCAACTGCTGGGTAAATACCTTTTTCCGCCACCTCGCGAGAAAGCACCAGAGAGGCGTCGAGGTGGGAAAATATAGATACTACAGCAGGATCAGTAAGGTCATCGGCCGGCACATAAACCGCTTGCAAGGAAGTAAGCGCCTTACTATCCTCCGCCCGTATTCTTTCTTGAAGTATCGCTAAATCGTGTTCAAGTGTTGCTTGATAACCTAATTCTGAAGGAACTTTTCCTAAAATCGCGCCAATTTCCATTCCCGCCATGGTATAGCGAAAAATATTATCAATAAACAAAAATACATCCTTATTCATTTTGTCGCGAAGAAATTCCGCGGCCACGACAGAAGAAAGGCCGACTCGCGTTCGCACGCCCGGCGGTTTATCCATCTCGCCAAAATAAAGCGCGGTATTCTTCAACACTTCTAATTTTTTTAGAGTGGAATACAGATCGTTGCCTTCGCGAATACGTTCGCCAATACCAGCAAAAACAGAGTATCCTATTTTTTTAAGAGCGATATTGTGGATAAGTTCGGTAATAAGAATCGTCTTGCCAACTCCAGCCCCGCCAAAAAGCCCTACTTTGTCTCCTAAACGAAACGGGGTTAGAAGATCAATCACTTTTATTCCCGTTTCCAATATTTTACTATCTTGTTTTAAGTCGTTCGCCCGCGCTTTTTTATTTTCGTAAAGAGGAAATGACTTGCCGTTTTTAAACGGCTTGCCGTCTATTGGATGGCCAAACATATCAAACATTCTTCCCAAAATATTTTTATTAAGAGACACAGAAATTTCTTCGCTAACCTCAAAAACTTCATCCCCTCGTTCTATACCTTCAGAAGAAGACAGAATAATGGCGCGCGCGGTTTTGAAATCCCTTTTTTCAACCACCTCAAAAACGGCTTCTTGTTTCTTACTTTTAAGCAGACTGTGAATAGAAGGCATATCTTTTTCAAATATAATCTCAGCTACGCCTCTTTTTATCACTGTAATTATTCCTCTTGTCTTGTTAGAAATTTTTAGTCCTGTCTCCATAGATTTTTATAATTTTTGTTTCATTATATAATTATCCTTGCGAAGAAATAATCAAAAAATTTTCCCATTCTTATAAGAGATAAATTAGGGTCTGCTGATTTTCTCCTATTTTTCCTCCCCTTAGATAAGGGGAGGCTGGGAGGGGTTGGAAAACTGGCTAAATTATTTTTTTAGATATTTATAAATTTGTCCCCTTTTATAAAAATTAGATGAAAATCAGCAGACCCTAATTTAGCGAAAATTTTAAAATAAAATTGCTATGTCGCCAAAAGCTTTCTACTATCTGTTACTCAATAATTTGGCAATACAACAATTTAGCAATTCAGCAATAAAAATACTTACAAAAAACAAAAATCCAAAATAATCGCATCTGTTTCATTTGAACTTTGACTCCTAATACCTCTGACGGGATTCATATTATTTTGTGAGCGGCAAAACTTTCCAGTTGTCTTTGGGTTACAACTCGGCGCCGCTCTTTTGCGTAATTAAGCGCCAATTTTTGAATAAGCTCCCCTGTTTTCGCCGTGGCATGCTCCATTGCTACAGTTCTCGCGGAAAATTCCGACAATTTTGTTTCCATAATAATTTTATAGAAAAATATTTCAATATATTTCTGTAAAAGTCTATCAAATACTTTTCGTTTTGACGGCTCAAAAATTGGCAGTCCCTCGCCGCTCTTTTTCGTTAATTTAAGATCTGTTGGAGATTGTTTATACCCTTTATCCTCTGCCACGTTTCTACCGCCATAATTAGTGGCTTCTAGCGAGATAAATTCAAAAGGAAGAAAAGGAATGAAACTTGCCGTTTGCTCGGCTAAAGAAACAAATTGAGGATATAAAATATCAACTTGTGAAAACATTCCCTCTTCAAATCCGTTAAAAATATAACTAGTAATATGTCTAATCTCCTCCTTTTCTGAAACATCAGAAAAATTAACAAATAATTTTATAATCGCCGCGTTTTCTTCCTTAAGGTAATGTTCTCCCTTTGCGCCAACTACAATAATAGATTGGTATTGCTTAGCATTTTCTAAAAATGCGTTGATGATATTATGCCACAAACCGCCAGTTAATCCTTTATTTCCGGTAAGAATAACGAGCGTTTTTTTCCCTGTGTGTTTTTTTTGTAAAAAGGGGTGATCTTTTTTTTGATAAAACACGGACAACCGAGCTAACATTTTCTCAACTTCAACGGCGTATATATTAAGATTAGTCACTCTTTGTTTTAAAAAATGCACAGAAGAGGCAGCGATTTTCTCCGCCGCTTTTACGGTTTCTGAAACATCCTTAATTCCTTGAATTTGGTTCTTATATATTAGATAGGATTTCATAGCCGTTACTTTTTCTCGGTTAATAAAAACTCTTGCTTAAAGTCATTTACTATTTCTTGAATCTTCACTTTTATTTTTTCATCAAATACTCCGCTTTTAATCTTTTGCAGTACATTAGGATAGCGATTTCTTGCTAACTCCAACAGGCGTATTTCAAAATGACCCCACTTCTCCTTCTTAATATCATCGAAAAAACCTTGCTCAACCGCGTAAAACAAGACCGTCTGTTCTGGCCATTCAACATTTGTATGTTTTTCCTGTTTTAAAAGTTCCAACATTAAATCTCCCTTATAAATCTTTTTTTGGGCTTCGTTACTAACAACCGTTTCCAGCTGTGACAATTTTTGAAGCTCTTTGTGCTGGGCAAGAGCCAAACGAATACCGCCAACTACTTTTTTAAGAATATTCGGCTGCGCTTGCGATCCCACGCGAGAAACGGAAAGTCCTATATTTACCGCTGGTAAAAATCCTTTTTGGAAAAGCCCGTTTTCCAAATAAATTTGTCCGTCAGTAATTGAAATAAGATTAGTTGGAATAAAGGATGAAATATCACCTTCCTGTGTTTCAACAATCGGCAGCGCGGTAAGCGTTCCGCCGCCCTTTTCTTTTGAAAGCTTAGCAGCTCGTTCCAAAAGTCCGGCGTGCAATGAAAAAATATCGCCCGGATACGCTTCCCGCCCGGGAGAACGTTCAAGTAATAACGAAACATCCCGATACACTCTAGCGTGTTTTGAAAGATCGTCATAAATAACAAGAGCGTCTTTGCCATTATCACGAAAATACTCTCCGATAGCGCATCCGACAAAAGGAGCAAGATACTGTTCCGCGAATGAAGCATCCGCTGAAGCAGCGACAACTGTTGTGTATAAAAGCGCGTTTTGTTTTTTAAAAAGAGAAATGACTTCGCGAACTTTTTGCTCTTTTTGTCCGCAAATTACATATATACAATACACAGGCGGTTCAGCATATTTTTGGTTTAACACCGTGTCTATGGCAATCGTACTTTTGCCAAGTTTTCGGTCACCAATTACAAGCTCCCTTTGTCCTCTACCCAAAGGAAGATTGGTATCAATAATTTTTATGCCCGTAGAGAGTGGAGTTGAAACAGGCTCCCTATCAATAATCGGCGGCGCCTGCTGAAAAACAGAAACCGCTTTCCCCTGAATACTTCCCAGCCCATCTATAGAATTACCTAAACCATCAATAATTCTACTCGTGAAATTCTCCGAAATTGGTATTAAAAAAGGTTGGAAACTGCGAAAAACTGGTTTCTTTAGATTAAATTTTTCATCAAAAAACAACGCCTCAACAAACTTTTCGTCAAAGCCAATAACAATAGCAACTGCCTTGTCGGTTTCGTCTAAAAGGACTTCATGCAAAAATATATGCGGTAGTCCTTGAATTTTGGCAACCCCGGCAAAAAAAGAAACAACATATCCAATTTCTTTCATATTTTTATTCAGCGCCTTAACCTCAATAACGAAAATTTAATAACAAAATATTAGATTTAGATTTAGTAATTACCTTAGATTATAAAATTCTTAATTTTTCCCCCATTCTAGACAAAAAAGATTGGAAAGGGTTAAACAAAATAACTAAATTTTAAAATCCTCTTTTTTAATCAATTTTCATATTTCCTAAAAAAATAAAATACCCAAGCATTATATTTAACAGAATTGTTTTCTTATTTTAATTAAATATTAAAATCAAATATCAATACAACAAGAACAAATATTATTATTTTATTATCTGCCTGATTTTCGTTCTTAAATTTTCTTCAACTAATATCCCGCCCAATTCTAATTGGAAGCCAGCAATTAATTCTTTCTTTATTTTTTCTTTAACGATAATCTTTAACGGCGGCAATTTTCTTTTCGCGACTACCTGCAAATTATTTTTAGAAGTGTTATTTATAAGTTCTTCGGCTGGTAGTTTTCTCTTTAAAACAATCTGTAAATCATTTTTTTGGGCTTTACTTAAAGGAAACGAAGAATAAACTAACACCGTTGGAGCGCTTTTACGCATTTGAAAAATCTGAACAATTTCTTTATCTTCTATTGCCTCTACTTTTTTTAAAAAAGATATCCAAAAACCGTCTTGAATTTCCATTTTAGACCGCTTTGAAAACTCTGTTTCAAAAATTTCAATAATTCCTGAAAAAATTTTTTCTTCGTAATCCTTGACCATCTTTCTTTTATATTCATCAGTGATTGCCTGGCTTTGGTTGTTAATTTTTTCCAAAAGTTTTTTCTCTTCTTCCAAAAATTTCCCCTTATTTTCTTCTTTGATTTTATTAGCAAACATTTCCGCTTTCGCCAACACCTTGTTTATCTTTTCTTTCATCGCTGAAATTTCTTCCTCTTTTTCCTTTTGCCAATTAGCCTTTTCTTGGCTGATATTCGCTTTTAATTCTTGAATTTCTTTGGTTTTGGCTTTTTCTTCTTTCAGCGCAGTAATAAAGTTTTTAAAAAACAACCTTTTTAAAATGAAAAAAAGAATTAAAAAATTCAAAATCTGGATTAAAAAAATTTTCCAATCTATTCCTAATTCGCCTAAAATTTTCATAATTAAATTATATTAGTTCTAATCTAGAATCCAACACAACATATCCATAACGCAAAGCGCTAAAAAATTAGATTCTATGAAAAATTATAAAAGAATGGGTAATTTAGAGCAAAAAGCGTTTGCTAAGGAAGTTAAAAAAGATTACCCAAACAGATGAACTTATCAATGACTTACAATTAAGAACGGGAAATAGTCAGTTATAAATTGCTTACCAATATTACCGGAGCCAGGATCTGCTTCACTCATCCAAGAAGCCTTTAGGAGCGGGGTACCGATAAAAATACCAATGGTTTAATCAGACAATTTTTTTTCTAAAAGAGTTGATTTCAATAGTAATGTTGTTACGTTAAATGCTGGAAATAAGTAATTTAATTTTCTTCATTTTCTTTTATTCCCCAGATTTTAATAGTGTCATCCTCACTGCCAGAAATAATTTTGCCATCTTTGGTTTCAGAAACAGACTGAACCACACCTCTATGACCTTTCAATGTTTTTAGGCATTTGCCTGTTTTAGGATCCCAGATTTTAATAGTGTTATTATAACTGCCAGAAATAATTTTGCCATCTTTGGTTTCAGAAACAGAATAAATGGGACCATCATGACCTTCCAATGTTTTTAAGCATTCGCCTGTTTTAGGATTCCAGATTTTGATGGTGTTATCATAACTGCCAGAAATAATTTTACCATCTTTGGTTTTAAAAACAGAATTAACATAATTATTATGACCTTCCAATGTTTTCAGGCATTCTCCTGTTTCGGGATCCCAAATTTTAATAGTATTATCACCACTGCCAGAGATAATTTTACCGTCTTTGGTTTCAGAAACAGAGCGAACAAAACCATTATGACCTTCTAATGTTTTTAAGCATTCACCTGTTTTAGGATTCCAGATTTTGATGGTGTTATCATAACTGCCAGAAATAATTTTACCATCTTTGGTTTCGGAAATAGAATTAACCCAACCATTATGACCTTCTAATGTTTTCAGGCATTCTCCTGTTTCGGAATCCCAGATTTTAATGGTTTTATCGACACTGCCAGAAATAATTTTGCCATCTTTGGTTTCAAAGACAGAATTAACCCAATTATTATGACCTTCTAATGTTTTCAGGCATTCTCCTGTTTCGGGATCCCAAATTTTAATAGTATTATCACCACTGCCAGAGATAATTTTACCGTCTTTGGTTTCAGAAACAGACCGAATCAAATCCTTATGACCTTCTAATGTTTTTAGACATTCAAACTTTTCATAATTTATTTCTTTCTCTTCTGTTTCTTTCTCTTCTCTTCCTTCCATAATATCCTCAATCTCTTTTCTTAATCTTTTTACTTCTTCCAGTAATTCCTCTCCGTCTTCTCTGTTTTCTTTGTTTTCTTCGGCTTGGTCTATCAAATCCTGTATTTGTTTAGCTTTTTCTCTTGCCATCTTTGAACTTTCTGGAGAAATTTCCGGTCTTTTTTCGCTCTTCGCAGTTTCATCAGTTTCTTCTTGTTCTTCCTCTGGTTTAGTTTTTAGAATTTCTGGGTTTTCCATAGGGTTAAAACT
>Ga0190315_1000631_pt1 | contig 16609 bp, 8 predicted proteins | sample 48701101_MG_FD_161673 | JGI IMG/M metagenome (GOLD analysis project Ga0190315, IMG submission 161673) | Hydrothermal vent sediment bacterial communities from Southern Trench, Guaymas Basin, Mexico - 4870-11-0-1_MG | ecosystem: Environmental > Aquatic > Marine > Hydrothermal vents > Sediment ...
GAAACATCCCAGCTGTTCTCAATCGAAAGGACTGTTACATCAGTATCTGCGCCAGCCTGCTTCAGGAACATCCCCGGGTTTGCCCATTCAGCCCAGACCACGCTTGTGTTGTAGTACAGGTCGTACTGGACGGCAGAGATATCGTTTGCCTGCGGATCCACTGTGATATTCACGGTGAACTGACTCTGCGGATCCACAAACTCGAGCTGCTCGATTCCTATCTGTGCTGGGAACTGTGCTGCTACTGGCGTGGTCTGGACAACGGTAGCATCATGAGACTGCTTTGTGTGCCAGTGAGAATTATGGGCGTCAAAGTGTATCTGAAGATCGGCGGGCACATTACCTGAGAATTCCACAGTAATGTTGAGTGTTCTGATCGAATGTGCCCCAACGATTCCGACTGTGTAGTTTCGGTATGCGCCATCGATGCCCTGGTGGTTTCCGGTGTACCAGCCAGTGGTCGGGATCCCGTCCACTGTAATATTTGAGATGCATGATATATATGATGGATCATTTATCCAGACCTCCAACAAAAAATCGTCAGGACTGGGTTTGATGTTATCGTTGTGTATTTCTATGTCAAATGAGACTGTTCCGTTCAGGGGTGTTACCAGCACGTAGCTCTCCGTTATCCATTCCGGATACCCCTCTCCGTAGTACACTCCACCCACCGGCATAATCGAGACCGCGTCCGGGTCGAGGTTTGCGAGAGCGACGTTAGGGAGGATGGATAGTACAGCCGCTATAGAATTATTCTGATGACCAATGCGTTCTTAAACCGTGTAGACCGGATGTTTCTTGCTTCAATCATTGCCATCGCGCCGTTATCGCTCTTTATTGTAGGTGTTTGCGAATTCACCCAAAAATAAAAAGGTGGGGTGTGCCGTTATGGCACACTCCTCCAAAGTGTTCTACTCTATGTAGTACGGTGGCCACGCCGCGTGGTTCCAGTTCGTCCCAACGATCATCGCGTCGATTGTGTCGACAGCGTTATCGTTGTTCAGATCTGCTTCATCCGTCTGCTCATCAGTCCAGTAATGGGCGCAGTTCAACGGTGGATTGTTGTCAGCTTCCTGTCCATAGTGCTTGCCGACACATGCCGCATCGAAGATGTTCACAACACCATCACCGTTCGTGTCACCTGCGATGTAAACCGTGACATTTATTTCGGTGGTGTTGCTGAGCTGTGGTTCACCATCATCTCTTACGGTCAGGTATGCTGTGAAGTTCTCGTAGTAGCCGCCATTTTCATGACCTGAATCACTGACCCAGTTCCATGACGTGTACTCATGCATCTTGACTTCGCATGGGTCTACTCCTTCACTGGTTCCGTACTGTCCGTCTCCGAAGTCCCATCGGACGTAGGTGATGTTGGCACCCCACCAATCGTCATCCCCGCCAGTAGATAGGCATGGACACAGCACAGCGAAGCACTGGAACTTGGATGCCACGTTGTTGAACCGATACATCGATGTTCCAATCGCAACCGGATCCTTGTTGTCGTAGATCGTAACACCGCAGTCTTCGACCTCGAATACTACCTCAATCTTATCCGGACCTGATACCCGGACATCATCGAGATTCATCTGAGTGCACCTTCCGCGCTCTCCGATCGCTGAGAAGTGAATCGTTGTCAGTATACCTGGGGTGTCTACGGATGGAAGTGCACCATCGTTGTCTCCTAATGTAGTCTCAGCATACGAGATCTTGCCAGTGTGACCTGCAACATCCCATAGGTTGTCGATTGAAAGGACAGTCACATCAGTAGATCCGCTCCTGCTCAGGAACGATCCCGGATTCGCCCATTCAGCCCAGACCACACTTGTGTTGTAGTACAGGTCGTACTGGACCGCAGAGATCGACTTGCTGTATGGGGTTACAGTGATGTTGATTGTGAACTGGCTCTGTGGGTCCACATACTTTGGCTGGTCAATGGCTATTAGAGGGGCACCATAAGTGACCACGAGGAATGCATTGCTCGCTTCCATCCAGTCTGCATTGCTCTGGAAACCTACCAGATTGTCGGTTGAGTTCAGATAGTCGGTCACATCACGATCGCTGACTCCGATCTGGTGAACCTCATTGTCTCGCCACTCGTCATTCCAGACCTCTCCATTGAAGATCAATTCACCCTCGCCTGCAGTACCAGAGCCATCAGCACCGGGAGCGAACGTTATCAGTCTGGCAGTTGCTACATCGGACATATCGATCGCATGTCCAGTGATCGGCGCCCACGCGGTCGCTTCATCCGGTGTTGTGCATTTACTCGAGCCGCCAAAGAGCAGGTCAAACTCCTCGTTGATGAATATCAGCCGATGTGGCTCGGCATCATCTTCATATATCACTACCAGTTCCATGCCACGTATGGATACGTTGTCACCACCCGTGTATGAGTTGGTGAGATTTGCGGTGTTTGGTCCGATTGGGTCGTAATCAGCGGTCACATTGTATACGAGCATTCCATAAGGATTGCTGGTAGAGAATCCTTTCTCATCCCAGTAGTGTTCATCCAGCGTATATGAGCTGATTCCGTTGAATGTCATGTTGACATAACTGGGAATCACGCCTCCTTTAGCCCATGTGTATGGCACATACAGCCTCGCCTCCTTGACCGTTGCCCCACTTGGGACTGATGGGTCGCCTGCATTCCATGTGACATTGTAGTCGGTCCAGTCTGGGTAGGAGTAACTGCTCAGATAATAGCTGTCACCTGGTGAATAGACCAGACTACCGTTGATATCGTACGTATTCCATGTGGTCATGTTCGGTCCGGGACTGCCGAGTGGAGCGTAAGTCTTGCCTTTGTAGCCGTTGTTAACCACGGTTTCGGACTGGCTTGACACATTGTTCGCCTCACCAGCAGTACCCTCGGTAACCTCGTCGTTGCAGTCGGCTGTCACGGTTATCGTCACAGAATCGTCCTTAGCCCTAATGGTCGGATCGGTGATGCACACCGTTTCGTTCTCACCAGGGTTCAATGCGGACACGCTAACCGTTGCACTGTATCCATCGCTGAGTACAAAACTGGCGTGAGACGCAGATGCAGCGGTAGAACCGTCATTCTTGATCACAGCACATATCTCATTGGTCTGGTTGCCGAAGAGATATCCACCGCAGTTCGCAGTGATGCTCTCCACGATCAGGTCAGCCGGCGATGCCGGGGCATCGAGGGTGATGTTGAGAGTGTACGTCACACCAGGGTATGTGTAGCTGGCTGTTGTATTCGACTCACTTCCAGCATACACATAGTGGCGAATAAAATCTCCATCATCGATATTAAGCGGGTCGTCTATGGTCAACTGATAGAAATCGTATCCAGGGGCAAAGACGACCGTTGGCGACGTTGAACTGTTCCATTCAACACCTGTCGCGGTATTGACTATCCGGACCTCGCTGATCGCCAGGCATGGCGTACCATTCGACCATGAGACATGTCCGTCGATGGTGCGAGGATTAGCTGCCGCCAGACCTGTTGTTAGTAACAGCATACCCATAACCAGTACGGCTGGTATGGTAATCTGTCTTGTATTCATTGTTGTTTTAACCTCCTGTGGTTTGTTGTGTTCGTATGTCTATACTTACTGTACTAAAAAATAAAAAGCACAGATTTTTAATAATTATTCCAGCGTCCATGTCAGTGTACAGGCACCAGTTGGTGCTACCGCATATCCTACTGCTGGATCCAGCACCGTAAAATCACTGAACGGTGGGAATGGTAGACCCTTGTTGTACGTCTCCCACTGCTGTTTAGTCGAATTGTAGCGATACACGCGGGCGTATTGACTATCGATTGAGGACAATGCTGTGCTGATGGACTCGTTGTCCATCAATGGCAAGCCAAAGTAGTTATCCGCGCCACCAACCATACCCTTCGTTACATGGTGCTTCGTCGTCTCCACCGTGAGCACTGCGAGCATGGGGTGGAGATATGCTTCCCCTTCCGCACCTGCTGGCACGCTATGCGTATCGTTGTGGTAGATCTCGCCATTGCTTGCGTTATACCCGCGCCACCACGTTGCGTTGTTGTTGGTGGGGCTTAGCAGTGGTTTAACACGCTCTGATTTCAGGGTCCATTGTGTTCCATCTGCATAATCGTCGTCGCCATAGTACACATCACCGTCGTCACCAAGCTGGTTGGGGCGATGATAGTATGGGCTGTGATCGGTGGTCGTGGGGATGACGTTGAAGTACAGGTAATCAGGTTCTGACGCCTCGCCGTTCAAACCACCACCACTTGCGTGGTAGACCGTTGTCAGCTTTGCACAGCATACCTCATCCAATCCGACAGTGGCATTGTAAGCCATGCCATTGAACGATGTTGTTGTGCTATCCCTGGTATACCCAATTCCACCGCCCGCGTAGTGCAGGTTGTAATTCCCGTCATTAACCCAGTAATTGACAAGGTGCCCACATCCATCTGTGTCGTTGTATGCGCATACGAGCATTGCTCGGAAGACCCTGTTACCGCCAATCGTGCTTTGCACGTCAACCCGGTTTACTCCGGATGTCACATTGCTGGTCTGGTCAAACCATGCCCACAGGACGCCGTGACCGCTACCCCAGCAATGGGAGTTGGGGTCGCTTGTCCCGTTATAATACTCGCATTGCCATGGTCCGCCGTTGAACGACAGGTTGACCCAGCCAGTGTTGAACTCGTTTTGGCACCATACATCGACATACAGCCGTGCCCATCTCACATCGATGCCATCAGGCAGCGTGTAGTTCGAGGTGTGGTTTACGGTGGGGCTGGTGAAAGTCTGACCGTTATTATCTCCAACGCCCACGTAAACTCCACCAAATACAGTGCCGCTTGAACTGGTGGTCAGCGGGAACCCGTCAAAGTCGTAGTACGCCGCCGCGGGCAGACCAAATACTGCGATCAGCAGTAACAAAGCTATCACTATCGTTTGCTTCTTCATTAAACCTCCTTTTGGTTTTTGTTTGTTCATCCCATGAATGACCCGGGCAGAGGGGCATCCATGTTCGTCGATGCCCGGGAGTGCATCTTTTGCTTATGGATTGCACGCCGGTCTGGTTGTAAGTTCGCCTGTTAATACATAAATCGAAAGTATTAACATGAACTTACAACAACTCATGAAACATCTTAATCATTTATAAACTTTTTGGTTAAAGCTCACGCGCATGACAACATTACAACATTTAAGTGTCACGTCTTGGGAGGGAGACATCACACTCACGCATGGTGCACAAAACCCGCACCCCTCGCCACATCTTATACGCATCATGGTATCACGAAAACCAATCTTCATGGACTGGAAAGACAGGAAACGCCCAACCGAATGGCACAGTCAATCCATACCGGCTCTCTGCCACTAATACAGCATTTCACAGCCCACCCATCAACGATCTTTACCTGTTAATAGGTCATCCCCGCGCATGAATTAATCACAAAAACACATACGTCACAGGCAGGACACGAAACTTGCAGACAGTCAGGATACCATGCGCGCAAAGATTAAGCATAAGGGATACTCGCACACATCACTCCACTCCAGCCATCGCAGCAATAAGCTTTATTAATCAATGAATAACTAAACATGCCAGGATGGATAAATATCACATATTTATACTGATAATGTTCACAATTGTTCACATCAATGGTGCTACGGCATCAACCGACCTCAGCGTATGTGATATCCATCGCACCGGAGACGATCTATCGGTATCAGTCCTGAATAATGGAACAAATACGACTGCACGACTCACCGTGTATGCGATTGTCGAGAATAGAACATTGATTGATTCGCCACATCCATACCCTGCTGGTGATACGTATCACTGCAACATGACATGGAACATCACGCATCCCGGGGCTGTGCGTATGCGTATTCATCTCTCAGAGATCGAGCTCTTCTGCGGGAAAAGATACGAAAAAAACGTCGATCGTCTGATAATAGAGGATGAAAACGGTACCCCGGTCCGCGACTACCACGGATGCCCTGTGGGCGTAGGTGCGGATCCGGCAGAGTACTATTTGTCCGATATTTACACGCCATGGGTCAGTGGTGGTATGATCCGGATAATCCTCAACATCACAGCAGAGAGATGGGATTGGCACAAGACTTTCGGGTTCTGTATCGATGAGTACGACGTGTACGAATCCGGAGTTCCGATTTATGATGGAAACATCGATTTTTGTGATTATGAATTGAAGAGTATCACATTCCCAACCGACAGGGATTACATCGTTGCAATTGTAGATGAAGAAAATAATATAAATGAGACCAATGAAACAAACAATGAGCTGACCAGAAAACTATCGCCTGAGATCACAGGGATCACGTTTGACCCGGAGACCCCTCTCGCCGGGGATAATGTAACGATATCCGCCGGTGTCAGAAACCCAGGAGTCGCTACCACAACAAAAGTTCTGCTGCGGATCGATGACGTGGCTGTAGCAAATACCACCCTCTCGATCACACACAACGAGACCGGGACCGCAGTATTTCACTGGACTGCTACAGAGGGGTGCCACAATATCACGATTGTAACAGGTGATGAGGAACTGGACGATATGCTCTGCGTCTACCATTCAGACCTCTCGGTAACCAACCTTACAATCGAGCCGGAGGATCCGGTCATGGGCAACCCGGTAACGACCACGACAGACGGGGTCGGAGACATCCTGGTGTATGACCGGGGTACTGTGCCATACCATCTGACATACCAGACATCGATGCCGTCGTCTGCGGGTCATTGCTGGACCCTCCGGCACCCGGGCGCTGATTGTATCCGGCTGCACTTTCCGCATCTGAAGCTTCTCGGGGACACCCGGCTCACCATATCAAACGGAACGTACACAGAAAGTTATGGCTATTACGAAGCATCTATCAACGATTTTACCGATATCCTGACCCCGGAGATCGGTGGCGATACCCTGTATATCTGTCTGAACACAACGAATTTCGCCAATCTCACCATCGATAAATATGAGTACATGGTAAAGGAACCGCTCCCTTCGAACTGGAGCGCATATCCTGCCGGACCGCACAACATAACAGCGGTGGTGAATGAGAACGAAAGCATTCCGGAACTCGATTTTACAAACAACAGACTGAGCAAAGAGATCCTTGTTGAAGGCTGCGATCTATCGATCACTCACATCGATATCACTCCGGAGGAATCGATGCAGGATGCTGAGACCGTAGAGATCGATGTCACCGTAAGAAACATTGGTGTGCTGCCGGCAACATCTGATGTCTCGTTCCTTGTGGATAACACGCGTATCGATTTAAGAGAGATAACACTTGCAGCCGGAGAATCAACAACCCTCACTACAACATGGACTGCCGTTGCAAACATCCATGAGATCCGGGTGGTTGCAGATGCGGAAGACAATGTGTCTGAGACCGATGAGACCAACAACGAACTCATGAGCGTTGTTGAAGTTGCAGGCGCGGATTTTTCAGTGTCTGCGATCACAGCCGACCCTGCAACGATCACCGCCACTATCATGAACACAGGTACCGCCTCAGACGCCCGAATCGATGTGTACGACTGCACATTCAAAGAAACTTACAACTCTTCAGATCCGGGAATGATTGGTGATCAGGTGAAGACCGTCAGTTACACAGGTGTCGACTGTGTATGTGTGAATCTCTCATGCGTTGAAACGACCCTGGAGGTCACAGGCAGCACCGGCACGGTTAAAATCTCTGATCCGGCATGGGTTGTGATGCCGGGAGACACCATCTCGCTCTATGGATACGTCGACGGCGATCACCCCATACATGCTGATTTTTATGCAGGACCCGTGATCGCATCATTCGATGAGACTATCGGCAGGAACGGGTCTCGAGACGTCTCGGCTGACTGGACGCCTGCTGCCGGCAGCCATGCTGCTGTGGTCTATGTCGATCCCGGGCAGGCGGTATGCGAGACCGACGAAGAGAACAACTTCGGGGTCGTATACACCTACATCAAACCAACCGTCGATTTCGCGGTCACCGGGGTACATATCGATCCTCCGGATGTCGTGGATGGCGATTCTGCGAACATCACGGTCTCTCTCAATGGAACCGCAGACGGATCACTTCAGTTCACCCTGGAAGACCACCTGACAAGGAATCTCACCGAGAAATGGTATGGCGAATCGCTGACTATTACACACGGGAGTGATGCGATCAGGGTGCATTTCGAAGAACTGGTCACATCAGCGATCTCATACCTGATCATCACCGATGCAGACGACCACGTTCTCTTCACCCACACATACGACGATGGTCCACTACCCGGCAACTGGTGCCCGTGGATACATGAAAAAACAATCCACATCATGAAAGTGGGTGATTACCCGGTCGTGGCTGATATTGACAGATACGAATGTAAGAATGTACTGCGAGACATGACTGTTCCGGTTGTGGAAAATATAACTGAGGAAATCACCGCGACATGGCAGGCAAGCACGGGAAATCACACGATCCATGCAGAGATTGTATCAGGGATTGAGGAGATCAATGCGACGAACAACTGCGCAGATAAACTCGTATCGGTCAAACCCTCGAGAGACCCCGCAGTACTGAATATCACTCATGACCCCCCGGATCCTGAGAATGGTGATTTCGTGTCGATCAATGCTGAAATCGCGAACATCGGGTTCAGACATGCGGATACTGTTGTTGAGATATGGGACTTATCAGAGCGCAACCTCACAATAAAAGCCGATAACTTCTTCAAAGGGTACACACGCTCATGGAAGATACCGGGCTCCCGGACCCTGACCGGGATTGGTGCGGACATGACCGGGGTTCATTTCGAGAGCATAGACACCACCGTATCTGGCGATCATTCACTCTATGTATATGACGCATCAGGAGCAGAGATTGCGGATTACAGCTACTGCAAGCATGACGATCTCTGGGTCTGGGGCAGGGGCGATTTCCTGACGGTCAGCTTCAACTGTAAGTGGGGGGACATGCCAGAGGGATTCCGGATCGATGGGTATGCGCACAAAAAGCTTCTTAACAAAACGACGGTATCGCTTGGTTCTGGCGAGACTGCTTGTATGAATGCGACGATGAATGCGACAACCGGCTGGCACGTAATCGAAGCGGTCATCGATCCGGAAGATCGGATCGACGAGATCAACGAATCGAATAATATGCTGTGTAAATCCATGTGGGTGAAGGGACCCGACCTCACACCGGTCAGTATTCGCGCCAATAGTGACGGAAAGATCAGTGCAGTGGTCCGGAATATCGGGGATGCCGGAGCAGAGAATGTAACCGTGAGTTTCTGTAAGGAGGTGAACTATTCATACAGCCGTATGCGTTTCTGCGGTCCGGAGACTGAGCGGATAAAACATCGTGATGCAACGAAGATTCGGGTGCGGTTCAAGGATATGAAAATATACGGCAATCTATATATAAAGGACAAAGACGGAGTGATCGTGGATGAATATTCTGGCAAAGCCTCTGATATCTGGACCGAATGGGTGCATGGCGACACGGTAAAAATCGTGGCGGACGCGCGTTGCAAAGTCGGCGTTCCGCTGAGCAGTTTTGAGATCGATCGATACGAATACGAGTTTGAGGACGAAATAATCGATCTCGATGCAGGTAAGCAGATCCGGGTGACCGGAGATGCGCCATGTGAGTATGAGGAGCCGTACAACCTCTCGGTCTGGGTTGATGTGAGCGATACCATTCTGGAGAGCGATGAAGATAACAATAACAAGAGGGTGATGGTATATGTGGATCTCGTGGCTGATGGCATAAGATTCGTCAGCCCGGATCGGTATATGCTATGCCTGGATGCGGAGAAGTTCACCATCGATGGATGTATCACCAACGGTGGTGCCGAGGATACCATAGCAGTTCCGGTCAGCGATTTCAATGTTACACTTGAAGTCAGACACCTGCATTCGGATGGTGCTGTGGGGGATGCTGTTTTCAATATTACGGAGTATGTCGGGGAGCCGTTCTATGCTGGATCGCGTAAAATACGGTTCGAGTTTGACCCAAACGACAAATTCGAGACTGGTGGAAACTATACTGTGTCGTTGACCGTGGATTCCAGCGGTGATGTGTGTGAGTCGAGCGGTTTATACCCAGGAGGGGAGGATAACAATGCCACATCAGTAGAGGTTTTTGTTCATAATTCCAGTGGATACACGGGCGGCGGCAATTTGATCAATGTTGCGCAGGGAGAGGTGCGTGGTAAGGTAATCTACACGGTTGGAGATAGTCGTTATGGTAAGAAGATGGGACCGGGAGAAGAGAAAACCGTTAGATATGCCGAATTTGTCACTGATGACGCCGATGACATAGAATTTGCAAGGATATTTGTGTACTGGTTCGCATATCACTCAGAGTCCGGGCGCGGCATCCCTGATTTAGCCGATGTGGACGTGGCATTCAATGGTCATGCCCTGAACAAGGCGGGAAACTATTCTGACAACCCAGGCGCCACATTGAACGATTATGGATATGGATTGTATAGTTATGATGTGACCAATCATATCACCGGTGACGGGAATGATGTAGCGACTGTGAAAAATAATAATGCGGACGCGTATGCGACTATGGGGGTACATGCAATCGGTCTTCTGGTGGCGTATGATGATGGAAAGGGTCCACTTACAAAGTACTGGGTCAATGAGGGTGCTGACATCATGATGGCTGCAAATGATAGATATCCGACCGGGCTACCAAGTGGCGATTGTGTCACAACTGCTTCATTTAAGGGTGTTGAACGAAACGACACAGAGAATGTGAACGCAGCACTGCTAACAATTCTGGGCATGCATTCGGCGTATAGTCCGGATGATTTGTTCTCAAACCCGGGAGATGTGTATGAGTTCAATGACCATCCGGTAGGTTCTGTAAAAAGTACAAGCCATTGGACAAAGCCTGATTATATTGGATATCCCATCGATTTTAATAAAAACAAGAAGTGGGATTCTGTTACAGATTATTTAAAGTATGGGGATAACCTTGTCGAGATTCGTAGCAAGGGTAATTACATGATGCCGGGCAACGCATTCCTGCGTTTGATCTTCCCACCAGACCTTAACGTAATCAACCTGAGCGCTCCGGAGATCACCGTTGTAGGCGCACAGCATTCGATCAACACCACCATCAGAAACGACGGCAGGAGCGATGCGCACGACTTCAATGTAACATTCTACATCGACGGAAAGCAGATGGTCCGAATTCCGCACCTCGACCTCCCTGCAGGAGAAAACATGACGCTTCACCTCTACAACTGGACTCCGATGATGCTTGTGCATGTGTACAATCTCACAGCTGCTGCCGACGTCCTATCAGGCGAGGACTGGACCGAGATCGAGACTGATAACAACGCCATGTCAAAGCATGTATTGATCGAAGAGGGCGGGTTCGGAAACCAGACCGGACCCAGAGGAACCGGAGGCGGCAGCAACCCAACAGGCGGGAAGTTTACCGAGGAGATTACCGGACGGGTCATGCAGGGAATGAAAGAATTTCTCTCGGTGGGGGGAGGTGGCGGTGCCGGGATGTTTTCGCTAACAGAGTGGATCATGAAGGGTGCTGTGTGGCTTGCGCTGTTGTCTTTAGTGTGTCTTGGATACATGATCGAGCAGAGGAGTTATGAGGGGGCAAAGGTACCCCATGCAACATCAGAGACTTCTTTGATGACATGGGGGTAGTATATATACTTTCTATCTTCGCTTATCCACCCATCATTGAATTTCACATTTACCTCGATGGTGACCGGAACAAACGCACTCTGATTTTAACTCACTGCAGCCCACAATCTGCGCAGCCTGACGTATAATACGATGACAGACGCATCCGGATTGGATGTGCAACCAGAGCTTAACGCCGTCCTGTACGTCTTCGCGTTAAATCGAGAACGAGAAAGGACGCAAAGGCGAGAAAGAACAGAGCTATATATTGGCGATCATGCAAAAAGCGCAGTTTATGCCGTTCGCTCGAGAATACCCGCCAAGAACGCGAGAGCAATGTGACAACCCAAACCCACTTGCAAATCATTATTAATACCCGCCAGAAATAACCACATATGCCCGGAAAACCCCTGCTCTGGGATCAGACCCTGTTCAGGCGAGGCGAACTCTTCGAATTCGACCACGTTCCCGAAGAGTTCACGCACCGGGATTCGCAGCAGAGATCGCTCATGTTCGGAGTGCGCCCCGCGCTTCGGGGGATGCGCCCGCTGAATATGCTCTGCGTTGGTCCCCCCGGAACCGGCAAGACGACTGCTGTGCGAAAGATTCTCGAGGAACTGGGCGAACATGCGCCAAACGTCGTCTCTGTACATGTCAACTGCCAGTCAAACCAGACGAGATACACGATATTCTCCGAGATATTTCACGAACTGATCGGCCATTCCCCGCCGACGTCAGGCGTTTCGTTCAAAAAAATACTCGACGTGGTTGCAAATCACCTGATTCAGAACGAAAAAATTCTGATCGTGGCACTCGATGATATAAATTATTTATTCCACGAGAAAGAGGTGGACAATGTACTTTATTCACTGTTGCGCGCTCATGAAACCCATCCCGGAACAAAGATCGGCGTGATCGCGATCCTGAGCGACGACAGTCTGAATTACGTATTCGACCCGAAGGTCGGCTCGATCTTCCTGCCCGAAGAGATCCTGTTCCCGAGATATTCGTGGGACGAGTTGAAAGGCATCCTATCGGATCGGGCAAAGCTTGGATTCTACCAGGGAGTGATCTCAGAGGATGTTCTTGACGTTGTCGTCGATTACACGTCAGTTGCAGGCGATCTCCGTGTCGGGATCGATCTTCTCAAGCGAGCAGCCTTGAACGCCGAAGCGCGGGCGAGTATGAAAATCTCAGAGGATGACGTGCGTTCAGCGTATGGAAAATCGCGCATCTCGCATCTGTCACGCACGATCGCGTCATTGAACGACGGCGAAAAGGCAGTTCTTGCGGTTCTTGCGGAAGGGAAAGCGGAGAAAGGGGGGGCGGAGTCGAAATCGACTGCCGGTAATGTATACGCCGCATTCCATGAGTTGACAGGCCTTGGCTATACAAGGTTCCACACGATCTTAAACAAGCTCTCGTCGATCATGTTAATCGATCTTGAGCTCCCGACCGTTGGCATGCACGGCAGAAGCCGGATGATTACGCTCAGGTACGATCCCGATGATGTGCTGAGCGCTATGCAGCGGTGACGTTCGAGTGGTGTGTGGCGTGGCGTTGTTGCGGGCGGGTCGTGGATGCGGGTAATTTCACCCGCCCAGATACAGCCTCAAAACATCCTCATTCCCCAGAATATCCGCACCTCGCCCCTCAAACCGGTTTCTACCGGTCTCAAGCACATATCCGCGATCCGATATCTCAAGCGATCGCACCGCATTCTGCTCAACGATCGCAATCGAGGTGCCCGCGTCGTTGATCTCGACCAACTTCTCAAACATCATATCCCGCATCAGTGGGGCGAGTCCCGCGGACGGCTCGTCGAGCAGGAGCAGATCAGGCGAGAGCATGAGCGCACGCCCGATTCCAACCATCCGCTGCTCGCCTCCGCTCAGGGAACCGGCGCGGATCTGCGATTTCTCCTCGAGAACCGGAAATATCCGGTAAACCCACTCCAGACTGCCAGAGATGTCGTCATTCCGTATGAACGCACCCATCTCAAGGTTCTCAAGGACAGTCAGAGACGGGAAAAACTCTTTATCCTGTGGAACGTAACCCATTCCCTTTTTAACGATCGTGTCCGGCGCAATTCCGGTTATGTCCTCGCCTTTGAAGATGATTTTACCACTCCTCGGTCGGAGAAGCCCGAAGACCGTCTTCATGAGTGTGGACTTGCCCGAGCCGTTCGGGCCAATGATCGAGACGATCTCGCCGGTTCCGATGTACATCGATACACTGTTGAGTATGTCGAGGTCGGTGTATCCTGATACGACGCCTTCTACCTCTAAAATCATCAGTTCATCCCTCTCCGCCCAGATACACGTTCAAAACGTCCGGATTGCTTCTGATCTCATCGGGCGTGCCTTCGGTCAAAACCTTCCCCTCGCTCATAACTGTTATCTTATCGCTGATCTTCGTGATCGCGGGAATGTCGTGCTCAATTATAAAGAATGTCATGCCGCCCTCGCGAAGTTCGTCGATGTACCCCGTGATCTTCCGTGCGAGCGTTGGATTCACACCCGCAAACGGCTCATCGAGCATCATTAGCGACGGGTCGATCGCAATCGCCCGCGCCATCTCCAGGAGCTTCTTCTGCCCGCCAGAGAGAGCACCCGCATACTCGTCCTCGAGGTGCGAAATCTCAAAGAACTCCAGAATCTCGCGGGATTTCTCTTTTATCGTATTTTCCTGCATTTGCACGCTCTTCCGCCGGAGCCAGACGTTCCATATCCGCTCGCCGTGCTGGGTCTTCGGCGCAAGCAGCAGGTTTTCAAGAACCGTCATCTTCGAGAGGGCGCGCGGTATCTGGAACGTCCTGACCATGCCGCACCGTGCAATCTTAAACGGCGGTAGCTTATCGGTTCGCATCCCCTTAAATGTGATCTCGCCACTGCCCTTCTCAAAACCGCTGATCAGATTGAAGAGCGTGGTCTTTCCGGCACCATTCGGACCGATCAGCCCCATAACCGTCCCGGTCTCGATTCTGATGGAACACCCATCGACCGCTTTCACGCCACCGAAGTGTTTTTTGACGTTTTTTACAGATAATATCTCCATCAAATCACCATGACAACACCGGATCAGTCAGATAACGCAAGTTCCTCCTTCTTTCCGAATATTCCTTCGGGTTTGTACATCATGAGAAGCATCAGCAATAGCCCGATCACGATCATCCGAAACGCACCCATCTGATGCGATTCCAGTGGGACGAGTCTGCTGATAAACTTTGTTCCGCTGAAGAACGTCCAGAGAATCAGGGCGCCGACGATCGTGCCCCTGTTGCTCGCAGTTCCGCCAAGAATGATTATGATCCACGCGTGGAACGTCTCGATCGGCTTGAATGTGGCAGGACTTACGTACTGGAGGTAAAACGCGAGAAGCACACCTGCTAGCCCCGCAATCGCTGATCCGAGCATCAGCGACTGGATTTTGTACCAGAAGACGTTCTTTCCGAGTGCGGACGGGACTGACTCGTCCTCACGGATCGACTTCAGCACCCGTCCCCACGGCGAGTGCATCAGCCGTTCGAGGGATGCGTAGATTGCAACCAGTATAGCGACATACAATATTAGAAGGAAAGTATTATAATGTTGATAGGGGATCACATCCTGAAACGGTCTCTCAAATCCATAAACTCCGAAAGGACCTCTTGTGAGCCATTCTTCATTCAGGAGGATGAATCTCAACACTTCGGAGAATCCGATCGTGACGATTGCGAGATAATCCACCCGGAGACGGAGCGTCGGAATCCCGAGCAGGAATCCGAAGAATCCGGCGAGCGCAACTCCTGCAATAATCGATAAAACAAGAGGACATCCCCACAGATTCAAAAGGACAGTTGTATACGCGCCGATCGCAAAGAATGCGACGTGTCCGAAGTTCAGAAGCCCGGTAAACCCCCACTCGAGATTGAGACCCAGCGCAAAGATCGCGTAGATCGAGGAGATCAACAGGATCGTTACGATGTATGGAAGAATCGCGTCGAAGCATCCTGCCGATCCGGTCAATCCCATCATCTAACCCATCCAAAGATTCCTTCCGGCTTGATCAGGAGTACTATCGTCATAACAATGAAACTGACCGCAAACTTGTACTCGGTGGGGAGAACAGCGGTGCTCAGTTCCTGTGACAGCCCGATGACCATTCCGCCGGCGATTGTGCCGTAAGGGTTTCCGATACCGCCGAGGATCACTGCAGCGAACATCGGCAGCAGGAGAAACCAACCCATGCTCGGCCGAATCGCGGTGACGAGCCCGTAGAGCACCCCGCCCGCCGCAGCAAGTCCGAGCCCGATCACCCATGTCCGGAGGATCACTCGATCCGTGTCGATTCCGGATATGCGGGCGAGATCGACGTTGTCAGAGAGCGCACGCATCGCTTTCCCGATTTTTGTCCTCGACAGAAGATAGTGGAGGAGAAACATCAGGAAAAACGCTGTGACTATGACCAGAATTTGATTCGGAGTGATGACCGCTCCGAAGAAGTCAAAACCCCTTCGCACAGGGATGTTGTAACTCTGTGTGTCGCCGCCCCAGACGAATATGAGGATATTTCGCAGAACCAGCGCAAGCCCGATCGAGATTATGATGAGCGTCGTCTGGGTGGCGTTCTTTCGCCTCATCGGCATCCACACGAGCTTCTCCACAACAACGCCGAGCGCAACCGTCGCGAGTATTGCGACAGCGAACGCAACTGCGAGGTTCATGCCAAATGCCACGTTCGTCAGAAGCGCGATGTACGCTGCAAACGCCACAAAATCCCCGTGCGCAAAGTTCACAAAGTTGAGGGTCTTGTAGATCATCGATAAACCGATAGCAGTGAGGGCGATGATACTGCCGATGACGAGTCCGTTGATGATCAGTTGCATCCGGTAAGAATTAGCCTATTTGGTATAATAGCGTTTCCGGAGGTCTACGAAACAAAAAAAATAAAAAAATAAGTATTCACTCCAAAAAGTAGAGTAAAAGTACCTTCCCCGAG
>Ga0190315_1000632_pt1 | contig 16608 bp, 14 predicted proteins | sample 48701101_MG_FD_161673 | JGI IMG/M metagenome (GOLD analysis project Ga0190315, IMG submission 161673) | Hydrothermal vent sediment bacterial communities from Southern Trench, Guaymas Basin, Mexico - 4870-11-0-1_MG | ecosystem: Environmental > Aquatic > Marine > Hydrothermal vents > Sediment ...
AGAACATGAGTACAACATAAGCATTTATGGAAATTGGGTAGAAATTTCTCTTGAAGATCATCATTATACAAGGATAAATCAGATAGTCACATCTAATGTTACAGTATTCTGTCTGGATAAAGGCCTGAATAAGAGAAATAAGATATTTAATGATCGGGAGAGAATCTTCATCATATGCCATAAGCCAGAACTGATGATGGTGAATGGAAGTTTTCACCCAGTTTCTGCATTAGCAAATGAAAGTATAAATGTAAGTATAGATGTTATAAATTTTGGCCCAGTAGATTGTGGGCAATTTAGGGTTCTATTTAATAACACTATACTTAATAACACTATCAGTGTAGTGGTTCCTTCTTTGAAATCAGAGGAAGTCGCTGAGGTGTGGTTCAATATGACCACTCCTGAAACAACTGGTTACTACCCAATAGAGATCAAAATTGATGTTAATAACTCGGTTAATGAAAGCATAGAATCAAACAATTTCTATAATGGTACCCTAAATGTTGTCTAAAAAATTTAAGGAAAAAAGGGCGCAGGTAAGCAGCGGTGAATTATTAATGGCGTGTTTTATATTTTTTCTAGTCCTGATCATGGCCATTACCATCTGGAACAATACCACCGAAAAAATAAAGGGTTCCGAAAGGTTCTATGATCTTGAGGAAACTGCAGTGGATATATCAGAGAAACTGGTCAGGACAGGGGGGATTCCATCTGGATGGAGCAAAGAAAATGTCACAGTCATTGGTTTAGCAAATGAACCTAGGGTACTTGATCAAGGGAAGATATTGGAATTTTTAGATATGATGAATGACTCAGCATTCAATAATCCCCCGTGTAATGACCCCGGAATTTCTAATTATGAATGTAATAAACACATACTCGGAATTGGGAAATATGAATTCTATTTTACCCTCGAAGATATTAATGGAACTACTATAGAGATTGAAAATATATCATGCTATACTGGCAAAGAACCCCAGAATGAGACAGAGAAACTTACAGTAACCAGGACCGCAATACTCAATAATAAGATAGTAAGGATGGTATTAACACTTTGGTATGAATATTAAATTGTTTATTATTTCATTAAATTTATTATTTCATTAAATTCATAATTCACATAGATTTTTATTAAGCATCGGTGTCATTGCTTTAGAATGAAAAACAAAGGCTATGTGGTAATACTGGATGCGATAATTGCATTGATATTTCTATTATTTATATTTACGATATTCATTGCAGTATATGAACCAAAGGTTAGTAAAACTGGTACGACTTCTTTCAAGAACATTCATTATCTATCCGAGGATGTGTTGGATGTTTTGAATAAGCAGGGTGTCTTGGATGAAATAGGAGCAGAGTGGGCATCTGCCAATGGCTCCATTACTTCAGAACACTGGTCAAATGCTACCAATATCTCTAAGAAATATCTGGAAAAATTAATACCCAAGAGGTTTGGTTATAGACTGGTTATAGATGATACTAATGTGATATATGATTCAAATTCTGATCCAGATTCAGAGAGACCCCCCGAGGACAAGGCTTCCAGTGAGACGCATTCTACAAGGCTCTTAGTGGGTTATGGTAAGGGTCTCCCCACCCGGGGTCATGTTGCGAGGGCATTCCTCACAAATATCAGAGAAAAGACGACATCTAAGTATGTATATTTTGGTGGATTTGTCGGACAGGGAAATTTGACTAGGACTTTAACATTACCCAACTGTACTGTACAGCGGGCATATATTGAAGTAGCTACTGGCAGTGAATTTGAACTTTATATAAATGATGTTTCAGCGGGAGTATTTACACCAACCGTATGGAATATGACAGCAAATATTAAGAGTTATATACCAAACCCAGAAACATATTTTAATCCGGGAGATAACAAGATCGAGATCATATTCACTGGTGATGATATTTCTGAGCAATACATTGGTGGCGGATTTATCAAAGTCACCTATAACACATCTAAGATGGATACCGCTCAGGAAACTGGTACCAGTAGATATTGGTTTCCCGGCATAGAGGGTTTGATAAATCTCTATTCCTCGTTTTATGTTCCAGGTAGTTTAAATTCTATGAATATACATCTGAAATTCTTCAATAATTATACCACCTACCTGACCATTGGAAATCAGGAGGTATTTAATAGTTCAGGAAGTAGTGTGAATCAAACATACGACTTAGATGATAGTAATCTAACCATGCTCAACTATGCGGGGTTAAGTATGGAGACCATACCTATACGTTTGGGAATAAGGAATGTTTCCTATCTGGCTAATGTTACCGGAAATGCGGATGTTATCCTGATTACGGATTTGTCTGGTAGTATGGCACAATGTGTAGAGAATAATAGTAATTGTCCTGCTGGGAATCAGAGGATAGACTTGGCAAAAAGGCTGGATGAAGAATTTGTTGATATAGTTTTGAATGGTACTGGTAATAGGGTTGGTTTAGTTGGATATAGAAGTGGAATAGCATCTTTCCATCCACTAAGTGATAATAATCTCAGTCTAAAGACCCAGATTAATGGATATTGGGCAAGTGGTGGAACCTGTATATGTTGTGCCATAAATAAAGCATATGAATTACTAAGTTCAAGTAATGCATCCAGGCAGAAATTCATTGTGGTTATGACGGACGGGATTCCAAGTCACAAATGTGGGGGATATTCCTCTCCATCAGCATGTGATGGTAACTCCTCTTCTAGTTCATTTGAGGGGGATTGCTATGGATGTACGTATTGTTGTCCAGCAAATCCATATACAGGAAATGGATGCTTATTAGAGAACCAACTTTGTGGTAAGGTGTGGAATTGTTGGGGATGGTGGCCAAATGCTTGGTGTGAGTGTTCATCATTGGCTTTTAATGGATATGTTACAGGTGGTGGTTGGACAATTCACTGTACTGCATATGACTGTAGTGTGGCATGCCAATGTCAGTGCGAAATGCAAAATGCGAACTGGTCTTCATGTAGAGCGCATAACGATTTAAATGCTACTGTGTATTCTATCGGTTTTGGTCCCGTAGCAAATTGTCCAATGGGTAACTGGACCCTTCGGGCGATAGCCGACTGTGGGAATGGGTCATATTATGCAAGTTCTAACGCTAGTGAGTTAGAATTGATATATCGAACTATTGCCCAAGATATAGTAAATGTAAGTTACAGGGCACAAACTGCGAGGATAACTGGAAACATAACCCCATCTATATTATACCCAGAATCATACATAGAATTCAGTTACACCCCGGCGATAAATGCTACAGCATATGGCGAAATCACCCTTACTCAAGATACAGAAAGATTTAATGATACGGAGAATTGCACTGGAATTCTTTTTGTCCCTGAAATTGCCAGAGTGGTAGATGCTAAGATTACCTCATATTCAGCAGAGTATTGGACGGATTATTTAAATGTGAGTAATAGCCATGGTTCAACGATTGCTTATACACTTAGAGATGGTCATTTCGGAATTGATTATCGTATCCTGGGAGATCCCTATATCGTTCAAATTCCCAATCCCAGTGTTAATCTGATCCCTGGAGAAAACAACTCATTAGAGATTCGCACAAGTAATAGTCCCACCGAGGATATGGGATGCTCTCCAGATGATAGAGCAATTTATACCATAAGACTCAGTGGAAGGGTAGGTTATGGTAATGTCTTTTTGAAAAAGGGTGGATGTAACTGGACGATTCGGTTTGAAGATGACACAAATATTACAGAAAGTATCCCTGATTACTATAATGGGGATAAGAAGTGTTACTATACCCCAGAGAATATTAGCTATGATGAGAACGACGCTATTGATGATGCCATCTTTAGATTATTGCAGAGATTGGATTCCAATAAAAACAGAAAGATTGACATAAAATTTGATTCCAGCATGATAGAATTTGATTTCAGCAGAGCGGGCGGAGTAAGATCATTGTGGGGGCCAATAACCATGAAGTTGATCATTTGGATGTAAGATGAAATTCCTGAATTTAATAAAAAATAAAGGGGTATTCTTCACATTAGCAATTATACTGTTAATTATCCCATTAATACTTTTAGTATCATTTTATGTTGGTACTTCAAAGACAAAAATAGAGGACGCAACAGCAAAGATTCGTTGCGATGAATTGCACTATTTTGTGGAGGATGTGAAGAGGGATCTGAGCAGGGCAGTAGTTATCTTTGGGAGGAGGGCTGCGATCTATTCCATAGACTATGTTATCAAACCACCTGGGAATCCCCTATTAAATTATACATTTAATTGTAGCTCTCTCTGTGGTGTGGACTGTAATAAAGTTGTCTATCCAAAAACTGGGTCTGAGGCCGCTATAGCTGAGTTAACACTCTGCGGTACATTGAATGGTAGCAATGTTACATACATGGTTAATCACACCCTTAAGGAATGGATAGATAGAATAGAAATGAGAGGCAAAGATATGGATTTTCGGGTTAATATAACACTAAAGGAGATTAAAGTGATTCCAGTTGATGCATGGCATTTTTCCATAATTATAGACAATAAGGTAGATATAATTGATAAGACCGGTATATGCTACTACAGAGAAAGTACCATGAGGACTACTTCTAATTCATCCATAATCGGCCTGGAGGATCCCCTCTATGCCCTAAGTAGTGAGGGAAAAATTATGAAGTATATATATGATTGCGATATTAGATTTGACATGAATGTTATTGGCAATGGCAGTGATGGTAATGGGAGTGGGAGGGGGAATGTGATTCTCAAGCCCAGTATTGCAGACCCTTCAACTTTTTGTAGCACTAATGATGTTGGAGAACTTATATTAGTGATGAATAACGGTTATGGATCCTGCAGCCTATTTGAACAAATTTGCTTTGATATAACCACACCAGAATCTGATCATTTTGCTGGCGTGATTAACTATGGTAAGAATGCGGCCCAAAGTTTTGCTGATAAATGCAATATAACCATTCCTTGGATAAGAGACACGGGGAATTTAAGTCTAAGTGATGGTGATTGTGTCTATATAAAAAATAGCAATACATCACATCAGGTAATCCTCGGAATTAATTCTGAAGATCTTAACTTTTCATGCTATCAGGTAAGTAATGTTACTGAGTATGAAACAAATTGTTCAGTAAATTACACAAATGGACCGAGTTTCTTTGACAGATTGGACGGCAATTATAATCTTTCAGAAAAATACCAGAATCAATCCAGGGAATATTTCAATAATTCCCTCATAGGAATAGAAACACTCGTAGATATCTATGAACTCATGGATCATAATATTGTCCCTCATGCAAACGCTACATGGATAGACTACCTTTACTGGAGGGGGGTTAATGGAAGCGATGTGTGTGGTGTCTGTAAGACGGGGGATTATGCTATTCGGCTCGATTGTCAGCACATTGAGAGATATGATCTAGATACTGGATGTTGATGACAAGAGATAACAATATAAATTTCTATAATATTTTTATAATCTATGTATACAATGTGATCTAAAATGGGCATATTTGGGGGGAAGAAGAAAAAGAGGGAAAAGGAAGATCCTAAACAACATCAGGAACTCATTGATATATGGTCTAAGAAGTCGAGAATTCATTCTAGGAAAAGGGAACTGCTTCAGAGACAGTTTGATATTGAAGCAAAGATTAATGAAATCGCCAGTAAAAAATTGGAACTCTCTGCTGAAATCAATACATCGGTAGAGAATCATACTAGAATGAAGAAGAAATTTGAAGAGATAGAAGAACAAGAGGGATTACTCAAAAAAGAAATCTCAGACTTAGAGCAGAAGATAATTGATATGACAAAGGAAATGGAGGATCTAGAAGAAAAAAAGCAAGAAGTGGAGAAGGAAATGGAAGAGAAGATCAAGGAGATTGATGAAATAAAGGAAAAGAAATCTCAGATAGAATCAAAAAAATCCGAGTTAGTTACGAAAAAATCTGATATTAATGCAAAGGTTAATGAAATTTCTAAAAAGAAACTTTCGCTATCAGAAGAGATTAAAAAATTAACCGAGAAACATTCAAATCTAAAAAAGGAATTGATAGAAATAGAAAAACAGGAAGAATCCTTCAGAGCTGAGATATCGGATATAGAAAATGAGATTGTTAAAATTACTAGAGATATACAGGAGTTGGATAGAGATGAGCGGGAGTTAATCGAGAAATTGGAAAAAAATGGAAGGCCACCATCTGAATTTCTAAGCATGATAACAAAGCACCTTGGAGAGCGGGGAGAAATTCCAATAGAGAAACCTATAGAAAAACCCATAGAAGAGAATTTTATGGAGATAAAAGAGAGGACTGAGGGGGAGAAAAAGATAAAAGAGAGGACTGAGGGGGAGATAGATGAATTAAAAAAGACCCTAAGGATAATAGATAGATTAATTGGAGAGTTAACTATGGACGCTAAGAAGAAGTTTGTTGCATCTGAAAATTTCGATGAATACAAAAAATTACATGAAGTGGTCTTTAACTATCAAGGAAAGACAGAGCAGAGGGAGTATGTCAAAGAGAATACTAAGAAGGTGTTGATGGAGATGGATAAGCTGCTTGAGAAATTGCCCGAGGAAGCCATAGATAAATTTTCCAAATCAGATGATTTTGAACAGTACAACAAGGTACTAGAGATGTATGGTATATAATCATATATCATGATGGGTCTACATGACATTGTAAAAAAAAGGAGGGAATTTGGGGGGGAGTCTATGCCTCGAGGAGAGCAGGTACTTACCGAGACCAAAGAAGAATTCTTGAATTTTTGTAAATCCCTAACTAAGGAATTTAAAGGTGTAATGCGCCTCTATGGTAAAATAAATGGAAAATTGTATACTGCCGGTTTGTTACTGGAAAATGGAAATGTAATAGCTGCGTCATTTGAGGATATAGATAATGAGACGATTATCTTTGGGGAAGAGGCAATCCTTCAGATAAAGGAAAGGCTTTCTGGCACTAAGGGGGATTTGGAGGTATATGCATTTAGTGATAAAGATATGGAAAAAGTGAAGGAAGGAAACAGGGAGGCTTTGTTGACTCATACTATGCCATTTTCATATCTTGGACTGAAGATTAGATTAAAGATGGAGGAATGGGCAAAGAAAACAAGTCCTGAATCCTTTGTGAGGGGAGAAAAACCAGAGATAGAGGAATTGAAAACAGAGGAGGGCTTTAACCTGGTAGATTTTGCACGCAAATTCCCAGAAATCTTTTCATCAAAAAAAGAAGAAAAAATTCAGTTAAGGAGAGAAGAGATTCCGGAAGAGAAAAAACCTTTAGTTGAGTTTGATGATATAAAAATGGAAAGGCTCACTGAATTAAAAAGAAGGAGACAGATGGAGGATCTAGCACTCAGGAGAAGGATATCCAAAATAGGAAAGAAAAAACCAGGAGAAAAGATCGAGGATGTGGGCAAGGTAGAGACATCTATAGACAAATTATATAAATTGGTACAAAAGTATAAAAAATTGAAGATAGATAATAAACTTTCCCGTAGATTAGGTGTCAGTAGATCTCAGATAGAGAGCTGGGCAATGATTCTGGAGGAGCATGACCTTGTGGAACTACATTATTCAGCCATAGGCGAACCGGAGATCAGAAAGGTAAAGGGGAAGGTATAATGTTCTCTAAAATAATTTTTGTATTTATCCAATAAAACAAATAAACTTATTGAATCTTATCAAATACAATCTAATTCATAAAAAATGGAAGAGGATAAAAAATCACAAGAGAAATCTAAAGAAGAAGAGGAGAAGCTGATAGAGAGTTATGAAATAGACTCAGATGGTGTGAAAACTAGGGTTAATATAATAGAAAAGGATTACATTCCATTCTATAAACTTATCATCCCCGAGGTTGATATAGCTACGAAAGCACTTCTGGATGATATTAAAGAGAGACTGATAGGGGCAGTAGATATGAGCGTTAGTGATGTCCTTGATCCCAAATTAATGAGTGAATTAAAAAAAGAATTCAAGAAAGATGCTGATGCCCTATTAACGAAAGAACTTCCAAAACTGGATCAGGCTGTTAAGGATCACTTCATTCTAAACCTGATTCATGAGCTCCTTGGCTTGGGAGATATGGAATTTTTTCTTGATGACAATTATATAGAAGAGGTGGTTGTAAATTCCACCAAGGAGCCTATAAGGGTTTATCACAAGAAATATGGATGGTTAAGGACAAATATTACTTCGGAATCGGAGGGTCAAATTCTAAACTACGCCAATACCATAGCCAGAAGGGTTGGTAGGGAGATCACCACCCTAAGCCCTCTTTTGGATGCCCATCTCGTGACTGGAGACAGGGTTAATGCCACATTAGCTCCCATCTCTACCAAGGGCAATACCATTACTATAAGAAAATTTGCTCGTGATCCCTGGACCGTGACCGATTTTATTCAAAATAAAACGGTAAGTTCAGAAGTCTTGGCCCTGATCTGGCTAGTAATCCAATATGAAATGAACATGATCATCTCCGGAGGCACAGGTTCTGGAAAGACATCCTTTCTGAATATCTGCATGCCGTTCATTCCTCCAAACCACAGGATTATATCTATTGAGGATACTAGAGAATTACAACTACCTAAATTTCTTTATTGGTGCCCTCTGACCACAAGAGAGCCAAATCCCGAAGGGAAGGGTGAAGTAACGATGTTAGATCTCTTAGTAAATTCCCTGAGGATGAGACCCGATAGGATAATAATGGGTGAGATCAGAAAGCAGAGGGAGGCAGAAGTCCTCTTTGAAGCCATGCATACCGGACATTCTGTCTATTCGACATTACATGCAGATACCTGTGCTCAGACTATTAACAGATTAGTTAATCCCCCCATCAGTATTCCAGAGAGTATGCTCGACTCTGTGCATCTAAATGTTGTAATGTTCAGGGACAGAAGGAGGGGAATTAGAAGGGTATTTGAGATCGGTGAATTTATTCCAAACCCTACTACCGTTAGAGAATTAACATTTAGGCCCAGCATCCTCTATAGATGGGATCCAAGGACAGACAGTATAAAAGCGTCTACAGAAGATATTGCACTCTATGAAAAGATCGGTGCTCATACAGGACTTTCAGTAGATGAGGTGCGAGGAGAAATAGAAATGAAAAAAAAGATACTGGAATGGTTAGTAAAAAACAATGTTCGTCAGGTGGAGGAAGTAGGGAAGGTAATGAATCGCTATTATGTTGATACAGAAACTGTCATAGATGTGGTGAATAATGACCAGAGCCCCAAGGAGTTGTTGGAATAGACTTCTTCTTTTAATTTTTCCCATACCCTCTAATACATTTTTATTTCAGTAAGTTAATACTTCTAATATGGAAACTAAAATAGGCTTTTTGAGTTCGCATGGAATAAGGAATTTTTCACGTATCTTCATAGCGGTAGGTGATCTATTACTCAGGGTGTCACCCTACACGGCCCTGCATCTAAAGCAATCTGGTATTGATGAGGAATATAACATTACCGCCAGGGAATATTTGGCTATCTGTTTCTTTATCTCTTCAACACTTTTTATTATATCATCATTAATCCTTACCTTCATTCTTTCACTGGGAACTAAGGAATTCCTCAGTTTTGGTCCCATAATAGGAATTTTTATAGGGATTCTGTCTTATGTACAGTTAGTGGCATATCCCAAGGTAATTGTAAATAGAAGGATCAGGGATCTGGAAAGAAATCTTTTATTTGCCCTGAGAACCATCTTGGTTCAGATACGATCTGGTGTCCCAATATTTGATGCCTTTGTCTCTATAGCTACCGGGAAATATGGCCAAATATCAGATGAATTTAAAATTGTCATAGAAAAGAGCAGGGCGGGAGTACCGGTAGTAGATACCCTTGAAGAGTTGGCAATTAGGAACCCCTCACTCTATTTCAGGAGAGCCATCTGGCAATTATTAAATGCTATAAAATCTGGTAGTGACATCGGTGAAAATCTTGCAAGCATTATAGATTCTCTTTCCAAGGAACAATTGGTTCAAATTGGGAGGTACAAATCAATCCTTAATCCATTGGCTATGATGTACATGATGATCGCTGTAATTATCCCCTCTCTTGGCATTACCGTTATGATTATCCTCTCGACCTTTCCGGGGATGGAGAGGATAGGGAATGAACAGACATTCTGGCTATTGTTAGGTGGGGTAGTCTTAATGCAATTTATTTTCATGAGTGTCATAAGATCAAAAAGACCCAATTTAATCGGATGATATTGGTAGAGAATTGACAAAACCAATAGCTTCACCCAACCAAGCATACAGTAGAGTGTCGTTAGTGTGTTAACGGAACGGGGTTGTGTAGTATAAAGTTGATATTAAAGTGTCATTGCCGTTAAAAGAATGGACATATATACATTTTTAACGAGATTTTTCCCAAGAAGGATAAAGAAAGATTTCAACCAATTGATAATGTATTCTACCATCAAGATAGATCCTAACAAACTCTTAGGCTTTATTCTACTCTTCGGTATGGCATTCAGTCTTTACTTGGGTTACATCATCAGTTTGTTCAATATATTGCCATTTATCTTGGGCTTCATAGCCTCCTTTGCGGTAATTGAAGCAGCATTCTATCTCTGGATTCTCTTCTCTGTAGATTCAAAGGCCAGATTCGTAGAGACGATTCTTCCGGATGCTTTGCAGTTAATGTCCTCAAATATTAGGGCGGGTTTAACTACAGACAAGGCACTGCTATTAGCGGCGAGACCAGAATTCGGCCCCTTGGCAGATGAAATAAAAAGAATAGGTAGAGAAACCATGACTGGAGGTAGCTTAACCGAAGCATTGTTAAAAACAAACCAAAGGATAAAATCTGAAGCCTTAAGTAAGACCATGGATTTAATTGTCAACAGCATTAGATCTGGAGGGAAATTAGCGGACCTCCTAGATCAAACCGCCAGTGACCTCAGGAATCAACAGATGATTCAAAAGGAAATCAGTGCCAGCGTTCTGATGTATGTCATCTTCATCTTCATAGCAATTGGCCTTGCTGCCCCATTATTATTTGCTATGTCATCCTTCTTGGTAAAGGTTCTGATAAGCATGAGCACAAAGATCGGTGGAGAAATACCCTCGGAGATAGCCATGGGTGGATCTGCACCCATATCCATGACAAACATTCAAATAAGACCCGAATTCCTGCAAGAATTTGCTATTGCCTCTCTGTTAGTATCCTCAATTTTTGGCTCATTAATAATAGGTCTGGTTCTGAAGGGAGATGGGAAGGAAGGGATTAAATTCCTACCATTTCTGGTTATCATATCCCTGGGTTTGTTTTTCCTTGGATGTTATATTATGAATACCTTCTTCGGTCAAATGATTGGAATCCGAATTTAAATCCGAATTTATAGTTCTAATTCCCATCCAAACTTCTCTTTTAGGAGATGATATGCCGCTTCTGGTGGTATAACACCGTATTCTGTGATGATCATGCTTATGTATCTCGCATCGGTAATATCAAATACTGGATTTAGAACTCTGACGTCTTTGAGTTTTTCTGCTTTAATAACCTCTGAGGGATCCCTCTCTTCAATTTCAACTACAGAACCCATAACGCTTTCTGGGGAAAATTTTATAGACTCCGCAGCTACTATAAAATCTATATCCAATTCCTTTGCACATAAAGCTATTTGTGATGTACCGATCTTGTTGATCAAATCTCCGTTAGCACATATTGTATCAGCACCAACAAGAACCTTGTTCACCTTTAATTTTCTCATTATCAAATGCACTGCAGAGTCAACTATCAATGTTGTTGGGATTCCCGAGGATGAAAGTTCTTTAACCGTTATTATTCCCTGATATCTGGGCCTCGTTTCTGTGCATATTACCTCAATCCCCTTACCATCCCTCCACGCTTTTTCTAAGATCATATTCACAGTATCGCTATTGCAATGGGTCAGAATTACATCCCCAGACTGGATTAGATTTGAGCCGATTTCCGCGATCTTCTTTAATGCTCTTTCTTGTTTCTCTACAAACCTCTGAATCTCCGATGAAATCTTTTCTCTAAATTTTTCAATCTCCAGTTCTTTATTTTTTTCAGCTATATAGAAGATATAGTTCACGGCATTGGGAAGAGAAACCGCACTTGGTCTAGATGATTTTAATCTTTCCCCAGCACTTCGAAGTTTCTTTATCAATTCTTGTGTATCCTTAGCATCTTTTTTAACTACTAAGTGCATGGCTTTGGCGGCGGCAATGGCAATGTCTAAAGCCCCTCTAATCCTCATCTTCTTTATATCCTCAATGGTCTGTTCCAGTCCCTGCATATTTATCTATTAAAACATAAAGAAATATATGAAAAATCTGCTTTCTATGAATGATCTTTCTATTAAGGAATTAGTGGAAATTATTAAATTCACAGAAGAGATTAAAAGGTATCCCGATGAATACGGAGAGGAATTGAAAGGAAAGACTTTGGTGATGATCTTTGAGAGGCCTTCTACCAGAACCAGAATTTCTTTTGAAAGTGCAATGCTGCAACTTGGTGGACATACTATAGATGTAACAAGAGATAGCACTCAGTTGGAGAGGGGGGGACCATCGCCGATAGTGCCAAGGTCCTTAGCAGGTATGTGGATGCCATAGTAGCAAGGGTTGATAGACATGATACATTAATAGAATTGGCTAAAAATTCCAGTGTTCCAGTCATAAATGGTCTCTCAGATCTAGAGCATCCCTGTCAGGCAATCTCAGATCTATTCACGGTATATGAAATTAAGGGGGAATTGAATGGAATAAATATCTCTTATATTGGAGACGGAAACAATGTCTGCCATTCTCTCCTCTTGGGATGCGCCATGATGGGGATGAATCTGAAGGTAGCATCCCCTAAGGAGTATGAACCTAAGAAATATATTCTGAATTCTGCAGTTAAAATTTCCAAAAAAACGGGATGTACGATAGAGGTGATTAATGATCCGAATGAGGCAGTGAGGGATGCCGATTTCATTTATACAGATGTGTGGGTCAGTATGGGTCATGAAAAGGAAGAGGAAAAGAGGGTAGAGGTATTCAAAAAATATCAGATCAATCAAAGAATTCTTGCAAATGCAAAAAAAGACTGTAAAGTAATGCACTGCCTTCCGGCACACAGGGGGATGGAAATTACAGATGATGTTTTAGATGGTCCAAATTCCATAGTCTGGGATCAGGCCGAAAACAGGTTACATGCGCAGAAGGCGATTCTTTTAAAATTATTGAAGTGAGTCCAGATTAGAGGGAATATCCAAACCGGTTCGTATATACCACCATATTACTCGGCGATTTTGCTGAGAAATTTATTTAAAGATATGATATAATTCAATTTGATGAACAAAGAAACAATTAAAGAGTTTTTGAAACCTGATCGTGTAAAACTTGTGTTATTTTTAGCTTTACTTATCTTACTTTTTTTCTTTGGCTTTTTCAGAACATCCAGTTGTTTTTTAGACGAGAATGGAATTAGAGTGTGCAGAATGTGTGGTCTCGAAGGTATTTTTAATCCTCTATTAAGACCTTTCTCTTTTATCTTTGCTAACCTAGTCCAGGGCTTGATCATTAAGGGCGATATTGCATTATGTGGTGCAGCTTTTGCATGGTTTTTATATCTTCCCTTAGATATCATTTATCTGTATTTTCTGTCTTGCCTGATAATTTTAGCCTTCAAGAAGATTAGAACTAAAAATAAATAATAATCGTAAAATCGCCTGCGTCATACGATCGGCTAACAGAAGATTAAGCGGTTCGACTTCGCTTCGCTCGTCTCACCCAAATCCTGCTTACGCAGGACTTCGCTTAATCCCGATATGTTATCGGAAATTGCGGGGCGTATATTAAAATGTTCCGATAAATAATTTATTAAAATGTTTTTTAATTGGAAGATTATCGCGGTTTTTCTTGTAATTATCGTTTTTGTGAATTTTCTGATAGTTACAGGAGATGGTGTGGAGGTCTTTTGGGGGAGATATAATAAGATAGTTTATGATGAGGGTAATCAAGTATTTAATCAAGAAAATATCCAGAAGGTGACTATATATCATCATGTGAAGAAGCGTAATCAGGCATTTTCTGAGGAAGTAATTCATATTAAATTGAATCAAAGTTTATTCCCGAAGATAATAATAGATGAAATTATTTTAAGAGATAATTATACAAAGAAATATTGTGATATTAAGACAAACTATTCGAGGTCGAGGATATATATACGCTCAAAAGATTGTATCACAGAAAATCCGATAAGCTTTATCACAGAGCCGTTATACTATATGCTTGAAATAACAGTTAGATACCATGAAGAGGGGATGCAGAGTAAAAAAACCGAAAAGATCCAGTTAACTGGTTTACGGCCTGAGTTGTACAAACCCAAGGTAATGGCATACCTTACAAGTTATATGCTGTTAGTTTTAATACCTCTGTTATTCTTTGAAAGGGTAAACAGAGTAAACCAAAACAGGGCAAGGACAATATTATTAATCTTATTGACTATGCTTGCTGCAGTATTATTTTTTTCACTTCCTTGTAGTCCACTACACGTTGTAGGTGGTACACTCTTCATGTTCTCTATATTTATACTATATACTTCATTGCTTGTCAAAGACGAAATAGTGAAGGGATATTCGATAATCTTGATAAGCTTCTTATTAGTACTCCCTTATTATAAAGTTAAGAGAATGATAATTGCAGATATACTCCAAGAAGTGCCATTAACCCAAGAGGCACTATCACTGACATATATTTACATAGGGACAGTGACGGTACTTGCTATAGCAATATACAATATCCAACAAAAAAATATGAAAAAAAAGAAGTTTATCGTGGGACTTCTGCTTGGACTAATCACATTGCCCCTGATATTTGGAGCCAGCATGGCACTTTAGTAAGAAAAGATGTAAAAATTTACAAATTTACTATCCTAGCTAATAGAAAATGAAAAAACAAAAGCCCCGCGACTCTCACTCCCTACGGTCGTTCGGTGCTATTGCACTCCGATAACAAGAATTATGACTCTGCCCCTTTCAGTCGCTCCGCCCTTCGGGGAAATTGCTGTCGCAACTTCTTTTATTCGCAATACGTCAGACTGTGTGAAAAGTAATTACATAAACGTGTTTAATAATGTTTAGATAGTCCATGAGTCTACGCATATAATATTTTTCCCTTAACCTTAACGGAGGAAGCTTTATTCATTGCTACCACTGCCTCAATTAATCTATCCAATCCAACAATATTAATCACCCTCTTGATGTTATATGCGAGTACTGTTAAACTGATCTCTGCACCCACTTTATCTATTCCCCTCGTTAGCATATATCCTTGATTGAAGGCCCTCTTCATCGTTCCAAAGGGGTGTTCTGACAGCCACTGCCTTTTCCTCACCATCTCCTTGTTATTCTGAATCCTTTTCCGCATATCTTCTAGTATCTCCTCATGCTCCCAGCGATAGATGATACGACCTCTTTTGTTCCTCGTACATCTGTTCATAAACTGACAGCTGATGCAGTCTTTGCTTTTGTAGAGTCTCATTCTCTTCCCATGGATTGTGGCAGTGCCCCCATAAGTCAACACAGAACCACGGGGACATATATAGACATTCCTCTCAGCATCATATTTAAACTCGTTTCCATAGAATTCTGGTTTTGGAATATCTATCTTCTTGGAAACGGTACTCTCTGGTTTCGGTATATAGGGTATGATGCCATTATCGATACACTCTTTTATCTCCACTGCATCATAATATCCCCTATCCGTTAATACCTTCAATTCATCTACACCCAGAATCTTTTTAGCTCGTTTAGCCATCTTACTTAACTGCTTGCTGTCTTTGACTTCATTTGTGACCTCATGATCGAGTATGAGTTTATGTTTATCATCCACTGTAGTCTGCACATTATAGCAAACCTCTATTCTCTGGTTGTTTACCATTGCACGACTATCCGGATCAGTTAGAGATATCTGACTTTCTCCGCTCGCATCGAGATTCCTCAACAGATTCTCATATTCTTCTTTACGCTCTTTGAGCATACCCATCTTCGTATTCAGTTCTTCAGCAGTAACCTTACTGATGTTGGCTTCTTTTTTATCATTATTCTCTAACTCAGAGAGATACTCATCTATCTTCGCCTCTATTTCCTTGATCCGTTTTCTGAGTTTTGCTTCATTGAAGTTTCGTTTCTTGGAGTTGCATGCCTTGAATTTACTGCCGTCTATCGCCACAAGTTCCCCTCCAAACAGATCGAGTTTCTTGCACAGGAGAGTGAACTCCTTGCACACCTTTTTTATGGCGGATTTATTATCTTTTCTGAAATCCGCTATGGTTTTGAAGTCTGGTTTCAGTTTCTTAAGAAGCCACATAACCTCTACATTTCTATATGTCTCTTTCTCTAAGCGGCGGCTGGAGCGGACCTGGTTCAGGTAGCCGTAGATGTAGAGCTTCAGCATATCCCCTGGATTGTAAGGTGGTCGACCGGTAGGTTTCAAGTCAGAGTACTTGAATTCGAGTTTTTTCAGATCCAGGCTATCAACGAAAGCATCTATAAACCTCACTGGGTTGTCCTCTTCTATGTAGTCGTCTATAACCTCCGGAAACAGGATTACCTGTTTCCTATCAACTCCTTGAATGTATGCCATTTTCATCTACC
>Ga0190315_1000634_pt1 | contig 16500 bp, 33 predicted proteins | sample 48701101_MG_FD_161673 | JGI IMG/M metagenome (GOLD analysis project Ga0190315, IMG submission 161673) | Hydrothermal vent sediment bacterial communities from Southern Trench, Guaymas Basin, Mexico - 4870-11-0-1_MG | ecosystem: Environmental > Aquatic > Marine > Hydrothermal vents > Sediment ...
TTTTTGCTTCTTTAATTATATTTCTTAATATCCACAATCTCACTGGTTCAAACTCACGGTGTAGTGTTTCATCTTGATATAAAATATCCAGAGCCATTTCTATTTTTTCAAGTTTTTCAATTGGTTGTTTTGACGCCCAAATTTCCCAATCTTTTATTTTCATTTACACCATCTCCTTTAATCTTTTATTAAATATTTCTTTTAATTTATCAATATCCTCTTTATTTAAAAATTCCTTTGAACTTAAAATAATTTTAAACATAATATTTCCTAATTCTTCCTTTGGTGCTGTTTTTATTTCATATTCCAACTTTTTTAAAATATCTTTCTTTATATCCTTTATAAAATCCGACATTACACCAACTCCTTTATCTTTTTCAACAACTGCCCTCTTTTTAATTTTAGTAACATATCCTTATATTTATTTTCCAACTTCTCCAACTTCTTTAAATACTCACTTAAAACCTCTCTAAACGGTCTTTCTTCCATTTCCTTTTCAAAATTTTCCATTATCTGTTTATGCTCCACAAGATACTCAGGAAAAGCCATAGCGATTTTTGAAGAAGGGAAAGACAAATATGTGAATTTAAGAAAATCCACAAAATCCTTTCCGTGCTTTTTTATTAAGTTTTGTAACTCTTTATCTTCTTTCGGCATTTATACCAACTCCTCTAACTTCTTTCTCATAACTTCTTCTTTAGATTCAAACAACTTCTTTAATTTTTCGCTATACTTCCTCTCTATTTCCTCTAACTTGGGTAAAATCTCCTTAACAATTTCGGTAAAGGGCTTCTTCCCGATTTCTTTGTTTATTTCTTCCGAAACTTTCTTCATCTCACTAAAATATTCTGGAAATACCAAGCCATATTTAGGTGCTGGTATTATCAATATACTAAACTTTAACAAATCGTAAAACTCCTTCCCGTATTTTTCCGCCATCTTCTTTAAATCTCCGCTCACGGTTCACACCTACACGAATAACGGTGAGTTAAATGCTCCGAATAATAAAGTAATCGCAACTGCAATTAACACTATTAATGATATTATGAATCTTACCAAATCTATTGGTTTCTCTATCAAGTTTATCCTTAGAGTATAGTATAAGAGGGAAAGAATTGAACAAAACAACACAACTATTGAAATCGGGTACTCCTGCAAAATCGTATTTGCCGAAGTGTAGTTAATACATTCGCTATCCGTTTGCGAACCGTCTGTTGTTATCGCATAAACGCAAATGGTATGTTCTCCTTTAGGTGAATAGAATTGTGTGTCAAATTCCGTACATTCGGTACAGATTGTTTGATTCGTGCCGTTATCCAAAGAGTATGTTATGTTTGATTCTAAAGTTACTGTACCAGATAATGTTAAATTACCAGAAACATATATTTTATTTTGTTGTGGTGAGTTGATAAATATATCTTCTTTAATAAATGTTAAAGGCAAATAATCTATATTATTATCAGCCAATATATACGGGTTATCGCAGAAACCATCATAATCTGAATCTTCACAAGTATCGGAATAACCGTTCCCAGATGGATTTGTATAATAGTTTCCACCTATATAATTACCATTAGAGTAAATACGTGTACCCAATTGTTTGGTAGTGTTCCAAATATTTAAATAAAACAATCCACTAAAAACAATATTATTCGTGTTATTTAATAAACAATTGTAGATTTTATTTGCTCCATAAGATCCAGAAGAATATAAATAAATTCCAACTGAATTATTTTTAAAAATAGAATTATTTACTATATTTGAACTCGAAAAATAGAGTTTTAAACCAACACTATTATTACTTGCTGTTATGTTAGTAAAAGTATTAGAAGTCGTTTCATCAATATAAATACCATCTTCATTATTAAATATTAAAGCGTTTGTAATTACATTATATGCTGAATAAGAACAAATATGAAAACCTATATTATAAGAACCGTATGTATTACTTATTATGATATTAGTGAAAGTATTAAAATATGAATTATAAAGATGTATGCCCCTTAGAAAGTTTGAATCTGTTGTGATATTAATAAGTATATTGTGATTTGAACCTTCAAAATAGATACCACGAAAATTATTATTTGATGTTATATTGGTAAAAATATTATAATCCGAACTTTTGGAAAAAATACCATAATCTGGGCTTGAAAAAGACGTTATATTTTCTAAAATACTATGATCTACACCATTCATATAAATATTTGCATTACCCCAATCAGTTACATTACAATTTTGTAGAGTGATGTTTGTTACTTGATTTATATATATACCATAATCAGCAGAATCATCACCATCTATTGTATGACCTTGACAATCAAAAACAATATTATTTGCTGTAATTTCAATACATTTAGAAATCCCTGAATTTATTATATCTTGAGTTAAATAATATGTTTCTCCGCTTTGATTTAATTCCTGACAAGAAGAAATATAAGTATCCGCCAAAACATTCTTAGAAAAAAGTAATAAAAAAGCAAGTAAACTAAAAACTATTATTTTGCTTTTATTCATGATTACATCAACTCCTCTACTCTATACCAAAAACTTTAAGTAACTCCTTTCTCCACTTGATCGCTTTCTGTGCTAACAAATCTTTCTTTTCCTCAAGAAGTTTCTTAACTTCCTCGAATTCTCTTTTTGTTTCTTCTGTACTTTCGTTTGGACTCTCAGCAATAAACCAAGCGATACCCTCAATCCAAGCGTCAACCCACCTTTTTTCTATCGGCGTTAATTCTTCATATTTAGCCATAAAATCACCTATTCTTTTTTCTTTCTAATTTTTTCTATAATTTCTCCTAACTTCTTAAAACTCCTTGCACCAACTTCTCCCAGCAATTCTGTAATCTCCTTCTTCGGCAATTTCTTAATTACTGAAAAACCGAGAGGATTTTGTTCTATTAGGTATGCGAGAGATTCTTCTGGAACAACAACAATCGCTCTTTTCTCATCTAACATTTTCACTTCAAGTTCGCTTTCCATACCATCACCTATAAAAAATATAAAGGTGGTTACTGTAAATCACTGTCTTTGCTTATATAAATTACTGAATTAAGCGAATGCCTCTTTAAGTTTCCTTGCCCACTTCTCGGCTTTTCCTTTAACCGCTCTTGAGAAATCTTCAGCGGTTACAGCGTCAACACCTTCCTTCCATGCTTCCTTTTTCTCTGCACTTATGTCTGGCAAACCGAGAAAGTTCGCAAGACCCTTAGCCCACTCGTCAACCTTTCCTGAAATGTGTGACTTCCATCTCGTTCCTGCACCTGCCATTTTTCTTTCCCATTTCTTTTCAGCCAAAGCGAGTGTGGTCATTTAACATCTACCCCCAATCAATTTTTTTTTTACATAATAAATTTGGTTACTCCCACAATATATCTTTATGTAATACATTTCTCACTAATGTCATACACATTTTTATATAAAAAAGAGAAAAAATAAAACATGAAAACAAAAACCAAAAAAATAATATTCAGAACAGATGAAGTACTGTACGATTTTCTTCATGAAATAGCACATGAAAACAACACAACCGTAAGTGATCTATGCAGAAAAATTCTTGAATATTTCTTTATTGGCTACCTTATAGGTGAGTTTAAAAAGCCACTCAAAGAACTAAAAGAAGATTTCCTTAAAAAGTTTGAATACCTAAGGAATAACGAAAAACAAAATAACGAAGAACAAAAAAATTAGCGGATAAAAAATTGCTATTTCCTGCTGGGTAAAATATAAATTTAAATTAGATAACAAAAGAAAGAATATTATTATAAATATTATAGAACCGATGAATTTGAAGGCATACCTTTTTATCATCTTCTTATCACCTTATAGGAAATAAACAAAATCGCAAATATTATTAAACTCGCTACGAATAACCTAATTAAAGGATTCTGGTAACACTCGTTTGAGTTTGGATTACAACCGAATTCGCAAACCTTATCTTCGTTGATTGTTATATTTTCACAACCCTTTTTGTCGCACAATTCTTTTGTTATTGTTATCCTCAATGTTTCATTATCTAAACAATATTTCTCCGTATAGGCACTCACGGTATTTGTCAGTAACAAAATCGTCAAAATCGAAACCAAAATTACCTTTCTCATTTTAGTCACCATATATCGCTATAAAATATTTTAACAATTCACGTGGATTACACTCGGCGGTTATGTTTGCTGTTATGTTTTCGGTTATGTTACAACTGTTTCTTACTTCTTCTATAATATTATCTCCCGTTGTGTTAACTTCATTAATTATATTGCTTTCTGAATCATTTATTTCTGAAGTTATATTGCTCTTTATATCCTCGTTGGAATCCCATACGGTTTGGTTTAACACAGAAACTATGTAATTTCTCGCAGAAATTATAGTGTTATATAAATAATCTCTTATGCTGTACATCGTTGAGTTTAATATAGTGATTATATTATCTTCTATAGTTTTAATTTCATTTATAATGTTGCTTTCCGATTCGTTTATTTCTGAAGTTATATTATCTAATATCTGATTTTTCGCATTATAAATGGAATTATTGATCTCATTTATTGTATGATTGCTCGACTCCCATATTGAATCGTTTAATTCTGTTAAGTCACATGAAAATGAAATATTATGCACATGCATTTCTCCGCTTCCTTTCAAATCAACGTACATAGATTCATTAAATGTAATATTTTCTACACATGTATAGTTGATTCTTATATAATAGGTATATCTGTCTCTTATCCACCTTTCACGCCAATAATAAGAATCGGATTGGTAATTATCTGAAAATAGCGTAAAAAGATAACCGTATCTACAACCCCTACATTCCAAACCCCAATATGTTGGGACTTGAGCGTGTGACTGTAAAAAATTGAGCGGAATATCTATACAGTGCCAACCTTCATCTGGTTCGTAAGGAAGTACACCGATAGGTGATAAATCTATCATAAATATTACATCTGCCCTTCTGTCTAACCACTGACCATAATAACAAAATTTACCCCCTATTATTTCACTTGCGTTACACGGTATTGTATATCTGTTTGAATAAATTATCTCGCTGTCGGTAATAGTAAAATTAAAATCTGGCGTACCGTCATCTGATTTGTTTTCATAGTTATTTACTACGGTTTGAACGGTTGGATACTTGCAGTATGCGGATAGCATATATACACCCAAATCGTCTGGTACTAAAATATCGTAATAATACAACCCGTTTTCTCCCAACCTTACCATGCTACCGTCATCTATCATTATTGAAGAATTTGGATAGTATATATCGAGCCAACACCACCCGTTATTAACATCGCTCCTGTTCTCATCTAATAATTGTAAAAATATTTTTCCGTTCTCGTGAGGAAAGTAATCCGTACCGTGAAATTCTATATTTCTTTTTGAAAATCCCTTTAACAATTTTTCAATAATTTCCGTTCTTTTTTCTATCACATCTGTTTTTTCTTTTATGTGTCTAATATCGTGGCTCGGTATAGAGGAAGGAACGGTTGTGGTTGTTGTTGAAGTGAAAACCGTTGTTGTTGGTTTTATTGGCTTGGATATAGAAAACGGTGTTAAAATAACTAAAAACATTAAAATAGTACTTAATACCAATATCTTTTTCACTAACCACCACCACGAAGTAACTTTATTATTAACCACAAAACTATTATTCCAAATGGAACAAAAAGTACGACACTAATTAATCTAATTGATGAAGAATATTTCATTAAGGTAAAGAAAAACGTCACATTATTCCATGCACAAGTTAATAATTGTATTAAAATCATCGCTTGAGATATAACAGGAACATTAAAAGCACCTCTCACTATTCTATCCCACCAATTGGACGGTTCAACATCTTCTGGCACTCCTATCTCGCATGTTGGCGGTTCTGGAACATACGGTGTATCACCACTAATAAAGTTAGGTGCTCCCATAGATATTAATTGCATAACAAACCCTAAAAAAACAAGATATGAAAACAATATTTTTACTTCAGACATTGTTTAACCACCTTTTTTTATTAAAGCCGATAATATAATAAATGATAGTAGTATTGACACCACTATACCGAGCCATAAAGGATAGAAATTAATGCCTGTGAAAAATATTATGAGCAGTAAAGAAGTTATAATACCGAAAATACCATTTTTTAATTTATATGCTATTGAAATACTTATTGATAGAGTTAAAATTGTTGCTATAAAATAACACACATAAGGTACAAAATAGCAACCCTTTTCACAACAAAGCGAAGAAAACCAAGCGATATTTATTGTCGGTGCTTCTGGGTATGTTACATTACCTAATATAGTTGTAGTTGTAGCCCCTGGTTCTCCAACTCCCCATTCAATATAATCAAATTGGGCATAAGGACGACAAAGGGATATTATTTCACAACCACCAGATTTATCAAATTCTAATTTAACTGCTAATTGTATATATCCCGAAGGATTATAATCAGGTGGTATTGAAGCGGAACATATATAATCTAAAGTACCGTCTGTTTTAACCCTATACATTTCAACAACATGTAGTGAATTGTTAAATACAAGAACACCAACACCGTCATGACCACCACCAGAACCAGAACAAGAATCTATTGGTGTGGTTAATTCACCGTGACGAAAATCTGCTATTATATCACCATCAAATAAACGTAATTCAATATCATGAACATTTACAAAACACCAACCCTGAAAATATTTACAAGTACAGTAACCTGTATCGGATTGATAACCAACAACCCATTTACCGTAAGCACCAGAAAATTTATTCGGAGTATAATTAATTATCCACCACGATATACCGTTCCAATCCGTTCTTTCACACCAAACGTATCCTTTCTCACCAAATGAGTCCGTTTCATTATATTCCCAAGACCAAACTCTTGTTTCTTTCCAATTTTTTTCAGATTGAATTGAATCAAAATTATCGTACCAATATTTTATTGGTAAATGATAAGATTGAAAATCTGTACTATAATCACAACGACTACTGGCAAAAACTATATTAGGAACTAAAAAAATAAATGAAAAAAATATCAATATTTTCTTCATATTTTTTCTCATCTGATCACCCTACAAACACCTTCTTAAATATATATGCAAACAATAACCCAACTCCGATAATAATCGCTATCGTTAATATTTCTGGTATAAACCCGATTAATGAGAAAAATAAAACAATTATTATAATTGATGAAAGTAAAAATAAGGTTGTGTGATTTTCTCTTGGTAATAACGATGTTATAAATAAAAATATTGCCAATATAGTAATACCGCTGAAACCGAGAAGAATCACTGTGTTATATTTTTCTTTCGCAGAAGTTACGAAACCCGTTACCGTTCCATTTAAACCATAAATAACAGGTAGTATAAAGCCAGACACTGCAACCCTTAACTGAACTGTAATATTTGTATCTCTTTCTATATTGTAACTTTCGGTTACCGTTAAATAACCAGATTTTGAAATTTCAAATTTGTATCTTCCGAGAGGTATATATGTTTGATAACTACTGCCTATAATACTATCTAATATAACTGTACCGTTTTCGTCAATTATCTTTAAATTAGCACCACCGATAGGTGTATTGTTTTCATCAATTACAGTAATATTTATTATCGCTTCAGATTTTTCCATATAAACACGTTCTAAGTTTGCCAAACATCTTTCAGTTTCAAATGTTGTGTTATAATAATGCGGAGCGGTTGCTAACCACCAATAATCTTCACCAACTATTAACCCTTTCGTATGAATTAGATTATCGCTTGTTTGAACAAACGGATAACCATCTACATATACGAAAGCATTATTGGGATTTGAAATAACAAAACCATAATCTTTATCCAACAATTGTATATCTATATCACAGGTATATTGCGAATCATAGGTTTTCAAATTTGGCGTTATTGTTTCATCTTCAACTAATGTAACCTCTTGTTTCCACTTACCAAACGGTCTGACAGCACCAGCATAAGGTTTAAAAACAGATACCTCATATACCCCCTTTTCCAATCTAAATGTTTTACAGTTAGAAGAAGGTTCGTAACCGTATGTAACTATATCGTATTGTTCTTCAAAGTTTCTAAAAACTTTTTCTTTTATAACAACGGAAAAATTTGTTGTTGGCGAACCGTCAAGTGTCGGGCAAACCGTTAAATTAGCGTATCCACGTTTACCTTTCGGGCTTTGGAAATAATAAAGTGTTAAACTATCTAATGTAGTCCATTCAACATTAACGGGGTAATTCTTTTTATAATCAAACACTACTTTTGTTTGATAAAATCTATTTTCTGGAACATCTTGTACGGGATACCAATCAGACCATTCTTTACCGTCTTGTGAAGAACGCATAGTAACATTTAGTTTAACATCTTCTTCTGGTGGATTCGTTTCATAAGAAACAAAATCTGTTGGTAACCCCATATCAAAAGGTTTTGTTATAAAGTAAGAACCAACGGGTATTCTATAATTCGGATAAATGTCCATGTGTTTTGCGTCAGTTAATTCCGCTATTTGATTTGTAAAATTATCACCACTATAAAATAATTTATCGTTTATAACAAAATATACAATCTTACCACCACCTTTGCCCGTTCCTATCGCACTATCATCACTGTACCCAAACGGTAAATGGTATATTTCTGTAAATCCCCCTTTATCACTCATATCATCTATTTCTGTTGAGTGATATTCTCTCACACAATAATTAGAAGAATTGCAACCCAACTGTCCGCATGTCCAACCAGATGGTGCTGGAATAGTACCGTTTAAACATAACATAACACAATCCTTATCTGACGTACACTGCCCACTGCCACCTACATATTCTTGACCTAATTTAAAGTATGCGACAACATTATCACTACCGCTTTCATTTTCACCAGAAAAGGATAAAATTACATAATTACCATCAATTCTATGAGCAACATCAATATCTCTCACTCTATAACCATAGGGAAAAGCGGTTGGCATAGAAGCATAAAGACCACACGCACTTGCATTTAATTCACATACCTCTCTTGTACATATAGGCGGAAAATTCCAACATAAATAACTCTCATTACGACAAGAAGATACAACCCAACAGCCCCATAATCTAAAAATTGTATAATTTCCAGAATCTACCGTTGAAGCCAACCAAAATCTATCTTCTCCATCTGTTTTAATAACTTGTGCAGAATCTATATCGTGATAAATGGGATCTGTTGGTAAAATCATAGAAGCATAATCGTAAGTTGTTCCGTATAAACTCCATCTCTCTACTACTTTATTTCCGCTAACATTATCATCAAGAGAATATATAACATAATCATAATCCGTTGGATTTTCTACATGAGAACCATCAATATTATTTCCATTTAAATCAATTTCACTCCATTTTCTTCCAAATTCATCTAAAAGATAGAATTTGTTTGTATCCGTCCATATATAAAATAAATGTTCAGCATGTTTTTCTGGTATAATATCTTCTACTTCTATTTGATTACAATCTCCAGAAGGTATCGGTTTAAATCCATATTGCTTTGTACCCTTTCCCCACTGGTAAAGACCAACACCACACCAAGCAACCGTATCGTGAGCGGTAATGGTATCGTTATTATCATAAAGCATTAATACTTTACTCATATCGTAAGGTTCTTCCCAAACTTCACCAAAAATGATTTTATTTGGCTCGTAGGTAATAGCACTAACAGAAGTAGAAAAAAATAATAAAAAAAATATACCAGAAAGTAAAATTTTTACATTCATACAAATTATTACTACATTTTTTTGTATTTAAATTTAATTATAAATGAAAAAAGAGGGGTGTGGAACGGTGTTCCACTTCTGCTTTACTGTTCTACTGTTTAAATAACGAATGACCTTATTACGAACATCACTATACCGACAACCACTAAAAGCCCTACTATTCCTATCATAGACGCCTGTGCTGGATCGGTTATGTTTGCATTACTTATAGCGTTGTTTAACACTGGGAGCAAAGACACTGAAATAACCACTGCTACAATAGCCATAATAAATCCTTTTACGAATTCACCGACATCTGCCATCTTCTATCACCTATACATTTTTACATTAAAACCTTCTCTCTACTCCATATAAATATCTTGTATAAAGTAAAAAACAATATAATGAAAAAATATATATAATAAAAAAATAATAATAAGTGTATGACGTTCAAACTCAGACCGAGTTTGCAGAAACTTATTTTAGAAATCTATGAGAGGGGTTACACTAACTCAAAAATCCAGAAAGTTTACGGTGCTAAACTAAGTTTTTACATAAATATCTGGATACTCAGAGATAAGGGGTTGGTTAAGATAAATGAAAAAGACAAGAACAACAGGAATAATTGGGTTTTAACAGAAAAGGGAGAAAAAATAGCAAAATACTTAATAAGAATAAGAAAAATATTGGAGAGTGGTGGTAAATGAAGTCAAATTTTTGGTTGAGAATAGGAAAAAACGTATTTGAAGAAATGGCTGGTGAAGTAAAAGACGGTACTGCTGTTGTAAAGGATAAAAAATTTATAATTGATGAAAATGAAGGATTTGATATTGTAAAAAGTAAGTTTTTCGGGCTAAAAAAGGAAAAAATAAAATACTATCTTGTTGATTGGAAAACGTTGAAGCCCTTAAAAATTAAAGATGATGAAATAGTACATGATAAGGTTTCTCCGAAACTCCTTAAAAGATTGGTCGAAAACGAATTATTGTATGGTTTATTCAGAAGAAAAAGTAAAATAGTCGAGGAAAGTGACGTGGCAAAGTTTTTATTCTTAGGTGCGATGGCGGGTGGATTTATTGTTTACATTCTTTTCGTATTACATTTAATACCTATACCGTAGGTGTTTGAAATGGTGAAAGTAGAGCCAGAAGCAGATGTATATGGACGTGAAGAAGCGTTAGCAAAAATCTCTATGGAATTGTTAAAAACAAAAAAGTACAAAAAAATATTATCTGATCTAAGCGTAGATGAAATAAATGCGGTTGTTTCGCTGTTAACTATCGGAAAATTAATACAATCTGATTTGATAAAAAATATTATTGATGAATTTTTAGAGTTGAGAGTTAGCAAAGATAGAATGGGTAGAAAGGAGATACTCTCTTTCGCACTTTCCTTTGGATTAGAAGGCGAAACGAGAGGTAGAAGTCGTGGAATAGGAAGTTTATTTGCTGGATTAAAAGTGTGAGGTGGTAGAATGGCTTTATATGATGAATTTGTAAAGGAAATGAAGAAAAAAAGCGGGAAAAACGAAACCGAAGAAATTAGTATATTTGAATTAATGAAAAAATTACAGAAATTCTTGGATACAAAAAAAGAGAAAAAAAGAAGGGATTTGGCAGATTATTACTGAGGTGATTCCGTGTTTAAAATAATTGGAGATAAGGAAGAATTGAGAGAACCTTTAATAAATTTTGTAAACGAAGTGAATACGCAAATGTCTAAAAGTAAAGATAAAATAAGAGAAACAGTAAGGAGCAGATTAAGTGTCTTCAAATTAGGGGGATTGGCAGATAAAATTGAAATACCAGACACAATAGTTGCACTTGAAGAAGTTGAAGACGGTTTCATTTTGAAAACGCTATTTTTCAGCGATAACAAGTGGTTAAGAAGAATATTCTTTATGTCCATGAAAAAAGCAAAGAAAAACCTCGAAGGTTATCTTAAAGAAGTCGGGGTAAAAAAATTCAAAATAGAAAAATGGGGGGTTTAATGTCCCTCATGTGCATTACGGGAGAATTGGGTTCTGGTAAAACGCTTTCTCTAACGTATTTTGCATACTTACATTACTATAAGAAAAAAAGGAGAATTTTCTCAAATTATACTCTTTATGGAATACCCTTCACAAAAATAGATACTCTTTTGAAGTTAGAAAATATGAGAATGGGTACTTTTGTCGCAGATGAGTTGTGGTTGTGGCTCGATAGGTTTGGCGGTGCTACGAAATCAAAAATAGTATCCGATATACTTCTAAAGAGCAGAAAAAGGGGGCTGAACTATATCTTTACTTCCCAGACATTAGACCAAGTACCAAAAAAAGTTAGAAAGGTTATTGATTTTGTTGCCTATCCCATGCTTAATCCAAGCGAAACAATTTGTAAGTTGGTTATATTTCAGGGTAGTAATCCTTCTAAAGCGGGAACGCTAAAAACAATATACTTTTATACAGAACCAATTTACAGAATGTATAGTAGTACTGAAGAAATAACACCGTTAAGCGAAAAGCCAGACGCAGAATTAAAAGAAATTTACCTACCGTTACGCTCTATTGAAGAAGTTAAAAAAGAAGCGAAACTACTCGGCAAAGAGGTATAGGAATGGGAATTTTTATAAAAAACGAAAATTTGAGAACCGTTTTAATAACCATTTTAGATATTGCTATGATGATAACGTTTATTTACTTCGCCATTACCGTTCATAATTTCCAAAAAAACTGTTGCGAGGTTTATGATAAGGTTTGCCCAAGACCAAAAAATGAAATTTGTTTCTGCATGAATGTTAGCGAACTAACAGACAGAAAAGAACCCGTGCCGATCCCAATAGTATCTATCAAAAATTCTACTGATACTTGATTTACTTTTTTCTCACTATTACTAACTTTTTGTAAACCGCCCATTCGTATTCATCTTTTGTTATCCAAGTTTCTTCTAACTTCCCGCCACAGAACCTACACTTACCCTTATACTTTTTCATATAACTCTTTCCGCTAAACCAAATCCTTCCGCATTTTTTACATCTTACTACTCTAACATACTCAAACATTTTTCTTCCTCTTAAAGAGGTTTGGATTCATATACCTCATTAACCTTATCTGGATAACAGGTTGGATAAAATATTTCCTGAAACAACGCTCACAGTATATTTCTTTTTTAACCCCCAAAGAAACAACCCTTTTTGTTATATTCGTAACCCCACGCCCACACTTTACACAGAAACCTACTATTTTTTCTTTTTCATCTTCCTTCTCATTATACTTTCCTGACCCAATAGCCAAGACCTTCCACTTCCTTAAAGTATTTTTTAACAAAAAGCAAACCTCTTTTATGTGCAATATCCATATTAGGAGAAAAAATAACTAATTGGTAACCAGATTTCGTTTGATAATCTGGGAATATTCTATACTTAAAACTCTCGTCTTTCAAATAAATATCTTCACAAACCTTTTCGATTTTTTCTTTCAGTTCTTCCCCTTCAAATTTTATACATGTTGTCCACACACTCTTAACGGGAATATATTTTTCTATCTTCTTCGATAACTCCCTTATCCTGTCTAACGCTTCATTTGTTCCCCATCTCTCCTTTATATAATCAACATCTTCTTTATAATCGGATAGAATTTTCTCAAGATTTATCTTTATTGTTTCTTTCCCGCCTTTCTTGTTAAATATTAAATCAAAATATGGCATGTTGTTATTCATATAAAGTTTTCTCAAAGAAAGTATCAATCTCCTATCATCATCGTTCAGTAATGCTCTGTAAAATATGTTCTCTAAAATCGTGTTCTCCTTATAAATTATAATGTGAAAACCCTTTCCGCTACTCGACACCTCAACATCTATATGGCTATCTGGAAACATACCTCTCGCTTGGAAGTATCTAAAAAGTAATTCATAAATATTGTTGTTGTCAATATCTACGCCTATATAGTTCAATTTTTTATTTAGTTTTTCTATGTCTATCATTCTAAACACCAAGCAAAGATAAAATTTCATCAACGCTCAAAAGATAGTAATCATCTCTTATTACAAAAATATCTGAAAAAAGGTTTCTGTTGTATGTGTGATCATATAACTCTATGAAAAAAACCGTTTTCCCGTCTGGTACTTCAACGCCAAACTCATTATAACAATCTATTATCATCTCTCTCTCGCTTAACGGTGTATCTTCCTCGTATCTCCAAGAGTGCGGATTCGCTACCATATTTGGTTGCTCAAAAATAAAACCGTAATCCCCTCTGCCCCTCTTTTTTACTGCAACATTTCTGCTATACACATACTCTTTGAAAACCTCTTGTATTTTTTCTTCAAACTCCTCGTCACCAACATAATCAATCGGTACATAAGAAACTATCCTGCCTTCCAACTTCCTCTCTATCCTCTCTTTCTCTTTCACTAAAACTCCCTTTTCTTCCCATCTTTTTATTATTTCTTTTTCTATTGGAGTTAGCGGTCTCTTGTACGCTTCTCCCGTTTCTTTATTCTTGTATATTACTCTCCCTTCCACATGCCTCGTTGCAACGAAAGTGTAAGTGTAGATATACTTAACCCATATTTTCTTTTCAAATTTCTCTTTTAATTTCTCTATAATCCCTGCTATAAATTCTGTAACTCCTGAAAATTTTTTTACGAAATCAGTTATTGCCATTTTCATCTCCAATATATTCGTATATGTGTCTTCCCACTTCCTTTATAATTCCTCGAATTTCAAGTTCCTTTAAGTATCTTTCTGCCGTTTGCAAGTTTATATCCAGCAACTCCTCTATTAACATTATTAAGTGATTCTTTAGTATTTGCTGTCCTTTGTATTTTTTCAATTCTGCCTCTATCAATTCCATTTTTTCGCTAAATTTCATATATTTTTCACCCCCTTAAAATATTTCTTCATCTTCTTTTATATTCTTTTTTGTAATTTTCTTTTTTATTGTTTCTTTAGTTATTGGTACAGGTTCTTTATTTATTTTGCCTAATTGTTCGTCTGCTATTTCTTTTATTTCTCTGCAAAGATTTAAAAGTTCATCTAAATTTACTGTAAACAAATATTTATTCCCTATGACAATAGATGCACTGCCCTCGTAACCCCTAATTAAAACTTGTAAATTCATTTCCTTCTTTCCGTCTTCAAAAACCGATATTTGTGCTATCTTCAATCAACTCACCCCCTATTTTTAAGAAGCATAGGTTACATGAGTATAGTATATGTTTTTATTTGTTTCATGTTTTAAACGCCTTTCTCCTAACCTTTTTGAAACAATATTAAACAAATGTAAAAAACCAAAAAAAGCGAGAATATTTATATAAATATAATCAAAATATTCTGCATTAATGTAAAGAAGAACATAAAAAGTACAACACCAATTAAAAAGATATATGATCACTAAATTATAATCTAAAAAATATTCCCATACCCTTAATAAAATTTCCCAAATGTTTTTCCTTCCCATGCTTATCACTCTAAATTATTTTCAGTACGATAAACTATTGCTTCTTCTATTGCTCTTAAAACCCTTTTCGCCTCGCTGACCTTTAACCTTTGCCTTTCTGCCAAGCGGAGCAAATCTTGAGTTTTCATTTTCTTGTATTGTTCAACAAGTGATTCAAAAGTCATTTTTTAACCCCTTTAATTTTTTAATATCCTTTAAAATTCTAACTATAAAAACTCCAACAATAAATAAAGACAAAATAAGTAAAAACTGACAAAATAATACCGCATACAATCCTTCTTCAGGTATGCTTTCTCCTGTTAAAAAAACGCCAAAACAAGTGTCTCCAAAAATACATTCAACAAAAAGTAATGAAAGTACAACAATAGTTGCTATTATGTATATCATGTATATCTTGTGTTGTTCAACTAATTGTTCGAAAGTCATTCTTCTCGCCTATGCCTCAAATAATGTAAGAAATTGCACTCCGCCTTACACTTCCCGCACCAATATTTTTTCATTTTACCACTTCTTGTATTTCAAAAAACCCACAAGCGGTTTAAAGGTGTTCTTGCACATGTTCTGTCACTTATTTTTAATTCGTGTATTTCTTTTTATTTCCTCTAAAATTTTTTCAAGTGTTTCTTTGAGATAGGATATATCTCCAAAAAATAAAATTTTCCTTTTGTTGTCTCCTTCATCTATTTGAAACTCATAAACACCATTTTCCCAATCAAATACCCAAAATCCCATTTTTTCATCTTCTTCTCCCATTATAATATCAAATCTTATCAATTTATCACCCCCTTTCTAACATTTTATGTAATAAAATTAAAATAAAAAACATAAAACAATCTAAAGGATTCAATAAACCAATTTCTTTTAATTCTTTTATTCGTTTTGAAGAATATTTTAAAAATTTGTAAACGATTAAATTCATTTTTCAAAACACCTCAATTAATTAATCTTTATACCTAATAATTCTGCGTCTTTTTTCAATCTTTCAAGTTCTTCTTCTTGTCTTTCTAACCTTATAATTAAGACATCTTCATGTAGAGCATAAAATACAACTTCATGTAATCTTAACATTAATGCGAGAAATCCACCTAAATTATTTTTTATATTTTCTACATTTATCTCCCAATATTGCAATCTTTTAACCATTTTCAATCACCTCGCATAACTCTCTTATAAGATTTCTCCCAAAGCAGATACTCATTTTTACTTTTTATGTGCTTCTCTACATCAGATAAACTGATGCTTTCTTCAGCTATCTTAACCTTACAAAATGGGCATACGCCATTGTTATAGATAATTGAAGCCATAGCATATGCAATTATTTCTTTTTTCATTTTTCAGTCACCTTGATTTAAAAT
>Ga0190315_1000636_pt1 | contig 16480 bp, 8 predicted proteins | sample 48701101_MG_FD_161673 | JGI IMG/M metagenome (GOLD analysis project Ga0190315, IMG submission 161673) | Hydrothermal vent sediment bacterial communities from Southern Trench, Guaymas Basin, Mexico - 4870-11-0-1_MG | ecosystem: Environmental > Aquatic > Marine > Hydrothermal vents > Sediment ...
GAACGATTTTCATATCCACGTCAAAACGCTTCATTACCGGAGGTGACCGATCATTTTAAGATTACTTCTGCTGTCTGTGTCAACAGGTACGATATCAATGAGGAGAACAGCAGAACATGAAAGCGTTCTGTCACCACAAAAGCGATGGTTGCTGGCATGACTGCTGTCAAATTCTCGGAGAGAACGTATATTTGATGCGATGAAAGACGCAATGGAGGTGCATCAATGAAGATCACAACGGTCTATGATAACACGGTATATGTTGAAGGATTGAAGAGTGAATGGGGATTTTCCTGTGCAATAGACGTATCTGGTGAGAAAATATTGTTTGATACTGGAGGAGACGGCTCTATTTTATTGTACAACATGGAAAAACTGGGCATCGATCCCGGGAACTTTGGACGAATCGTGCTGTCGCACGAACACTGGGATCATGCAGGCGGTCTGTTCGACGTGCTTGAGACGAATCATGATGCTGAAGTCTATCTGCTGGCATCGTTTTCAGAATCATTCAAGAACAGGATCAAAAACCCGGTAATAGAGATACACGAGCCATCAAAGATATGTGATTTAGTATATACCACAGGAGAACTTGGCATCTCAATAAAAGAGCAATCCTTGATACTGGAAACAATGAACGGTCTGGTTGTTATCACTGGATGCGCACACCCTGGATTAAAAGCAATCACAAACAGCGCATCCCAGTTTGGTGAGATATACGGAATCATCGGCGGATTTCATGGATTTGACGATTATCCGCTGCTTAAAGGCGTGACATTCCTCTCTCCATGCCACTGCACCCAGCATCTGAGAGAGATTGCCTCCAGATTTCCGGAAGCATACCAGAAAAACGGTGTTGGAAGGGTCTTCACCTTTGAGTAATATATGTGGGTCCGGTGCCGTCCCGCAAAACCGTGCAGAGAACTCTGCATTCTTTCTCAAATCTCTTCCTGAAGCCGCCCAACTCTAGCGACAGCGACCGCGCGGTCACCGGAATCGAGGCGCATGATCCTCACGCCCTGTGTATTGCGCCCCTGCATTCTGATATCGCGCACAGGGATTCTGATGACATTTCCGTTCTGACTGGTGACGAGGAGTTCATCGTCCTCGTAGACCGTTTTAATCGCTATCACAAGTCCGTTCCGCAAACTCGGGATGATTGTGATGACTCCTTTTCCTCCGCGCCTTGTGATGCGATATTCATCGAATTCAGTCCGTTTTCCGTATCCGTTTTCCGTCAGTGTCAGGAGTGCAGCGCCCTCCTGCACGATATCCATATCGACCAGATGATCACCATCTGCGAGCGTGACACCCCTGACACCGCGTGCGCTCCTGCCCATATTGCGAACCTCTGACGCATGGAACCGGATCGCTTTTCCATGAGCGGTTCCGAGAATGATGTCATCGGCATCCTTGACCATCCTGACCGATACCAGTTCATCGGAATCGTCCAGCCTGAGCGCGATGATCCCTGTCCTGCGAGGATGGCTAAACTCGGATAACCGGGTTTTCTTGATTATTCCGGCTCTCGTTGCCATGACAAGACAACGTTCGTCGTCGAACCCGCTCACCTTGACAAAGGCGGTGACGTCTTCACCAGGGGATAACTCCAGAAGATTCACGATTGCCTTGCCTTTTGCCTGTCTGCTTCCCTCAGGGATCCTGTATACCTTGAGCCAGTGAACCTTGCCCTTGTTTGTGAAAAACAGGATATAATCATGGGTATTTGCAACAAAGATATCCTCAACAACATCTTCTTCCTTTGTGGTCATACCGACGACCCCTTTTCCTCCACGCTGCTGCCGCCGGTATGTGTCGATGGGCACACGTTTGACGTATCCCGTATTCGAGATGGTGATGATCGCATCTTCGGACGGGATCAGGTCCTCTTCCTCGAACTCTTCATGTGCCTCCAGTATTTCGGTCCTTCTCGGATCGGCGTACGTATCCTTGATCGAGATCAGCTCCTCTTTTATCAGGTCAAGAACTTTTGAAGTGCTTGCAAGTACTTTCCTTAAAAAAGCGATCGTCTCTTCAAGTGATCTGTATTCTTCATCGATTTTATTGCGTTCCATGCCTGTAAGGCGGTGCAATTGCATGGCAAGAATCGCTTTTGCCTGCTTCTCACTGAGTCTGAAATTCGATATCAAACCATCTCTCGCCACATCTACCGTCTTTGATGATCGTATCAGTTTTATTACCGCATCGATGTTATCGAGTGCGATCTTCAGACCATCAAGGATATGTATCCGGTCTTCTGCCTTCTTAAGATCGTATCTGCTTCTCCGGATGATTATCTCCTTTCTGTGATCGATATAGCACTGTATCAATCCTTTCAATGAGAGAACCTTCGGCTCCCCGTTCACCAGTACCAGATTGATGATGCCGAAGCTCGCTTTTAATTGTGTATGTTTATATAATTGATTTAGAATAACCTGCGTGTTCGCGCCCTTTCTGATCTCGATCACGACCCTGATTCCTTCCTTGTCAGATTCGTCCCTGAGATCGGAGATTCCATCGATCTTTTTATCCTTCACAAGATTTGCGATATCCTCGACAAGTTTCGCCTTGTTTACACGATACGGAAGCTCCGTGACGATGATTCGCTCCTTTCCCCTGTCTGTCTCGATCTCTGTTCTGGCGATCATCTCAATGATGCCGCGTCCGGTTCGATATGCAGCCCGAACCCCTCCCAATCCCGTGATCGCTCCTGCTGTCGGGAAGTCCGGTGCCCTGATGTACGTCATCAGTTCGTCAACGGTCACATCCGGATGATCGATCGTATAGATGATGCCATCGATGACCTCGCCGAGATTGTGCGGCGGCATATTCGTCGCCATGCCAACAGCGATCCCTGTGGAGCCGTTTACAAGCAGATTCGGGAGCAGTGCCGGTAGGACAGACGGTTCTTTCAGCGAATTATCATAGTTTGGAATAAAATCCACAGTATCCTTGTTGATATCTCTGAGCAGTTCGCTGGCGATCTTCGCCATCCTGACCTCGGTATACCGCATGGCAGCAGCCTCATCGCCATCGATCGAACCAAAATTGCCCTGTCCATCGATCAGCGGATATCTGAGTGAGAACGGCTGCACCATCCTGACGATGGTGTCATAGATTGCGGCATCGCCATGCGGATGATATCTGCCCATCACATCACCAACGATCCGTGCTGACTTGCGATATGGTTTATCAGATGTAACCCCAGATTCGAGCATTGCATACAGGACGCGGCGGTGCACCGGTTTCAAGCCGTCACGGACATCAGGGAGCGCACGCCCGATTATTACGCTCATCGCATAATCAAGATACGATGACTTGAGTTCCTGTGTGATCGGAATCTGATGTACCCGGCTGGTCAGTGGTTGTGTATCAGGCGATGTGGTCATGCAATCTCTACAATACATTATCTTGCTGACACTTAAGGGTGATCGACCTGGATACGTGAGAAGAGTTCACTGCTACATGCAAGGATCTCTTCTGCAGCAATCATGTTTATCATCGTTCATTTTACATTTTGGCAATGTAAAATAAAATGTACTTCCCATTCCTATCTCACTATCAGCCCACATCTCGCCGCCATGCAGTTCTATATATCCCTTTGCCATGGTGAGTCCGACTCCAATCCGGTCGCAGTGCCTCGTAAGCGAGGAATCTACCATGTAGAACCGGTCAAAGATTCTTGGCAGATCCGTTTCCGAGATGCCGATGCCGTTATCACTGACCGATACAAGGATATGATCACCGTGATCGGCGGCAGTGATCCTGATCTTTCCGTCGATATCGGTATAATAAATCGCATTGAATATGATATTTTCCATAACGCGTGTGATTCTCTGACGATCACACTCGATGATCAGTGCCGGTGAGATATTTATATCGATCTCATGATTCTTTTCAGCAATCAGCAATTGGCGTCTTGCAAGAACCTCGCTCACGATCTCATACAGATGCACCGAATCGTATTCGAGTTTCAACATGCCAGCATCAAGATATGAGAGATCGAGGAGGTCATCGATCAACTGCTTAAGTTTATAGGAATTATTCTTTATACTTTCAATATAATACTTTTGTTTATCTGTGAGATTTTCTGAATGGAGCGAGAGCAGGTCACCAAATCCAATGACTGCTGCAAGCGGTGTGCGCATTTCGTGTGCAACTACGTGAATAAAATCGTTTTTCATCTGATCGAGTTTTTGCTGCTCGGTTATGTCCCTCACAATCTCTATAATCGATAAACTGCCATCCGGATGATGGAGCGGTGATGCTATGATCTCATAGAACCCCCCATCCCTGCCAGCAGTTGTGTATCTGAAGATGCCCGTACCCTGTTTGACGATCGTATCGACTGGACATGGATTGCATGGATTATTCCGTCCGGCAAACAGTTCATAGCACTTTTTGCCAACCCGATTACCGAATATTCTGGTCATGAACTCGTTCATGTACTCAATCTCAAAACTCTCGTTTTCGATGACCACACCTGCCGGTATGTTCGAAAGAAGTGACTCAAAATCTTCTTTATCGTATTCCCTTTGCTTCTCATTGTATACTCCCATTTCCACCATAATATTATCATTAATGGTTATACATAAATGTTGAGGTCGATTTATGACCGGCAGAGGTTGTGCTGCAGGTGTGATGGTTACGGCTGCACCGTTTCCATCAGGCTAATATTTATGTCTGAAAAACTCCTCTTCATAGTTATGACAGATACCGCAGAAGTGGGACTACCAGGAACATCAAGAACAACCGACCAGATCGATTCCAGTGTCTCCGATCTGATGAATACGATAGCAGCGCTGCACAACCAGATCGCAACGCTCCGCATGCAGAACAGCGAGATTCAGGCACGACTGCTCGATGCGGTGGTTGCAAACGAAAATCTTCAAAAACAGGTGCTGGCTCTAAATAAGCGCATCGAGGACTCTATAAAGCCGCCACTCTTCATCGCAAGCGTTCTCGAGGTACGTGATGGGGAGGCATTGATCAGGCAGCATGGAAACAATCAGGAATGGCTTGTCGAATGCGATAAGCAGCTGGAGGTTGGGATGCGTGTTGCCGTAAATAACGATCTTGCAATCATACGGATTCTAAAGGGAACACTGGATGAACGTGCGCTGATCATGGAGTTGATCGATACTCCAGATGTTGACTACCAGATGGTCGGCGGACTCGAAAAGCAGATCCAGGAGGTGAGAGAGACCGTGGAACTGCCGCTGACCTCTCCTGAGGTATTCAAGAATATCGGAATCGAGCCGCCGCGTGGTGTGCTCCTGTACGGGCAGCCAGGCACAGGAAAGACGTTGCTCGCAAAGGCGGTGGCTCATCATGCCGATGCCACCTTCATCAAGATGTCAGGGTCGGAACTGGTGCACAAATTCATCGGTGAGGGCGCCCGTCTTGTCCGTGATGTCTTCCAGCTCGCACGTGAGAAATCGCCAACCATCCTCTTCGTCGATGAGATTGACGCCGTCGGCGGCAGGCGCACGCATGATGGGACCGTGGGCTCGGCAGAGGTGAACCGCACCATGACCCAGATCCTGACCGAACTGGACGGGTTTAGAGAACGGGGCGATGTGCGGGTGATGGCAGCAACCAACCGGATCGATCTCCTGGATCCTGCGCTGCTGCGCCCAGGACGGTTCGACCGGGTGATACAAATTCCTGCACCAGACGAAGCAGGACGGATGCAGATTCTTGGCATCCACACGAAGAATATGTCACTTGCTGGCGATGTCGATCTTCAGTCTCTTGCCGCGACAACCGATGGCGCAACCGGTGCGGATCTGAAGATTATGGTGACCGAAGCCGGCATGAATGCGGTACGTGAAAAGAGATCTGCGGTTTCGATGGACGACTTCCGTTATGCACTGGCTAAGTTGAGGAAGGGGGAGGAGAGCGAGCCGCACGGCATGTTTGCGTAAGGTTGGCGGGCGGTTCGTGCTGATGCCCTGATCTATAGTCATTCCGGTAACCGGATTCAGGACTGAACAGGGCTATACCGCCCCTAATTCAACTGCACCCCTGTGATGCTCGATATGTCACTTTCCTGCATGGCAACGCCTATGGTGCGGGATGCTGCCTGAATCATCGGCTTTCGCAGCGAAACAACGATGAACTGTGCATTCTTTGCGGATTTCTTCACTCTTGATGCGATCCGCTCGACATTTGCACCATCGAGGAACATGTCGATCTCATCGAATGCATAGAACGGTGCCGGACGGTGCTGCTGGATTGCAAAGATGAATGCGAGCGCAGTCAAACTCTTCTCACCTCCGGACATCGCCTCGAGCCGCTGCAATCTTTTATCTGCTGGCTGTGCACGGATGGTCATGCCGCCTGTGAACGGATCCTCAGGATTTTCAAGGATCAATTCACCAGATCCACCTGATAATTCTGCAAAAATGGATTTGAAATATTCATTGATCTCATTGAACGAATCAAAGAACGTGCGTTTCTTCAAACATTCATACTTCTCGATTCGATCGATGATCGCCTCCCGTTCCATCGAAAGCGTCTCTTTTCTTGTGTTAAGAGTGGATATTCTCGATTCCACTGCTTCATACTCATCGAGCGCACGCATGTTGACAGGTTCGAGTTTTTCCATCGCTGAATCAATGGACTGGATGCGGGTGCGTACCTCCTCTTCGGTCGGGACCTCCTGAGATTCATCGATACCGGATTCTTCGATCTCATAACGGAGTGTGTCTATCTGCTCATTTAACGCATCTTTTGTTGCGATCAGTGCCTGTATGTCCCACCGCACCTGATCGAGACGCTTCTGTACGCCGCTCAAGCGTGCGGCCGCATCCTCATGCTTCTCTTGCATGAGTGCACGCTCTTTCTGCAGGGAAGAGAGTTCGCAATCGAGCTGCTCTGCTCTATGGGTCTTCTCTTCGAGTTTTGTCTCGATATCCAGAATAGTATCCCTGTACTGTGAGATTTTTGATTGGCGATCGTTTTTTCGATCTTCGAGTTCTTGTATACGATTTCTATCATTTTCAAGCTTTGTTTTTATATTATCATTCTCAAGAATTAATGATTTTATAGTTGTCTCGATATCACGTATTCGTTCCCTCAATCTATTTATTTCAGAGGTTATCCTATCGGATTGGGCGTTTAAATCCGGTATCTCCGAATCTTCCAGCTCACCTTCCAGCTGCGTGATACTCTCGGTCTGTCCGCGTATATGATCGGTCATGGATGCGATCTCCTCTTCGATCTTCTCCATCTGGTTGCGCAATGTTTCCCGCTCTATCCTGATATCGTCGAGGGTTTGCTCTTTGTTCCGGATGACGGCACTCAGTCTATCGCTTCTTCCTGCAACTTCCTCGATCTGAAGTTGTTTTTTTGCAATTTCCTTTTCAAATTCATTTATTTCACTATTTATGGCTGAAATATGGTTATCAACTGAATCAACTCTTTCAGAAATATATTTCCTGCGTGAATCGTATTCTACAATCTGTTCTGCAAGTTTTACCAGTTTTTCCTGCTCCATTGCCGCGAAGTGCGACCCGCGATCTGATCTTGACCCTCCTGTCATTGCACCGGTCTTTGTGACCAGTTCACCACTGAGCGTGACCATGTTGTATCTGCCAATCAGTTTCCTTGCGACATCGATGGTCTCGACCACAACCATATCTCGAAACACATATCTAAATGCTTTTTCGAGTTTCGGATCAAAATCAACCAGATTTATTGCATAATCGATTATTCCACCATTTTCAGGAAGATTTTCGTACGAAAAATTGGCTCTTAATTTGTTGAGCGGCAGAAATGTTGCTCTCCCTGCAGATGTTCGCTTCAACAGATCGATCGCATGAGCAGCAGTCGCATCGCTATCCACCACGATATTCTGCATACGGGCACCGGCAGCAATCTCCAGCGAAATCGCGTATTTCTGCTCGACCCTGCCAAGAGATGCGATCGTACCGTATATGCCTGGCAGTTCTCTCATATCTTTTGCCTTTAAAACCGTTTTAACGGCATGAGGATAACGGAGATCCTCCGCAGCCCTGACACGCGCCTCTGCTTTGACATATTCCTGATGAAGATCATTGAGATGCGCTTTGACATCATCAAGTTCGGGTTTCAGTTTCGATCTGCTGCTTTCAAGGTCGCTTCGATCGCTGATCAGGGTTTTTATGCTATCCGCACACTCGTTGATCTCGTTTTGCAGATGTTCGATGTCAGCGTCAACCGATGCGATGCTCTGCTTTGCATCCTCGATATCGGATCGTATCTCATTCTCCTCTGCGTTCTTGCGCCGAACCGCATCCAGAAGCCGATCCTGTTCTCGCATGAGTTCATTTTTTGCAGACTTTGCGATCTCCAGATTCTTCCTCTCCTCATCCAGTTGATTCCGCATCTTCGCATAGCCCGCATCCACTTCGCTGATTCTGCTGCGAATCAGCATCAACTCAGACTCGTTTTCCTCTATCTCTGCCAAAATACTCTCTTTTCGTAGATGCTCATCATTGATCTTCTCTTCGCATGTCGAGAGCAGATTGCTGGCTGTATCGATCTCAATAAATAATCGCTGTCGCTCCTTCTTGATATCCTGAATATCAACTTCAAGCAGTTCGATAGAATCCATTAATCTGGAAATCTCACCTCGAATTTGTTCGATCTCCTTTTTTATCTGGATTTGCTCATGCTCTCCTTTAAGCATGATCTTCTCGTTCAAATCTTTTAAAACAGATTCTATCTCAGAAAATTCATCTTTTTTTTTGGTAAAATCCGATAACAAATCCACCTCAAGGTCTTGTTTGCTACAAATCTCTGTTGATATCGACTCCTGCTCATGTACCGCATTCTTAAGTTTCGCAAGGAGTGTGAACGACTCATAACGACATCGCTCATCCTTAAGAGACTGATACTTCATCGCCTGGTCACGTTCTCTCTTCAATTTTCTGCGCTGCTGCGTAACCTCTGACAGAATGATATCGATCCGTTCGATCCGATCACGTACAGCATCCAGTTCGCTGTATGCTCTCTCCTTCTTCTCATCGAATTCTGCAACGCCTGCGATCTCATCGATGATCTTTCTCCTCTCAAAAGGAGTCATCTCGGTGATTCTGGTAACATCACCCTGCATGACCACGTTGCATCCTTCCGGTCGTATCCCTGCCCTGGCAAGATTTGCATGCAGATCAGATAGCGTGCATGCCGTGTCATTGAAATAATAGTAGCTGTAATACCCGCTTTTTGTCTGCCTGATCCTGCGGGTGATCTCGATCGTATCACGATCAGAACAGAGACTCCGGTCGCTGTTATCGAATCTGATTGTGACCTGTGCAGATCTAATCTCTTTTCCATTCCCATTTCCATTCCCGTTGAATATCAGATCTGTCAATTTTTCTGCCCGCATGGTCCTGGAACCAGATAAACCGAGCGCAAAGATGATGCCATCTACTATATTGGACTTTCCACTACCATTCGGTCCAGATATGGTGGTAAATTCGTTTAAAAATGGTATTTTTACCTTCTTTCCAAACGATTTGAAATTATCGAACTCTATTTCCTTGATATACACATAAACACCCGATCAACCGGCAACGATAATCTCCCCCTTCTCATCTCGCTCTGGATTCATTTCCGGGGTGTTTTCTGCTACGATGTACTCAGCAGATCTAACATCTCTGTATCTTTTTGGAGTAGAGGACTTTTTATGCTGTATTTCCTCAATAATCGCTTTCTGGTCTAGTAACTCATTTAGTATTCCACGCATATCTTCTCTTAACTCTTTCACTTCCCTTTCAAGTGCAGCAATGCGGTCACCGGTCACAGGCGATGATTTCGCCATCTCTGTGATCATCTGATCTCGCTCCTTCAACTGCTGTTCGAGCCGTTCAATGAGAATATCTCTCTGCTTATCCATCCATACCCCTTCCATGTCTTTATTTTGAGATAAGCCATCCTGTTTAATGTTCTGCATGGCTGTATATAAATGTTGCGAAACGAACCGCACAGATTTACCGCAGAAGTCGCAAAAAAGAATGCTTATCTGGGGATGGGTTTGCATGACACGAAACCCTTAAATACGATTCATTCGGTGTTACCTCCATAATAACAATCATCAGTTGTAAATACGAATTATTAAGAGTAATAATAAATAATCTCACAAATTCAAGGAGATGACCAAATGCGTAACATAAGGAGGAAGATACTGCCATTCACCGCGATTGTAGGGCAGGAGAGGATGAAAAAGGCACTGATACTGAATGCAATCAATCCAAGGATCGGAGGTGTCCTGATAAGAGGTGAAAAAGGAACAGCAAAATCAACAGCGGTTCGATCTCTCGCAGAATTGCTTCCAGAGATCGATGTGGTGAAGAACTGTCCGTTCAATTGTGACCCGGACGATCCCGATCAGATGTGTGATATCTGCTACGAGAGCGCGGTGAATGGCGGAAAACTCGAAACCATAACCAGGAAAACGAGGGTCATCGATCTGCCGCTCGGTGCAACCGAGGATCGGGTCACTGGTACGCTAAATATCGAAAAAGCGATTAAAGAAGGGATAAGAGCACTCGAACCAGGCATCCTTGCCGCTGCAAACCGCGGCATCATGTATATCGATGAGGTAAATCTCCTTGATGATCATGTTGCTGACATTCTCCTGGATTCGGCTGCGATGGCTGTGAATGTGATTGAGCGGGAGGGAATCAGCGTAAGCCACCCTTCCCGATTCATTCTGGTCGGAACGATGAATCCGGAAGAAGGCGAACTCCGACCGCAGCTGCTGGATCGATTCGGCTTGCAGACGAACGTTGAGAGCATAGACGATGTAGAAGGGCGTGTTGCGATCGTGAAGGTTGCGGAAGGGTTTGAAAATGATCCTGAGGGATTTAGAAGATCTTACGAGGATCAGCAAAGGGAATTGAGCGAAAAGATACTGAAAGCAAAATCACTGCTCCCGGACACCAGAATCAGCGATGATCTATTGAAAAGAACTGCCATGATGTGCATAGAACTTGGCGTTAAGACGCACAGGGCAGAGATCGTTGTGACCAGAACCGCAAAGACGATTGCAGCATTCGATGGCCGCACAGATGTCACGCTTGAGGATATCAGGGAGGCGATGGAACTTGCGCTGCCGCACAGGATGCGCAGGAAGCCATTCGAGCCTCCGCAACTTGATACTGAGAAACTCGACGAGATGATGCAGGAGAGAACTGAGCAACAGCAGGAAGAAAAACAGGACAAAGAGCACAAAGATCACAAAGAGCATCAGAAGCCAGAGAAGGAGCAGCAAGAACCGCAGGATTCACAAGATAGCAGAGGCAGCCGGCAGCAGGCAGAGCAGCCAGAGTCGGTCTTTGAGATCGGAAGCCCGATCGATGCAGGTATCGTGAGACCAGAGGAAAAGCAGGACCGGAGATATCGCAGAATGACATCTGGCAGACGGATTCCAGCACTTGCACGGTATAACCGGGGCAGATACGCACGACACACCGTGCCGCATGGCAGACCAGCTGATATCGCTTTTGATGCCACGATTCGCGCTGCCGCACCGCATCAGAAGGATCGATGTAGTTCGGATGGAGTAGCCATCAACGTTCTGGATCAGGACATCAGAGATAAGATCAGGGTCGGAAAAGTCTCCACGGCAACCCTCTTTGTGGTGGACGCATCCGGCTCGATGGGCGCTTCGAACCGGATGGAGAGCGCTAAAGGGGCGGTTCTCTCGCTCCTCATGGATTCGTACCAGAAGCGTGATAGGATCGGGATGGTTGCGTTCCGCGGAAATGACGCGGATGTTCTGCTCCCGCTCTCCAGAAGCGTTGATCTCGCATTCAAACGATTACGTGACCTTCCGACAGGCGGAAAAACACCTCTATCCGCGGGGTTTAACTCGGGACTGAATCTGCTTCTAACAGAGCTCAGGAAAAATGAAGAGGTGATTCCGATAATGATTCTGATATCGGACGGACGTGCAAATGTCCCACTGGGAAATGCTGGAATCAAAGAAGAACTGCGCAAAATCGCAGAAGAGGCGAGATCCGCGGGAATTCATCTGGTTGTTCTCGATACCGAATCTGCGGGTGGAACGTTTATCAAGATGCATCTTGGATACTGCAGGGATATAGCGGAACATGCTGGCGGCAGGTATTATTCGGTCGATCAACTATCATCCGGGCAGGTTCACGAGATCGTTGCAACCGAGCAGGAACTGCTGACAGAAATGCATTCGATGTGGTGTTGATATGAAGATCGTATCGATAACATGGAGCAGCGATGTGTCGCTCCTTGCCGAGGCGTGTGCTGAGCTTGATATAGCGCTGAACGCATGGTCCGTGCATGATCTCAAGGATGAAGCGGAACGAGAGCGCTGTACAGAATCATTCAGGCACGCAGATGTTATCCTTCTGCATCCGACAAACGAAGGTGTCTGGGACGATATCATCGAAAAATTGAGCGGCGGTACTCCAATAATCTCTTTTGGTTACGATCCGTCGTTCTGGCAGCTTTCAAACGTTCCACTGGAGATTACCGCAACGGTCAATGCATACCATGTGTATGGTGGACTGGAAAATACGAAAAACATGCTCAAATACATCGGAAAAGAGATTCTGGGCATGGAATATGAATATGAGCCCCCGGAAGAGACGATGTGGCAGGGAATATATCATCCGGACGCTGATACGGCTTTCGATAACATCGAAAAGTATCTGAGATGGTATAAACCGGAATCAAAGCATACCATCGGGATACTGTTCCACAGGACATACTGGGCGAATGGGGATCTTGAGATCACGAATGCATTGATCCGCGAACTTGAAAAGGAGTTTAATGTGATTCCGGCATTCTGCTACGGGGTTGGTGATGCTGAACTCGGCGCTAAACAGGATAGCGAGGTCATCAAAGACTTTTTTATGAATCCTGTGCGTATCGATGCGCTCATAAACCTTCAATCGGTATTTGACATCGGAGATGATGAAGAATCTGCAGATGTGCTGAAAGAACTCGATGTTCCGGTATTTCATCCATTGATGGCGTATCATGCAACAGAAGCTGAGTGGAGCGCGGATGTTCTCGGACTATGCAGTACCGAGATCGGCTGGAGCGTTGCGATGCCTGAGTTCAAGGGTGTGATCGAACCAATCATCGTCGGGGTGTCACGATGCGAGGAGGATCACGGGACCGAGTTCGAGCGGCACACTGTAATCGAGGAGCGGGTGAGGAAGGTTGTGGGCAGGATCAAAAAATGGATCAGACTCAAGAATAAAACAAAATCAGATCGAAAGATCGCATTCATTCTGCATAACAGCCCATGTGCAAGTCTGGAGGCGACCATCGGAGCCGGTGCCCATCTCGATACCCTTGAGAGCGTATCAAGGATACTCCATTCGATGAAGGAGAGCGGGTATTCGGTGGATCCGCCTGAAAGCGGAAAAGATCTCATCGATACGATCCTGAGCCGCAAGGCAACCGCAGAGTTTCGATGGACCACGATCGATGAGATCGTAAAGAGCGGTGGAGTTCTTGCGATGGTTGGGATGGAAGAGTACGAGGAATGGTTCGAGACCCTGTCACCGGATGTCAGGAAAAGGATGTGCGATGTATGGGGCAATCCACCTGGAGAGGCAAAGGATGGTGTTCCTGCAGCGATGGTCTACGATGGCAGGATCGTTGTTACTGGCGTTAAATATGGAAATGCTGTGGTATGCATCCAGCCCAAGCGGGGATGTGCCGGATCAAGATGCGATGGTCAGGTCTGCAAGATTCTGCATGATCCTGAGATTCCGCCGCCGCATCAATACATGGCTACATATCGGTACCTCGAAGACGGTTTCGGTGCGGATGCAATCGTGCATGTCGGAACGCACGGAAACCTTGAATTCCTTCCTGGAAAGTCGGTTGCGCTTTCAGAGAGCTGCTATCCTGATATCGCAATCGGAGACATCCCGCATCTGTACATCTATAACTCGGACAATCCCCCTGAAGGTACGATTGCAAAGAGGAGAAGCTACGCTACATTGATCGACCATATGCAGACCGTTATGACAGAAAGCGGTCTTTATGGCGAGTTAAAGGAACTGGAAGACCGGATTGCAGAGTACAACAGGACAAAAGAATCGGATAAGGCAAGGGCACACGCTGCAGAGCATGTTATCAGGGATCTCCTGACCACCACCGAACTTTCGAGAGAGATACAACTTGAAAAACTGATGAAAAAGGGAGTTTCATTCGAGAAGATCGCTGATGCAGCTCACGGCGCAATAACCCGCATCTATAACAGCCAGATTCCGGATGGGATGCATATATTTGGTGAAATTCCGAAAGGCGATAAAAAGGTAGAACTGATATGTTCGATACTCAGATATGATTCTCTGTTGCGAAAGACGGTATCTGACCTGATGGATATGGACATTGAGATGTCAGATGATCTGTCAGAGGTCGATACGCTCGGAAAAGAACTGGTACGAAGATTCATAGAAAATGAAGAATCTTCACATGAGATCGTGAAGGATGTCTTTGGAGATCGATTGAAGAGCGTGGACGAATCCGCAATCGCGCAGGTTAGAGATAAGATCTGCGATATCTCATCGCGGATCGATGCATCCGATGAGATCCGTGCACTGCTCCACGGCTTTGATGCCGGTTACACCGAGCCAGGTCCGTCAGGTCTCATAACAAGGGGAAAGCCAGAGATTCTCCCGACCGGCAGGAACTTCTATTCACTCGATCCGTCCAAGATACCCACGAAGGCGGCGTGGAGGATCGGGGTAAGGCTCGCTGAAGGCTTGATCGAGAAATACACGGAAGAGCACGGGAGAATCCCTGAGAATATTGCGATGTACTGGATGGCGTCCGACATCATGTGGGCGGATGGAGAGCAGTTATCGCAGATCATGCACCTTGTAGGCTGCGAGCCGATCTGGGACGGCAGTCAGGTAAAAGGGTACAGAATCGTTCCTCTTGAGGAGCTCAGCCGCCCGAGAATCGATGTGACGATCAGGGTTAGCGGAATCACGCGGGACTGTTTCTATAACTGTGTGGAGTTCCTTGATGAAGCGCTACGCGAGATAACGATCCTCGATGAGCCTGATGATATGAATTATCTAAAGAAACATGCATCGGATGGGAGTGATGCCCGCATATTCTCAAGCAAGCCAGGAACGTATGGCAACGGTGTGAATCTCGCTGTTTATTCCTCTGCATGGAAGGAGGACAAGGACCTCTCTGATGTGTACGTCTACTGGAACGGATACGAGTACGGAAAAGGTGTCTTCGGGGCAGAATCTCATGATAAGTTCGTATCTCAACTAAAAACCGTTGATCTCACATTCAACAAGACCGTCACAGATGAATACGACCTTTGCGGATGCTGCTGCTACTTTGGAACACACGGCGGGCTTACGACTGCTGCAAGAGAGATATCCGGAGGTGATGTCTCCACATACTACGGTGATACCCGTGATGTGAACAGGGTTGAGATCAGAACGCTTGCTGATGAGATACGCAGAATCGCCAGGACGAAACTCTTGAACCCGAAATGGATCGAGGGCATGAAGAATCACGGCTACAAGGGAGCAGGTGACATATCGAAGCGGATAGGAAGAGTTTACGGCTGGGAGGCGACGACGCAGGAGGTCGATGACTGGATATTCGATGATATCGCAAGGACGTTCGTGCTCGACCGCGAGATGCGGCAGTTCTTTGAAAAGAACAATCCTTATGCGCTCGAAGAGATTGGAAGAAGGCTTCTTGAGGCTTATGAGCGGGGATTGTGGGATGCTGATCCTGATGTGATCGAAGGACTGAAGAATGTATATCTCGAGATGGAGGGCGTAATCGAGGAGAGGATGGGCGATGTGACCGGAGATTTTCAGGGCGGATCGATCGATGTGGTGACAGCAGCGGAAGTCGGGGAGTGGAAGGAGAAGATAGAGGAGATCTTAGGGTGAAGGATGTGATCGTACATGTTTCGGAGTTGACATCTCCGACCGCAGCTACTGGATCGATCTGGCTTGCATGCGAATCTGTTGAAATTGAGCCTATACAGCGGTTGGTGCAGCATGTATCGCTGCCTGGATGATTTTGGCGATCCCGTACTGATCCCATTTCCCTGAGTTGATCACAAGATCGTACACCCTCATATCATCAACATCTATACCATAATATTTCTCATACCGTTCGGCTTCACATGCCTCTCTCTCCTTTATATGCCGGGTCGCATCCTGTACCGGAACCTTTTCGCGATGCGCAACCCGCGCCGCTCTTGTATCCCGTGGTGCGGTGATAAATACTGCGAGATCAGGCTCTGTCATCCATGCAGAAAGCCTGCTCTCGATGATGATACCCTTCTTCGCATCTCTTGCATTCGATGCGATCTCCTTCTGAAACCGGTCGATCTGCTGATCGATGTCTGCATCGTCTGTTGCAAGTTCTCCAAACTCTTCTAACGACATGCCATTCTCTTCTGCCATTCTTCGAAAGATGTCTCCAGCAGATACGAGATCGATACCAA
>Ga0190315_1000637_pt1 | contig 16436 bp, 16 predicted proteins | sample 48701101_MG_FD_161673 | JGI IMG/M metagenome (GOLD analysis project Ga0190315, IMG submission 161673) | Hydrothermal vent sediment bacterial communities from Southern Trench, Guaymas Basin, Mexico - 4870-11-0-1_MG | ecosystem: Environmental > Aquatic > Marine > Hydrothermal vents > Sediment ...
ATCCAACAATCATTGAGAACTTAGATGAAGGCTACAGCATCGCTATAAACTCCAATGATTCAGGTTTAGCTCCTAAAGGAAAAGCAAGCATTACAATATTGACTGGAGCGAACTACCATGATTTTCCAGAAAGGGGGACAAAAGAGTATTTAGAAAAGAAGAGAGAGTTTGCGGAGTTTCTAATCAAGAAAGCTGAGAAGATTATTCCCAACTTAAGCAAACACATAGTCGTTCAAGATGCAGCAACGCCAAAAACGTTAGAGAGATACACATCCATGCCGGAAGGAGCAATTTATGCTTTCGATCAATCAATTAATACCAAGAGACCTTGTTTTAAAACGCCAATAAAGGGCTTGTATTTGGCAAGTGCATCCACTTTCCCAGGTGGCGGAATAGAAGCAGTAGTAGTATCAGGAATTATCTGTGCAAACGATATATGTAATTGGGAGATTAAAGGTGCCATGAAACGAACTTTTCATTTTGCTTCGCAAAGCTCCAGCCCTTACGGGTGCGTATAAGAGCGGACATACGCCTATGCTTTACCTTGTCCAAATTGGCTCACTTCGTTCGCTACCTTCATATCTCCGCAAACTGTTATGACATTCTGGCTCCTTCGCCGATTACGCCCATTACAGTACCATTCGTTGCGTATAACAGGCGCATACGTGCCTTTGTCTTCGGCTATGCCCAAATTTCGCCTTACAGCGAAACTTCACATATCCCCAGAACGTTAGGCGAAATTTAGAGGCTCGTCTTGAAAAGTTAAAATTATTTAAACATTAAATCTTAAATAAGAATTATGAAAGCGAAAAAGATTATGATTCAAGCAACTGGTTTTGGAACTGGTGCTGGAAAAAGTTTTGTGGTTGCTTTACTTTGCAGGCTTTTTAAAGAGGATGGATATGAAGTAGCACCTTTCAAAACCTTAAACTTAACTCCAGTAACTTATGTCAAAAATGGAAAAGAATTTGGATATGCCCAAGCATTGCAAGCTATAGCTGCTGGACAAGACCCAGACTATAGAATGAACCCGTATACTCTAAAGCCTTTGGGCAATGGTAAGTTCGATATATTTCTAGAAGGTGAATGCATTAGAAGAAATTATGATCCAAGAAAAGAGTTTATAAAAGCAAGTCTAAAATCAATGTTGGGATTTAAAGAAGAATTTGAATACATAAAAGAGGCTGCAAAAAGGTCTTTAAAAAGCTTATCAGAAGAGTACGATATTATCTGTATCGAAGGCTCAGGACCAGCAAAACTCTTTGGTTTTGGGCCTTTTAGTGAATTGCTTGAGATAGCTAATATGGAAACTGCTAGAATTGCTGATGCTCCTGTTGTTTTCGTCACTGACAATTTAGATTCAATTCCAGGAGCGCTATCTTATCTAGAAGAAAAGGAAAGAGAAAGAGTAAGAGGTGTGATACTAAACAAATTTAGAACCGATGAGCTTTTGGGCATGGGAATAGAAGAAAAATATATAAAACTTGGAATAAGTAGGATCAAATCAGTTTACCAGAAAAGGATTGGAAAGGATATCTTAGGAGTTATTCCATATCTTCCAGAGTTGGCAGAACTTCCGGACTTAGATCCTCTTGTGCCCTCGCCAAAAGTCCCTTTTGACATTTGGGAAGAAGCAATAAAAGACGTTTCAAAAAAAGTGAGAGAATACATTGATATGAGAAAAATTTACAAGATTATATATTAAGATCGTGTTTATTTATTGATACTGTCAGGATAAGCAGTGAGGCGTTAGGGTTAAGTTGCTGACAAAACATTCACTCGCAAAAATAATTTACCAGCCAAAACTCCTCGCGATGAGGAAACAAAGAAATTTTATTGCAGTTGACGAGAGAATGACAAAAATCAACAGGGAGAAAAGATACCTTTGGGCAGCAATTGACGTGTTTTTCTGTTTGCTTTCTGGTATAATTTTGCTCGGCGTCATTCTCGGTTTAATGCTCCATGGTGATATAACTGAATGGCTCCAAGAGGTGATGCCAAAATTTACCCTAACAGTATCATTCTTGGAAGGGAAAACTTTAAATTTTCTTTTTCCATACTTAGCCCATGCACGGTGATTGCTTTTGGCTTTGGTGATTGTAACCTTAGTCCTTTTTTGGTTAGTTTGATCTCTGGAGGTGTTCTGGATGGAATTTGAGGTAACTCCATGGGAAGTTAAGGGTGTAGTAGACTACGACAAGCTTATCAAGGAATTTGGAACCACGCCGCTTACTGAAGACTTACTGGAAAAGACCAAAGAGCTTACCAAAAGTGAGCTTCCATTATATTTTAGGAGGAAATTCTTCTTTTCCCATAGGGACTATGATTTGGTTCTCAAAGACTACGAAGAGGGCAGGGGCTTTTTCCTCTATACGGGGAGAGGTCCCAGTGGACCAATGCACATTGGGCATATAATCCCTTTTTTTGCAACAAAATGGCTTCAGGAGAATTTTGGTGTTAACTTATATATTCAAATAACGGATGATGAAAAGTTCCTATTCAAACCTAACTTAACCTTTGAGGAGACTAAGAGGTGGGCATATGAGAACATTCTTGATATCATTGCTGTTGGCTTTGACCCGGATAAGACGTTCATTTTCCAAAATAGTGAGTTCACCAAAATATATGAAATGGCAATTCCAATAGCAAAAAAGGTAACTTACTCCATGGCAAAAGCGGTTTTTGGATTCAATGAGCAGAACAAAATCGGAATGATATTCTATCCAGCAATTCAAGCGGCCCCAACTTTCTTTGAGAAGAAACGCTCTCTCATTCCCGCAGCAATAGATCAAGACCCCTACTGGAGAATCCAGAGAGATTTTGCTGAAAGCCTGGGCTATTACAAAGCAGCAGCACTTCATTCAAAGTTCGTTCCCGGATTAATGGGTCTTGGTGGTAAAATGAGCGCCTCAAAACCAGAAACGGCTATTTATCTGACCGATGATCCAGAGGAAGCCGGCAAGAAAGTGTGGAAATATGCTTTAACTGGAGGAAGAGCAACTGCAAAGGAGCAGAGAGAGCTTGGAGGAGAGCCTGACAAGTGCGTGGTCTTTAAGTGGCTTGAGATATTCTTCGAGAAAGACGATAAAGCTCTGCTTGAGAGGTACCATGCATGTAAGAGTGGAACTTTGCTCTGTGGTGAGTGCAAACGCTATCTCATAGGGAAGATCCAGAACTTTTTGAAAGAACACCAGAAGAGAAGGGAGAAAGCTAAAGATGAGATTGAAAAGTTTAAATACACTGGAAAACTTGCAAAAGAGCAGTGGGACAAAGCAATTCCAGAGCCTCTAAGGAAGTGATTTCTCTTTATGTCTTTTTAATTCTAATAACAGCGTGAGAATTTTAAGTTCTCAAGATTTATAAATACTTGAGAAATATAAATTCGCAATCTTTATAAATATCTGAGAACTAATAACTCTCATGTTTGAGGAAATTGCTAAGTTTAATCCATGGTGGGAAAATAGAGAGGATTATCACATTAAGTTGTGGAGATCTCAGGGATACAGGTGGAGACCAAACTGGATTAACGAGCTTTCTTTGGAACCTTTTTCTCTCAATTTTGTCCTTGGGCCGAGACAAGTTGGGAAGACAACGGGGATAAAAATTTTGATTTCAGAGCTTATTAAAAAAGTTGAACCTGAGAGAATTCTTTACCTCAACTGTGAAATTTTTCCCGACTTTATAACACTTAGAAAGCTCATTGAAGAATTCCTCAAAGAGGAAAAAGAGCCTTTTGTATTCCTTGATGAGGTCACAAGTCTAAGAGAATGGTGGAAGGCCATCAAACCATTGATAGATGCTGGTGAGCTTGAAAATGCGGTTATTACAGTCACTGGTTCAAGTGCTTTGAAGGTTAGACGAGATATGGAACTGTTTCCGGGGCGGAGAGGGAAAGGAAAAACAGTTGAAGTCCTGCCCCTCAATTTCAAGGAATTTCTCAATGTCCATGGGATTAAAAAGTGGAAGCTTCACTATGATGAGGTGCTGGAGCTTTTTGACAAGTATCTTCAAGTTGGTGGCTTTCCTGGAAGCATAAATGGCATGCCAATTGATGACATTTTGGGCTCATATGTTGGCGAATTTGTTCGCTTTGGCAAGAGCTTGGAAATAATGAAAGAAGTGTTCTCCTCTTTAATGCTCACCATTCCCTCTGCAACAAGCTTTCGTTCTTTAGCTGAAAAAACCTCAGGATACTCATACAAAGTCGTGCAAGATTACCTGGAATTTCTCAGAGATTTATATGTTCTTGAGTTTGCTTATCTCAAAGAAGGCTCCCGCATTTTGTACAAAAGAGAAAAGAAAATATTCTTCAGAGACCCTCTTCTTCTAAGGCTGTTTTCTTTATGGAGTGGAACTAAGCCTGTAGAATCTGCGATTTATGAAAATATAGTTCAAGAACATCTATACCAGAAATTTGGTGAAATTTACTATTACAGAGATAGGTATGAGATTGATGCCATTGCTAATGGACTTAAGGTTGAGATTAAGGCTGGGAAAGCCCACCGCAGGTATCCACAAAATGTCGTTGTGCTTGAGAAAGAAGACATTCCAAGGTTCCTAATCGAGCTGTTCTCTTAAGCAAAAACTTTTGTAAACTCCCTCTTTACTGAGGCATTGAACAGAGTTATAAATGCTGAATCCTAATGTATCACGGTGATTCCATGATCCGTTTGCCCTTTAGAGATGGCTTTTATGAGGTCAATCCGAGCAAGATAATATGCCTCGGAAGGAATTATGCTGAACACGCAAAGGAATTAGGTCATGAGGCTCCAAAAGAGCCTGTAATTTTCTTAAAACCTCCTTCCGCTTTGATAGGGCCGAATCAAACTATAATCTTGCCACGAAAGAGCAGAGAAGTTCACCACGAAGTTGAGCTTGCCGTTATTGTAGGGAAAAGAGGAAAAGACATCCCAAGAGAAAGAGCTATGGATTATGTATTGGGCTACACGATTTTCATGGATATTACTGCGAGAGATCTGCAAAGCGAAGCGAAAAAGAAGGGTCTCCCATGGACAGTTGCTAAAGGCTTTGACACCTTTGCACCTATTGAACTAGGATTGTTCCAAAAGAAGAGCTTGATCCAAGTGACCTTGAGATAGGATTAAAGGTTAACGGAGAAGTCAGGCAGCTCTCAAGGACAAGCAAGATGATTTTTAAGATTCCGGAGATAATCGAGTACATCTCAAGCATAATGACGCTCGAAAAGGGTGACATAATTGCAACGGGAACTCCAGAAGGAGTAGGCCCTCTAAGGCACGGCGACATTGTGGAGGCTTGGATTGAAGGAATTGGAGTTTTAAAAGAAAATGTGTTGGCGGAGAAGTCAATACTATGCTGATTTCTTTTCTCTAAGCTTTACAGAAATCCACTGCATCTTATTTTCTTCATTTTTAACAACCAAAACATAGTCTCCTTGTGAAATCTTGACATCGTTGAACTCAACTGTTTTCACATGCTCCCAGGCTTTGTAATACTTGAAGTGCTCTCCCCGCTTCATTTTCTCAAAGTTTTCTTTGGTTAGAATGTAAACGCTTATCTTTCCGTTGGCTTTTATGTATCCATTCAGTATTGAGTCTCCAAGGAGGTGGTACACCTTATATTCATTGAGGTTTGTTTTCCATTCGTAATTGAAGTTTCCGTAATGAGATATGGCAAAATACCCCAGTGCTCCCAAAAGAAGCACCCCTGCAAATGCCATCAAAATGATTCCTCCTTTTTTCATACTATCACCAAAAAGAGTAAAGAAAATCGGTTTAAAAGTTTTATTGTATAATGTAGAGATGAACCCTCAATCCACCATGCCCCACTAATCGGTGATGCAGAATTCTAAATCCATTCTCCTCAAATGCCTCTTCAATCGCTCTTTTTTCTGTTGTTAGAAAAATCCCTCTCTTCTCTAAAACTTTTGACAGCTCAGAGAAGAAGTCCATGTAAAGCTTCGGGATTAGGCTTTTCTTACCTATTTTTAGGCCGTAAGGCAAGTTGCTTATGGCAAAATCAACGCTGTCAACGTATTGAGTCAGCTTTGTGGCATTTCCCTGAATGAACTCAATCCTATCCAAAACCCCAGCCGCTAAAGCGTTCATTCTGGCTCCTCTTAAGTGCTTCTTGTATTTCTCAATTCCTATTATTCTCCCTTCATAGTCCCTCAAAGCCAGCTCGATTAATATAGTCCCGCTTCCGCACATTGGGTCAATAACGGAGCCACCATCTAACTCAGCAAGCTCAATCATTGCATTTGCTATTGAAGCTTTCAGATGGGCTGGATGGTCATAGACACGCCAAGGCCTCTTGTGCAAAGAAGAGTCCCCAGTTGTGTCAATTCCTAAGAAGAATGCATCATCAATGAGCTCAGCCCTAAAAATCACGCTTGGATGGTCTAAATTAACTTTGGGCTTTCCATATCTACTGAGTCTGTCATAAATTGCACTTCCAACTGTTTTTGCAATATCAACGCTTGTAAACTTATGCTCGCCTTTTCTGAAAGGTCTCACAGCAAAGCTTTCCCTTATTTTCACATAGTTTTCAATTGGAAGAGAATACACGAAATTGTAAATCTCCCTAAGGGCTTTCTCTGGTTCTTGGCTTTCAATTCCTTTAAATTTTAACGATGCTATTTCAACTATTACACGATGCAAAAGTCGGGAATTCTCGTTGAGGAAAGTTGCTGGGCTGAATTCTCTCTTTTTGCCTTTCTCATCGGTGTAAAAACTCTCCTCAACTTCTGCAATTAAGCGGCCTTCAACTCCAAAGGGCTTTTCCTCGACACTAACTTTGATTCCTTTGCTCTCAAATAATCTTTCAACTTCTTTTTTGGCTAAATCTTCAATTCCTTGTGAAGTTGTCAATAAGAATCTCATCTTAATCACTCCAAGATTGCTATAACTCCCTTCCACTTCTTTCCAAAGCATTCACTTGCTATAACTTTCTTTCCAGTCAGCTTTTCCAAAAGCTTAATCCCACCATCGCACTTCTTAAACCCTGTTGCTATACCCACAGTAAAGCCTTCAATTTCCTTAATCCCAACTCTCTTCACATTGCTTGGTTCAATCTTCTCTCTAAACTTCCAGAGTATTCTCCTTGGGTCAAGCAAAAGCTCTCGCTCAATATCATCAAGGATATCACTGTATGCCCACTGGAATTCTTCTTCTCTCTTTTCTTCCTTCCCAAAAAGAGTAAACTTTCCGGTCTGCCATTCTCTTAGGAAGTACCTTGCTGCTTCTTCAATGTCAACCTCCCCTCCCTTTCTAAGTAAACCCTTCTTTCTGCCAATTGCCTCTAAAATCTGCTCCTCACTTTCAAACCCTTGGATGTCATATTTCTCAGTCAAAGCTTCTTTTCTGGTCTCAAGAATACGTCTAATGAGCTTTAACGCTGGCTTCACTGGGTCTTCAATCTTATCCGCCGGAAAGCCCCCTCTGATTACAAGCTCATCAAAATCGTCTATTGGAACGACTCCTGGCGAATCTATGAGCCAAATTTTCTTGCTTAGCCTTATAAGCTGTTTTCCTTTCGTGTATCCGGGAATTGGGGCAACACCAACGGCGTGTTTGCCTTTTAGCACGTTTATTATCGTACTCTTTCCCACGTTGGGGTACCCTACCAATACGACTTTCACCTTATCTTTCCCTTCTTCAAAGAGTTCCTTTGCAAGTCTCTTTATTTCCTTCCTTAAAATCCCGGTTCCGTTTCTCTCTCTTGCGCTGATGAATACTATCGGCACATCTTTATGTTTCTTTTTATACTCTTCAGCCCACTCTTTTGGCACTAGATCAGCTTTGTTCATCACTATGAGGAGTTTTTTTCCTTCCTCTTGGACAAGTCGTTCTACTCTTGGGTTTCTTGTTCCAATGGGGTCTCTGGCATCAACTACCTCTATTACAATGTCTCCCTCTTTAATCGCTTCCCTCACTATTCTCCATGCTTTCTTCTGCTTCATCTCTTACCACCATTATTTCAAATATTACCGTTCCTCCATCTGTATACGGAGGGCCAGGGTCGAGGCACTGCACATAAGCTTTTTCTCCTTTACCGAGACCTATATCCGAAGCCCTAACTCCTTTTCGCAGTGCCACTATGTAGGGGAGGAAAGATGCAAATGCATGGGTGCAGATTGCGTCGGTCTCTTCTAAATTGACTTTCGCCCCCTCTATAACTATCTTATCCCCTGCTGTAAATACAGGGCACTTTCCTTTAATCTTCACGGCCTTTATTATTAGTTTTTCCACCTTTCACCACCAAAAGGTAAATAAGGAATAAGACCTAAAATATTTACTAGGACTCTTAGTTTAAGAGAAGTTAAATATTATCCGGTGGTGCTGACCGTGGCGGAAGATATTGAAGAAAAAATAAGGCGCTTGAGGGAGTTAGGTAGAGTTTCTGTTGAAGAAAAAGAGGAGAAAAAAGCACCTGTTCCAAGGCCTTCTCCTCCCAGAAAGCCTTCGAGATTGGGAAGGCTCAGGGAAAGGGAGAGACGTAAGAGAATTATTATAGGGGCATCTATCATAGCTGTCATTATCATTGCCGTTGTTGTAGGGGTATATACGATCTATCAAAATCGTGCTGCAAAGCAGCTTCAAGAAGCCAAACTTGCAAAAATTAGAGAAGTTAACCAGTATTTCACCGGGGAGCTTGAGAATGACACTATGAAAACCCAGTTAATAAATCAAATTAACCAGGCAAAGAGCATAGAAGAACTTAAAAAGATAAATGTGAAGGCAATAGCAGAGCAAAGAAAAGCCCAATTGGAGCAAGAGCGTCTCCAGAAGGAACTTCAACAGGCAAAAGATACGAAGTTATCGCAGATAGAGCAATCTTTTGAGGTTCTCCTTTCCCAGCCCCTTCCAGAAGACATAAAGGGCGAAGCCATTCAGACTCTAAACCAATTAAAAGAGAAAGTAAACTCTGCAAAGACAAAAGATGAGGTATCTTTAATTGATCCCAATCCATATCTTCTTGACCTCTGGAGAAAGTATTACTACTACCTCATAGACACCACACCGACCCAAAAGGTAATCCTCAAGAAAGGTACAGAAAAGAGCATATACACAAAGGCAGAAGCAAAGTACATGCTCAGTAAAGTTACAGACTTCACCGAACTGCTCCAATACACAATAGAGAAAGCTGAAATGGTTCAAGTTGCATTAGTTTTGCCAAGAGAGAACGTTAATGGTGCCTTCCTCTCATCAGGTGATAAGATAAAGATATTTGCCCAAATAAATTCAACAACTGTTCAAAAGATAGCAGACGAAGGGTATGTAAACATGGTTCTCTTCCTAACAGATTACGGAGTAATTAGGGTATCAGAGTCCCAGCAGGAAACCAAAAACATTGCTACTTCTTCACAAACTTCTTATTCTGATCAATACTCGGAAAGTTATGCTCCTGGAGACCAATCAATTTCTTACCAGCAAAATAAAGATGAAGGTCATTCTACAACCCAATCAAGCTCACAGACGATAAGTGCCTCTTACACTTACAATGTGGCATTAAACGAGATATTAAAGGCCATTGCAGCCAATAAGATTGCTGCAGCTGATGAAGTTAAGGAGCAGCTTGCAAGGTACAACTGGAAGGTGCTTGATCTTGAGCAAAGCACAGGATTATTGGCCACAGAGCCTACTGCTGAGGTCTTAGTGATAATTGAAGTCCCAGAGGAATTTGTTGAGGATATCCTGAAATATAGAGATGCCCTCTACATAACAAAGATTGCTGGGTGACTAGAATGCTAAGGAGAATACTTCCACCCCTTTTCCTTGTTTTGTTAGTTTCGGGTTTGGTTAATGCACAAGAAAGCGTTAGTGCATCCGCCACGGTCGATTTAAACGTTACCTTGGTGAATACAGGTCCGTTTTACAAGTTCGTTTTAATAAACCCTGATTATGAATACACTTTGCTTAGAAATGATAGCGAAATTGAAATTGTAAACAACCCGGGATTCTGGATTGCTCCATATGAGACGCTCCAAGTGAATGTAAAGATTAATGAAACTTTATCCACAGGTACGATTAGTGGAGTAGAGGGCTCAAATATCTTTTACAGTCCTATTTATCCCCCGCTGATTCTCTATCCTCAGAAGTACTATGCAGTTGATACGTTCTTTATCTCAGATGGTTACGTAAGAATAGTTAAATACAGTGGAACGGTTAAGGTCATGGTGGAAAACCCATCCCCTGAAAATTCAAAATACATTGCCATAGGACTGCCAATACTCTTTGAAGGGGCTGAAATGAGCAATTTCACTCCAGAATACACGATGAAATACAGTGAATACGTTGATACGATTCTTTCTCAATACGCCCAATACGTTAAGGAGTACATACCAGAGTACTTGGACAGAAGTTCTGAAGGTAGTCCAAGTGCTCTTTCAGAGCTTTCTTCCAGAATAGTTGTTTTCTCTGGAACCGACTTACTTTCAAGGAGCAAAGAAGAACCGGAGTTACTTGAGATGCCTAAAAAACCCGAGCTAAAATTCGACTATCCTGTTTGGATAGTGTTTTTGGGTAATGAGGTTGAAATTACCTATGATGTCAAATGGGAAAACCTCATGAGGGTGAGTGAATTTGGAGGAGAAAAAGAAAAAACGTTCAGGCTTATCATGGATAGAAGAGATCTTAAGTGAAGAAGCGGCTCCCTTAGAGGATATAATAAAAGAAGGACAAAGGGAAGAAAAACCTAGAGTCAAAGAAGAACCCTCCTCAATCATACCAGAAATCAAAACTCCTTCAAAGCCCTTAGTTGCTGAGAGTCAACGAGAAACTAGTTTGGAAGATATACTAAAGTCCACGAGGGGTTCACCAAGAGTCCCCCTTCACACATATTATGGTGAAGAAGTAAAGGTTCTTGATGTATACGGAAATGTGAGAATTCTTAGAGTTAAAGGAGAGCCGATCCCAATTTATGAGATCCGCCTCCCAAAGTTAAGCGAGGAGGAAGAGAAACTCGTGAAAATAGTTAGGGACAGAGCGATTGCAGAGATACAGATAGATCCTGAGAGCATTCCTGACCCTGAAGAGAGGAGAAAAATCTTTGGAAGAGCCGTAAAAAACATAATGCGTGAACTTGCTCCTGCTATTTCTGAGGCGAGAATGGATATTCTTGTAAATTTGGTTGTTCAGAATATGATAGGTTACGGAAAACTTGATCCTCTTGTTAGGGACGATAATCTGGAAGAAGTTATGGTAATAGGAACGAGAAAACCAGTATACGTGTGGCACAGAAAGTTCTACATGTGCAAAACGAACATCGCCTTTGACGATGAAAGGGAGATACTGAACATAATTGAACGTATAGCACGGCAAGTTGGAAGAAGAATTGACCAGCAAACCCCACTCTTGGATGCCCGTTTGCCAGACGGAAGTAGAGTAAATGCAACCATCAGACCCATTAGCTTAGATGGGCCCACGTTAACCATAAGAAAATTCAAAAAAGATCCCCTTACGATAATTGATCTCTTAAAGTATGGCACCTTCAATTTGGAAATAGCCTCTTTGCTCTGGGTCTTTGTTGACGGTCTTGGGGTCAAGCCTGCAAACGTCCTCGTTGCAGGAGGAACGGGTTCAGGCAAAACTACCACTCTCAATGCATTGGCAATGTTTATCCCTCCCAGCGAGCGTGTTATAAGTATTGAAGATACGGCAGAACTTCAGCTACCCATAGAGCATTGGGTGAGGCTGGAAACAAGGCCTCCAAACATAGAAGGAAGGGGAGAAATAACCATGGATGATCTCGTGAAAAACACTCTAAGAATGCGTCCGGATAGAATTATCGTTGGTGAGGTTAGAGGTCCTGAGGCAAAGACTATGTTTACGGCAATGAATACGGGACATAATGGGGCTCTCTATGATTTTTCTGTTATTCAGCTCTCTAATGGAAAATTTGTCCTTATAGGAGATTTAGTAGAGGAACTTTTCAAAAAATACTCAAATAGAGTTGAAACATATAAAGATCTTGAGTATATAGTGCTCGATGAAAAAGACCGTTTTGAGGTTGTCAGCGTAGGTCCGGACCTTAAGGCGGGTAAGCACATAGTCTCGAGAGTATGGAGAAGAAAAGTTAGAGATGGAGAAAAGCTGATGCGTATAAGAACACGGACGGGTAATGAGGTTATACTAACCAAGACTCATCCATTTTTTGTCTTTTCCCAGGGAGATGTGGTCAGGAAAGAGGCGGAGAAACTTGAAGTGGGAGATAAAGTTGCAGTGATGATGCGTCCACCTGCTCCACCTCAGCGTAAGGCTATCGTGGATCCCAGCATTTATGCAGAAATAAGTGACTACTACCTTGTTCCCAATGGAAAGGGGATGGTAAAAGTCCCAAATGGAGGTCTTCCACCAGAGGAAGCCCAATACCTGGCATCTGTAAATTCACACTCTGTAAAGCTGGTCAAGGAAATTGATGGCAGTCTCGCATACATTGCCGGAGTAATTCTCGGCGATGGGTATATTTCTTCGAATGGATACCACATTTCAGCTACATTTGACGACGAGAAGTATATGGACGCCTTTGTGGGTGCTGTATCGAATTTTATATTGAATTATGCCCCGCGGATAAGGAACAATGGGAAAAGCACTGTTGTAACAATTGGTTCAAAAATTTTCGCCGAAATGCTCTCGAGGATATTTGGAATACCTAAGGGCAAAAAGTCTGAAATATGGGATGTTCCGGATGTGGTCCTCTCAAACGATGACCTCATGAGATACTTTATAGCGGGATTATACGACGCTGACGGCTACGTTGATGAGAACGGTCCAGCAATAGTCCTGACTACAAAAAGTGAGAATGTAGCAAGAAAGATATGGTATGCTCTCCAGAGGCTGGGGATAATAAGCACTGTATCACGTGTAAAGAACAGGGGCTTCAAAGATGGAGAGATATTTAGGGTAATTATAAGCGGGATTGAAGACATGAGTAAATTTGCCAGATTCATACCTCTGCACCACTCAAGAAAAAGGGCAAAACTTGAGGAAATATTAAGCACCAAGAGACCATATCGCGGAAGAAGGACATATCGGGTTCCAATCTCGGGTGAGATGGTAGCTCCTATCCGTCGGAGATTGGGATTAACGATTGTCGAGCTTTCAAAGCTGGCTTCACATTATGCCGGGGAGAAAGTATCCGAGAGCCTTATCAGACATGTGGAAAAAGGAAGGGTCGGAGAAATAAGACGTTCTGCACTTAGAGGAATTGCCCTTGCCTTTCAGCAGGTTGCAGAAGATGTTGGGGACAAAGAAGCTTGGACAATGGCAAAAAGACTCCAGCTGATAGCCGAAGGGGATGTCTACTGGGATGAAGTTGTAAGTGTTGAAGAAGTTGATCCAGAAGAACTGGGGATTAAGTACCTCTATGATCTCACCGTTGAGGATGACCACAATTATGTAGCCAATGGAATATTGGTGTCCAATTGTATGGGCACAATCCACTCCAATTCCGCAAGGGAAACAATCGTAAGGCTTGAGAGTCCGCCAATGAACGTTCCAAGAATTATGATTCCTGCCCTTGATGTTATTATAATGCAAGTAAGGTTCAACAACAGAAAGAAAGGAACCATAAGGAGGATCACTGAGATAGCCGAGGTTTCTGGAATAGAGGGGGAAAGCGTTCAGCTAAACACCATTTATAAGTACAATCCAGCAAAGGATGAACTTTACCATACGGGAGTGCCGAGTAGGGTTATTAACCAGCTTGCGGAGCATACGGGTTTAACAATGGATGAACTCTTAGAGGAGAGAGTGAAGAGGGAAGTTGTTCTCCAGTGGATGGTGGAGAAGGGAATAAGAAGCATAGAAGAGGTTGGCCATCACATTAGAGAATTTTACATTGATCACGAAGAGCTGCTGAAGAGAATAGAGAGAGATGCCTCAGTTGAGCTAACTGAAAAAGTTAGAACGGTAATCTAGGGTGAGAGGAGTTGGGGATAAAAGAAAAAATACTCAAATTCATTGAAAGGTTGGGTCAAAAAACTATAGAGGTTGGCGAACGCCCTATTTCGAGAATTCCCAAAACTTTAACGCTTCAAGAAAGACTCCAGCTCCTGAAAAAACTTCAAGAAGAAGTTTCTCAAGAGAGAGAAGAGAAATATGAAAAAGAACTTGAGGAGATTATTGAATGGAGAAAAAGAGAATTAGAGGAATCTTTCACCCACAGATTCTCAGAATTTATGCTGAGGCATTTTAGGGGCCCAGTGGAATCCTTCACGAAGTCTCTAAAGGGACTTGACTATGACCTTATAAGGGCAAACATTAAAATGAGTAAAGAGCAGTTTGTTGCATTAATGCTGGGTGTTTCTGTTTTCACTGCAATTTTTGCTTTTTTAATAGGCGTTCTCCTCCTCATGCCCATTGACATCTCCCTGATGCTGGGGATACTGGGCTTTATTGGTGGGTTCTTATACATGAGAAACTATCCAAGAATAGTTTGGCGGAGAAGGGTTGTAGAGGTGGAAAAAGCTCTTCCATACGTTTTGAGACATATGGCATCGCTCTTAAGCGCTGGCGTTGGGATAGCTGAGGCAATGGTGTCGGTTGCCAATGCGGACTACGGCCCCATATCCGAGGAGTTCGATCTCATGATAAGGGACATGCATGGCGGAACATCTTTTGAAGATGCATTAACGAGGTTTGAGGAAAGGATGGCATCCGAAAACGTTAGTAGAGTCGTGAAGCAGATTCTTAGAGCTACGAAATTCGGTGGGAACTTAGCGGATATTCTCTACAAACTTGCCGAGGACTTTTCCTTTGAATATAGAATGAAGCTTGTTGAGTACATTCAAAAGGTAAATGGTGTGGCTTTTGTCTACATGTTTATAACCATAATAATGCCCACATTATTCGTTGTGGCGATACTAGCTGCTTCACTAATGAGGAGAGCATTGGTGATGCCGGTTCAAGCGTTAGCTGTTATCCTGCTATTTGCCTTCCCTGCTATCTCAACACTTATTGTGTTTATGATAAAACGCAGTGAGCCGAGGTGATTAAATTTGGCCGAAATCAAATTCCTGCGCTTCCTTGCAAAGCCCCTTGAAAAACTACTCCCTCGGAGGTGGGTTAGGAGATATGAGCTCTTCCTGTATTCAGCAGGGATATCGTTTTCAGCGGTTGAATTTTTGGTGATATCTTTGTTGCTCTCGGGATTGCTTGGGATAATAGCTCTCATATTATCCCCGGTTAAGATTTATGCTCTTCCAGTATTCCTTGGCTTGCTTTTGGGAATCTCATTTGTTTATCCCTATTACCTACTAACCAAGAAGATAGAGGATATGGAGAAAAATCTACCTGATGCTTTCTTTTATCTTGCAAGCTCTTTAAGAGCTGGAGTTTCCTTCTCTGAAGCGTTAGAAGAGGCATCAACTGCAAGATTCGGGGCTTTAACAGAAGAATTCAAGAGAACCGTGCAGGAGATAAAGAAAGGTAGAGCAACAATAGAAGCCTTGAGGGCTTTCGCAATAAGAAATAAGAGATCTTCAGTAATCTATCGCTCCACAATGATTATTTTGGAGGCATATGAGAGGGGAGCTCCAATGGCTGATGTTCTTGTAGCAGTTGCCAATGATGTCCGTGAAATACTTAGAATAAAGAAGGAGAGAAAAGCCTCAACCGGAATGCAGGCAATGTTTTTCATAATTGCCAGTGGATTCATAGGCCCCTTCATCTTGGGAGTTGTGTCTCAAATTATGGGTGGCATGAGCACTCCGGAAGTGGGGCTTAAGCTTCCATTAGAAGCAATAAAAAATGTTTCCCTTGCATTTGTGGCAATACAAGCCATAGTTTCAGGGTTGGGGATTGGAATAATAAGAGAAGGAAAGTTTTCTGCAGGTTTCAAGTACAGCGCAATGCTTGCCATACTTGGAATTGTGGTATTCCTCGTGGCCACTAAGGTTCAGATATCAGGCTTCATCTGATTCTGCCTTTGCCTTTTCTATATCCACTATTTCCACTTCAAATATTAGTGTCTTGCCTGCAAGTGGGTGGTTGAAGTCCAAAGTGACGCTTTCTTCGTTAGTTGCAGTTATTCTCGCTATTCCGCTATCGGTCATTATATATGCTCCCTCTACGGGCTCTATGCCGGCCTTTTCAAACTCACTTGTTGGAACGTCAATTATCAAATCATCCCTCGGCATTCCATATCCTTTTTCAGGGGGAATCGTTATGCTTTTTTTCTCCCCGATTTCCATTCCTATAAGACCTTCATCAATTCCAGGAATAAGTTCACCAACACCAACATTGGCTCCAAGGGGGCCATATGTCCTATCTTCTACATAAATGCCTGCTTCCTTGGCGATATCTTCATAAGTTGTATCAAATATTTCTCCGTTTTCGAACCTTCCAATGTAGTTAAAAACTACAAAATCTCCTTTTTCAACTTTCATTCTTTTCACCAACTAAGTTTCTTCAGGCTTAACTTTCCCATGGACTTTATAACATTTTTGCTGACCTCCT
>Ga0190315_1000638_pt1 | contig 16415 bp, 8 predicted proteins | sample 48701101_MG_FD_161673 | JGI IMG/M metagenome (GOLD analysis project Ga0190315, IMG submission 161673) | Hydrothermal vent sediment bacterial communities from Southern Trench, Guaymas Basin, Mexico - 4870-11-0-1_MG | ecosystem: Environmental > Aquatic > Marine > Hydrothermal vents > Sediment ...
CTAGCTTCTATGTCCATAGTTTTATTGGGTTAATAATTAACCCAATATTCTACCATAAATTTCGGTGTCATTTTAGATGATGTATCAATAGACCTCTTGGTGTCATTTTAGATGATTTGATGCGAGGGGTTGACAAGGTTTCATAGTTTGATATAGTAGTAGCAGAATAAGTCCTTAGGGTAAAGTTTAAGCGAGGGCACTCTTTCAGGAGTATCCTTATGACCTTAGAATAAATCCCGAAAGGCATCTTATCCTCTTGGTTTTCTGAGGGGATTTTTTATTTGGATTGTTTTCGCTTTCATTTTTTCTAAAAACTTAATTTGCTGTCCCGCGTAATGTTTGTAAAAAGTATTGGAAATAAAATCGGCAATTTCCAGTAAAATGTTTGAATTGGAAGGCAAGATCCTAAAACAAAAAACTGTATTTGGATAACGCTGTTTAAGATAAAATAGAATATTTTCCTGAAACTTCTTTTTTCCCAACATTCCTTCTTTGTGTTTTCTGCTATCAATATTAATAACGATCTTTTTGTATTCCCGCAAATTTAATTTATCCAAAAGAGCTTTAACTAAGTCCTCGTAAACCTTATCAAAATTTAATTTGCCTTTTCTGTAATAAAAATTCTCTCTATCTGTTGGAATTTCTTGTATAGTCTGCATAACAGTTATAAAAGAAGTGTCTTGGGAAAAATAAATCAGATCAACACATTTTTCCCTCAATGATTCAAATCTTTTATCGGTGGCGTGAATTCTGGCTTTACTAATAAACCTGCGGCGAAAAATTTTCCAATGTTTTAGAATTTGTTTTGGAATTATTGTCTTAAAACCGTTTATGCTGATAAATTGTTTTTTGTTTCTGTCTTTTAGATTATACGATTCGTCAAGATAAATATACATTTTTTGTTTTTGAAAATTGTTTCATTGAAAATTTAATAGAAATTACTTTACTGTCATTGCGAGGAGGCTGAACAAGCGAAGCGAGAGAAATGCCGACGCGGCAATCCTATCATTAAGCTCTTTGCGCGCAGTTACAGGATTGCCGCGCTCCGTTCCGCTATCGCTCCACTCCGCTCGCAATGACAGGTAATATAAATTTGAAATTTACGGCGTCGCCCAGCTCGGATCATTCCCATCATTACCTGTCGTAGATCCCAGCGTCCCGTCCGCGTCCCCTACAGAATCATGCGCCGTCTGTCCGCTTCCCTCGTCAAAATTCCAGTTCGCCACCGGCCCGCCATGATTATAGTGATACCTCACCTCCTCCGCCGACAACGCGCGGTTATAGATGCGGACAGAGTCGATGGTGCCGTTGAAATATATAGTAACACCACCACCATCATAATACCGTGTCATGCCAATTCTAAAATCGGGAACACTTTGATTTGGTGTTGCGACTAAACTATTTTCATATATTCCATCAACATATATTGATACTGTAGTTGAATTAATACTAACACAAATTTGATGCCAGTTATTATCATTTATTACTGATGATGATATAACATCTCTCACAGCTCCATCATAATAATAAAAATGAGCTTTTCCATCTCCATCAATCCGCAACGAATTTTCATATTTGCTACCAAAGCCAAAACCGAAAATCCCACTGTTTATCGAGGCACTACGAACGTAAACAACATACGAAGTATTTTGCAATTGATTAGATAATGTTGAGTTTTGTACATAATCATCAACCCCATCAAACTGCAAAGAAGAACCACCCCCGGCTCCTCCTGCCAAAGGAGGGGAGTCCGCCGTCCATTTCGGACCGCCAATCAAAGTCCCATCATTTCCCTCATCAGACCCATCATACGCCGTCGTTCCCGTTCCTTCATCCATATTCCAAGACCCGACCAAGCCATAATCCATACAACTCGCCGGATCTTCGGCGCAGGTTTTGCCGGAGGGACCAAGATGAGTCGCCACCCCGGCGTTGTAGTCAAGACGGATTTCATCGGCTGTGCGGGCGTAGGGGTAGAGCTGAACATTATCCAAAGTTCCGGTGAAATAATCGGCGCCTACTTTTCCAATAACCACCGCCGAAGCGCTAACGGCGGTATCCGTCGTAATAGCGATATGATGCCAATCCGTATCGGGCAGAGTTGAGGAAACTTTGCCGTCCACATAAATTGTCGGGCTGGTAAAGCCGTTCGCGGAAATTGTCCCCGCGCTTATCGTAATCGTCTGCGTCCCGTTTAAATCCATTACCTCTTCCGTCAAACTACCCGCCTTGATCCAAAAAGAAACCGTCTTGACATCTCCAATCGCTCCAAAACCGTCAATGTAAGTGGAGCTCCCATTAAACTCAATCGCCGAATTATACCTCCCCTCCGTCCACCCAGCGGACGCGGAGCTCGCCACGGACAAAGACATAACCGCAGTTATTATTAAAATTTTGAGAAATGTTTTTGACATAAATCTGTAAGATACAATAATCAAGATACAATAATCAAAAAATAATCAAACATCAATAATCAAATTATCTGGACTTTGGTTATTGGTTATTGTATCTTTTTTGATTATTGTTTCTTGGTTATTGGTGTTTTTTCTTAGACACTGGGTATCTATTATAAACTATTCATTCAAAGTTCCATCAAACCCATTCCCTGAACTATCATGAATCACCGTTCCGCTTCCCTCGTCAAAATTCCAGCTCGCCACCGGACCCCCGCGGTTATAATGATACTTCACCTCCTCCGCACTCAAAGCCCTATTATAGATGCGGACTTCGTCTATGATGCCGTTGAAAGGATAGGATGTAGGATGACTAATATAAACCGAAGCAATACTTGTATCAATATCACCAGTATGCGCTTTTGGATTGTTTGCCCCATTTTCAACTAAATCACCATTTACATAAGACCTAACATATTCTCCGTCATAAGTGCCAACTAAATGATACCATTGCCCAGCCGTTATAGTTCCTGCAGGAACATTTGCATCATAATTTACATCACTATCTCTAATTCTGACCTCTGTACTGCCATTGCTTAATACGGCCATGCCATATTCATCGTTAGTATGATATACAATTTTGTAATGAGTTGTTAAAGCATCTAGATATATCCAAGCCTCTAATGTAACTTGACCATTTATGCCCGTTAAACTCTCATCATTCCCGCAATCAACATAATCATCCACTCCGTCAAACTGCAAAGCGGAGCCGGATTTGCCCGCCGTCCACTTTGGGTCGTGGATCAAAGTTCCGTCGTTTCCATTGCCCGAAGCGTCATAAACGGTTGAACCTGAACCCTCGTCAAAAGACCAGTAGCCAACAAGTCCCCTTGTCATCGTATCCTCCGGCACGCTCGGCGCGTTCGTCCCCCCGGAGAAAAAACCGTAATTGGCGGCGACAAAATAAGAACCAGTGAGGATTGCGATAGATAGCATTATAATAATAGTCAGCTTTTTTTTGTTCATAATATTTTTAAGATACAAGAGTACAAGATACAATAACCAAAAAATAATCAAACACCAAACACCAATAATTAAGTTGCTTAAACTTTGATTATTGATTATTGGATCTTTTTTGGTTATTGTATCTTGATTATTGTATCTTTTTCCGTCCTCAAGACACCGGATGTCCCGCGACCAACACCGTTCTCCGGACACCCAGTATCTAAGGACACTGGGTGTCTTTCGGCGCCGCCGCAGCAGCGTTTTGAAATGAATTTTTTTGTGATTTTTTGTTTCATTTTGTTTTTTGTGAAAGGGAGAGAAGGAAAATCAGGGGGAACAGGGAGATTTCAATCTCCCTTCTCTCCCTTCTCTCCCTGATTTCCCCAATCTCCTTCACCACCCCCGATATTCCTTTCTCTTCCGATAAAGCTCCTCCGACAGGCCGCCCTCTTTCATATGCTTTTCCTTGAGAGAAACAATCAGCTTGTCAATCAGAAAATTGGCTTGGTGGACAAGCGAAATCATTAGATTGGCGGATTTCTCGGGATCTTTGGGAAGACGGGGAAAACCGGGAGAAATTGGCAAGGTCGGTGTCGCCTTCAAAATCCTCCATATCTCCCTCATCTCCCCAATTTCCCTCAACACTCTTTCCTTCTCCCAAATCGCCAAACCTTTTTGCCGCGCGAAAGCGTGATAGTCCTTCAACAATTCCTCCAAACTCCCTCGCGCCACCCCGCTCAACTTAATATATCCCTTCATTCCCTGCTGTTTGTTTCCCTCCAAAATATTCTGCATCCCCGACCGCGCCGCCTGAATCATCTGATCACGCGTCCGGGAAAACTTGTTGATATTGCTATCGCAAAACTCCACCGTCAAGTCATAAATCGGCACCGTGATTTTATACGCCAGCAAATACTCATACCCCGCCTTACTCTCTTTTTTATAATAATCCCCCATATTCCCCTGATTTAAAATTAATCCCTCTGATTTCCCTGATTTTCATCCGTCGAAGCCTCCTCTTCCCCTGATTGCTCTGACTCCTCCAATTGTTCTCCCGATTGTTCTTCTGAAAATTCGTCATCACCTTGAATTAATTCTTCTTCATTTTGATCTTCCCCCAAATCTCCCTGATCTCCCTGATCTCCCAAATCATCTCCCTGATCATTCAAATCTCCGTCCTCCTGATTTCCCAAATCTCCCTTCTCTCCCTCATCTTTCTCCTCACTCACGATTTCTTCCTCTTTTCCATCTCCCAAATCTCCCTCTTCTTCCTCAATTTCCCCTTCTACATTCTCCTTCACCCATTCCTGATAAGCGCTCTCCTCCGGTTCAGTTTCCTGATTCCCCCAATTCTCTTCATCTTCCCAACCTTCCTCGCTTTCTTCAACCACCTCCGGTTCAGCCGGTTTTACCACCGGCTCATATCCCGGAAGTTCCTTCGTTTTTGTGTCCAGCACCATTCCAATCAAGCCCGTATATTCCGTTGTTTCCAAAACGACCGTCCTGCCTTTTTCCGCTTCGCTATCCTGAACTTTTTTCAAATACGCCAGCTGATAATCAATAATTTCTCCCAGTTCTTCTTTTACATAAAGCCCTAAATCCCGTCCCGCCAGCGATCTTTTGGAAACAACCATTTGCTTTTTCACTAAAACTTCCTGCCAGACATTGTCTTTAATCGCCAAGGTTTTGTATTGATAATCAATGTAATAATTCCCGTCCTCTATCTCCGGCGGATCCTCCATCGCTCCGGTAATTTTCATTTCCATATCAAAATTATCCAAATCCGCCGCCAGCAAAGCCGTATTATCCACCCCGCTTTTTTCCACAATTTCCTCGCCGATAACTTTATTTCTAGTTTCTTCATCCGCCATCGCCGACGCCACCGCCACAAAAGCGATAGCGATAATCACCGCTGCCAGAGTGTTATACTTGATAAACTTTGCGATTTTTTTGAGCATATATTTTGGGTTAATTTTTAACTTTGTAATTTTTAATTTTTAATCAATTTTTAATTTCTAAACAGCATTCTTCCACGTGGAGAAAGTTTGATCCGTTGTGTTTTGAATATTATTTTAGTATAATGAGTTTGATGTGGGAGTGGCAGGCGCGAGACAGGACTTATCAATCCATGTCTCCCGGGTTCAACTCCCGGCACTTCCACATCCTTTAAAGAATTAATACGGGAAGGGTTGACAAGCGTTTTTCATTTGCTATAATGTAGCCAAGATTGATAAGTCCTGTGTTCGCGCCTGTGAGGCAACCATTAGCCATCTCTTCGGAGGTGGTTTTTTGGTTGCGGGCAAAGATGCTGGACACCTACACGCTTATTTTAACTTTAAACCCACACGCGGGAACTGGTTTGTAACCAGTTCCTTTCGTTTTTAAAAATCAATACTCTCTATCATTATCTCGCCATCGGGATTAGCGGATGACCAATACCAATAAGACGGATCCACTACATATTGCTTTCTCACCGGGTTGTTGTGAATATAGATTATCTTTTGAAGAAAATATTTTTTCGATTCAATCAGTTTGGGCATATTCGTCTTTTGCCAAAATTCATATTTGTTTTCGCCAACTTGAAACAGTTTTAAAATATTCGGTTCAGTAGCAATAATATTTTTTTGTATCTCTTTAGAGGTAAACTTCTTAAAATCTCTGACAAAAGCAATCATATCGGAGGAGGAGACAATAAGATAAATGTGGTTCAGCATAAAAACATAAGCGTATATTTTCAGATCCTTGTTCTTTTGGCAATATCGTATTGAATCGCCCAAAATCTGAAATCTATTATGTCTGTCAAACACATAATACCAGTTTTTCACGGTGAAAGTAAGAAAGTATATTCTTGAATTTAATTCTTGCGAGATTTTGACGGATGGCATATCTATATGGTTTTATTTGTCTTAGAAACATTTGGAACAGGTTGCAAACCAGTTCCCGCGTGAACACTAACCTTAATAATACATTTATCGCATAGGTGTCCAGCATCTCCACGCGGGAACTCTACAGCCCTCCGGGATTATAGAGCCAGCGGAGGACACTTAGTGTCTTAATCTCATTACTGATAAGCGTAATTCATAATAAAAGAATTTAAACTTTCGTCGGTGATTACTACCAGATTGTCAGTCGCTCCGCTTCCATAATTTATGAAAAAATCAGTATACTCCGTTTGTTGAACCCAAGCCATGTCTGTTGCCGCCGCCACCGGATTAGCGATTACTGAAAGCATACCGTCTGTCAAAATATCTTTTGTAAGATTGACTTCATCGTCTACATCCCATTTAGCCATAAAATCAAAGTAGATATTCATCTCGCCCTTATCTACCGTGTAAACTAAAGCGATATCAGTAATAACATCTTTAGAGGCATCCGCTACTCCGGATATATCTACTTCAACCCAAGTCCAAACATTCGCGGACACTGCTGGAATATCAGTATCTGTATTTCCCGCGACAGAATCGGTTATCCTAAAATCAAAATCCCCGGCGCTTATCGCGGTGTCTGTATATATCCACATCCCAACCGACTCATTCCCTGTCCAATCTTCATCTCCGCCAGCAAGGGGATTGATAATCGCGTCGCCAGCAGCGGCAGCATCAGTGAACGCAATCTTTAATGAAGTTGATCCTTCTTTATAATGAGTAGCGTCATCACTTTCAGTTATTTCAACGCCCGCGCTTGTCCATTCTCCTGATGGAGTTGCGTCAATATAAGTTGTCTTGGTTTTAATTGTCCCGTTTGTCAAAGCTCCCGTGCCTTGCAAATAAATTTTAGGAAGAATTGTGGTTTTTGTGTCAGCTCCCGCTATTGCCGCGCTTTCCGCTTTAATGGCTCCTCCGACATAAATATCTTTTTCTGCCACAATGTTTCCGCCGGTGGTGAGAGTTAAACTTTGGCAGGCAGATCCTTCGCAAACCCAGAGATTCGCGCCGGTGCTCTCACTGGTCTGGTTGAAAATAATATCATCCCCCGATAAACTAACCGTCAAATCTCCTACGGAATTAACTTCAAAGTCCGCGTAGTCGGTATCATCGGTCTGCGTCAGTCTCAACTGCGGATCGCCGGAGTCGGCGTCCAGAATTTCCAACCTGCTATCCGGGTCAGCCAAATCAACCGTCGTGTTAACGGCAATCCTCCCACCGGTGGTGTTGGTTGTGTAGGGACTGGTAGCGCCGTCAGGCGTGTCAGTGTTATCGTCGGTGTAAGTGTTTGTTGGCGCGGTAACGGTCGCCATTAAAGTTTCCGCGCCCGTTGTTCTGCCGAATATCTTATAACCGGTCGCCCCGTGAACCGGTACCCATGAAACGGTCACTTTATTTAATCCCGCTCCGGCGGCGCACGCTCCTGAATTAAATTCCGCGCAGGCAACCGTATGCCCGTTGTCATTGATAGCCGCGACACGATAATAATAAGTGGCATTATCAAGCCCGTCGCTGGCAACTGTGCCGCAAGTCGCTGTTCCGCCAGTTGGCATATCCAACTGGCTCACCGTCAAATATCCCCCGGTCATCGCCAGATTCTGGCTTAAGTCCATATTTCCCGTCGGGGAAAGTTTCATAATATATCCTCCGTCGGCGGAACCGAGAACTTTGAAACCGATGTTGGAATCCGCAACATCCACAATCACATCGCCGCTGTTGCCCGTCGTCAAGGTCAAATTTTCATAATGATTGGAATCGCCTGCGGAAATGAGCATCGGTCCGGCGGAAGTTATCTGCGACAGCCCCGTGTTCATAAAATTCAAATCGTAGGAAATCCCCACATCCCCAGCGACATTAACATTGAGCGGGTTATTTACCGTAATGGCGGTTTCGGAAACGCTAAACAAACTTGAACCGTTGTCCGTAATATTCAAGAGATTTCCAATCGTCCCGTCAGCGCCGATATTGATATTTAACAAATCCCCCGTCGCGGTGGTGGCTGATCCCGGAGACCAGTCAAGCGAAAGCAGTTTCCCGGAAGTAAGAGCCGTGGAAGTGGAAGTAATATCCAAACCCGTTCCCGTCGTCAACCCGTCAACAGACAAAGCTAAACCCGTTCCAGTAGTTATAGAATCGCCAACAAGGTTTACAATATTTCCCGTCCCATTCTGCGTTACCGTCAGCGCCGACTGTGTCGCTCCTGTATTTGATGATATATCAAACAATCCTTCTGATGTGTCTGATGTTTTGTTTCCGGCGACGGTGGTGTGAGGACCTTGGGCGTATATCGCTCCTGAGACTGGACCGATGATAGTGTTGTTGGTTATGGTGTTGTAGTCAACATTATAATCTTCTTCATAGATACCATACTTAGCTTTATTAGTTTCGTTAGCGTAAATATTATTGTTTGAAATAATATTATAAGTAGGTATACCATTTCCTGGATTACCAGCAGAAAGTTCTAAAGAAATTTCATTATAAGTATTATTATTTTCTTGAGAATTATTTGAAATAATATTAGCATCAATAACATTATAGCTACTATTTCTTCGTAATTGAATTCCTTCTTTTTGATTATAAGAAATGTTATTTCCTGTTATAGTATTAAAATTAAAATACACATAACCACTAATACCTATAGAATTGTCTTGAATATTATTCCCAATTATGTTATTTCTGCAAGCCTCATAGTTTCCGGCAGTTGCTATTCCTGAACCAGCGTTATTCTTTATATTATTCCCTTTAATAACATTATTCTTAACTCTACTAAGTGCTATTCCATTGGAAGTATTAGATACAATATCATTATTACTCACATTCACATTGGTGATTTCGCCTCCTGAGTAAAGTGCTGCTATATATACCCCGTTTGCTCCGTTTGAATATATTTTATTTTCAGTGATTTTGGCTTCAAGAGATCGATATACATAGATTCCATCTGATCCGTTTGACTCAATACGACTATCTGAAATTATGTATTTCTGATTATGTGCTTCTCCATAAATACCTTTTGTATAACAATCGTGAATATAAAGGTTTTTGATTTCAAAATTTTTAGTATACGAGGTCGCATGAACTCCATGAGAAGTATTTTCCTGATTAGCTTTGTTGCCATCAATTTGTAAATTTGATAAAGAGATATTATCATCAGTGGAATTATTTACTCCATCACCAACCTCTATCACCGTAACATCGGCATTGTCAGTAAGATATATCTTTGATGAATCTCCAACTCCTTGGAGGGTGACATAGGATTTATCAATAACAATACTCCCCTTGCCATAAGCTTGTGTTCCCAGAGGTTGGGTTGTAATGTCAGTATAGGCTGATACTCTGGCTCTGATGAAGTATTTGGTGGTGGAGTTTATTGTTGCTTTAGCCCAGTCTGTAGGAAGGGTGTAGGTGATGTCATTGGTTCCAGATGTGGTAAAGCCGTTGGTGTTGTCTGTGACGCCTGAAAGGGCTGTCCAAGCTGAACCGTTGTAGTATTCCCAAGTGATAGTCCAGTTTCCAACTCCTTGTGTTCCAATATTTACTGATACCTTTCTTGTTCTATAGTCATAGCCAAAATAGTATGCGTCATCCACTGCTGGTGTAGCTGGAAGAAGAGTGACATCGTTTGCTGTGTCATTGTTGCAAGCTGTTGTTTCATCTGTGTATGTTCCTCCATCATCAGCAATACAGACATCCATTGCTCTGTCTACATTATATGTTCCTTCTGGAAGTATTACCTTTCCTCCAGTAGAAGGTAGATCATCTATTGCATTTTGTATCCCAGCGCTGTCTTGGGTGTATTTTGTTCCATCTACATAGATGATGTTGTTTATCTCTGACGCTGTTATGTTTCCTCCGTCTGAGATTTTAAAGACTGAGGTTGTGCCGTCGTTGAGGTTTAGGATGTCGCCAGTGCCTGATTGGGTAACGGTGAGAGCGGTGCCCGATCCTGACTGAGAAACAGTAAGAGCGTCATAGGAAGATGAATCACTTATAGTTCCTCCTTGAGCCATTGACGGAGCTTTCTGTCTGTAGTGTTCTGCCACTTCACGGGCGGAGAGAGCGCGATTGTAGATGCGGACTTCGTCGATTGTGCCGTTGAAGTAATTGTTATGTCCTCCTTCAGCCCATCCAGCATAATGACCTATTGTAAAACTATTTAATGCTGGAAACACATCACTAAACCATGCAGTACTATTTTCACCAGAACCAGTTAATACCTGTTTACTGCCATTTATATAAATTTCAATACCAGCTCCTGTCTGCTGAAAAACAATATGATACCAACTATTATCAGAAAGAGAATCAGCTGATGTAGTCAACGAGAATTGCGTTGAAGTTGTATACAATGAAGCATATAAATATGATTCGCTAACCTCTTTAATAAATAGATAATTACCAGCTGCACCATTTTTAAAATTAATTAATTGACCACTATAATTATTATTTTCTGGATAAATCCACAATTCAATAGCTCCAATTGAATTATTAAATTCTGCATTACTACCAGAAGCAGACAAATCCACATAATCATCATCCCCATCAAAACTCAAAGCCTTCCCAAACTTCCCATTTGTCCAAGTCGGCAAATCAGTTCCAACTCCATCACCTCCCAATGTCCCCGTATTGCTATTTATACTCTGATCAGCAATAGTCGTTCCTGTTCCTTCATCCATAGACCACCAAGCTACAAGACCGTTTTCTATGGTGCCACGGACATCAAGAGTGGAGAGAGGAGTCGCGGTGCCGATGCCGACGGAACCGTCATCTTTGACAAAGAGAGCTGAACTTCCGTTATCTTGAATATCAAGATCGCCGGTGGAATTAAGATTAAAAACAAAATTGTTGGCGTCCAAAGCGACTGTTATTGCCGCGTCAAGAGAAAGAGAATCTGAAAGCTGGGCGAAGTTAAGAGAGTCGTCCACAATATCAAGAGTTACCGCGGCGTTTTCCGTTCCCGAATTGGCAACCGTGAAAAAGCTGTTTCCTGCGTCAGCGATAGTCGCCACGAAATTCCCCGTCGTGTCATCTCCTAAAGCCACCGCGTCATTAGAAATAGTCGCCTCAAAACTTCCCATTCCCGAGCCAGTTACATCGCCGGTTAAAGTAATTGTTTGATCACCGGTGTTAGTCCCGCTGCTAGTCCCGGAAATATTCGCGTCTCCGCTTAAAGTCAAAGTTCTTGCCGCGTCTCCGGTGGTAATCGTCAATATCCTGTCATCAGTTAAATCAGATCCGGCGTCTAAAATTAAATAATGGGAAGCGTTAGTGTCGTCAAGATAGATGTTACCAAAATAACCGAGAGGCGAAGTTACCGAAGTCGCGACGGCGTTCCCGCTTGAGTCAACATAAGCCACTTCGTTTGTTTCCGTAGAATCGTAAATTTCAAACTGATTCGCTCCCGCCGCGTCGCCCAAAACTATTCTCGCGTCGCCTCCAGTGGTTAATTTTAATAAATCAGAAGTTTCGTTATCAATCGTTTCCGCGCCGGCGCCGAGAATTAATTTGCCGCTCGAAACGGTGATATCACCGTCCAAAACCAGATTGCCAGTAGAATCAATGTAATTAGAAGTAGAGTGAAACTGCACTGCGCCGGTTCCATTGGGGTTGATTAAAATGGATGTGTTAGTATCCGTGTTGGCAAGCTCGTTTGTCCCGACGCCCAAAGTTAAAACTCCGGAATCGGAGTCCAGAGTCAAAGCGGCGCCCCCGCCGGAAGAAACGGATGCCGCCCCTGCGGAAGCGATACTTACATTGCCCGCAGAAGTCAAAGCTAAATCGCCGGAGGTGGTTGTGGAAACAGTAAGATCGCCGCCGGTATTATTTAAAGTTAAACTAGCAGCCCCCGGTCCAGTAATTTCACCCGTTCCGGATAAATGAACAGGGTAATCAAAATCAAAATAATCATTGGCAGAAGACCATGTGATCTTAGAATTTGGTGTTGTCGTTCCTCTTTCAAATTCTATCCAGGAATCTTCCGTGTCGGCGGTAGCGTTGTCATTGTTGAGAATAAAGCCTGATGAAGTGGTTCCTCCGACATTAGTGGAACCAACGATCATATTATTGATATACAGATCGTTCCAATAATTAGTCGCCGAGCCAAGGTTGTAAATGTTTGTCGCTGACGGAATGAGACTGCCGGTAATCTGGGAATTAAGAGTTAAAGTGTCGGTGTTAACATCATCGCCTAAAACAGTGGAACCAGTGGCGGTTGTTGTTCCGCCGTCAGCAATCGTGAAAACATCCGCGCCATTGTCCTGTAAAGAGATGATATTGCCCGTCCCCTGTTGATTAACCGTAAGAGCGGCAGAAGTTGAATCAGCCGTAAAGGACGCCGCGCCGGTATAAGTTTGAGATCCGGTAATAACAAGATCTCCGGTAATATCCACATTCCCGCCAAAAGTAACTTGCCCCGTCCCAGTCGTTAGAGAAGCGGCGTCGGATAAAGTAACGGAATTATTAAAAGATGAGATGGCGTTAACGGTAAGGGTATCGCTGGAATCAGAACCCAAAGTGGTTGACCCGCCAACGCCGAGAGACCTTCCCGCGGAAAGATCATAGCTTACTCCCAAAGATTCAAAAATTCCGTGCCCCGAAAAAACATTGGAGCCGCCCCAGGTGTTCGTGTTGTGCGGACTGCTTTGGACAACGGTAACATTGCCGGCTCCTTCGGGACCCCGCGGACCCGGCTCCCCTTGAAGTCCCCGTTCGCCGGCGGGACCGGCCGGACCCATCGGACCTGCCGGACCTACTGGACCGATTTCTCCTCTCTCTCCTCTCTCGCCCTTTAATGTTTCCGTGATCGTGATCACTTCCTTATCATTGATCGCCTGTTCCAATTTTATTATTTTGTCAAGGCACTCCCGATACCCAGTGTCCACGGACACTGGGTGTCCCGTCTGTCCCGTCGATTTTGGAACCTCAACATATTTTTTCTCAATGATTATTTTCTCCTTTGGCGCAAAAATTCCCGCCAGATAATTCGCCGCTCCCCGCCAGATGGATTTAAGCGAACTTACGAGTCCGGTTTCCCGCTGTTCATTTTCTTCCGTTCCCCTTTCCGTTGTCACTCCCGCCACCCGACCACGCTTTGTTTTTTTGGAAATGGCTATCCCGATAGCATCTAAAGAATCGCTGAGAGAAACCACACTCTTTCGCATCGTCGTTGCGAGACTAAACTCCACGACGGCATTTTCAATAATATTTTTTGATTGGGAAAGCCGAGCAAGCCGACACTCGGTGTCCTTAGACACCGAGTGTCCCGCTTCAACAACAGCAGCAACAACAATATCTTTGGATCGGAAAAATCTGGCTAACTTATTTCGGAGAGGTTCGGTGAATATTTTGAAATTATTTTTTGTTCTGGCTGAATGGTTATTAAAAGAGTCATCTAGATTATTTCTCGCTAGCGCCAAGGAATTTCTGACGCCGTTACCTATATCATTTCCGAAATTATCCAAGTTCCCGCTAAGAGCGATAATTTTTCGTTCGGCAAATTTAGCTGATTCGTTTCTGATAAAATCCAGGGAGTTGCTGAGAGTAATCACGCTCTCCCGCGCCGCTGCCGCGGGGTTTAATTTGTTAGCGCGCGAAACTTTGTTATCGCTCCGCTTCACATTCCAGTTATCAATAAATCTTGTTGATTTATTTTTAATAACATTCAGAGAATTATTAAGGGAGGCAATTTTATAATTAGCAAATTCTGCAGATTCGCTTTTTATAAAATTTAAGGAACCGCCAAAAGACATTGCTCCCTTTTTGCCGCTGTCAGCCAATCGTACCGCGCCGGAAATAGCGCGCGAGCTTACAGAACTTGCGATACTCTTACCGTAATCTGAAATTATATTTAGGGAGTCGCTGAGAACAATTATTTTCTGTTTTAATTCCGCGCTCCCTTGATAACTATTTTTATCCCAGACTGTTTTGGTGGCGGTTGCGAGCGTAGAAAAATCGTCTCGCGGGAAAACCCCGTCAAGGCGAGATAAAAATTCTAATTTCCCAATTTTCCAATTTCCCAATTCTTTGTCTGAATTCACCGCGGGGCTTAGCCCCGCGGCGGCATTTTTAACAAACCGTTCCGCGGTAGGCGCTAAATATTTTCCAACCACTCCTTGCCGCCAAAAAACAAAGCTGCCGACAACAACGCTTACCGCCAAAGTAGCCAAAATTAATTTCTTAACCATTAATAATTTTTTGGCACTCGGATATCCGATATTTGCCTTCGGTCGCGATTGGGAGTCAGATTTTTCTCCTCCTTTAAGAAACTCCTTTCCCCCTTGATTTTTGATTGCTTTTGCCAGAGCAGCGTTTCTGTCACTGCTTTCAGTTTTTTTAACATTCTCAACATACTCAAAAACCCACTCCTTGGTTGTTACCCAATTGCGTCCAATTTTTTTTCCTTTTAGTTTTCTCCGCCGGCAAAGCAACCCCAGATAATCTTGTTTGTATTCGGTCAACTCCGCCGCCTCGGCGAGAGAAATAAATTCTGTTTTATAATCGCTCATATCGCTTATCCGATATATTTTCATCGTTCGCATTATAGCACAATTTTAACACAAAACAAAGCCAGCGCAAGAGAAATTATCCACAGCCCCGTTCCAAAATTTACAGAACTGTTTGTTGATATAAAAATACCCTAAATTGCTTTGTGTTATTTCCTTCCGCCATGCTTCATTGTAAATTTTGGAACAGGGCGCAGGGATAATAACGGAACATAAAACTCAGTTGTTTCAAGTTTCAAGTTTCAAGTTTTATGTTATAATAAAAACAGTTTATTTTATCTCATTTAACAACCCAAACGCATATGAATTATCCTGTCGTCATAATTATTCCCATCATTGTCGGCTTAATCGCCCATATAATCAAGTCCTTTCTGATTATCAGAAAGCGGCGGCAAGTAAAATTAAGCTATTTTTTTGAGTACGGCAATATGCCTTCGGCGCACACCGCCTTCGTTATTTCCTTAATATCGGTTATCGGATACCGCGACGGAATCGCTTCTTCCAATTTTGCCATCGCCTTTGTTTTTGCCTTTATCGTTATTGGCGACGCTTTAAGATTCAGAAGATCTCTGGAAAGTTACGGCGAGGCGATAAATTTAATTATCCAAAAAAATCCCGATATTTTAAACGATAAAAAAATACCGGCTCTTGAAGAGCGGGTCGGGCATAAGATTTCAGAGGTTATTGTCGGAGCAATTCTGGGATTTCTATTAACGGGAATTTTGATTAAAATTTTTAATTTCTAAGAAAATTATCTGTGTTTATCCGCGCCCGAAGGGTCTGTGTTCGTCTGTGTCCTATTTAAAATTAGACACTGATAAACACTGACTAAAGCGCAGATAAACACAGATTAGAAAAGTTTAAAAATTATTTTCTGGACGCGAGAACTGGTTTGTAACCAGTTCTTTCTGTTTTTAAGATTCAATGATTTTTATTTTATCATCTTGCCTTGAATATAAGATAAATTTTGTTTACCTGAGAAACATCAATAACCAATTATAAACTAGCTCTCGCAACGAATTCATTAGAAATTAAAGGTTAGAAATTAAAAATTATTTTTGCTCTCTTAATAAATTTATACAACTTATACTCCCATCTATCAAAAACCAAATCATACGCCCCAATATAATTCCTCTCCTCTCCTCCGAATCCTTTCTTAAATCTCGTAATCCCGCCCCAATCAGCGGAAGACACTAAGTGTTCCATAGGACACTCGGTGTCTTTGTTTGTTGGGCTCACGCCCCAAAAATCGTATTTCTTGCATCCCATTTTTTTCGCGTCCAAAATTTGCCGCCACTGTAAAAGATACGGCGCCATCACATTGCGATATTTATTAGAGGAAGCGCCATGGAGATAAACACAATAGTCGCCGAAAAATAAAACAATATTCGCGGCGATTATTTTTTTATTGTATTCGGCGAGATACAATTTTGTTTGAAGATTATTCCCTTCTCGGGAGGAACTAGGAATGGGTTTTTCAACATCCAAACTCTCCAACATCCGCCAATAATAATTTTTATTATGCGATTTAAAATTATCCCGCCGCGCCGTCTCCTCCGTCAATCTCCAAAACTTCTCAAAATCTTTTTTAAAATATT
>Ga0190315_1000639_pt1 | contig 16410 bp, 18 predicted proteins | sample 48701101_MG_FD_161673 | JGI IMG/M metagenome (GOLD analysis project Ga0190315, IMG submission 161673) | Hydrothermal vent sediment bacterial communities from Southern Trench, Guaymas Basin, Mexico - 4870-11-0-1_MG | ecosystem: Environmental > Aquatic > Marine > Hydrothermal vents > Sediment ...
AGAGGTGAGGGCGGTGGAGATAGAAGTGGATGGGAAGAGGTACGTGGTGAGGACGGAGCTACAGGGGGAAGCATCATCTGCCTTTGGTGCAGTGGGACTTCGTCCACCGCCCAGGGTGATGGAAGTGGCACGTGGATGAGAAGAGACCGGGGAGGAGTGTAGTGGTACGTCTGGATGGAGAGGGTGTAAATTGGCTCTATAAGCCGATTTCTTTTGTGCCAGGTGTCAAAGTTGAGCTTGACGGTTGTTAAATACCTTATTGCTTTTGGGTAAGCGGAAGTTTCCCCCCAACTACCCCGCGTCTATGAGGTCCAGAGTCTTGTGGTACCCCTTTCTCTTGAGCATCTCTCGGATGCCCCGGTGTTGGGGGGCTTCTAGCTTGGGGTCATCCTTCACCAGATCGAAGGCCGCTTTGCGGGCTTCCTGGAGAATGGCGGCGTCCCGCACTAAATCGGCTACCTTGAAGGGGGGCAGGCCCGACTGGCGTACCCCCAGGAAGTCCCCTGGCCCCCGGATCTTCAGGTCCTCCTCGGCTATGCGGAAGCCGTCACAGGTCTCCTCCATGACCCTGAGCCGGGCCCGGGAGACCTGGCTGGGAGCGTTGCTCACCATGAGGAGGCAGTAAGAGGCATGGCTGCCCCGGCCTACCCTACCCCTGAGCTGGTGGAGCTGGGAAAGGCCAAATCGCTCGGCTCCCTCTATCATCATCACCGTGGCATTGGGCACGTCAATGCCCACCTCTATGACGGTGGTGGAGACCAGGAGGTGGATCTTGCCCTCCTTGAATGCCCTCATCACCCGCTCTTTTTCTTCCCTGGCCATACGGCCGTGGAGGAGGCCCACTTTGTAGGGAGCGAAGGCCTGGACAATCCTGGGATGCATTTCCAAGACCGAGGGGAGCTGAAGCTTCTCCGATTCTTCGATGAGGGGGTAGACAATGTAGGCTTGGCGTCCCTGGGCCAACTGCTCCCTGATGAACTCGTATACCTTTTCCCTTTGGTTCTCCCGCACTACCTTGGTCTTAGTGGGCTGGCGCCCCTGGGGCATCTCGTCGATCACCGACACCTCCAGATCTCCGTAGAGGGTGAGGGCCAGGGTTCGGGGAATGGGTGTAGCCGTCATGACCAGGAGGTCGGGCCTCTCCCCTTTGGCTCTGAGGGTGGCCCTCTGGAGAACGCCAAAGCGGTGTTGTTCGTCTATGACGACCAGGCCCAGCTTTTTGAATTCCACGCCTTCCTGGATGACGGCGTGGGTGCCCACCACCACGTCCATCTCTCCCGACGCCAGGGCCGAGAGGACGGCGTCCCTCTCCCGTCGGGAAAGGCCGCTCACAAGTAGGGCGCACCTGATGCCAAGAGGGGCCAGTCTCTCCCGCATACCCAGAAAGTGCTGCTCCGCCAGTATCTCAGTAGGGGCCATCATGGCCACCTGGTAACCGGAATCCACGGCCATGGCCATGGCGAGGAAGGCCACGATGGTTTTTCCACAGCCCACATCTCCCTGGAGGAGACGGTTCATGGCATGGTGGGAGGCCATGTCACCACGGATCTCTTCCAAAGTCCGTTTTTGAGCTTCCGTGAGGGGAAAGGGTAAAGAAGCCAAGAGTTTTTTGAACTTGGGCCCTTCCACCTGGAAGGAGATACCCTTTTCTTTGGCCACTTCTCCCCTTTTTAGGGCCAGGGCCAGCTGGAAGAAGAAGAACTCTTCGAATATGAACCTCCTCACATGGGGACTCTTCCTCTCCCTAAGCTGGCTGAGGTCCTCATCCCGGGGGTAGTGGATCTCCCGAAGGGCTTTGTAGAGAGGGGGCATCTTCTTCTCGTTCAGCAAAGAGGGGGGTAGGTACTCGGCGGCCACTTCCTTCAGCTCTTTCAGGGCCTGGACCTGGATTTTGCGCAACTCTCTTTGGCCTAGGCCCTCGGTGAGGGGGTAGATGGGGAGCACGTGACCTTTTTTCTCTTTCCCTTCTTTTACAAACTCGATCTGGGGGTGGATGACTTCCAGGCAGTACTCGTAGCGGTTGAGCTGGACGTCTCCAAATACCAGGACACTTCTTCCGAGCTGAAAAGCCCTTTCCATTTGTTCTTTTCGGAAGTGGAACCACTTGCCTTTCACAATGCCCGTGGCGTCTCTGAAGACCACCTCGAAGATGGGCTTCCTGGTCCCTACGACTTTGGCGCTCCACACCTGGGCCAGAAAGAGGCCTTTCATGCCGGGTTTTAGCTGGTGAATGGGATGGATGGTCCTTCGGTCTTCGTAGTCCCGGGGCAGGAGGAAGAGGAGGTCTTCCACTGTGGACACGCCCAGGCGGGCCAAAGTCTTTGCCCGCTTGGGGCCCACCCCTTTTACGTACTGAATGGGGCGATCCAGGTACTCTAGAAGTCTTCTGATCCTTTCAGTCTCCATAAGGCTTTCCCGGTCAAATGGTACCCCCTGAGTGGGGAAGCTTCAAGGGATGGGCCTGGAGCCCAAAAATTAAGGGACCCGGGGAGGGTCCCTTGGGGAGGAGGGGGATGGGTATCTTGGGCCTTTTTCAAAGGCCGAAAGGGAAATATAGGCTCGGGAGATAAACTTGCAATAGGGATTAGTTCAAAATTATCCGGGCCTCATACATGGTCAGCTTTTTGTCGGCGGTGATGATGGAGAGGTCCTCCGATAGGGCCTGGGCTATAAGCATTCTGTCGAAGGGGTCTCTATGGATGGGGGGCAGGTCGAAGATCATGTCCCCGTGATGGAGCTGGATGGGTAGTTTCAGGAAACCCTCCTCTTCCACTATTTCGCTGATGTTCCCCGGGGCTTTCAGCTTGCCCAGGGCCTTTTTGATGGCGATCTCCCAGCTGGTCACGGCGCTGATGTAGATGAGGTTCTGGGGATTGGCTATGATTTTCTTGATGTTCTCCTTAAGTTGGGGCGCATCGGAGAGCCACCAGAGAAAGATCTGGGTGTCCAGAAGGAACCTACTCATTTTCCCCCTCAAATATGTCCGCTATCTCGGCCATTTCCTGGTCGAAGTCGGGGGATATTTCTATTTGTCCCTTGAATCTCCCTGGGGTCCGCTCTCTTTTTTGGGGGGAGTAGGGCACCAGTTTGGCCACGGGTTTTCCCGCCCGGGCTATTATCACCTCCTTGCCCTCCAGAACCTCCTCCACCAGCTGGGAGAGCCGGGTTTTGGCTTCGTGCATGTTCACCACGCTCATCTTTTCCCTCAAATATTAGTTAAACTTAGCTTAGCCCTTTTGGACCTCTTTTTCAAGAGCCCCTTGAGATCCGCCTTTTTGTGGGGCTCTTTGAAGGCTCACTCCTCCCTCACCAGCCGGAAGCCCACGGAGCCAAAGGCCTGGTGGGAGTCCAGAAAGGCTCTTTGGGAACAGCGGAGGCGCTTTGGCTGGTCGCTCCAGCATCCGCCCCGGATGACCTTGAACTTGATCTCCGTTTCATTTTCCTTGTTTCTCTCGGGGCCCTGGGGCGACTCCCGGGGTGACACTTTGTGGTAAAAGGCGCTGTACCAGTCTTGGCACCACTCCCACACGTTTCCTCCCATGTCATAGAGTCCCAGTGGGCTAGGAGAGAAGCTTTTTATCGGCGATGTGTATCTCCATTTGTCCTCTTGAGCTATCCCTCCGGTCCCGGATCAGAAGTTGACCATGTTGGCCGATATCTGATCGCCCCAGGCAAACTTGAAGCCCGTTTTTTTGGAGAGCCATTGGATGAAGGCCCGGGCGTCTTCCCGGGATACGCATACCACGGGATGGTTTTCTTTCTGGGGGTTTGATGCAACTCATCTGGAAACACCCTCCTGGTATCCAGACGAATTCCATGTGAAGGTGGTGATCCTTCCAGACTTTGGGCTGCTCCTTGGCAAGAGCTGCGCTTACAAAGATGATGAAGGCAATAAAGAGAGCAACATCTTTAAGTACATTAGTCATGTACCTCCTGGTGAAGAATGGAAGAGACGATAGATGTCTGGGGGAACCTTTTCAACTTCAACGGCTGGGAGGCTTTCCTACCACCCCCAGGTCCGCAAAGAAGTTGGGGTATGAGACGTCAACGGCCTGAGCCCCCCTCAGTTCCACGCCTCTTTCGGAGATGAGACCTGCCAGGGCCAGGAGCATGGCCATCCGATGATCCCCGTGGCTGTGGACTCTGCCTCCCAGGAGCTTTACTGGCCCTTTGACCACGAAGCCCTGAGGCAGCTCCTGGATATTGGCGCCCAAAGTGGCCATCTGGGATACGGTGACAGCGATCCTGTCGCTCTCTTTTACTCGCAGTTCTCCGGCTTCCTCTAGGAGAGTCTCTCCCCGGGCAACGGTCCCCAATAAGGCCAAGAGAGGCAGCTCATCTATGGCCAGGGGGATGTCCCTAGGGTCCACCCGTAAGCCTTTGAGTTCGGGGGTGTAGTGCACTTCCAGGTCTCCCACGGGCTCGCCTCCCTCCTCCCACTCCTTGAGAACTTTTACTTGTCCTCCCATCTCCCGAACCATTCGGAGGAAGGCGGTGCGGGTGGGATTGAGGTTCACTCCCAGGATGCGGATGTGACTGCCCGGGAGGATGAGGGCGGCGGTGATAAGGAAGGCTGCTGATGAGAAGTCTCCTGGGACCTTCAAATCCATGGGTTTGGGCTCCCCCGGTCTTATGAAAATAGTATTGTTCTCTTCCTCAAGGGGTACGCCTCTGGCTGACAGCATCCTCTCTGTGTGATCCCGGGTCCGACGGGGCTCCGTCACTACCGTCTCTCCCCGGGCGGTGAGCCCTGCCAACAGCAGGGCCGACTTCACCTGGGCGCTGGCTACATCTAAGGTGTGATTTATTCCCTTCAGCTCTCCGCCCATCACAGCCATGGGCAGGCGCTCTCCCCTTTGGCGTCCTAGGATGGTGGCTCCCATGGCTTTTAGGGGGCGGACTACCCGGGCCATGGGTCGCTTTCTTAAGGATTCGTCCCCCGTGATGACACAGAAGAAGGGCCTGCTGGCCAGGACCCCCAGCATAAGGCGGGCCGTGGTGCCTGAATTGTGGGCCATCAGTACGTCGCTGGGCTCCTGGAGCCCTCTCAGTCCTTTGCCCTCCACCGTATATGAGCCCTGGGAGCCTTCTATCTCCACTCCCAGCTGGCGAAGGATCTCCAGGGTAGCCAGGGTGTCCCTGCTCTCCAGAAGCCCCTGGATGCGGGAGGTGCCCCTGGCCAGGGCCGAAAGGATGAGGGCCCTGTGGGAGATGGACTTGTCCCCTGGCACCCTAAAAGTGCCTGTGAGAGGTGTGGTTCTGGGTGATATGACAATTGTGTCGTTGGTCAATTCTCCAATCTTCTCCAAGGAATGAGTTGGTTGTACACAGAATCTATTTTTCTCTGGATATGAATAGTTAAACGTAAAGCCTTTGCCATTTTCATGTAGCGATTGCTCTCGTCTCTAGAGAGCTCTCGGCCCTTCCTGTCTTTTAGATACTTCTCCATCACTCGATAAGCTCCAATGCGATACTCCCATACCTCCTTTGGGATGCCCTCAAAGTACTGATCCTGGTTGAAGTGGACCCTTTGGGTCTTTTCGTCGTACTGGACCTTTCTCACCTTGTAGGACCCGCTCTCTGGGAAACCAATGCCGGTATTGTTGAGGGCAGGATGTTTGAGCAGATGGAGATCAACCAGCTCCTTGCCGAGACAGCTCAACTCCTTGAAAGAGGCGTAGTCAGGGGGCAAAGGGATTCTGGGGAAGTCTATCTTGAGGAACTCTTTATAGCGCTCTCGGTAAGTGGGAGAGTAGAGAACAGCGTAGATGTAGTAAAATATCTCCTCTGGAGAAGGCTCTGTTCCTAGAAGGCTTTTAATGGCTTTCAAGAACTCAACGGTGAGATTAGGAACGCGCTTTCTTTTTTGTCCAGAAGTCTTTTTATTGGAAAATAGCTGTCTTTGGGGCTTACTGTCGTTGTATAAGTGAAGCGGGAAGAAATAAGAGTTTTCGCTGGTTTTGCTGGAGATGAATCCCATGTCCGAGACAGTGTCGGCTATGAAGGCGTGATGGAACTCAGAGCTGGCAGCGAGTTTCCGACTTGTTGCTAAGGCCACATTCTCGTGCAAGAGATGCTTCATTAGATCCCAACGGCCGCATCCTCTGTCGATCAACTTTAGCTCGTAACAGATCCATCTTTTATCGAACGCTCTGTAAGCGTAGGGATAGAGCTTTTCTTTTAACTCCTCTAGCTTTGTTCTTTTTCTGGCTTCTTCTAACTTCCAGTCTCTTGTGTCCCTGAGCCGTAGCTTTCTGATAAATTCGCTAGGCAGATTCCCTGTGAAAACGGTAAGTCTTTGAAGGACTTCCCCTTTGTTGAATCCTACTAGTAGCCGATCTCGGTGAGTTTTCACTCCGCTAGCCCATTCTCTAAAGATCTTTGTCAACTTCCAGAACTTCTCATACTCAGCTTGTAAACTGAAATCTCTGGGGACAAAGAAGTGGTATGGAGCGGTGGGTCTGAGCTCCTGCCGCGGAGTTGTACTTATGTCGTGATCCTCAAGGAAACGGAATTTCTCTTCCCTTGTTCCCCAGAGGTCTGCGTAGAAAACTTTGGCGAGTTTCTTTTTGCTCATTATAGCTCAATGCCCACAGGTTTTATCTCGTCTCCAGCGAAAGTTCCTCTCCCCAAGGAATCTATTTCATCCGGTGTGTAAGGTTTAATTTCAACGGGATCCAGCAGTCTGGCCTTGGCCATGGCCGTTCCAATCAACTCTAGGCGTTCAACGAGATTCATACCTTCGAAGTTCCTGGAGACCACGGCAAGGTCAATGTCGCTCTCCTGGTCTGCCGTTCCCTTTGCGTGGGATCCGAAAAGAATGATTTTGTCTACATGGGTCCCTTGAGCTTCCAGGGCGGCCTTGACTTTTTCTATGATTTGAAGGAGTTTTTCATCCATTCAAAAATCTCCTTTGTTTTCTTGAGGTATTCATCGGCAACCTCCCGGGTGTAGCTCTGAATTAGGTTGTCAAAGTCTTCCGGGTAACGGGTCGGCACACTTATGTCGCTTAGTTTACTTATGAATAGCAGCTTTTCCTCTGGCAATTCAATGCCGCTTAACCTCACCAAGTATCTCAGATTGTGGGTTCTTGGAGGTGTTTTGTTGGTGACTTCTTGGACCTTGGCCTTTAGCACCTTCTCCAAGGCCAAATGGCACATGAATATGGTGTAGATGTATCTGCCCGTTGTGAGCATATGCTCGGCGGTTTCAAGGTCGTATTGGGCGGAGTCCAGCCAGTTTTTTGTCTCCCTTCTCATGCTTTTACCTGCACGTTGTCCCCAAGCTTCACAAAAATGGATATGGCCACACCTTGCTGGATGTCAAAGACATTCTCGTCTTTGCCTCCGTTGGGGGCTTTTTCACCAATTCTGGAGGAGCCGTGGAGGTTTAGCACATAGATCTCGTCAAAGGTTTCAAGAAGCTTTCCTCTCATACCCCGATGGACCACCCCTGAAAGGTAGGAGTTGTTGGTGATGAAGCCCAAGATTCCCTTGCCAGCTTGGTCTATCTTCCAGTGAGCAAAGCGGATGAACTTGATATAGTCATCAGACAGGGGCTGAATGTTGCGTTCTCCCCGCACGTCCTCTTTGTAGTCGTTCATCAGTTCTTCTATAAACTCAGATTTGTTCTCTGAACTCACCGAATAGGGAGGATTGCCTAGGATGACCAAGATGGGGATTTCTTCTTTTATTTTCTTTGCTTCTCTACCTTCTTTTGCTAGGTCAATGAGAAAGCTGGTCTGCTTGGGTTCTTTCATCTCCAAGGTGTTTGTCAGGTAGAACTTGAATCTCTCTCCGTCTTTGAGCTTATAGCCCATTTCTTCCAACACCATAGAGACCTTGAAATGCCCTACGGTGTAGGGGGCCATAAGAATTTCAAAGGCGTGGAAGTTGGGCAGCACGTGCTCCTTGATGTAGGCCCTGGAGAGACCCCTTTGGTTCTTTTCTTCCAGCTCGTTTTGGACCTGTTTTATCGCTTGGACCACGAAGGTGAGTGTCCCGGCTGCCGGGTCTAACAGTGTAACGTTTTTGGTAGCTAGCCCCTCGTGTTTTCCAAAACGGTTCTTTAGAATCTTATGAATTGATCGCACGATGTAGGAGACCACGGGTAAAGGGGTGTAGTATACTCCTAGCCTCTCTCGCTCGGATGGATTGTAGGTAGCGAGAAATGTCTCGTAAAAGTGGATAACTGGGTCCTCATCCCAGTGAGTGGTTTGGAATTCTTTAAGGATTGCTGCTACGTCCGCTTTTTCAAGAATCTGGGCGATGTCGTCTATGATCCAGGATAGTGGCTCCGGAGAATGTGGTTCGGTTATGGAGTAAAAGATTTCTTTAAGTAAGGAAAGGCTTTGGGGTATGCTTTTCCAGGCGAGCTCTTTGGTGAAGCCCTCTTGTGCTTTCATTCTAGCGGCAAAGAGTCCGTAGGCGATGGTTTGGGCGTAGAGGTGAGCGAATTTCTCTTTTGTAAGGCCTTCCATGAGTTCTTCCTGGAGAGCTCTATAGAGCCTGGTGACCTCTTCGTTTTCTTTATGGAGCTCTTCTTGTAAGAGGTTTTCGAGGAATCGAGCCCTTTTGGCTAGGGCTGTGGATAGCTCGGATGATGAATCTATGGCAGGGATAGAAAATGAGAAGAATTTCTCTAGGAGGCCGCGAAAGGCCTCGAGATTTTCGGGCTCAGGAAGGCATTGAAGCTTCTTGATAGTGAAAGGTCTCCCTACTTCCACCTTCTCTATTAAGTTGCCGTCTCTGTATAGCCTGAACCACAGGAAATTGGTTAGGATTAGGTTTGGAAGTGATTCTAAGTATCTCTTCAGTTGCCCGGAGGCCTCAGCTTCTCTCAGGTCTTTGTCTGGGAATTTCGCTTCGATGTAACCTACAACCTCTCCATTTTTACGGATGAGGAAATCCGGTATGCCGACATCGGTTTTTTTTGGTTGGACCAGCACAGTCGGCTTACCAGTAAAAGGAAGGACCTGGGCGCATTTCTCAAGTAGGTTCCTCAGGGCAGGATAGAAGCTCTCTTCCCTGAAATCACTGCCGGTGTAAACCTTGTGAATTTCTTTGAGGTAGTCCCTGATAAGTATTTCGAGTTTGACTTTACTTTTTCCATTTAACTCACCGTTTTTGATAGTTGGAAGACCTGGGGCTTGGAATTGCCTCTGTGGTGCTGAAGCTTTGCTACTTTGTACAGTTACGCTTTGCATGAGAAGGTGACTCAATCTGGTCCTCCTTTGCCCAAACGGGGTTTTCCGTGGCGGGCGGGTATTTCCTCTCTCCAGGGACTCCTCATTTCGGGACGTTGCATTGGCCAGGGCAGATAGGATGAGGGCTCTATTGCCAGGCTTCCCCAACATCGCCTCAGGGTCGCTGGTTATCCTTTCTAATAGTTCCTCTCGGCTGACTTTCATCTTTTTCGCCTAAATCCCTTTTGATGATAAATATACCATTTACCGGGGATATAAAGCTATCTTTGGGAGAGACCATCACAGCGCTTTTTGTCCAAAGCGGGATATATGTAACTCTGGAGAGGTGAACCACTCCTTTCCATTTTTTGTGGCAATGAATTGTCCCCGGGAAACGAGCTTTCTCATGCTGGACGGGGAATAGCCCATCTTCTGGGCCACATTTGGAAGGGGGAAGAGTTTTTCCTGGAGGAGTTGGGCTTTCTGGGCCAAATCAATGGTGAGCTTGTCTATGGACTCTCGGATAGCGCTGGCCAGGATGGTTTCCAGTTTGTCGGTTTTCATCTTTTGGACAGCGCTCAGTACCTTTTTGGGGTATGGAGAAAGGGTCTCCTGGGGCACATCTTTGATACTGGAGTCGGCCTCTTCCAGGGTTTCGTAGTACTTTTTTCTATCTTTTTCGGACAGGCCCTTGATCACTACAGAAGGCAATCCTGATTGAACCAAGATGTAGTTGAGGAGAATCCTTCCCGTTCTGCCGTTTCCATCGTCGAAGGATGGATGGCTTCGAACAGGGCGTGTTGCATGGCAAGGTTTCGCAGAAAGGATTGAAAGGGAACCCCGATGGTCAGGTGCTCTTTGGTGAAATCTACATAGAGATTTATCCAGTCCTTCACTGTAAAGGCCGAAGGGGGAGTGATTCTGGCTCCGGCTATATGAACCTCTCCTTTTCTAAACTCTCCTGAGAAGCCTGGGGCCCTGTTTGCCCTATTAAGGCGGGGGTGAAGTGGAAGATGCCCTCCTTCCAGTTTTCGTAAGCTAACCCGTAAAGGAACCGGGCTGTGTAGAGGTAGTGAAGAATTTCATGGGAGTGTTTGCCGGTTTTGAGGTTCTTTTCTATGACGTTTTTGAGACGGGCGGTGGAGGTGAAGAATCCTTCTATGGCGATGGAATGGCGGGTCTCTTCTGTTAGCATGTAAAGCCACTCTTCGTTGGTAACCCTGGGTTCTGGTAGTCCTCCAAGATTTTCTAATATCTGACCCGGATTTCCAATGCGGTGCTTGTGTCACTCATTTAAAACTCTCTTGGTGGGTTTGGCTTTTAATATAGGGGGTTATAGTGTGTCACGCAGTGAGTTCTCTGGGGAAACGTGATAATCTGGTGTAGAGGGTTAGTCCAGTCCCCTTCTAAGCCATCGGGCTTTTTCCATGATGGCCTCCAGGGTGTCCCAGTCTTCCTCTTCCAGGAGCTTTTCCATCTCCTCCAGGGTGGCGTGAAATCGGTGGAGGAAGGCCAGAACCTGGTCTCTGTTGAGGCGGAAGATCTCTCGCCACATCCAAGGATTGCTGGCGGCGATCCGGGTGAAGTCCTTGAAGCCTCCCCCTGAGTAGCGCAGTAGGTCTCCCAGCTCCTTTTCAGCGTCGCCTATGGTCTTTACCAAGGCGTAGGTGACGGCGTGGGGTAGGTGGCTCACGGCGGCAAAGACGGTGTCGTGGTGGTGGGGGTCCATTTCTTCCACCCTAGCCCCCAGGGACTGCCAGAATCTCCTCACCAACTCTAGGGCTTCCTGTGAAGTCTCGGGTGTAGGGGTAAGAATGACCCGAGCACCCACAAAGAGGTCCTTAATGCTGTTCTCAACTCCTGACTTCTCCGTGCCCGCTATGGGGTGGCCTCCTACAAAGGGGAGGCCTCTGGTGGCCAAAAGGGGAGTTAGTTCCTGCACCACGGCTTCCTTAACACTGCCCACATCGGTGACCACTGTGTTGTCGGACAGGTGGGGGAGAAGCTCTCCCACCAACCCTCGGAAGGCGTCTAAGTGGGTGGCCAAAATGACCAGAGTCCTGCCTGGGGGCGGGTTTTGGACTTGGGTGAAGCCTTCATGGATAATGCCCATGGCCAGAGACTTCCTAACCGTGTCAGGGTCTCTGTCGACTCCTAGGCGCATCTTGGCTACCCCCGCCTCCCGGGCAGCCTTGAGGATGGAGCCTCCCATGAGGCCCATGCCCACTACTAGGAGGTTGTCTAGTAAGTGGCTTCTCAAGGGCGCTTCTCCTTTGAGGCGGTGAGAAACGGAGCCTGGCTTTCAGTAGAGTTTCTGGCCTTGTTCATTCCTCTAGGGTCTCCAGAACCTCTTTCAGGGCTTCCAGGAAGAAAACGTTCTCTTCCCCTGTGCCCAATGTGACCCGGATGTACTCCGGCAGTCCGTAGCCTCCCATGTTCCTCACGATGACCCCTTTCTTCAGGAGCTCTTTGAAGACCCTGTCCCCGTCCCCTACTTTAATGAGGAAGAAGTTGGTCTCCGAGGGGACGTACTCCAGGCCCATCTTCTCCATCTCTTTGTAGAGGAAGGCCTTGCCCTCCCTGACTAGCGTTCTGGAACGCTCCACGTGCTCGTCGTCGTCCAGGGCCGCTAGGGCCGCCGCCTGAGCAAGGGAGTTGACGTTGAAGGGCTGACGCACCCTGTTCATGTAATCCACCATCTGGGTGGGGGCGATGCCGTAACCTATGCGGAGTCCTGCTAGGCCATAGATCTTGGAGAAGGTGCGCATGAGGACCAGGGGTCGTTTCTCCTCTAGGACTAGAGGGATGAGCTGGGGAAAGCCTTCGTTTTCTACAAATTCAATATAGGCCTCGTCGAAGACCACAATCACTTCCTGGGGGATGCGTTCCAGGAAGTTCATAACCTCCCGGTGGGACACCATGGTGCCCGTGGGGTTGTTGGGATTGGCTACGAAGACCATTTTGGTACGCTCATCCACGGCTTGGGCCATGGCTTCTAGGTCGTGTGTTAGGTGTTTTAGGGGCACACCCACCCCTTCTATGTCCATGGCCAGGGAGATGAGCTTGTATACGACGAAGGCGGGCTCTCCGTAAACCACCTTGTCTCCGGGCCGCAGATAAGTGCGCATGAGAAGCTCAATTACTTCATTGGAGCCGTTACCGAAGATGAGATGCTGGGATGACACACCCAGTTTCCGGGCTGCCTTATGTTTCAGATAGTAACAACTGCCGTCGGGGTAGCGGTGGATTTCGGGCAAGGCCTTTTTCAAGACCTCCAGGGCTTTTGGAGAAGGTCCCAGGGCGTTTTCGTTGGAGGCCAGCTTTATCACCCGTTCCAGGCCCATCTCCCTCTGGAGTTCCTCTATAGGTTTACCCGGGTCGTAGGGCACCAGCTTCTCGATTCCCGGATGGACTTTGAGCTTCACTGTTGACCTCCCCTTTTCTGGAGTTTCTGTACCAATAGCTTGTTCACCACCTGGGGATTGGCCTTGCCCCTGGTGGCCTTCATGATCTGGCCCACGAAGAAGCCAATGATTTTGGTCTTGCCCGCCAGGTACTTCTCCACCTCTTTGGGATTGTCGTCCAGGACTTTTTCCACAATGGCCTCCAGCTCCGACTCGTCGCTGAGCTGGACCAAGCCTTCTTCCTCCACGATCTGCTGGGGATCTTTGCCCGTCTGGTAGGTCTTGGCGAAGACCTCCTTGGCCATCTTGCCGCTGATGGTTCCCTTGTCCACCAGAGCCACCAATTGGGAGATCTGCTGGGGCTTCACAGGCGATTCTTGGATGGTCTTATTCTCGGCGTGGAGGCGGCCCAGGAGTTCCACCATGACCCAGTTGGCTACGGCCTTGGGGTTATTAGGATGGGCTTTCACCGCCTCTTCGTAAAAGTCGGCCATCTCCCTGGCGGAGGTGAGGACCTCGGCGTCGTAGGCTGATAGGCCGTACTGCTCCATAAATCGGGCCTTCTTTTCATCGGGCAATTCAGGAAGGGTGGCCCTAACCTCTTCCAGCCACTCTTGGCTCACCTCTAAGGGGACCAGGTCGGGATCAGGAAAGTAGCGGTAGTCGTGGGCTTCCTCTTTGGAACGCATGGTCTCTGTGACCCCTAGTTGGGGATTCCACAGGAGGGTTTCCTGGACGATACGTCCCCCTTCTTCCAGAACCTTCTGTTGGCGTTTTATCTCGTACTCCAGAGCCCGCTGGACATGGCGGAAAGAGTTCATGTTCTTCAGCTCTGTCTTTACTCCCAGTTTGGTTTCTCCTTTGGGCCGGATGGACACATTGGCGTCGCAGCGGAGTTCTCCTTTCTCCATATCGGCGTCGGAGACACCGATGTACCGCATGATGGTGCGCAGTTTCTGGAGGTAGAGGCGGGCCTCTTCAGGGGTGCGGATGTCGGGCTCGCTGACGATTTCGATGAGGGGCACGCCTGTGCGGTTCAGGTCCACGTAGGAGTGGGGATCGCCGAACTCGCCATGGACGTTCTTGCCAGCGTCCTCCTCCATGTGGATACGGGTGATGCCTATCCGTCTTTTGCCTTGGGGGGTCTCTATCTCCAGGTAGCCATGCTCCGCCAAAGGCAGCTCGTACTGGGATATCTGGTAGCCTTTGGGCAGATCGGGATAGAAATAATTCTTTCGAGCAAAGACCGAGACAGGGTTGATCCGGCAGTTGAGGGCTAGAGCCGCTTTAATGGCGTACTCCACCACCTTTCGGTTGAGCACAGGTAAGACCCCCGGCATCCCCTGGCACACGGGACAGGTATGGGTGTTGGGGGGTGCCCCGAACTCCGTGGAACAGGAGCAGAAGATTTTGGAGTTGGTCTTGAGCTGAACGTGCACCTCCAGACCTATAACGGCTTCGTACTCCACCTTTACCTCCTTAAGTTTTAGAAGAGCTTTTCGTCAGGTATTATCTTTATCTCGCCGTATCGGCTCTCGTATTTGGCGATGTTTTCCGTCAGGGCTAAGAGAATGGCCTTGGCGTGGCGGGGACTGGTGATGATGCGTGACACCAGTTTCCCTTCTTTCTCCACCACCAGGAAGAAGTCTAGGATGAATTCATCTTCGGTGTGGCGGAAAGTGGCCAGGTTAGAGTAACACCCTTGGAAAGCGTCACTGGGCACTACCAAATTTATCTTTCCTTTCTTCTCCATCTTTCGGCCCCCTGGTAGGGTGTATTATCAGATAAAAGGGCTGGATTAAAGAGCAGGTGAGGGAGATAAAGCATATGGCTGTCAAGCTCCTTTTGACTGGTCTTCCCGGGGTGGGCAAGACCACCCTAGTGAAAAGAGTGATGGAGGTCCTGGGAGATAGGTCTTTAGGCTTTTACACCCAGGAGGTGAGGGAGGAAGGTAAGAGGGTGGGGTTTCGCCTCATCACCACCTGGGGAGAGGAAGGATGGCTGGCCCGGGTGGGTTTGGCTTCGCCCTACCGGGTTTCCCGATACGGGGTGAGTTTGGCCTTTCTGGAGGAGGTGGTGGCTCGGCTCCAGGAAGAGAGGTCTCCTGGTAAGGTTCTGGTGGTGGACGAGATAGGCAAGATGGAGCTCTTCTCTTCCAAATTCAGGGCCTGGATAGAGGAGGTAGCCCTGAATCCCGCTGTGCCCTTTCTGGCCACCATAGCCCTCAAATCCCGGGACCCTTTAGTGGTGAGGCTCAAGAAGGCTCTGCTTCTGTGGGAGGTGACCAGGGAGAACAGGGATCAGCTGTCCCAGAGGGTGGTGAAACTATTCTTGAGGGGCGCGTAGTTGCCTCTCCTTCACGAAGGTGGGCTGGAGCTTTCTGCCTGTGAGGGCCCTGTGGCCAGCCTTTATGGCAAAGGAGAGTCCCACCATGATTGTCAAAACCCATAGCTCTTTGGGGTGGGTGGTGGCTCTCTGCCATATGAGGGCGGCCAGAGCCAGGAGACAAACTACCAGACCCAGCATGGCCAACCATGGCTTACTTTTTGTCCTGGCTGCCACCCGGTAGTTGGAGGCGTTGACGTCAGAAGCCCAGGGGGCCTTTTCTGCCTGCGGCCATTAGTCAGTCTTTGTTAGGGGTGGGGAGAAATCTCGGTAAATGGCGGTCTTGTCTCGTATTTCCCGGCGCCTCTCCATGAAACGGGGACCGGAGGGTAGAACCTGGTGTTCGAAATGGCGGATCACTTCTTCCTCTACCCACCGGTCTGGGGTGGTCTCCCACTCCACCACTGCCGTATTTTCTATGGTTTTGATGGTTCCAACAATTCCACAATTGGGGCATTTAACCTTTGTTCCACATGTGAAGAGCAAGAGGGAGTTGTGGCAGTAGGGGCAGCTGGTGGGATTTTCTTCTCCTAGGTGCTCCACCTTTCCCGTGGAGAGTTGTTCCACCATGGTCCGGCCCCTCTCCCTGGCTCTCTCCAGGATCTCTTGGTGATACACAGCCTCTCCTGGTCCCTGGCCGTAGACCATAAACTGGTCCACTATGGTATAGCCCAGGGCTCTCAAGAAGAGGGCATTGAGAGGTAAAGCGTAGGGCTCCCACCCTGGGATACCTGCTGTGGCTATGGATAGGGCAGGGCGGCCCTCCAGTTTTCTGCCGTAGCCGTACATGAAGCCTATACCCCTGTCCAGTAGGGTCTTCAAGAGTCCTGTGGGACCCAGGATGTAGGTAGGAGTGCCCAAGATGAGGCCATCGTATTCCAGAAGGGTTTTGTAGACCAGATGGGCTTGGTCCTGAATGGGGCAGGGGGCCTTTTTAAAGACGCAGGCCATGCACCCCTTGCATGGCTCGATCCTGTAATCGGTGAGGCGCATCATGGCGACCTGGGCTCCGGCCTCTTGGGCTCCCATGAGGCCAGCCTTTACAGCTATCTCGGCGTTTCCCATTTTGCGGGCGCTACATACCATGCCCAGAATCTTCATCCTCTCCCCCTTTTTCTTTGGCTTTCATTCGAAGGGCCATCTCCAGAGCCATGAGGTAGGCTTCCATGGTTTCTTTCTGAGAAGGATCTGTTTTGAAGAGTTTGTGTAGGATCTGGACCAGTTCTGGTTGTTGGAACAACTTTTTCATCACTTCCTCTAAAGCGGCGTTTTTTCTGTCGCTGACGCTATAAATGATGCCTTCTTCTTCCACCCCTTTAAAGTACTGGGGTCCCCTTCCGGTGACAAGCCAGGTGGGATTTACCCTGAAGTTTTCCAAGAGCAGTTTGATAGCCGAGGCTTTCGGTTCGCTTTTGCCACTGATATAGCGGTTTAGTG
>Ga0190315_1000641_pt1 | contig 16350 bp, 11 predicted proteins | sample 48701101_MG_FD_161673 | JGI IMG/M metagenome (GOLD analysis project Ga0190315, IMG submission 161673) | Hydrothermal vent sediment bacterial communities from Southern Trench, Guaymas Basin, Mexico - 4870-11-0-1_MG | ecosystem: Environmental > Aquatic > Marine > Hydrothermal vents > Sediment ...
AAAATAAAAATTTTAGGTCTACCTTTAGTGAAAAAAATAGAAGATAAAAATAAAGAAGGTCTACAAGAAGTGAAATTCTAGAGAAATCTTTCCTAAAACCTATTGGCACGAATCGTCAAAAAACGCTTCTTATTGGCACGAATGTGCTAAAAAATGCTTATTCGTGCCAATTGCAAAAATCAAAATTTGAAATGAAATTCAAATTTTTGCAATAGATATTATATATATTATGTCTTAACATCCTCTTAACATGACGCTGAAGACCCTCTCCCCCGAGGAAAGAATAAGACCTTGTTTTTTTTATTATATTAAACAAAATTGCAAATAGGCCTTTAATTTTTTTCCAAAAATTTGCAAGAAGATTTTCAATTTTTTCAAAATTTTCAGGCTATATGTTCCTGCACATACACCATAATAATCAAAAAATAAGTTCATCAGCGCATAACTTATAATCCATTCTTTTTCTAAGATTATGATGATAAATACAGAGAAAAATTAAACATCCTTGATGGAAAACAGAAAAACTTTCAATCAAAAAGTTTTTTTTAAATAAAGAAAACTTTCTACAACAAAATCTTGCTTGACAGAATTTTTAAAAATAGGTAAAACATAAAAAATAGAAACAAAAATAACAGTCGTCCAGAAAATGTATTTGCGAATAGGTCTTATATTTACAAAATTCAAATGTATATCCAAGTTATGTGCAAATAAAGAGGCAGCTTAAATGAGTAATATCGAAATAGATCCTGAGGAATTTCAAAAATCTATCACAAAAGAATTAGATATTATTAAAAATAGAGTTAGGAACTTAATTGGAAACACTCATTGGGAAGAAGAAGGGAGATATAAAGAAGCAATCTTAAGAAATGTGATAAAAAGATTGTTACCAAGTAATTTATCAATTGGAACAGGCTTTGTAATCAAGAAAAATAACGGCAATACCCAAATCTCTAATCAGATCGATATAATTATTTACGACAATACTGTTCCTGTGCTTTTTTCTGAGGGTGATTTCGTTATCACCACATACAAAAATGTAAAAGGAATTATAGAAGTGAAAACAAGAATAAGAAATAATAAGTTGCAAGAAATAATAGAAAAAAACGCAAAAATAAATGGAAAGTTGATCGGAAAGAATATCTTTAATGGAATTTTTAGTTATGAATACGAAGATGATATTAACTCTGGAAATATAGATCTGGCAATAAAGGTAGCAGAAGGTTATGTAAACCATATATCATTAGGACCCGATGTGTTCATTAGATTTTGGAAAAAAGAAGATAGAAACAGATTACGTCCTCCTGTGAAAAACTGTCAAAATGATTTTTATAACATTTACACCATTAGAGATTTGTCATTTTCATATTTTATTTCAAATTTACTGAAACTCACCTGTTCATCGAATCTTTATGATAGATGGTGGTTTTTATATCCAATTAGAGAAACCAAGGAAATGCATAGGCTGAGAACAATATGTTTGGAATAAACCTGACTACACACAACAGAGGGATATGTGGCTTTACCCTATCAGGCTATGCCCAATTTTGCTCTGCTGTAGCTTGCAAACTTTACATATTCCCAAAAAGTTATTTACAATTGCTGACCAGTAAGAACGGAGTTTAATGATGGCAGAAGTTAAATGCCCAAAGTGTGGTTCTCCAATGATACTGCGTACAGCAAAAAGAGGGCCAAATGCTGGTAAGAAATTTTATGGATGCTCTCGTTACCCTAAATGTAAAGAAACTATTCCGATCGAGTCTATAGATACCGAGACAGTAGAGTCTGAAAAAAAGGAGCAATTTCTAATAAAGACTACTTTCCCGCGAAACCTTATTGCCAGGCCAATATCCCAAGATTATCAAGTTCGTTTTTTTGAAACTGTAGCAATCCCTGAAGATTTATTGGAAAAAATTGTTTTAGAAGATGCTGAAGAAGAAATTTTAAAAGCTTTCTCTCAATGGAGGATCGATTTCCCTGTTGGAGATTTTAAATCTATATTAAACGAAAAACAACGCCAGATAATTTCAGTCCTAGAAAAGATTTTAACAAGAGGACGAATCACTTTACCATCTCCTAAAATAGAAAAAGAGTTTAAGGATATATTTGAATTATTAAGAAATAAATCTCCTATATCACTTATATATTCTTTAGTGATAAGAGGGTATGACAAGGCTAAAAAAAGGCTATGGTTAGATAGTAAAGAGGAAAAGATATTCTATGAAGATATTCTCCCAAAGCTCTTAGGGAAAAACTATGAACAATTTGTTCTTCCTCAAGTTGAAATTTCAAGTTTACTTTCTCCGAATATAAATATGGATACTACAAGATACCAGCGGGTTGATTTTGCTATATTTTTACCTGGATTGAAGGAAAAAATAATAGTAGAAATTGATGGTGAATATCATAAGAAACATACTGAATCGGATAAAGAACGAGATAGGCTTTTACAAGAGTGTGGCTATACAGTTATACGTATCCAAGCTAATGAAATACAAAAAAAGGAAGGGCCTCAATTATCGGTTTTAAGTTCAAAACTTTCTACAATAAAGGAAATTTTCTCTAAAGTTCCAATTCTCTCAAATGATGAAATTAAATTTATCCTATCATTCAAAATTGCTCACCAAATCCAAATTGTTCTACTACAAGCAATTCAATCAGGTTTTCTTGCCTTAGAAGATAAAGAACCATGGCATATTGTTACCGATTTAGATGAGATTGGTATATTTAATAAAGAAGAAGCACTTGCAATACTAAAGAAGTCTGTAGAGGACTTTGTAGAATTATTAGGAAAACTTAGTAAACTTTATTCTGTTAAACTAAACATAGGAAAACCTATTTGCAATCTTATTTCTGAGTATACTATAACTGAATCACCAAATACAATCTACATCTCTTTCTCAGAAAAAATTACAGCTGATTTGCCAACATTTCATGTCCAAAATATTTACTTCCCTTTTCATATAGCAACTTCTTCTTTTCCGACAACTCCCTTAATAGAAGGTTTAGAAAAACCAGAAGAAAAAGATTTAGAATATTTTTTACAATATTTGTTCCGCAAACCTTATTTTTGGGAAGGCCAATATGATGGTATTACACGAGTGCTCCAAGGTAAAGATACTTTACTATTACTTCCAACAGGAGCAGGAAAATCTTTGGTATATCAACTTGCTTCTTTACTTCTACCTGGTAGAACAGTTGTTATTGACCCGATTATTTCATTAATGGAGGATCAAATTGATAATCTTGCTATGATAGGTATTGACAGGTGTATTGCCATTACGAGCCAAATTATAGATGCTCAGGATAGATCGCAAGCAATTCAACTATTCGGACAGGGCGAATATCTTTTTGCCTATGTAGCTCCTGAACGTTTTCAAACTATAGAATTTCGCGAATCACTTAGAACACTTACCATTCATACGCCAATTGCATTAATTGTAGTAGATGAAGCTCATTGTGTTTCTGAATGGGGACATGATTTTCGAACTGCTTATCTTAATATTGGTAGGACAACCCGAGAGTATTGCAAATCAGAAGGGAAAGTTCCGCCACTTCTTGCTTTAACAGGAACTGCATCAAGAGCTGTTTTAAAAGATATACAAAGAGAGCTACAAATAGAGGATTTTGACGCTATTATTACTCCAAAATCTTTCGATAGGAAAGAATTAAAATTTCACATTGTATATTGTAAATCTCAAGAAAAATTTGCTAGATTGAAGGGTTATATTGGTCAGAAGTTACCAGGTCTTTTTAATATTTCAGCTTCTACTCTCTATCAAACAAGAGGAAAGAAGACTTATTCTGGGCTTATTTTTTGCCCACATATTGAAGGTGAATTTGGTATAAAAAAAGTAGCGGACGAAATCAAAAAAGCTTTAGGTGTTTCCCCTGGTATTTATGCAGGGAAAGAACCAAAGCATTGGAATCCTAATCAGTGGCGTTATCATAAACAATATGTAACAAAAGAGTTCAAAAGGAATAAAATACCACTTTTGGTATGCACCAAGGCTTTTGGAATGGGTATAGATAAGCCGAATATTCGTTATACTATTCACTTTGGCATTCCACCATCTATAGAATCTTTTTATCAAGAAGCGGGACGTGCAGGAAGAGATAGAAAAACTGCTTACTGCTGTATAATTGTATCCAATGATAACCCTGAAAGGTCAAAGAAATTATTAAATCCTAATACAAAGGTAGAAGAGATAGATGAAATTATAAGAAATCTCCCATGGGAAGAGAATGACGATATTACTAGGGTTCTTTACTTTCACACAAAAGCATTTCGCGGAATTGCCAAAGAAAAACATGATGTCGAAGAATTACTTCAGCACATTGGCGATGTATCTAAAAGGGGAATAAAAATTTTGTCTATACCAGACAGAATTAAACAAGAAGCTGATAAATACAAAAAGCAAGCTAGAGAAATTACTGAGAAGGCACTTTATAGGCTTTTATTAATCGGGGTCGTCTCTGATTATACAATAGATTATTCTCGAGATGAGTTTACTATCCAATTGTCAGGTGCCAGTAAGGAAGAAATAATTGAAACCTATGGAAAATATGTTGAAGGTTATCTTTCAAGTAGAAGGCAAACAGAAGTAGAAAAAGCATCGCGATTACTTTCTCTTCCTTATTCTGATTTCGTTAGAGAAATGGTGGGCCTTTTACTGCACTTTATTTATGATGTTATTGAACGAGGAAGAAGGCGTGCTTTTTATGAAATGGTACTTGCTTGCTCCGAATCTCCCACTGACGAAAATATTAGAAAAAGAATCCTACAATACTTGGAAGCAACTGAATATACAAAAGTCTTGGAAGAGATAATTAGTGACGAAAAAGCTGGCATAATAAAATGCAGGGATATTTTTGATAATGTATGTTCGCCAAATGAAGCTGCCGAGCTCCGAGGTCAGGTTTCTCGTTATCTTGAAAGCTATCCAGACCATCCTGTCCTGCTTATGTTACGCGCTCTTTCCGAAATTTTTTCAAGAGAGAAAAAACGCGAAGTAGCAAAACAAAATTTTATCGCTTCAATATCTTCTGCTTTAACAAATTATGGAATAAACGGTGATACCGTTTTTGATTTCGCTGCTTGGGCAGTTTCAAAACTTGCAACTCGAGATAAAAAATTAGCTAAAGAATTAATTTTTGAACTTATAAAGTCTTCAGATCGTTACCTTATTAGAACACTTATTAAAAAATTACCTATTGAACTTGCTGAAATACCAGCTTGGTTTCTTTTGACAAAAATTTTACATGATTGTAATTCTTTAGTTATTAATAAGTAGTTGGAAATGGAAAATTTAGTTTTAATTATAATAATTGGAATAGTTATTTATCTATTGTCTTATAAAAAATCTGAGACTAATAGAAAAGAACCTGAACATAAAAAAAACCTCCCTCAACCTCAAGAAAATAATGGAATCAAAGTAAATGAGAGTATCAGAAAAGTTCCTATCACTTCAAGTAAGGAGAGGCAGACAAGAAAAATAAGTGAAAAAAAATTATACTCTACCAACAACATAAAATGCTGTGCTTATCTTGATATAGAAACAACTAGTCTTGATCCATCAGAGGGTGATTTAACAATAATTGGTTTATGTTTAGATTATGGTAATGAACTCAAAATTATACAATTAGTCGGAAATAAAATATCTACTTCAAATTTGATTAAAATAGTGAAAGAGGTCGAGGTACTTTATACCTATAATGGAACAAATTTTGACCTGCCGTATATTGAGGCAAAATTAGGCATTGATCTTACAAAGTACTGTATACATAAAGATTTGATGTATGATTGCTGGAATAGGAATCTATATGGAGGTTTAAAAAAAGTTGAGAGGAAATTAGGTATTACCAGAAAATTGACAGGTATAGATGGAAAAAGGGCTGCAGAGTTAGGATTAAAATGGATTCTATATAAAGATAAAAAAGCTATAGCAACTTTATTGAAATACAATAAAGAAGATATTTTAAATTTAAGAGTACTCAAACAAAAATTAAATATTTAAAAGGAGGTTGAGTTTAATATGGAAAAAGAAACAGAAAGATTTTTACAGGCAGAAGAAACCGCTGCAAAGCTTGTTGAAACTTTGAAACAACTTCATACTGAAGCAACTTCATATCAGACTGCAACTAAAGAGCTTGACGTTGTTCGTCAACGACTTTTGAAGCTAATTGAGTCAACGGAAAAAATTGCGACTAATAGTCACGAAGTGATCGAAATTTTGAAAAAAATAGGTGGTCCGGAAATTCTGGATAGGTTATTAAAAATAGAAAAAATATCTACTGAAAATTTCGATAATCAATTGAAGTCCTTAGATGCACTTAAAAAATTGATTAGCGAAAAATTTAATAATCAATTAGATTCCCTAAATGAACTTAAAAAACTAATTAACGAAAAATTTGATAATCAGTCAAAGTTCCTAGATGAACTCAAAAAACTGATTAACGAAAAGTTTAATAATCAGTCAGATTCCTTGGTAGGGCTGAAAAAACTAATTATAGTAACACTTACAAGTTCAATAACAGCGATCATTATTGGAATAATTGCACTTTTGAGATAAAAATGGCTTGGCAATAGCAACTAACACAGTATAAAAGATCCGTGTTTTATAGCATGGACCCCAATTTTTGCTTTATAAAAATTTCTTTTATGCCGGGAATGTTATAAGCAAATTCATACAAGAGGTCATAAAATGATACACTATTTAGCGAAGAACTATTAAAATCGCATTTTGCTGAGGTTAAACAAGGTGGAAAATGTAGCAAGAATGATAAACATCCCAATTATTATAAAGAGAGCATTAATAAATACGAGGAGTATTTTAGGAATAAACCAAGTAAAAATAAAAAAATTAAATTAGTCGTTCCCTAAAAACTTGTTTTAGCTTTCAGTTGAAGCAAATTATTCAAATGTTTTCTATACCTTATCCATTCTGCGTCAATTTTCCTTTATTTTTAATTTTTTTTCCTCTTCTACAATTTTAATCTCAGCCTGATTTAATGCTTCCATTACTTTATCATCGTATTCTACAAACTGGATCCCACCATTACTTGCACGAATAGTAATCTCTATATCGCACTGATTAAACCTGCTTTTTAAATAATTTACAACTCTTGCAATTGTTGAAATTTGACCAACGGGAACTTTTAGTTTTAAACTTAATTGAGTATATTTTTTGGGTTCAGAAACAAAAGTTCCTACTTCTTGTTCATTCTGAATTTTTAAAGGCTCGCTCTTTACCTCTTGAGTATAAATTGTTTCTGTACTTTCAGGTTCTTTTTGCTCTTGTTCTTTTTCACATAACTCGGTTTTAATAATTGCTTCTCCCTCAATCAAATTAACACTTGGTATTTCTTTAATACACTCGCACTTTATTTCTTCTCCACTAACATAACCAAAACCAAACAAACCATTTTTGACACCTTCTTTTATACTTTCTATAAAACCTTCTTTTGAAATCAGTCTGATTTCTCCTGGAGTTTTCAAAAATGCTTCATAAAGTTTCTTGATTTCTATGTAATCTTTTTCAGCCAAGTATTTATGTTTAATAACCTTAGGAGTAATTTTTTCAAGAATTTGTCCTTGATTTTTTAAGATTTCGTAAACTTCTTTATCAATTGCCGATTCTCCAAAAGTTGTAAGTCCTATATCAATTTCTTTGTATTCATCTTTAGCAGGAAGAAATACTTTACGATAAAGTTTTCTTAACTCCTCATACTCCCTCTGTTCATAGTTTTTAAGCTTATTTTTAACTTCTTTTTTCTGATTTTCCGTTAATTTTAAATTTTTATCGCTATCAATAGATTTTAGAGCGATGAGTTTTCTTAAATATAAATAAAAACTCTCTTTTTGATTCTCATCCTGGCAGAGAAATATTAAAGTATTTTTGTACACGCGAGGAATTTCGCCATATTTTTCAAAAAATTCTTTATCTGGTTTGCTTTTGTCAAGAATAATAAGTTTTAATTCAGAAGTATCAGGAATATCTCGTAAAAATTTAGAATGAATATATACTTTAAACTTAGAAGGTTTAGAAATATGAGTTTTTATTATCTTTTTCTCTTCTTCATAAATATCTTCTAATGGTATATTCTCTTCTCTTGCTATAATAATTCTATTCAAATTTGGTTGATTAGTGAAGAAAAGACCCTCATCTGAAAGGTAAAATAATTTTTCTTTAAGATTGCCTATTACTGTATCAATCACTGTGCTTGAGAATTCTGGATATGCTGTAGCGAGTTTTATTTCCTTTACACTGCTTCCTCTTTCACCTCTACCCGAAAAAGACATCATAAAAATTGCTATGCTCACACAGGTTCCAAGTTTATAAGCTCGGTATGCACTACCTATGCTTTCATCAACCTTCCTAGCCCCAGATTCTTTTGAAGTTATATCCTGAGCTATAATACCATCCCACTCTTGCCCAATATGTTTTATAAGTTCTCTTCTTATTTCCTCATTATTTAAATTAAAATCTCCCAGACGAATAAAAGGAATATTTTTTTCAAGTAGGTCATGAATAACAAGGGAAAGCAGTCTTAAAACACCTCTTGTTCTCTGAAAGGTTGGGAAAGAGCCCCATCTTTTGTAAAGAATATCAATAACCTCTGGTTTAAATGGATAACTTCTTAAAAATTTTTCTTTGTAAATTACTGCCTCATCGCCTGAAAGTAATCCCTCATTTTTGACATATTCTACAAATTCATCTACAACTTGTTTAGCCTCTGTGTCCTCTATTTTTCTAAAAAGTCTTGCTCTTACAACATACTCTATTTCTTTGTCTTCCACTGGTGTGTATATTTTCTCTATCCTTCCAGTTATCTTTTGCAATTGCTGAAACATCCTTTCTACATTTTCATCGTAGTGCTCCAAAATACTGGAAGGTAAAGTAAGAACTAAAAAAGCATTTCCCACTGCAGAAGTAGCAGCCATAAGTTCTTGAATAAAAGCATAAGTTTGCGAAGCAAGGTTTGAGTCCCCAATCTTTATGCCAGCAGCTTTTGTCATATATTCTAAAACTTCATCCATTAGTATAAGAACCGGGGAATTTTCTGAGAGTAGTTTTATAAGTTTTTCTTTACCAGGAGAAATATCGCCTTCTGTAATTTCAACTTTACCCGTTAATTGCCTTTCCAATTCCTCCCATGGTTTTGTTTCTTTTGGGCTGAGTGCAGTTCCATCAAAAACTACAGCCTTTGTATTCCATTCTTTTGCTTTGTGATAAAGAGCAATTAATGCATGAGTTTTACCTCCACCAAACGGAGTTTGAAGTTGAATAACCGAATTACCACTTTTACCTTCAAGCCGATTTTTAGCTATTTCAAGAATATTTTTTAATCCTTTTGTTAAATAAGTTTTTTTGAAAAACAAATCACTATCCTGATACTCAATTGGTGCCTTTCCATTTACCACCTGCCATAAATCTGCGGCAAAAACATCCATTGTAAATTTTCCTTTGAGAATATCTTCATGAGGTATAGCTATCTGTGTAAAAGGCTTCATTTTTTGTCCTCCCCGTTTTTGCTTTCTTTATCTATATAGGGCTTATTTTCCCACATAAGTGCGTAAGAAAAAAGAGTTAGTGCAACATAACCAAAGAGAGACATTATATATAAAGGGCATTTATCTTCAACATTTTTAGCAAAATAAAGTGTAACACTTAAAAATCCCAAAATGATATAATCTAAAACCCATTGATACCATTTATATTTTTTTTCATAAAATTTTTTATAAAATATATGCCAATCCGTTATACTTAATAAAAGTACAAGTGCTAAAGCTATAATACGAGCTATTCGTTGAAAAAGGCAAAAATTTTCTGCTACAACTACTTCTCCTAACATTAAAAATCCTCGTGCAATAATAACTCCGTGAAGTATCCAAGCTAAATCCTTTCCAGAGGGAAATTTGTTTTTATTCTTTTTATTTTCACTTTCACAGGAAAACTTGTTTTTGCTCTTTTCGTTTTCATTCTCAGGGGAAAGCTTGTTTTTATTTATTTTTTGTCCTCCTACAATTTCTATTCAAAAAGGCTTCTTTGAATGTCTTTTTTTCTAACCTCTTCCTTAATTTTTTCTCTTCCGCTTAAAAATCCATCAAGGAGCTTTTTCTCTTTGCTTTCCATAGGTAAAGTTTCTGAAATTGCTTGGGCAACCCTGTAAAAAGCCTCTTTTTTGCCGTATCCAGTTTCTATAAGCTCCTTTTTCATATCCTCCTTTCTTCCTACTTTCCACAAAAGTAAAACTTTGTGTAAAACATCGATGAGTTCATTTAAATATTTAAGCTCTTCAAGTTTTCTGTCCTGCGGTCCAAGAACTTTTATGAATTCCTTCTCTTTCTTTATAAACCCGCTGTTCCACTCCTTATCAAGGTCAATGCCCGTGCTTTGAGCTAATTTTCTTGCATCATCAAAATGCACACTTGCCTCACCGTATGTCCATCTCCAAAGAATGTAAAATCTTGTTAATGGGGATAGCTCACCTGCAATTCCGTTATGAAGTATCTGTCTTACTGCATAATCCGTGACAATTTCTCGCACATATTCAAGAAGTTTATCAGCTCCAATTATATTTCCTTCGTAATCCATTATCTTTTTGTATTTACCAAATATCTCTATAGCAGAGCCGATTGCCGAGATAAAATAATCTGCACCGCTTATGCCTTCTTCCCAGAGTTTTTCAAGTTTTTCTGTAATGTGCTTTTTTATTTCATCTTTTACTTCGTTTAGCCAGCCTGTCTCTTTTTTTTCCATTTTCCTGCAAACAAAATAAATGGATGAAGCTAAGGCAGCAGAGCTTTTAGCTCTTAGTCTTGCCTTCATCTCTGTATCTATAGGCCATGAGGCAGTTGAAACAAGCCCTGAATCAAGCAAAGCGTTTATTAATGTTTCCCAACCAGAAGTGGACTTGCGGGTATAAACTATAGTTGCAATGCCGTTTGGTTTTAATACTCTATAAATTTCCTGAAAAGATTTTTTGAGCATATCTTCAAAGAATTTTTTATCTTTGTATGCATATCTTTCCTTATCCCGACTTGCCATCTCGGTAATTTCTTTGGTTTTTGGCGTTAGTGGAGTCATAAAAAGTTCAGGATATAAATCCCCTATGCTCCTTTTGAGCCAAACATAGAAGAAGTCAGATAAATCAGCATAAGGCACATTATTGTAATATGGTGGATCAGTAAAAACAGCATCAAAATAGTTGTCAGGATAAGGAAGTTCTGTAGCTGAGGCTTGGATAACTTTTGGAATTACGATTTTCTCCTTAAATTCTACAAGTGGAATCTGGGAGAGATGGGAGAGAGGAATTAGAGATTGTTTTAACATACTTTTGTAGGTTCCTTGTCCGGTACTTTGAAGTAAATTTAGTTCAAAATAATCCCACAACATTGGCAATGCCTGTCTTGCAAAGGTATTACATGGATTTTCAACATGATTAAACCATCTTACAAGCATAGTTGAAAAATCAATCATTCTGCTTATACTCAGTCCCAAATAACTCACCACTGCCTTTGCATACTCCTCATCATAACCATCTTCAATCATTCTTCTATATGCCTGCCTCACCTTTTCTGTAAATGTAATCAAAGCAAGCTTCTGGCGAGAGTTAAAAAGGTCACCCCATTTAGTCATTCCATATATTGGAACATTAAAAGTACCACTCATTAAAGGAATTTCCTCATCCGGCACAGGGTCAATTCCCCACTCTTCCATAAGCTTTATTTTCTTTTCCTCAAGATATCTTTCTGCCTCTTTAAAAATCTTTACATCTTCTTTTGTTGCAAGCCTGTATCTTTTCCCCTGCGTGCCTGGTTTGTGCAAAGCAACAGCGACCATCCTCTCTCTTGCTTTTCCTTCCTGAAAGAGCTTTCTCGTTGTATTTGCATCTACTACAAATCCACATACAGGACAGGTTGCTATTGCCCTTGAAACTGTGCCTTTTGAAGGGTCAAAACCCTCTGGCATATCTTCGTATCCATCGCCAACAATCTTGAATTTTACTTCCTTTCTTTCAACATAAGGATAAAGGATAAAGAGACACTTTTTTGTTATCTTTTTTAGCAAGCCACCAGTTAGCTGTAAGAGGAATTTCAGCCTCACAGGAAGGATTTTGACAAGGGATAGTTCTCATCCAATAATAGCCAACAGGAATCGAGCCGTCCTTATCGGCTGGATAAAATCTTCCTATCTCCTTTTTTGCTTCCTCTAAAACCCAATTTCCCCATTTTCTTACATCTTCAAGCAGAGGGTTTATTACTTTGCTATCTAAAAGCCCTCTGTCATTTTTCGTTTCTTTTGGTTTTCCAAATTTTTGTGGATATTCAAGTGTGCATTTCAAAATAAGTGTTGCAACAGGGTTGTATTCAACTGCGTGACTTCACATCCAAGCCTTAATGCCTCCAAAGGTATCGAGCCACCACCAGAAAATGGATCCAAAACCCTTGGAGGTTTACCACCACTGGCTTCTAAAATATTCCTTCTTGCTTTCTCGATTATGTGAGAGTTTAAAGAGTTCTCCCATTTTGAAAGCTCTATAATAAACTGTCTTTTCTTCTCCCATTCCTCAGGAGTTTCTGGTGCCGAGATTAAAGCAGCATAGCTTGTTGCTCTCGAAGCTCCTAATGGTTTGCGAGTCCACCATATATGAAGGGTTGATATATGCCCGTGCCTTATGTTTTTCTCCTTTGCGGAAATTTCACTTACTTCCTTCACGGGAAAGCTATCCTCGATGAATCTTTTATCCTTCATTGTATTACTCCTCTTTTTTGGCTCTTTTGGTTCATTTTTGGCTCCACACTCCGCTACTTTTGTCCTTCCATTCTTTGAGAGGAACCACAAACCTTACAACTTCAACTTTCTCTTGTGGCTTCAAATTCTTTGCTGGATTATTAATAATGTAAAGCACTGGATTTGTTGCTGCATTTGCTACTACATAAAGCCAATACTGCTCCTTAAACCTTCTTGCCTTAAGCCATTCGTTTGGAGTCAGAGCTATATCGCCTTCACCTGCTCTTGCCTTTACCTCTATATATCTCGTTTCATTCTCGCCTTTTGAGCGAATATCAAATCCAAGATTTTCCTTTGAAACATCCTCTGGATCTCTTCCCTGCTGTCTTTTATATTCCATTGCAATTTCCATCCCTATTTTCTCAATTTCTTCATCCTCTACCATCTCGCTTTTTTCTGGAATAACACGGATAACTGTTAACAGCTCTGGCATAGAAATAGTAAGACTTTGCTCCTGCTCTATCTCTTTTTCAAGACTCTTTTTTGCCTCCTCATACCTTCTTTTTTGCTCTTCTTTATTTCTAATCGGTAAATCTACCTTTTCTCCTTTTGCCTGCCTTTCATAAAGATCTACAAGGTCGGCATCAAGTTTTCCAATAAGATAATCAAGAGATTTAAGCCCATATTTTCTTTTTATTTCTGCCTGCCTATTTCTTTCTTTGGCAATTTCCTCTTTATATTTCTCCACAACATTTATCGCAAAATGTAATAGCTTATCTTTGTCGGGTATCTTTTCAGAAATATGTTTATCGTTACATGGAGAAAGATCCCATAAGATTGACGGATTTATTGTTTTTAAATTTTCTCCATCATCATAAATTGTCAGAATTTTTCTACCTGCAACCTCACCTTTCCCATCTTTTACTTCTCCTATATAAAACCAAATATATCCATTTAGTCTTCCAGAAGGATCTTTAAAAATTGCACCCTTTTTGGCTTCTTCTCCAAATTTTTTGGTAACCCACTTTAAAAGAGCTTCAAACAATGGATGACCAAATGATATAAATTCGGCATCAGGATTTTTAAATGCAATATCTTTGTCAAATGTTGCTTTGGGGTATTCCTTATTCACTACACCATATCTATTTTTAAATTCAACACTTTCTGCAATTTTTCTTATTTCATAAGGCACAAAATTTATAGCTATGAAACTATCTTTTAATTCCTTAATTTTCCCTCCCGCTTTACGAAAAGCTTTTTTAAAAAATTCCTCCACATACTCTGGAATGAGCCGATACTCCCTTGCTCTTTCAGCCGTTTCTTTTATTCTGGTATAATCAATAAACTTTGTTGCCAAGCTTTCTCCTAATGCTTCTTTTATTTTTGCTACATATTCTTCATCAGGTTCAATATCCAGTTCTTTTAAGATTTCGTCTATTTCTTTTGCTTTAGTTACAGCGTCAAGAATTAGTTGATACAGATTTTTACTTTCAAATACTTCACCAATAACATCAAAAATTCTATCACTTCCAAGTTTATTTCTTATCTCTTCCAATTTATCAAAAAGTTTTTTCCAGAATCTTTCCTTCTCTTGTGTCCTTAGCTACAAGGTTAAATATGTAAACATCCTTTTGTTGCCCATATCTATAAATTCTACCCATCCTCTGCTCTAAACGATTGGGATTCCAAGGAATGTCATAATTTATCATAATATGACAGAACTGAAGATTTATTCCTTCTCCCGCAGCTTCAGTAGCAACCATCACCTTTGTTTCATCTCTAAATACTTTTTCTGCTTTTATTCTTTCATCAATATTCATTCCACCATGAATAAAATTAACTTTATAACCCCAGGAACTAATCTTTTTTACAAGATACTCAAGGGTGTCTTTTGATTCAGTAAATATCAAAATCTTCGGTTTACCATTCATCTCTCTAATTTTATTAAACCCTTCCTCAATCGCAGCTTTAAGTTCCCTTAATTTTACTTCGTGTTCTCCCTCTATTACAGCCTTTGCTTTCTCAATAAGATTTTCAAGTATTTTTATTTCTCTTTTTAACTCCTCAGGATCCTTAGCTACTGTAACTGATTCCCATTCTTCCTCTTTTTTCCATCTTTCTTTTTCTTCAAGATCATCTATTTCTTCATAATCAATAACTATATCTCTTTGTTTTTCTTCACCCTTTAATATTTTTTCTAATCTGGCTTTTCGTCTTTCTAATGACTTTAAAAGAGCATACGCACTTGATGCCATTCTCCTTTGAAGAATTACGAGAGCAAATGCAACATTTCTTTTTTTATCCAGTTGTAATGCTTTATTGTATTGCTCGATTACATATCTTGAAACCTCATTATACAAATCTTTTTCTTCTTCAGATAAAAAGAATTTTATTGTCTTAGGAAATCGCCTTGTGAAAATAGGTTTTCCTTCAAAATTTTTAAGATCTTCTTTTAACCTTCTTATAAAAAGAGGATTATCTCTATTCTTTAAAGATTCTTCAACCATTTTGGGAGATAAGAAAAATCCTGGCATCAAAAGGTCCAAAAATAATCTAAAGTTTTCTGGATCTCCCTTGTGTGGTATAGCAGTTAGAAAAAGAAGATGGTTCGAGGTTTTGGATAAAACTTCACCCAGTTTATATCTCTGAGTTCTCGCAATTTTAGTGCCATATTTATATGCGGACATTTTATGTGCTTCGTCAACGATTACTAAATCCCAATGGACTGAACTTAAGCTTGCAAGTATCTCCTCCTGCTTTGCAAAATCAATAGAAGTAATTACCTGATCATTTTTCTCCCATGGATTCTCTCCATAATGGGCGTTAAAAGTATTTCTATCAAGCACTACAAATTTTTCATCAAATTTCTCTTTTAACTCTCTTCTCCATTGATCTTTTAAATGACCAGGGGCAACAATTAATATTCTTTTAGCAAGATTTCTTAATTTTAACTCTTTTAATATTAAACCAGCCATTATTGTTTTTCCTGCTCCTGGATCGTCTGCAATCAAAAATCTAATATGAGGCTATTTTAAAACATATCCATACACAGCTTCTATTTGAAATGGAAGAGGGTCTATTTTAGATACATTCATTGCAAGAAGTGGATCAAAGAGAGAAGCATATTTAAATCGTGTTGCCTCAAGTGTGAAGAAAACTTCTTCAGAATTTGCTGAAAAATTTATGTCTGACCTTATTATTTCTACTTTGTCTATATCTTCTTTTTTTATAAGCTGGTCTATGTAAGATTTTGAGTGGATTTTAGAACCTATGATCCGTAGGTAATCCCCTATTTCTTCAACTTTTTCAACCTTAACAGGTTCATTCCAAAACGGTGCTTTAATAGTAATTCCTTCTTTAATCATTTTTCTTTAAAGTTTTTTGTTATATTTTTTAAAATTTAGTATAAAAAATATTTTTCATTTTGACAATTTTATAAATTACTTTCATGTTATATTCTGGTTGTGTTTACATAATTGTGTCTGGGAAAATAGCCACTAAAGTAACGAGTGTTAGAAACATATTAGTGGAAGCTCACTATGTAGTAAGTAAAATAAACTCTTGGATGAGAAGAGAAATAAAGACCCAGGGGGGTTAGAAGATAGAAGAGAAGATA
>Ga0190315_1000642_pt1 | contig 16348 bp, 13 predicted proteins | sample 48701101_MG_FD_161673 | JGI IMG/M metagenome (GOLD analysis project Ga0190315, IMG submission 161673) | Hydrothermal vent sediment bacterial communities from Southern Trench, Guaymas Basin, Mexico - 4870-11-0-1_MG | ecosystem: Environmental > Aquatic > Marine > Hydrothermal vents > Sediment ...
ATTGCTACGGGATAAAATAATAAAAAAAGGGGGTGAAGAGCTCTCCACCCCCTTTTAAAGAACCGTTTTAGATTAGAACGATTTGAATACGAAGAAGTAGCCACCGAGAGCGTTCGTAGCGTCGTCACCGAAGTTATCCTTATTCGGCATGAACATACCAGCAGTGAACCCAAGATCCACGATATCGTTATAGTTATAGTAGGCAAAGACCGCTACTTCTTGTCCACGAGTGAGGAGCCCTGTCTTCTCTATACCAGGCGCCCCCTTATCAAACCCATAACCAAAGAAATCGAATCTCACCGATAGCGGGCCAGAAGCATACCCTACGTATACATCGAGTACATTCTGGTTGGTCATCCATGGATCCCAATCCGCTACACATGCAAAGCTAGCTGGAGTCAACATAGTATGTGCTGGTCCGAAGCCGGGCCACCATTTATAGAACCCATAGGTGTACGGGCCATCGAGTGGTGTTGTATAAAGTTCGTTTTTGTCGGTAGTTGATGTATCATCACCACTGAATGCAGCATAGGCAACACCGAACGAGAACGGTCCTGTTGAGTAACCCACTTTCGCCATATAGTGCATACCACCATAGCTCATATCAGTTAGTTCGTTTTTACCACCCATCATCGTGAACTCAACCACATAGTCCACACCAGCAAAAGGTGAACCTTCCGAATGTACACCGAACCACATAGGTTTGTCACCTAACGAGGTGTCGGCTGCCATCTTCCTACGTATGAATGCATATGGGCTGATACCGACTTTACCATCCATGAGATTCAGTGTCCCATAGAAGCCCAACAGATCCATGTCGGGAGGTACCACTGAAGGATACGAACCTACATAACCGAATCCACCATTCTCTTCAAGCTTATACGCAAATATATCGCCATTGAAGGTCTCTGTGCTGATGTTTGCAACCACACCCATAACACCATCCTCACCGCCATCGAAGAACTCATATCCGTAACATACATGCTTCTTACCGATCGATAAGCTTACCGGCGAGTCGAAAATCTTATTAATTGTGAGATAGAGTTCCATGAAGTGAGCACCACCTAAACCTGACCCTCCTGCTACACCTTCCTGCCCTGTGTAGAGAATCGGATGTCTACCAAACGTACCCCAGTCTACCACTTTGCCGACCACCGTTATGCCATTGAGCTCAGCTGTCGCCCCTATGTCACCATGAACATAGTAGTACATATCGCCGTCTTTGGTATCATCATCGAAATCCGCGTTATTCCAGAAGAACCCGTACGTGTAGAATGTACCACCCCAGGTCACCTTCGCCTCAGCCAGAAGTAAGCCACTACTCCCCAGTAAAACCACCATACTTATTAGGGCTAACTTTTTCATGTTACCTCCTTTTCGATGATACGCCCTGGGGTAGCTACCCCAGGGCGGTTAAATGTTTACTACTTTGGTATGATAGCGATTACACGTGCTGGAAAGCCAGAGCCACCTCTTACCTTCGGGAACGTAACTATGGCTATACCACCAGCTTCGGGTAGCTCCACCCCTGCAGGTACGTTTACCAGCTCAATCTGCCATCCTTTTGTAAGCACATAGGATTCGCAGGAGTAATCGCCATCACGTGAGGTTCTCAACCCACCATCTGTATCTGTTGTCTCATGTCCAACCGCAGTTATGTGACGCTCTTCGAATAGATATTTGAGTGCCTCCATACCCCATGCTGGATAGTGAGCATAACCGTCGGGACCTTTATTCCTCATCTTGTCGGGGTCGGGCCATCTTTCTGACCAACCTGTCCACATCAAGCAGAATGCGCCCTCAGGTACTGGACCGTGTTTTGCTTCCCATGCTTTGATATCATCCACAGTGAGCTCGTAGTCTGGATTCTTTTTTACCTTATCACGTACGTCGAAGACAACCAGTGGACATATCATCTCGGTTACCGGTATCTCATCGATGGTCTTACCACCCTTATGGAAGTGACAAGGTGGATCACAATGCGTACCGTATTGACCTACATGGCAGAAGTATTCGGCAAAGAATCCGTAACCACCACCTTTGCCTTCAACCTTCTTCGCAACAACACCTTCACCTTCGGCATACCAGTAGAGGGTATCTATTTTCATCGGTGGGAAACCTGGCCACACTGGTATACCGCGGAAGAATGCGTGTGTGAGATCGACAATCTGATACTCAGTCTTCCACTCCTTTACTGTCTCCCATAGCGGGTAGCGAGCTGCTTTCTTGCCACTGACCACACTGATAGATAGGAGCACACCCAAGGCTATCACACCTAAAATGGTGAGTACTCTTTTCATTAGCCCCTCCTTTTAATCCTTCTCGTAGCTGCGACGAGCAAGTGCAAATAACATTAATTTACGTTTTACAGCTTCAAGGTCCTTGCTCGCCGCATCTAAAACCTCTTCTATATCTTCCTCTGTGGGGATAGGTACAAACCTATCTTCTTCATCACGTCCCTTCTCACCACGTTGCTTACGTGCTACCCACAACGCTTCAGTAATTACACCCATCAAACCATCGAGCGTTTTCACCTCTTTTAATTTATTAATAACGTCAAACTCTTTCCTGTCAACAAAATACCGTAGGAGTGCCACCAGATTGGTGAATCCCTTCTCCACCGTCCCCCCTATCGTTGCATCCTCAAGATTGAAAATATCAATCCACCGTATAGGATCAAACACCCCACTATTAACATCACAATAGCACCTGGGTTCATTCTTCTCTCCCCTTTAATTTCATAAGTACAAAAGACATTATGATGATTAAGATGATAACCCCAATACCTACACCACCTGCCCATCGTGGATATCCACCATAGCCGTGTGTGATTTCACGCACGATTGCCATGATAAAACTTACACCAAGCACTACGGGGGTTATGATCTTCACACAGATGTCCCACCAGCTACCTATTTTAACTTCAGAAACATCGTTCACATATTCACGGAATTTGCGTGCACCAAAAATCCATCCAATCGCTATCGCCTCCAGTATACCTACTAAGGTGAGTCCAAAATCGCAAGTCACATGGTCGATAATATCAACCCAGTAGTACCCCCCCTGAGTAGCGAAGATGAGACCGCCAATGAAGCCACAAACTGCAACTATTGGTAACAACCTTTTACGAGTGAATCCCCACTTATCCATGAACCCACATATGAAGGGCTCCACCTGCGATATCTGTGAATCGATAGCCAACGTTACTAACAGTATGAAGAATAGTACACCAAGTACTGGCGCAGCTGGTAGCATACTTATGATACGAGGGTATGTGATGAATGCAAGATGTAGCCCACCCTTTGTGACCTCAGGTACTGGTACACCTAATGCCTGTGCAGCGAATCCCAGCACGGAGAATACTGCAAACCCAGCAAAGAATGAGGTACCACAATTAGCGAGTGCAGTAACTATTGCGTTGTTATTGACATCACTACGACGTTCGAGGTAACTCGAATACACTATTTGTGTACCCATAGCGAGGCTAAGTGTAAAGAATATCTGTCCATACGCAGCAAGCCAAGTTTCTGGATTCTTAAGTGCGGCAAAATTGGGTGTCAAATAGTAATTTAACCCTTTGATCGCGCCAGGTAGCGTCAACCCACGTATGACAAGTATCACAAGTATTATCCAAGGTATGATCACCGTGTAGTAGATCTCTTTACCGATACTCACTGGGCCATGCCTTAAGTAGATGAACGACCATAACCATGATATAGCCAGCCCTATAACTACGTACCATAGTATATGACCAAGATGACCAGGTCCACTCGTTAGATGCAAGAAGTCGTGTTTGAAAAACTGTTCAGAACGTGCAGCCCATTCCTTTATGTTGACACTAAATACAACGTAGTTCCAACACCATGCCATTATAACAGTATAATAAAGGAAAATTAACATAACCGCAAATAGTGAGAGCCAGCCTATCCATTCGAGATTTTTACGCACCTTAGCGAAAGCTGCAGGTGCACCTGCCTGCATCATCCTACCGAGGCCAAACTCCAGGATCAACAGTGGTATACCTGCAGTGAGTAATGCAACAAAATAAGGTATGAGGAATGCACCACCCCCATATTTGAATGCTATATAGGGGAAACGCCACACGTTACCGAGACCAATCGCTGCACCTACGGCAGCAAATATGAAATCTGCCCTCCGACGCCAACGTGCACGCTCTTCCATGATACCCCCTATCTCCTGAACTTAAAATGAGCTATCCACCTTTACACATAAATAAACTCAGTAATTAAGGTGTCAAGCCTTTTGCTTTTTATATGTATCAACGTCGTAATCACAGCTATCGCAAGATCTATGGGTTTCTTGCTAAGTAATCTCTCGCTATCTCTAATACTTGTTCAGAACCTCAACGTTATTGATAGCCTCAGGTTACGATAAGTCGTAAGATCCAGCAACCCACCATCACCTTCGAGAAACCTTACAAAATCGACTTGAATGTTATCCGTAAGTTGCCACCCCAACCCATACATATATCGCACCTGTTGACTATATGAGGCGGTTTCGGTTTCTATCCTACCATGGTAATCATATTTTTCAGTCCATGTGGTATCGGCTCGTCTCGGGTCTTTGTAGTCGATGTACACTTTCTTAGTTTTTGGTGTAACCGTAGAGGTGACAGTCTTCAACGTACTGTTATTAAAGGTGGCAATCGCCCCCATCCTCAACCTAAACCTATCATTACTACCAAACCTATACTCTATACCTACCGGCAACGTATAAGTAGAAGTATGTTGTTCCACCTTCTGTTTGATCCCCTCTGTGATAGTCTCCTCCCTTGTATAATCATCATACATCGTAAAATCGTGATCCTCGTAACTATATATGTGACGGATGAACGGCTTCTCCTGTACATTTTCTGTATACCTACTATACGTGAAGTATGCCCCCATACCAAAGGTTAGCTTATTAAAACCTATCACTATCTTACCGCCAACCCTGAACCCTAACCCTACTCCACTACCTATCGATACATCGTAGGTGGAATCATACCATAGCTGTTCCACCACCAAGCTGTCATCCGGTGAATAAAAATGACGCCACCTCGTGTGTTTGGTGAAGCCATCCACAACATCAACGTTCACCCCACCCCTTATTGTTGTCATACCAACGCTTGCCTCAAAGTAACCATTATTTAAATAGCGTCTCAATCTACCAGCTAACTCGATATCAGCCTCATCATGTGATTCTACACCGGTAACTACTTCTGTGATACTCCGGTTATCCACAAACGAATCCGTATGTGGGTAATTATCAAAGAAGTATTCATAACGTTCATCGATAGCCTTTTTATCCACAAAGTCTACCACCCTTATATCCCACCTATACTCCATATCATTATCAGGTACGTATGCGAATGCCAGCGTAAATTCCCACGTCCTACAATTACCCAATGTGTTGAAATCACCCACCTCATAAGTGGTATCAGTTACACCTTCCACCACATGTTCGTAATGTCGATGTACATACTCATAAGTAGGTTTACCCACCTCTATCCCAGCATATTCGAGTTCCCTTGAAGCTGTCGTCTGCCCATATTCATTCCCTATGTAGCATACTCTTGCACCAACCTTCAGCTTACCCATATCGTAGAAGTTATTGACCATCACCACATCACCATTTTCATACGAATGGTTCTCTTCACGTTCATACCACCAATCATAATCTTCACCTTGCCAATCCATATAGTCACCTGCTATCAATCCATACCCTGATAATTCATAAGGTTGCCAATCAAATATCTTAACAGGTGCAGCTACTTTGCTACCCTCTTTTTCAACCAGGATAAAGGTTTTAACCCCCTTTATCGGTAGCATCTCACCCGCATACGCAAGTAAATACTTAGAGTACGTATTCTGTGTGAGTATAAGCTCATCATATGTGAGTAGATTAGCCAAGTTTGTGTAGAGTCTGTGGCCATCCACCATCCTAATGTCGATGGGATCCATGGCATAATCGAAATCGTCCTCGATGAGCCCACCTGTGGATTGTAACCTGAACGATTGAGGTGGCCACTCACCCACCTCACCAAATACCGGTATGCATAAGATGATAGCTAACATGCTGATATATGCTTTCATCTTACCTCCTTACTGGGTGTCAAATTTTTTAATAAATGGTTGCATTGCATCCTCATTATTCAGGGAATAGAAATGGCATCAACCCACGTGTCACACGTACCTCAGGTATCGCTTTTATACGTAGGTTGAAGTCATATCGCCACCTATCCCCATACCTTGTATATGAGAAAACGAGCTCCCAACAATGTAGGTCACGTGTTAGAGTATAGGATTCCTCAATCAACTCCTTATGTACAAGATCGTATCTCATATTTACACGTACACTCCATTTACGTGTGGGGTTAAACGATGCACCACCCCACACGTAACGGCTGTGTGGGGTAACATTGTAAGTCATCGAGTAGCTCATACCTCTTATCCTTCCTTTTACACTGACAGTATAATGTAGATCCTTCAATTCCAGCGTTTTGTAGAAAAATGTGGCCCCACCCGCTAATGAGAAATTCTCCAACACCGGTGTGGAGAAGTACACCTTAAATGGTGTCAACTCATGTAGATCGAAATCCCAGCTACTCGTGAGGTTAACCGTCAGCAATGTACGTGACTTACCTCGCCAATCCATTTTATAAAGGTTTTGTAAGCTCAACGATAACGCATAAGATTTACCACCACGTGGTAGCTCCCTACGTTCGGTATATGATACACTTGGTTTCATAATGTGATAAATGGTTGGACGGAATACCGTCTTACCGTAAATTGTGGTCGATACTCCCACCCCTCCGTTATACGAGAATGATGCAGGCATATCTTTCACAAAATTGTACCGCCATGTGAGGTTAGGTGATACAACAAAGAACCTCAACACCTTAAGCGGGCTACTTACATTACCGCTATGGGTCCACTTTTCCGTGGATGTACCTTTCTTTTCACTATGCACCAAGTTGAAGCCATAACCCCAATATAAAGGGCCCAACCTGTGGCTACCTGCACTGTAACTAACACTCGGTAAGGTCCTTTCGTATTCACCTGTTTGCAGATTATGTTTATCCTTTAGCACAACATTCCAATACCCCCATTTCGTGCGTCGCGATATCGCCAAATACGATACAAGTATCTTGTCCAGGAACTTCAGCGTTTTCTCTTCATAATCTATTCTGTAGCTTGCATCACTTATCCATGTGCCATTACCCCTGATATCGCAACCCCACCACTTCGCTACATGTGAATAATGTAACTCCCAGCGTTTTCTACCTGTCAGACGCTCATTTATATAACTACCTGTCACATATGTTGTCAATTTGCTACGTTTGAATAACCGCCATTCGCCACTAAAGCGCCACCCTCTGCGTTCAAGGTAGTCGAGTGCAAACGTTGCATCCATACGTTCGGAGATCACCCAATAGTATGCGATATTCTTAATGTAACGACCCTCTCTACCACCCCTACCTATTTTGGGGTATAGCCAACCAGAGCGTCGCTTACCAGTGATCGGGAAATACCAATACGGTAGTAAGAAGACCGGTACATCGTCCACAAATAGTATAACCGGTTGTGCAAACACCATATCATCTAAGTATATTTTCATACGCCATGCCCAAAAGTAATAATGTGGCGGGTTAAGCTCACATGTAGTGAATGTACCCCACTTAACGTTAAGCGTTTTGTGTGCTACCTGATATATTTCTCTACCTGTGAACCATCCCTTTTCTACGAATGAACGTCCCTCCAGTATGACGCCTTTGTTTGTCTTAAGATTGTACGCCATCTTGTGACCAACGATTTTCTGTTGCTTAACCGTAAGTTTGGGGTTACCCCACGCATAGAGTAACTGTGAATCCGCCACATACACTACAGTATCTGCAGCTAAAGTTACATCTTCGTATTTCAGGAATGCGTCACCTATCAAGTAGATAACTTGGTGCCTCCAATCATACCGCAACGTATCCGCTTTGTAATATACGAAACTATCCACAATAAAGTAGACGATCAAACCTACCACATTGTAAGTTATATATTTACAGGTCACGTCAACATGTGGGTTGACAATCTCCCTTTATTAATATTTTCAACTTGTGGTATCCAATGTGTTTATGTTTCTATTTAAATAGGAGGTACGATGTGGTGGTTAATCTTTTCAATAACGTTAAGTGTGCACCCCATCAGCTCGACAGCTGGTAAGCTTCAGGTTTTACCAATACGTTCCACCAAACACTTACCTACACCCAAAGGTATCATCGATACCGTCTACTTTGAGGATTTCGAGGATGGTGCGCCTGGTTGGCAGCTCATCGATTACACAGATATTGGCCCCAAGTGGCATCCTGACACATTTCATGCATATGGTGGTACAGGTAAATCGTGGTGGATGGGCGATCCACAGATTGGTGGTTACCTGGATCATTGGTATCAGGTGTTGGATTCACCCGAACTAACATTACCCTCAGGTACGATCTACCTTACATTCGTCATGCGTAGGGGGATTGAGGAACCTGCAAATTATCAACAATATGATGGCTGGGATGGCTGTAATGTTAGGATATCAACCGATGGCGGTAATACATGGACCGTTATAGAACCTGACTATCCCGAATATAATTGTAGCAGCCTATACAGTTTTGGTTACGAACATGGTGAAGGCCCTGGGGTACCGGGTTGGGGTGGCTCATCACCCGGCTTTGATTGGGAAGCTGTACAATTCAACCTTTCCGACTACGCGGGACAAACTGTGAAAATTCGTTGGGCGTTTGCATCCGACCCTGGTTACTGTACAACGGATGATCCAACGCTATTTGGTTGGCAAATAGATAACATCGATATCGCAGGCGTGTTCTCAAGCAATGCCGAAGGTAACGATACGCTACAGTTTACACGTGCATCACTCGTACCCGTGGCGGGGCAGATCTGGCACCTGGCAGAAGATCCCACTGCACCATCCCCCACACATATTATGAGTTGTGACACCAACGGTACGTATCTGCCCAACCTCGTAGATGCGATGGTGAGCCCGTTCATACATCTACCTGAGGTGGAAGAGATCTATGCTACATTCTACCTCAAAGGCAATATGAACGATCGTGATCAGTTTCCCAACGTCGACTATTTCGCATTCCAGCTATCACCCGACGGTACGCAATGGTTCTATATCAGCAACCCGAACGGCGATCCTGATGACATAAACTATGTCTACCTGCTAACGGATGCATCGGAATGGTTTTCATTCATCGAAGGTTATAGCGAAAGCTGGGATGAAGACATAGCAGTCTACGCAGGTGATAGCGTACAGTTTCGTATCGTGGTGTATTCCGATGAGGATGAGCCCATTGGTGAAGGTATGAAAGTCGACAATTTCCTGGTATGGGTAGTACGTATGTTATGTCCACCTTATGGGTTATATGCAACAGCGGGCGACCAGCTGGTGACACTTAACTGGCATCCACCGATACCTGGTACACCCGCTATATTAGCCTATGACAACGAACCTCGTTATTATATCAACGATGCACAACCTTATGCGGTGAGGTTCACCCCCGAGAGTTATCCAGCTATGTTGATGCAGGCAATGGTCGACCTATACGGGTCTCCCGCATTCTCAGGTACATATTCACTTTATGTGTGGGATGACGATGGTGCCAACGGTATGCCAGGTACACAGTTGCTGCAGATAGACGGGTTAGTGGTTGAACACCCATACATAGGGTTTGAAACCATAGATCTTTCCCCGTATGGTATAGTGATAGAGGATGGCGATTACTACATAGGTGTAGGTAATTTCGCTCAGGGTGATCAAGGTTTACTTGTTGATACATTTCCAGCTCAGAATCGTAGTTACTGTTACTATGGAGGGCAATGGTATCCCCTAACCGATGCATACGAGACGGTCACAAATTTATTGATACGGTCGAAAGTCATCCAATACGAACCCGGTGCTGAGCCAGCTGATTCATTCCGTATCTATAGAAAAGAGGAAGCTGGCACGTATTCACCTATCGCAACAACGGTTGATACCTTCTACCAAGATACTGATGTAGAGAATGACCACACTTACTGGTACTACGTGACGGCATTCTTCGGTACGTCCGAAACCCCTCCAAGTAACGAGGTGAGTGCCACACCGTTCTCATTAACCACCGTAGATATATGTTATGACGATGGTATACCTGACGGTGGCTACACCATCGGTAGCGGTAATTACATGGCGGTTAGGTTTACACCACCAGAATATCCGGTAGGTATCACCAAAATCCGTTATTATCTCACAAGCGGGCCTGGTAACTTCATCGGCTACATATGGGATGATGATGGTGAAGATGGGCTACCTGGTACACAACTATATCAAGCTAACTTCATAGGTGCCACAGAAGGATGGAACGAACACATACTTGATAGCATGCTCGTAATAACTGATGGCGACTTCTATGTGGGGTTGAGGGCACTCACCACCACACCACCACTTGGTTACGATACCACAGCGCCGTTCGACGATCGCAGTTACTACAAAGTAGGTGACGAACCTTGGGAATTATTCAGCGATGCTGGCCTGTATTACGATCTCATGATACGTGCAACCGTCGATACCCATGCGGTTGGAGTAGAAGAAGTCGCACGTACTGAAATATTATCAATAAAGTTAGCTAACTCGATCATAGGTGATTACGTTCACGCTACAGTCACCGTACCTGAAATGCAGGATTTCGCCATCACCTTACACAATGTCATGGGACAAAAACTTTCCACTCCAGTAACGATCAGAAACATGGGCGATCACTACGACGTAACAATAGGGGTTGCCAATCTACCCACCGGCATATATTTTATTACGGTACGCTCTCATGATAGCTCAGTAATCACGAAGGTGGTGAAATTACGTTGAAACCCCTCATTTTCCCCTCCCCCCGGGATTCCCTCGTCCGAGGGGTCCCGGGGAGAGGGCATAACAGTTTGAATCCTAATTCAGAGTTTCAAACATAAACCTATAAATGGTTGGTAGCTAATGTGGATCCAGTTATGGTGTTAACCTTTGCTTAGATACTCACGTTCCCAGTATTCACGGGTTATCCTGTCGATAGCCTCACCATACTCAACCATCTTACGTCGATACTCTTCGTCACCCACTATCGAATTGGCATCCTCGTCTATACCATGTGCACCTACTTCTTTTACAACCTTAAATATCACATCATAATGGTCACGCATCGGACACTGACGTAATAGATTGCCTGTCTTATCCGCAGGTTGTGCATATGCGTAATTGTTTTGCCATTCACGTATACGACGGAACAGCTCCGAGTTTATCACCGTCTCAAGTGTACCACCCTCTTCGTAAACCTTGATAATATTGTGTGTTGAAAACGGTACAAACACACACGGGGTGACGTCACCATCCCATGTGATGTAGAAGTAACCACCTCCACGTGCTGCACATATGCAGCCATCGCTCGCTGTACCACTGTTCCAGAAATCAGCAAGAAAGATTTCGCGTTCACGTACTATTTGCCACTCACGTTTAAATAGCTCGAACCTCTTCTCCGGTGGTATAAGTAAATCTGGATCATAATCCCTACCTATCGGCATGTAGTGGAATACCCACATATATATTGCACCCTCTTGGTCAAAATAATGGTCCAAGAACTCCTCACTCACCACAACATCTGCATTGTATTTCGTAAGCGTGACTGATATACCAAACGGCACCCCATACTTACGTAGGTTGGCCATCCCCTCATGCGTCTTCTCGAATACTCCCTCACCTCTACGTTCGTCGGTCTCCTTTTTTAACCCCTCCACCGATATAGCTGGCGTTATATTGCCAAGTTCGGCTAACCTCTTTGCCATGAAATCATTTATAAGCGTACCATTGGTATACATCAGGAAGAAACAGTCATTATGCTTCTCTGCTATATCAAGGAAACTTTTACCCTTATCTGCGTATAGGAGTGGCTCACCCCCTGATATCACGAAGAAGTTAGCACCCCACAGATCTTTCGCCTCCCGTATAATGCGATCGAATACATCCCATGGTAACTTACGATATGGAGCATCCTTCGCATTGGCATAACATCCTTTACACCGTAGGTTACAATGTAGGGTAGGGCTTATCGTTATAAACATGGGTGGCTTAAACCCATATCTTTCGATAAATTCACGCCTCTTGTAGAAACCACCAAAAAACACATTACCAAGGAATACTGACAATAACCCACGTGCTGCACCATGCGAGATGTTACCGCGTTCGAAAGCACGATCGATACTGCGTAGTAATGCCTTACCCAATGCGTATTTATCTTCCTGCACCCTTAATAACCGGTTATCAGGGTTAGCTACTATAAGATCATGATATATGCGTTCCTCCATCCTACGTAACAGGTACTTACGTAGTGGCCGATTGAATATGGCGAAGTTGCCCAACCCCACCAGTGTCTTCACCTGCAATTTACGTACTACACCTACCTTCATCTTTTGAACCTCCTTACAAACTTATTTAAAAATAAGCTCCACACCAAAGGGTCAAGTAACTCATTATCCCCATAAGGGTTGACCGTCTTCATTGCAACAATATTTTACAAAAATGTTGATTACGATCCTTCTGTTAGTGGTTTCACAAGCAGGAGGCCAAGATACACTTGCATCGTTTGCACCACCCACCAACATCATAGCAAAAGATGCACCCTGGGATGCAGGCAACAAAGTGCTCATCACATGGCATCCCTCCGTAGACAAAGATTCGCTCGCTTACTACGAGATATGGCGTGCAACCCCACCGTTTACCCAGTACGAGCGTATCGGTGTGGTTGGTAGCACCGATTCACTCTACGAGGATCGTGCAATACTCGAAGACACAGTTGTAATCCACGAAGTTACACCTGGCAAGCAATACATGTACAAGCTACGTGGTGTCACCCCTGACGGTAGATTTACCATATTCAGCGAACCTTCAAATATAGCTATCCCACGCATACAGGCGTTTAATATTTACAGGCTTAATGTGTTAATTGCGTTCGTCCTCTTCACAGCATTGTTCCTCTATAGTATTGAAAAAAGCAAACGTGGGTTCAAATTCTTCATCCGCAGGATACCCGGGTTGGATGCACTCGATGAAGCAGTTGGTCGTGCCACGGAAATGGGCAAACCCGTGTTGTATTCACCTGGGTTGAACGGCATCGATAGCATATCCACCATCGCATCAATGTGTATACTAGGTGAAGTTGCCCGCAAGGTAGCACGCTATGAATCACGTCTTATAGTACCAAATATCGACCCAATCGTAATGACCGTAGCACAGGAGGTTGTAAAAGAAGCGTACCTTAGTGAAGGTAAACCACACCTCTATCGTGAGGATGACGTATTCTTCTTGGCTGCACAACAGTTCCCATACGCTGCTGGTGTCAGCGGGATTATGGTACGTGAACGTCCCGCTACGAACCTCTTCATTGGCTACTTCTACGCTGAATCGCTCATACTCGCGGAAGCTGGCAATATGAGTGGCGCCATCCAGGTAGCAGCTACTGATGCGATAATGCAGTTACCATTCTTCATTGCCGCATGTGATTACACCATCATAGGTGAGGAGCTATACGCTGCAAGCGCATATTTGTCAGGTCGTCCTGATCTTGTAGCCACGATCAAGACCGAGGATTGGTTCAAAATGATACTCCTTGTACTCACGTACCTCGGCAGCATCATCGTGCTCCTCACCAAGAACAACCTATTCCTTACCATCTTCAAAGTGACGGGAGGTTCATGAGACGTAGAGGTCCACTTGCGCTCGCGTTTATTGCAGGTGTGGCAATGATCATACAGTTCTTCTCGCCACATCCTGCACTCAGAACGGTATACAACGAAGCACTTAACTGGTACAGGATAATATCAGCGTTTACGTTTATGTTGGGACTTATCAGCCTCATGCGTTCGCATATCACAAAAGTTACCCACAAACGTGCAGGTTGGGGCTATAGCATCGTCACAATTGTATCCTTCATAGTTATGACGATACTTGGTTTCGCTTATGGTACCGGTGCTGGTACGCCATTTGACAAAATGTACGAATATGTCTATGCGCCACTTGGTGCTACGGTTTTCTCGTTACTCGCATTCTACCTTGCATCAGCTTCGTTCCGTGCATTCAGAGCACGTAATATAGATGCCACAATACTGCTGGTGGTTGCCATAATCATAATGCTGGGTCGTGTACCGGTAGGTTCGTTCATAAAGTGGGGCAAGTTCTCATTACCAGGGTTAGCTGAATGGATAATGGCATACCCCAACATGGCAGCACAGCGTGGCCTGCTGATAGGTATAGCGCTTGGTGCGATATGTATGTCGCTCAAAATAATACTCGGGATAGAACGCAGTTACCTGGGTAGAGGTGAATAATGTGGCAGAAAGTGTCAAACCTCGACCGACGCTGGATCTACTTAGGTGTAGCCATATGTGCAGCGTTACCATTGATACTTGAGTTCATCCTCCCGATACCAGCAACCCCACCTGTTAAACGGCTATTCGATGCGATAGAAAATATGCCGCCTGGCCATTTTATATTGCTATCGATGGATTTCGAACCATCGACGATGCCCGAACTGCTACCTATGGCATACGCTATCACACAGCATGCACTATCAAGGGGTATAAAAGTTGGTTTCATGACACTCGCGCCTGCCGGCCCCGGTATGATCGAAATCGTATTAGAAGATATCCGTAAAGCGTATCCTGATCGCAAATATGGTGAGGATTACGTTAACTTTGGCTACAAACCGGGACTTTCAGCCGTCATACTCGGTATAGGTGAAGACATCCATAGAGTGTTTCCTCGTGATGCATATGGTACACCACTTGAAGATATCCCGATGATGCGCGAGATTCATAATTACAAACAGATAGATCTTGTTATATCACTGAGTGGTGCCGGTTATCCTGACGCATGGCTCCTCTACGCTAATGCACGCTATGGGCAAGCTGTAGCGACAGGTGCAACCGCAGTCATGGCACCCCTTTACTACGCGTATCTGGCTACTGGTCAATTCGTTGGTATGCTTGGTGGGCTCAAAGGTGCTGCCGAATACGCAGAGCTTGTACGTAAGGCTGGTTACATGAGGATACCTGAAGTACAACATCGTGTGGGTGTACAAATGTCATCACAATCTTTCGTCCATATTTATATCGTGTTGCTGATAATAGTCGGTAATATCGCTTTCTTCTTCATACGACGTTCAGGAGGTAGATAATGGCTATAAGTCACGATCCATGGGTATGGGCCGCAGCACTGTTAACGCTTGCAATATATTCGTTTCTTTATAAAGATAATCCGTTCTATAAGTTTGCTGAGCACCTCTACATCGGTGTATCTGTGGGTTATTTCTTATATTTCATCATATGGCAACAGATTGTTGTCCCGCTAATATATGATCCACTTAAAGCGTTATTTATTTCACCATTCCACGCAAAGGAATTGCTCATCATACCCCCACTTATACTGTCTATAATGATGTTAGGTAGGATAAGCCCACGCCATGCATGGCTATCCAGATGGCCTATGGCTTACGTCATGGGTATGGGTGCAGGGCTCGCCATCCCTGCATATTTTCAAACAAATATCTTCAAACAGATTGAAGGCACAATAATCTCCATACCACCAGCCACCATCGAGATAGTAACCACATACTATCTTAACAAGCTACTTGTGCTCATCATCGTAACCTGTGTGCTGCTGTTTTTCTACTTCTCACGTGAACATAAGGGTGCATTAGGTAAAGCCACCATGTTGGGTAGATGGTTCCTTATGTTGGGGTTTGGTGCCGCTTTCGGTTACACGGTGATGGCACGTGTATCGCTGTTGATTGGTAGGTTGGATTTCCTGTTACACACATGGTTGGGAATTCATTAGATCTCATCGTAAGGGTAAAAGAGGTTCGTGGTCACTGCCCTGTGTATAAAGTAGGTGATGAGTTCATCATAAAAGAAGGGTTCAAACTTGTATCAACCATCCCCCTCTGCATGCATTCACTTGCATCAATTCTACCCTATTATGTAGCACTGAGTCGCGGTATCGAGCCATCCACATTGGGGTTGGCTTCACCTGGCAAATATGCACAAGTACAGTGTCTGGATCCACATATTGTACCTCACTCAGGTACTGTGATTTTTGAAATTATCCCACAGATAAAGAAATAGGTTAGTTTTGCTTCCTGTACTCTTCGAGTATCTTCCTTATCTCTTCACCCGTAAGTGTTTCTTTCTCCAGCAATTTTTCCGCAATCTTATGCAGTACTGGCAAATGTTCACGTAATAGCTTCTCGATACGTTGTTCTTGCTCATGTATT
>Ga0190315_1000643_pt1 | contig 16344 bp, 15 predicted proteins | sample 48701101_MG_FD_161673 | JGI IMG/M metagenome (GOLD analysis project Ga0190315, IMG submission 161673) | Hydrothermal vent sediment bacterial communities from Southern Trench, Guaymas Basin, Mexico - 4870-11-0-1_MG | ecosystem: Environmental > Aquatic > Marine > Hydrothermal vents > Sediment ...
TTTCGCCCCAACGCACTCGCCAAATAATATCATCATGTCTATCGCGCAAATCATCACTGACAAAGCTATCTTTAAAGACTTCTAAGGTTGTAAAATCCAATTGGTTTACCCAATCTTCATGGACAAATCCTCGCAATAAATCTTCTACCATTTTCGGATGAGAAAAAAGTCGTTTGTAGCTTTGATCATGTTTGACTTTATTTTGATCTTTGCTTTGATCATGTTTGACTTGGTTTTGAGCTTTTTGTCTTGTCTTTTGCTTCCGCATTTAATACCTCTATTGTGACAACGAATGCCCGACATAAGCGAATAATCCGTCTCTAATTCGTTTATCCCCGTCATTCGTTGTACTCACTACTCACTCAAATCAGCACTCTATCTCTGAAGCCTTATGCGTGAATCATCCGCTCATCGACTCCTAAAGCGGCTTCATGCATCGCTTCTGACAAAGTAGGATGGGCGTGAATCGTTCTCGCTAAATCTTCGGCACTGCCTTGAAACTCCATGGCAAGCACGGCTTCGGCAATCAGTTCTGATGCGGAATGACCAAAAATATGTACCCCTAAAAGACGATCTGTTTTAGCATCGGCAATCATGCGTACCATGCCACTCGTATCCCCATGTGCTCTCGCTCTACCACTGGCAACAAACGGAAATTGTCCCACTTTATATTCAATACCCGCTGCTTGAAGTTGTTCTTCAGTACGGCCTACCCAAGCGATTTCTGGATGGGTATAAATAACCCAAGGTACTGTTTCATAAGACATTTCACTCTTTTGGCCAGCCAAGCGTTCTGCTACCATTACGCCTTCTTCCGATCCTTTGTGCGCTAACATGGGGCCACCAATCACATCGCCTATAGCATAAATGCCCGGTACTGACGTTTCACGGTGTTCATTCACTTGGATAAAGCCGCGCTCATTGATTTGGATACCGATTTCAGCCGCCTCTAAATTGGCCGTATTCGGTTTCCGCCCCACTGCGACAATCAATTTATCGACAACCCGTTGTTGTTCGCCTTTTTTCTCATCTTGGTAAGACACCGTCACTTCGTTATTCGTAACCGTTGCCGAGGTAACGCTTGCGCCTAAATGAATATCCAAGCCTTGTTTTTTCAGCTCTCGTTGTGCCGCTGCCGCAATTTTACGATCCGCCGCCGCTAGAAAATCGGGCAAGGCTTCCAAAATCGTCACTTGGCTACCTAAACGACTCCAAACGCTGCCGAGTTCAAGTCCAATCGCGCCGGCACCTATGACACCCAACCGTTTAGGCACAGTGTCAAACGCTAACGCGCCCGTCGAATCAACAATTAACTTATTATCAATAGTTGCCACGGGAATGGGAGTCGAGATTGAGCCTGTCGCAATAATGATATTGTCAGCGGTCAGCGTTTGTTTGTTCCCATTCTGGGCCGTAATTTCAACTGCTTGATTGCCCGTTAAACGGGCCGCGCCTTCCAAACTGGCCACTTTATTCTGTTTAAACAAACTGCCAATGCCTTTTGTGAGTATTTTCACAATCCGATTCTTACGCGCCTGCATTGCCCCAATATCAATGCTCAGGCCACCAAACTTAATGCCATGTTCAGCGGCCTGTTTTTGCAGAAAGTAGTAGTGATGCGAAGAATCCAGTAAAGCTTTAGAAGGAATGCAGCCCACATTCAAACAAGTACCCCCTAAAGACGGTTTGCCGCTAGGATTAAGCCATTTATCGACACAAGCGGTTTTCAATCCCAGTTGGGCGCATCGAATCGCAGCCACATAACCAGCCGGGCCGGCACCTATCACAATCACATTATAATCAGCCATGAATTTTTGACTCCTTTAAATATCTAATAACAAACGAGCAGGATCTTCTATTGCGTTTTTGATCGCAACTAAAAATTGCACCGCATCACGTCCATCAATCAAGCGGTGATCATAAGATAAAGCAACATACATCACAGGCCGAATGACAACTTGCCCCTTTTCGGCCACAGGCCGCTCAACAATATTATGCAAACCCAAAATAGCACTTTGTGGTGGATTGAGAATCGGTGTCGAAAGCATCGAACCAAAAATGCCGCCGTTGGTGATACTAAACGTGCCGCCCGTTAAATCTTCTAGGGTTAATTGGGCATCATGGGCGCGTCGAGCAAAATTGGCAATATTTTTTTCGACATCAGCAAAGGACATCACATCGACATCGCGCATAATGGGTACAACTAAACCGCGCGAGCTACTAACAGCCATCCCAATATCATAGTAGCCATGATAGACAATATCTTCGCCCTCTATCGAAGCATTCACAATAGGGAAATTTTGCAGAGCGGCCACTGCTGCTTTAGTAAAGAAGGACATAAAGCCCAGTTTAACGCCATGCTGTTTTTCAAACTTTTCTTTGTACTGATTGCGTAAATCGATCACCGCCTTCATGTTGATTTCATTAAAGGTGGTGAGAATAGCGTGTTCATGTTGAGCTTGAAGTAAACGCTCTGCAACCCGTTTTCGCAAACGGTTCATCGGTACACGCTCTTCAGGACGAACAGATAAATTCGGCATCGCCTCTCTTTGCGAAATGCGAGAATCGGTCGATTTTTCCGCTACAGCAGAAGGCGATTGAGGGGAAGGTGCTCCGGCTTTGCCTCCAGAGAGAGATTTTTCCTGTTGAACGACAGGTGTCATTGTGGGCCCATTCCCTTGCGACATTCTTTGCGAAGCCGTCAAATCAGCATCGATATCCGTTTTTGATGAAGAAGCTGAAAGGGTAGCGACTTCTGATTCATGAGCTTCTGACAAGCCTTGACATTCTGATTTTTGTTGCACCATATCAGCTTTGGTGACGCGATCACCCTGATGCTGAACAGAACTCGGATCAATGCCTTGTTCAGCCGCCATTTTACGAACGGCAGGGCTGGTTTTCGCGGATGCACTATTAGATTCAGCGGACGGTGTGGCTTCAAGCACACCCTCAACCGTCGGGGGCACTTCGGGCATTGTTGGTTCAACAACAGCCTCAACCGTCGGGGGCACTTCGGCCGTCGGTTCAGGGGGAGCAACGGGGGTAGACACCGGGGCAGGAGATGTGACAACACCTGTCTCAATTTGTGCAATAACTTCTTCGCTTAACACCTGACTGCCAGCATCTTTAATAATATTCATCAAGGTGCCCGATTTAGGGGCAGGCACTTCCAAAACCACTTTATCCGTTTCAATCTCAATTAAAGTGTCGCCTTCTTGCACGACATCACCCGTTTTTTTCTGCCACTTTAATAAAACCGCATCGGCAAGCGATTCAGCGAGAAGCGGCACTTTGACTTCTTCAATAGACACAATGGTTATCCTCTTTTAGTTATCAGTTATCAGTTATCAGTTATCAGTTATCAGTTTCACGCAAAAGTTGAGGCAAACAAAAACGGTTAAATGTGAAATGTGGAAATCTATCTGTGATTTAGCCAGCATAAGTTGCGATCAGATTGATGTTGAAATTATTGCCATCAAAATTCAATTCAAAAAATCAGGCTATAATCTGCTGTTTAAAGCGTTCTTGATGTGTGTAAAAAATAGAACGCAGGTGACGCTGATTTAACTTGATTTTATTTTCAACATCTCTTGTTGAGCACTACAAATTTAGCTAACCCAAATAAGTTATAAACCACTTAAATTTGTTAATAACAATTTGATTTACAAATCTTATGACTCAAAACACTTTGGAAAACCATTTTCGCTTTTTAAGCAGACTCATCTCGGCTTTAATCCGCGCATAGTGCTGCAATGTGTGTGATGAATTTCAGGTTGAACGCTGAATAAACAGGTGGAAAAAGGCAATCTTGAGGTAGGGCTACTCCCAACATAATTAATAAATATACTCGTTTGGCACCTTCTAAGTACTGAACCATAAATTTTGAGGTATTTTAATAGAAGCAATGTTTATTTGTAATTAGAGACGCTTCGCGATCGCGAAGCGTCTCTTTGCGGTTAAATACCTGTTTATTTGTGGTTCAGTACTTATCTAAATTATTAACTGATGTACCCTTATTATTATTAATGTTATATAAACGCACGAAACCTCACGTATTGATGCCGATATCTGAAGAAATGAGGGGCGGATTATCGAATGATTGAAGTGATCTGCCCGAATCCAACACCAATTGTCGTTTTCACGCTAATGTTTCGCTTCGCTGTACATTAGCGTGAAATTGTGTTCAAAATGAACATAAGTTGAGTACGTAACATCAGTTATTAAAATGGGCTTGCGCGTGATATCGACAAGAGGGCGGCATGTTAGGGATAATCCCACGCGCAAGAGGTGGTGTATTTTTTTGAATTGACTAGGCTCAAATCGTCTATTTTATAATTAATAATGCCTTGTCTTTGCAAATATTTTAGATCACAAAACTTAAATTAACGAATGAACTACTTTCGCAGCAAAAGTTTTGCACGCAAAATGTTTTTAAAAATTAATAATGAACTTGTGAACGCATTGACATTTATTTAGTAATCCCATTTGAACTACCCCAGTGCGGTTGCAATTATTGAATGAAAAATTAATTAATTCAAATTCTTTGTTCCTTTCAGAGAAGGTGTTAATATAGTTAAAAACCACAGAGTGGCTCTTAAGTCCGTTTTTGTGTGCAAAAAATTTTGAAAAATCCCTTTTTTCAGTCAAATCAGCGTTCTATTTCAAATCCTTCATTATCATCCTGATTTTAAAACGACTGTTAGTTGAATATTGTCAACCTTATTTTCATTTACATTCCGATTTTCGCTGTTCTCCATTCGTTATTCGCTAACGAATAGTGTCAGTTTTGTTTAGAGGATTTTCCATGAAACACTATTTATCAAGATATTTTGTAGGGATTGGTTTGGTTATTGGGTTATTGTCTGCCCCTTTGGCAGGGCATGAATTGCCTGATTTTACAAAACTGGTAGAAATGTATGGCCCTAGCGTGGTTAATATCAGCACGGCAGCCAAAAAAGAACAAGGGGCAAAAAATATTCCCCATGGTATTCCAGGCTTACCCAAGGATAGCCCTTTCCACGATTTTTTCCGTCATTTTTTTGAGAAAGAGAATAATGAATTATTTGAAGATCAGCCTTCAACTTCACTCGGTTCCGGTTTTATTATCTCCCATGATGGTTATGTCGTCACTAATAACCATGTCATTGAAGATGCCGATGAAATCATTGTGCGTTTAACGGATCGCCGAGAATTTGTGGCAAAACTCGTGGGTGCCGATAAACGTAGTGATCTGGCTTTGCTGAAACTCGATGCCACCGATTTACCGACGGTTAAACTGGGGGCATCAAGTGATCTGAAAGTGGGTGAGTGGGTTTTAGCAATAGGTTCACCATTTGGATTTGAACATTCGGTCACCGCGGGTATCGTTAGCGCAAAGGGCAGAAGTTTACCGCATGATACTTATGTCCCCTTTATTCAAACTGATGTCGCTATTAACCCAGGCAACTCTGGGGGGCCCTTGTTTAACTTGGATGGCGAAGTCATCGGAGTCAATTCACAAATCTATAGCCGCACGGGTGGATTTATGGGCCTCTCATTTGCCATTCCGGTTGATGTGATGAGCAATGTGGTTGAGCAGTTGAAAACTTCAGGCAAAGTATCACGCGGTTGGCTGGGCGTATTGATTCAAGATGTCACTTATGACTTAGCTGAATCATTTGGCATGGATAAACCACAAGGGGCCCTGATTGCCAAAGTGTTAGCTGATAGCCCTGCTCAAAAGGCTGAATTTAAAGTCGGTGATATTATTATCCGTTTTGACGGCAAAAACGTCGAACGCTCTGCTGACTTACCCCCCATCGTGGGCAACACCAAGGTGGGCACAACGGTGGCGACAACCGTTATACGCAACGGCGATGAAGTGACTGTTAATGTTACTATTGGCGACTTACCCGATGAAGAAGATATTAATTTAGCGGTTAATAGTCTCGGTTCAGCAACCCTCACTCGCATTGGTTTGTCAATCATTGATTTGGATGACAAAACACGGGAGGAACACGGCATTCTTGAAGGAGGCGTATTGGTACGACGTATTGATGCTGGGCCTGCACGCGATGCTGGCATCAAGAAAGATGATGTGATTATGATGATAGATAACATCGACATTGAAGATGTCAAGCATTTCAAAGAGATATTAAATGAACTTAGCGCGACAACGGTGCCGGTACTGGTACATCGGAGCGGTTCTCCACTTTTCTTGGCACTGAAGATACCCGCAAAATGACAGTAAAACCCACATTGACACTCTACACACGACGAGGGTGTCACCTCTGCGACGAGATGAAACGGCAATTAGAGCCGTTTCAACGAGAATATGGTTTTTCCTTAAATGTGGTGGATATTGATGCTGACAGTTATCTCAAACTGCGTTATGGTGAACGAGTGCCCGTCTTAGCGGCCGGGGAACAGGAAATTTGTCATTATCAGTTAAACAAAGAGTTGGTGTTAGAATATTTTCAAACCTATTAGCAGGAGTTCATGAGTTCATGAGTTCAGAATAGTCATAAATGACAGAATTCTTTGGTGTATTTTGCATTTTTAACGCAACCTTCGATGTTCAATTTCTTTCGTTAATTAAATATTTGAACATGACATTAAGTTAAGGGCAGACACGTAGGTAGCTCAACCACTACAAAACCCCGCGAGGGGCTGTAGGGGCTACTCTTGCGTGTTCGAGAAGGCGAAAGTGGCATTGAGGTTTGACTTGGGAACGAAGTGAAACTCTATGGACAAAGTGCCCCTCTGAGGATTTTGTGTTAAAAAAAAGAGATTAGAATATTTAGAACTCCTAAACGCCTGATTTAAATGGTAAGCAACAAAATAACAAGGCCCACCCTACATTATTAATAACTGAATGAGAAATATTCGTAATTTTTCTATTATTGCCCATATTGATCATGGCAAATCCACCCTCGCGGATCGTTTTATTCAAATCTGTGGCGGCTTGACAAAGCGGGAAATGTCAGAACAAGTCTTAGATTCTATGGACTTGGAGCGTGAGCGAGGCATCACTATCAAAGCGCAAAGTGTGACGCTTTCTTATCAAGCGAAAGATGGGCAAACTTACCAACTTAACTTCATTGATACACCGGGTCATGTCGATTTTTCTTATGAAGTATCACGCTCACTGGCTGCTTGTGAAGGGGCGTTATTGGTCGTTGATGCTGCCCAAGGGGTTGAAGCACAGAGTGTCGCTAACTGTTATACCGCCCTTGAGCAAGGGCTTGAAGTCGTACCCGTACTCAATAAAATTGATTTACCGGCCGCGGAGCCGGCGCGTGTCATACAACAAATTGAAGATATTATTGGCATTGAAGCTGAAAATGCGCTACAAGTCAGTGCTAAAACCGGTGTAGGGGTTGAAGAATTACTTGAGTCTTTGGTACAGCGCATACCGCCCCCTTCGGGGCAAGCCGATCAACCTTTAATGGCGCTGATTATTGATTCTTGGTTTGACAACTATTTAGGTGTTGTCTCCTTAGTGCGGATCATGCAAGGGCGCTTGTACAAACGCCAAAAAATATTAGTGATGTCAACCGGGCGACGTGTTCAAGTCGAAAAAGTCGGCATTTTTACCCCCAAGCCTCAAGACTGTGAAGCACTTGAAATGGGCGAAGTCGGCTTTATGGTGGCAAGCATCAAGGACATTGATGGTGCGCCGGTTGGTGACACTTTAACCGATGCGGCACACCCTATTGACAAACCTTTAGCGGGTTTTCAAGCCATCAAACCCCGCGTTTTTGCCGGCATGTTTCCAATTGATACTAATGATTATGAAGCCTTGCGCGAGGCTTTATCGAAATTGCGACTTAATGATGCCGCCCTACATTATGAACCTGAAACCTCACAAGCTTTAGGCTTTGGTTTTCGCTGCGGTTTTTTGGGCATGTTGCACATGGAAATTGTGCAAGAGCGTTTGGAACGTGAATATCAATTAGAACTCATTAGCACCGCGCCGACAGTCATTTATGAAATCCTCAGTACTCAAGGTGAAATTTTCATGGTGGATAATCCAGCCGATCTACCGTCACCGAATCAGATTGCAGAAATGCGCGAACCGATTGTGGAAGCCAATATGCTGTTGCCACAAGATTATCTAGGGAATGTTATCAATCTGTGTATTGAAAAACGAGGTGTGCAGAAAAAGTTGCATTATACGGGCTCACAAATTACACTCAGTTACGAATTACCCCTGAGTGAAATGGTGCTAGATTTTTTTGATCGTCTCAAATCAGTGAGTCGTGGCTACGCCTCCTTAGACTATACCTTTTTGCGTTTCCAAGCGGCTAACTTAGTTAAACTTGATATTCTCATAAATGGTGAATGCGTTGATGCGCTGTCTATTATAGTCCATAAAGATAAAAGTCAATTACAAGGCACTCAACTCGTTAAAAAAATGAAAGAAGTGATACCCCGGCAAATGTACGATGTTGCAATTCAAGCCGCTATCGGATCGCAGATTATAGCGCGTCAAACAGTCAAAGCCTTTCGCAAAAATGTCACCGCAAAATGTTATGGTGGCGATATCACACGTAAAAGAAAACTCATTGAAAAACAAAAAGAAGGCAAAAAACGCATGAAAAAAGTGGGCGCCGTCACAATCCCTCAAGATGCTTTTTTAGCGGTATTACAGGTTGGGAAAAAATAAGAAATCCCCGCCCCCCTTTTCCAAAGGCAGGGCGAACAGATTAAGTCGGTACACAAAAATCTTTAAATATTAAATAGATAGAACATTGATTGAGCTGATTTTGCTGATAAGCACTGATTTGATTTCTTTTTCCGCTATAATACTGCCTTCTCACTTGGCAATGTTCTAATTTTAGCGCTGTCATGAGAAACCGCTATTTAAAATGTTCTATTTAAAAAAAAATGTTAATTCATTTTTGTTGACCAACTTAAATTAAATTTCCACAACCCCCCTTTCCCAAAGGCTATGCACACATTTTTGATTTAATTGATTTTTCAGTGATTTTTGAGTAGCTGGGTGAGGAACGGAAGCCTACCGCCCAAAACCCAATTACAATTGGGGACTATTTATTAACCACTATTAACCACACTATATATCAAAGCAATTTATGTGCATAGAGTCGTTTCCAAAGGCAGGGGCGAACAGATATCCACACAAAAATTGTATTTAGCTTCGCTAAATGTGGAACTGATAACTGATAACTGATAATTGATAACTGATAACTGATATGACTTGGAATTGGGATTTAGCAACGATTTTAGTCTTGCTGATATTTGTCAGTGGCTTAATTTGGCTCTATGATAAAATATTCTTAGCACCACGGCGTGCTTGGCTTAAAGCTAATTTGTCGGTGACGATGAGCGAGGCTGAACGCCTCCAAGCTAATGAAATACCTTTTATAGTTGATTTAGCACGATCTTTGTTTCCCGTTTTTTTAATTGTACTGGTATTGCGCTCTTTTATGGTAGAACCGTTTCGTATCCCGTCTGGTTCAATGATGCCCACTTTATTGATTGGAGATTTCATCTTAGTCAATAAATTCAATTACGGTATTCGCTTGCCAGTACTCAATACCAAAGTGTTCGAGATAGGCAAACCGCAACGTGGAGATGTTGTCGTGTTTCGTTATCCTGAGGATCCCTCTATTCCCTTTATTAAAAGAGTGGTAGGATTGCCCGGTGATCTGCTCGAATATCATGCTGATAATAAAATGCTGTACATCAACAATGAGCCAGTTACTCAAACCGTGCAGGGTAGGTATATAGGTATTGGCCAGGGCAGTAATATGACTGGAAGAGAAGAACGTATCGAAGACTTACCGGGTGCAAAACATGCTATTTTAGTCACTCTAAAAAGAAATACAAATGAACCCGAGATCAAAAAATGGACTATTCCTGACAATGAATATGTCGTACTGGGTGATAACCGTGACAACAGTAAAGACAGTCGTTACTGGGGCACAGTGCCGGAAGAAAATTTAATAGGCCAAGCCTTTTTTATTTGGCTGAATTGGGATTTTCACAATGGCGGCATCAATTGGCAACGATTAGGTACAACGATTGAGTGAGAATGAATATAGTACAACGTAATTAGGAACCTTCGGTATGCTATGCTAAATAAACGAATAAGCCTTGCTGCTATGGGTAACATTCCAAGAATCCACTAACGTTCAAGGGGCATGAATCGCAAATCAAGCTTAGTACTCTAAAATATTCAATGCCCCAATTTGGCACCCTTTAATTATTTCTCTATCTCGAAAATGGTGGGGGTCTATTTATTTTTTGGAGTGGCCTATACGCAAGTACTCGAAAATGAAATAATGGCCATTTGAAAGGATAAATGCCTCAAACTGTTATTTAACTAACCTAAAAAAGCGAAGGTTCCTTTATTTCTACCGTCATTGTACTCAACAGAAATAAACGTCTCCCTGAATAACATAAGCTAATTGAAAATATAAAGTTTCAATGGATTAATTATTTGATTCAGGGAGAAATCTAATATTCGCTGTTCAAGTTTTTGCGCGCAACAACTTGAGCAGCGAATTTATTTTTTCACTTAACGAAGAGGACTTATTAAAAACGCAATGAACATCAACAAAGCTCAACAACGTGGTATGGCCACGACAACGCTCATGTTTCTCATCGTCATACTCGTTTTTATCTTATGGATTTTCTTTAAACTGTTTCCGCTTTATATGGAAAACTGGAAAGTCGTCAGCGCCTTAGAGAATTTCCAAGAAGAGCAGAACATCACCCAGAAAATGGATGGTGACATTAGGCGCTTGTTTTTGGACTATTTAAGTGATAAGGATGTTGAATTGTTTGATAAGGAAAATATCAAACAACATCTGACTATTTACAGAATGACCGAAGAAAAAAAGGTCGAAATCACGGTGGAATATGAGAAAATCGAACCGTTAATGGGCAATATTTCTTTTCTCCTCAAATTTGAAAACCGTATAGAAGCACCTTGAATCAAGAATATAACCCTTTATGTCAAGCACTCGGCTACCACTTTAAGCAACCAGACCATTTAATCACCGCACTCACCCACCGCAGTGCAGGGATGCCTAATAATGAACGCTTAGAATTTTTAGGCGATGCATTGCTAAGTTGCATAACAGCAGAAGTGCTCTTTGAGCGTTTTCCAAACGCTCGTGAAGGTGATTTGACACGCTTACGTGCCAATTTAGTCAAACGGGATACCCTGGTTAAAATCGCGCAACACCTTGAATTAGGAAAATATTTGAGATTAGGTGGAGGCGAATTAAAAACCGGGGGGGAGCAACGCGCCTCAATTTTATCCGATGCTGTCGAGGCCATTATTGGTGCGATTTATCTGGATGGCAGCATGAAGGCCTGTTACTCTGTGATTTTGCAACTTTGGCAAGAACCTATCAATGCCTTGTCAAAACGCAAAATTAAAGATCCCAAAACCCGTTTACAAGAATATTCACAAGCCAAACAAGAGCCGCTGCCAACTTACCGAGTCTTAGATATTGGTGGTACGCCTCATGCTCAGCAATTTGAAGTAGAATGTATGGTTCCAGGTTTGGAACAACCCGCTTATGGGCGCGGCGAAAGCCGCCGTCGTGCTGAACAATCTGCAGCGGCATCAGCCTTGAGTATTTTAAATGTCGAATGAAAGACACTGTGGCTATGTGGCTCTGATAGGTCGTCCTAATGTTGGCAAATCGACTTTGCTTAATCATCTATTAGGGCAAAAAATCAGCATAACCTCACGTAAACCGCAAACCACTCGTCATCGTCTTTTAGGTATCAAAACAGTCGATGACACCCAGATTATTTACGTGGACACCCCAGGGCTACATCAGCGAAAAGGTAATGCGATGAATCGCTACCTCAATCGTGCAGCAACAAGTAGCCTCGTTGGGGTTGATGTCATTGTGTGGCTAGTAGAAGCATTACGCTGGACAGAGGAAGATAGTTATGCCCTCAAAACCCTTGCAGAAACTGAGGCCCCTATTATTTTAGGTGTTAACAAGATCGATAAAATCGCCAACAAAAAAAGTCTATTGCCTTATTTACAAGAAATGGCAAAAAAGTGGGACTTTATAGAGATTTTTCCCATTTCCGCTCGGAAAGGCGACAATCTAGTTGAACTTGAAACTAAAATCACGAGCTTACTACCTGTTAGTCCCCCCTTTTTTCCAGAAGACCAACTAACAGATCGCTCAGAACGTTTTTTGTGCTCTGAGATAGTACGCGAGAAATTAGTTCGTCGCTTAGGCGCAGAATTACCTTACCGCCTGACCGTACAAACTGAACACTTTTCACCCGACCAAGACTTAACTCGTATCAGCGCCATCATTTGGGTAGAACATCATGGCCAAAAGGTCATCGTCATTGGCAAAAAAGGCCAAGGCCTGAAAGCCGTTGGAGAAGAAGCCCGTCATGACATAGAAATGATGCTAGGACGAAAAGTTTATTTGCAACTCTGGGTAAAAATCAAGCAAGGCTGGTGTGATGATGAACGGGCCTTGCAACAATTAGGATATTTTGAGGAATCGGGGTAGGATTTGTCGATTCTCATGACGATGTTTCAAAAGAAACGACAAAACATTGACTAAAAAAAAGCCCCTTGGCATCACAACCTTGGGGCTTTTTTATTGCTGAAATTATTTTTATGAACATCTATATTATTCTAATCAAAATACAAAGAACAATTCCGACTTGGCTCACATTCAGCGACACATTTTACGACTATCATCAGCAATTTTTCTCGCTTCCTTATTATCCGTAGTGGTGCCAATAACACAAGCACTATCAGCTTCTAGCCTGACAACAATCAATTTAGAGCGCGTTTTATAAATCGGAGGAGAATCATCACCTGGATAGATTTCTTCCGTACCCGCTATTCTGAAGATAAAAGCAATGGGAGTCTTACCTTTATATCGCCATTCTGCCACGGTTCCTGAAACTTCAGGAAAATTACCAACGGCATTTTGCATAACCGCCTGCTGAAGATCAATAACAACGTCCTCACCTTTTTTTATCACAATCCAGCTACGAACATCCCCCACTTCAATAAAAATCCGGTAATCCCCTTTACCCGGACATTCTGAAGTAGAGTCACCACGTTCTCCCATTGAAACAACTTTACACTTCTCTGTTAAGCTGGTATAAACCGAGCTATAGTTTGAACCAGCAGCATATAAACCAGAGCTGATTGTTAACATGAACAATAAGGCCAAGCCATTAAAACACTTCATCATTTCTCCTATTTGTTGGTTATCCGTCAAATGGTAAAAGCCTTCGAGGCATTTTTCTTAAACGGATTTGAGTATCAACAACTACTCAGTGTTTCACAACGCATCATTATAGAGTGCCAATAATTAATTGCAAGATATCTTGATTTCAAAAAAATCCATAACAGGGTAGGTATTTTTACCCTACTTGACTTTAGCCCGGTAAACCAAGCGCGTATGAGCCACCTTCTCATGCCAAGTTTCTTGCTGTTTATCCACCATCGACCACAAAAAACCCATTCCCAAAGCGAATCCCGAAACGAAAGCCATTGAAAAATGCAGCAAGGCTTGCCGCCAAGTCACAGAATGCCCATCAGCAGACACTAATTGGATTCGCCAAGCCTTCATACCCAAAGTTTGTCCACCGTGTAACCAAGGCCAAGCAAAATACAAAAACCAAACAACCCATAAATAGATTTGAAATAGCAAACTGACTTGTCCATGAGTCACAGGATAGGCTAAAGCGGCCGCAAAAAAGAGCGCTGAAAACAACAATAAACTATCATAAAAGATAGCGACAAAGCGGCGTAAGAAACCGGCCGAAGGTAAAGACTGTTCATTGATAGACATTTCCATAACACAACTCTGCATTCGCTGAATAAAACGGCTTAAAATGTATTGATTATCTTATTGAAAAATAAACGCTTTTACGAATATTATCGCCTTTTCATGCCCTAATATTTGAGATCATAAAGGCAGCTTCTCACCAAAACCTTTTTCTGAAAAGCGATAATAGGGATGATTATAACAAATCCGAAATCCATTTATTTTGCTCAAGATTTATTTTGATGACCCTTTTTTTAGAAAGGTGCCTGTGACGAAATACAATTTCAAACCGATTATCGTCGAATTTGTCGAATCCAGAGTCTTTATAAGTTATCAGTTATAAGTTATCAGTTATAAGTTATCAGTTATCAATTATCAGTTTTATAGGAGTGCAAAATTTATTTTGCGGGTTGTTGGAGTGCAAAATTTATTTTGCGGGTTGTTGGAGTGCAAAATTGCGGGTTGTTGGAGTGCAAAATTTATTTTGCGGGTTGTTTTCGTTCCAAATCACAATTAACAATTAGAACTGAATAATCGGATTCATTTACGGCGCGTGGTACTAGCATTCAATTGGGCATTAATCTCATCACGGATGATTTGACGGTAATCAGCAAAATGTTCCCTGAAGGCATAAAGTCTTACAAAGTTTTCCACTTGGCTAGGATTCAGCCATATGGCTTTGAAAAGATTGGACCAAAATTGCCAGCGCGTCTGATCAACCACACCAAATTTCCAAAAAATGAACAGCGACACTTTGAACATCTTCCAACATGAAAACTATAATTGTTTTTGCTTAATAAAAAAAAAAAAATATATTTAATAAGGTTATTAATATAAAAGCTTATAAATCAGTATATTAGCAAACAACTTGACGATAGAGTGTCATGTCTTCAACTCAGGTAAGCGGTTCTGCTTCTCCTTAATTCGCTAAGCTTGAGAAGGATGTCCTGCACAAGCGTCCGGTCCCGGCTTCTATCGAAAATCCAGAACACTTAGCTGGAATCCTAGATTACATTTTTGGCGAATGCGAACAGCATACTCGCGTGTTCCACGAATAGAACGTAGATTACGCAGATTTTTTGGTAAAATCGGCACTGGTTCAGTTCAATACCAATTTGGCGAGATATCAAATCATATTACCGAAAAACAATGAGATTACTGAGTTTTGACAACCTATTTTGTAACTGACTGATTTCTATGTACTTTACATATAACTGAACCAGTGCCCAAGAACGCAACAGACGCAAAATGCACAAGTGTTTAATCCTTTAGCGTCTTAGACAAAGCTTGCGTTTATTTTTTAAGGCACTGTTCCTTCGTTTCATTATTCCTACCACTCAAATTTCTCAAAAATCTTATTCATTGGTAAGTGAATATCCAGAACCTCATCAGTCACCTCGGTATCGCGCTGTGTATCAAAGGTTTTGTATGAACCTTGTTGTGAATAAACTTTGACTTCTTCCAAAGAAGGCATCACTAACCAACACGACTGAATGCCAAGCGCAAAATAAGCATCAAACTTCATCAGAAGCTCATTCACGGACTGACTGGGTGCCAGTACTTCTATCGCCAATAGTGGCATTTTGGGAACTCTCAAAACATCCGTGTTGAGCCGTTTTGGTAGCAAATATTTCTTCAGTTTAGGTTCAAGTTGCCTTTTGTAAACGCATAAGTCGGGTTTCATCTCTGTTTTAGTTTTAAGCCCAAATTGGCTCAAATCAATTTGGCCGGTATCCAGACTCAATTCAACTAACACAACAAACCTCTCATTGTTGTATAGCAGGTTTGCTAAATGGGTTTGTGTGGCACTATGGTACAACGATCCCATACCAATCTCCTCTTCATTAAAAATGTCATCAATTTCATTGTTATCAAGAACTTCATCATCCAGTTCTATTACTTCGCTCATGGTTTGATTCCTTTTAACTTGACTTCATGGAATAATGGGTTTTCAAATTTTGAATAATATCCTAAATTTAAATTTTCATCAAGCGACTTCAAAGTACGCTCTCAGCCGTTCAGCGATGACTTGAACATGTGGTGAGAAGTTCATCGTAAAATGATTGCCCGGCACGTCAATCACTTCTAGTCCTTCTTGAGCCAAATCAATCCAAGCCCGTTCTGGATTTTTAGCATTAATGGCATCTTTCTCCAAGGCACGGAAGAAAATGATTTTACCCGGATACACTCGCGGTTGGTAGTTCCACATCGCTTGGGAATTAACCTTGAAGAGATGGATAAAATGGCGAACTGGGGTGATATCCAAATCAGGAAACATCTGCTTGTCAAGTTTCTTCTGTTCTGCCAAGCAATAGCGCAATTGCTCATCCGGTTCAAGTTTTCGTAGCTCGTCTAAGAACCTGTTCAAAATCTTTTATATGTGTTAAAATCAAAAAAGATACTAAAATAAGAAATAATTAAGGAATAACTTATGATAAAAATTTACCCCAGCGATATTAGTCGAGAAGAATTTGAAAAGAGTCGTCCACAGCTAGAATCATTTCGGAAACGTACCAAACCCAGAAAAGTTGATTTGTATGATGTTTTTTGTGGCATATTATAT
>Ga0190315_1000644_pt1 | contig 16276 bp, 13 predicted proteins | sample 48701101_MG_FD_161673 | JGI IMG/M metagenome (GOLD analysis project Ga0190315, IMG submission 161673) | Hydrothermal vent sediment bacterial communities from Southern Trench, Guaymas Basin, Mexico - 4870-11-0-1_MG | ecosystem: Environmental > Aquatic > Marine > Hydrothermal vents > Sediment ...
TAATAGTTTTGTTTGAATCTTTCAAAAATTCTATTAATTTACTTTCGAGTTGTTCTAACTCACTTTTAATACTTTCAAGTTTGGAATGCTTTATTCGTAGTTGAGTATCTTCTTTTTTAAGTTTTTCAATTTTTTCTTTAATATTTTTTTCTATACTCTTTGTAAGTTTTTTAAGCTTATCTTCTTTATCTTTAAGCTCCCCTTCTTTGATTCTCATTTTACCTTCAATTTCTGTTATAATTTCTTCCTTAGTATCTTCTTCAAGTTCATATATTTCTCTATTAATTTTGTCGATTTGCTTTGTAATCTCATCTACCTCATTTTTTAACCTGTCAAATTTTTGCTTATATCCTCCATCTATCACTTTTTTATTGTTAAAAATAATTTCTTCTATTTTTTTATTCAGTTTTTGTCTATCTCCGCTGTATTCTTCTATTTTACCTTGCGGAAGATATGTAATCTTTATATCTTGAAAAAACCTTTCTTCTGTAAGTTTTTTAGAAAATTCTCCAATATCTTCTCCAATGAATTTTATTTTTACTTCTAAATCTTGTTTTTGGTCTTCAATTCTTTGAACAAAGGAATTCCTATCTTCTCCTGCTCTTCTACATCTGTCTTCAAAACAGTTTGCTATCAGATCCAATAGTGCAGTTTTTCCACTCCCCTTTCCACCTGTAACAGCAACTAAGTTTCTGTTTAATGGTATTTCCTGCTCCTCAATTAATAGTTCCTCGCTTATCCGTGAATTGCTAATTTTTATTGAATCTAATGTGTAGATATTTTTTCTATATTCAGGATTTTCAGGTTGTATCTTAACTCTCTCTTCAGGTTCATAAATAATTTGCTTTAGTCCCTCAAAAGTAGGATCCGCTTTTATCCAGCAAAACCTATCTTCATCAGGTTTGCAAAGCTTATCAAATGAGTGAGCATCTGAACCATGGATACAAGGTTTTAAAGAACCAAATTCTTTTATAAAATCTTCGGGAGTTGGATGCTTTTTCCCTAATGCCCAATCTCTTGTATTTGGATTGGAAGAAAATATTGCGTGTGATCGCACAAGAATTTGTTTTCGTGTCAAATGATTTTGACCAGTCCAATTAATCGAATCCCATCTTTCCTCAGCCAGCACCAGCAGATATTTTCCAGCAAATATTGATTTTTTTTCTTCCAAAACTTTTATTATCTCGTCTAAAGATACTGTAATATTTTCGCATCCAACAATATAATCAGATTTACCACGGAAACTTTCTTGATGTTCTTTTAAGATTTTCCCTATTAGCTCTATATTTTCCTTTTTAAGCGTTCTTTTTTCTCCAGAAGGTGTTTTAATATGAAGTTCTTCAAGAAACTCCTTTTCGATTATATTTGGATCTATTTCATCACTAAAAATTACATGGTAATTTAATCTTTTATCTTCAACAAATTTATCAAGCCTAAATTCGATATTTGGTAAAATCAAATCAAAATTTTGAAGCCTACCTTTCTTTCTGTATTCTAATATTTTTTTATAGCCATCAATAGTGAAGTAATCGGTTATACCTATTACAGACACATCTGATATTTTCTCAAGTTCACTCACATATTTCTCCCATATATCGCCTTGGTATTTTTTCTTTTCTTCTTCATTGAAGAACTTAAACTGATGATGAAAAGATGCTGGTGTATGGACATGCAAATCCCATTTTCTCCATACAGATCCCCTATTCATTTGAATATTCTCTTGTTTTTTCATAAAACTATGGCGGGTAACCTGTTATATTTACAAAGTAAATATCCTTTCAATTTAAAGGTATATACCCAATATTGCGTACATACATGTTTTTTAAATGAATTACTTTTTACTTCTCTAAATTTTTCCATCATAATTTCAAACTTTTTCAACATATCAAAGTTTATTCTCATTTAATATTTTGCAATAAAATATAGCAAAAAAAACAAAAATTCAAGTATTGTTGAATTTATAGTCAATCTTAAATTTAAATACTTAAACAGATAAAGTAAGAATTATTTTAGAAACAAGGATATTTTATATCAAATTGAGATATTATTTTAAGAAAAAGCGTCAAATTTAGATAAAGGGATTTGTTTTAAGTATTCTTTCATTACTAAAAATTTTTCAGAAAAACTAAATTTTATCAGTTGTTCGAAAATCTCCTCTTGCCTGCCCCGAGAGGGACGATCTTTGAACACTTTTTCTAAATCTTCTTTTAAAAGAATGGAAAATGGTGGATTAAGTTCGACTTCAACAATTGATTTATTCTGGACATAAATTTTTTTAAAAATCGCTTTAAGTAAGGTTTTTCTTTGTTCAAAATTGAATTTTTTGTGAAGATATAAAAGCATACTTGAGATAAAAATGCATTTGTCTAAAAAGTCAAGTGGATCTTTGTAATCTATCTTAAGGTTTGAAAGTCTTGCTTCTAAAGCTCTTTTTTCTTCAGTGTATTGTTTTTGAATTTTTTCATAAATCTCTTTTGGAATTTTTTCAGAGAGCATTCCATCTAAAAGTTTTAATTCTTTTTTTTCAATTTCATCGATTTTTCTTTTGATCCTTTTAATTTCAACTTTTTGAATTTTTTCTCTTCTTTTAGCAATTTGATGAATTTCTTCTTTTAAAAGCTCTAAAAGTTCTTTTTTAGGTTGAAGTTTGGCATAGAGAGCTTCAATTTGGTTATCAAGCAAAGAAACTGGAATATAAGGCTGATTACATTTTTTCTTTCCAGGATAGTTTAAACATCGATAATAACTTCCTCTTGGATGAATTTCAGCGGTAAGTTTATTTCCACAAACTTTACAATAAGCAATACCTCTTAAAAGGAATTTATGTTTTCCTTTTTCTCCTGTATCTTTGCTTCTTTTCTTTAAAATCTCTTGAACTTGATAAAAAAGTTCTTTTTCAACAATCGGTTGATGTTTTCCTTGATATTCTTTTCCTTTCCAAACCAACTTTCCAATATAAAATCTTCTTTTTAAAAGTTTTTTCATTGCTTCAGGACTAAATGGTCTTTGATATCTTGTTTTTAATCCCCTCTGATACATTTCTTCTGAAAGTTCTCTTAAAGAATAGTTTCCAGTTGAAAAAAGTTCAAAGGCTTCTTTCACTAAAGGGGCAGTGTTTTCATCTGGAACATGGATTGTTCTTTTTCCTTCTTTAACACTTTTATAACCAATTGGTGGTCTTTGAGGCCATTCACCTTTCATCAATTTTGCTTGGGCAGCTTTTTTGATTTCTTCTCCTAAATTTGCTGAATACCATTCAGAAATACTGGCAATGATATTTTCAAGAAGTCTTCCAATTGGATTATCATCAAAGGGTTCGGTTACTGAAATAAGTCTAATACCTTTTTGTTTTAAGATTGCTTTAATAGTAGCATAATCAATGAGATTTCTTGCCAATCGATCAATTTTATGAACTAAAACGACATCTACCTCTTTGTGTTCTTTACAATATTGAAGTAATCTTTTTAATTGTGGTCGATTTATTGTTTTTGCTGATTCTCCTCTATCAATGAATTCACCAATAACCTTAAAGCCATGCCTTCTGGCATAATCTCTCATTACCTTTATCTGATAAGGAATTGAAAGTTCTTTTTCAGCCTGCTTCTCAGTTGAGACACGAGCGTAAAGAATGCAGTTCATGAAAATGATGAAGATTCAGGGAAAGGGATTAATAATGGAGCTTTTATTTTAGTTTAGTGATAAAATTAAATTTGTAAAGATTGGTACTCAGTAAATACAATAAAAAGATTGAATGTTCCGAAAAGAAAAAAGAATGGTATGTTAAATATTAATTTAGATAAGGAAAAGAAAGAATATTGAGCTTATCGTTTTATTGGAAAAGAAGCATCTGCAAAGAGAATTAAATAAAGGCATAAATTACTAATCTCCTGTTCTGTATTACTTTTTCACCGTTTATTTTAATTTTTTGCTTTTTTATTAAAATATGCAAAAATTGTAATTGGTAAATTTTTTTAAAAAATTTTACTTAAATTTTTTAGTTGTTTTTATCTTCTATCTCTAAGATTTTTCTCCAAAATTGTTCTTTTGCATTATCACTTTCTCTTCCGTGCATTAAATAATAAATCATTTTATAATTCCATACAACCGAAATCACCGTGAAGAATATCATTGCCCCAGTAACAATTAAATCAAGATTTAGTAATTTACACCAACCTTTCCAAGGAAAAATTTCTCTCCATGGAACATAGGGAGATCTTAGAAATACTATCCAACACAAAACTGAAAGAGCGAAAAAAGTATAATGAGCAAGTAACCAGTATCGACGAGTGTGGATAATTAAACCTAAAGGCAAAAGATCTTTCCAAAAAACTGACCAAAATGTTTTTTGAGATTCAAATTTAAGCCTTCCTCCTTTTTGTTCTTCTCTAAATATTTTTAAGGCATTTTCCCAGCCTACATACCTTTTTGCAAGTACTTGGCCATTAATTAACTTTTCTAATATTCGGCAATATCCTACAATCCTAGTAATAGTAGTAGCTTTATCAAAAAATATCCACCATGAAGGAAGAATAATACCTAAAGGAAATAAGAAAAAAATAGCTGATTTATATTGACTTAAAAATTTTGCAGCAAAACTGAGATAGGCAATAGTAACCACTGTTGACCAAGTCAAAAAATCCATTTGACATTTTTTAAGGAGATGTAGTTCTTCTCTTAAATTTCTGTATTCTGCAAAATAAATTTCTTTCACTTTAATTTTTAAATTTCACATAACAATAATTTTTTCCTTCAAAATTAATTCCTTCTTTATCCTCTCCTTCTTCAAGAATGCATTTTCCTGTTTTCCATAATTCTTTTAAAAGCTTTTTAAATATTGCTTCATCCACACCATATTTATTTTTTACAATATTTTTTAGTTCAGAAATTTTTATATTACAAAAAGGCATACAGTCTTTTAGAATTAACTCAAACTTATTCAGCTTTTCTAATTCCTTAAAATCTGAAATTTTATTTATATATCTCAGTTCTTGATCTTTAAAGAAATTTAAAAAAGTTCTAATGTCTAGATCTATAAAAGTTTCTGAGGTTTTTCGGAGAAAATACACTTTCATTAAGTCTTTAATTTGAGCTTCTGTTAAACTTTTGTTTTTTAAGAAATTATAGTAAGCAATTGGATATTCAATAATATCTCTTAAAAACTCTGATTTGGATTTATTTAAAAATTGAGCTAATTTATTTATTTGATTAAATTGTTCTTCGGTAATTCTTAAATGAATTACTCTATTTTTCTTCATTTTTTTGTATCACATTTGTGTTAAATTAATACATTTTTTTATAGAAGTCAAGCAATTTACTTAAAAATTAATCGAAAAATGTTTAAAACAAAAAGAAAAATATTTAAATTTTTTATTTTTTAGTCTAATTTTTAGTCTAATTTCATTAAATTATCAAGATTTTTAGGAAATTATCCTCTTTCTTGTTGATAAATTTTTTTGTTTTTGTTAAAAGTAAAATTAAATAAAAATTAAATAAAATATAATACAGAAGAAATTAGATAAGTATTAAAGAATTTGAAAAAATAGGTTTCATAAAGAGATTGAAAGAGATACAAAAAAGATAAGTTTTATTTTTTGCTTAAAATAGAAATTTTTTGTTTGACAATTAGTTAACATGAGAAAGGAAATTAGCAGTAGAGAAAACAAAATCGCAATTCTTGATACTGGGGGACAATACGCCCATTTAATTGCGCGAAGAATTAGAGAAATAGGGGTAATTTCTCAAATTTTTCCTGCTGAAACAAAAAAGAAACATCTTAAAGGTTTTTCAGGGATAATTATTTCTGGTGGTCCTTATAGTGTTTATCAACAAGGCAGTCCTAAAATTGATCCAAATATTTTTGATTTAAATATTCCAATACTTGGAATTTGCTATGGTCATCAGTTAATGGCTTATCTTTTAGGAGGAAAGGTTAAAAGAGGTAAGATTAAAGAATATGGTATAGCTCTTCTAAATTTAAAAGTCTCCAATTCAATTTTTAAAGGCTTAAAAAAGCAACAACAAGTATGGATGAGCCATTCTGATATTGTTTCAGAAATTCCTAAAGGTTTTCAGGTATTAGGCATAACAGATAATTGCGAATACGCGGCTATTGGGAATTTAGAGAAGAAATTCTTTGGTCTTCAGTTTCACCCAGAAGTTAAACATACTCTTTCAGGGCAAAAAATTCTTAGAAATTTTGTTGTCAATATTTGTCAATGTCGGCCGTGTTCAAATTTTTATCAAAGAGAAATAGTGCAGAAAATCCTAGAAGAAATTAAAGCTCAAGCTAAAAATAAAAAGGTTCTTTTCTTTATTAGTGGAGGTGTGGATTCCACTGTGGCTTTGGCTCTTTGCATAAAAGCTCTTGGAAAGGAAAATGTTTTTGGTTTATGTATTGATACTGGTTTTTTAAGAAAAAATGAAATTATTCAACTTAAAGAGGCTTTTTCTAAATTAAAATTCGACAATATTAAATTTATAGATAAATCAAATGAGTTTTTAGAAGCCCTTAAGAATGTATATGATCCAGAAGAAAAAAGAAAATTAATTGGCGAAAAATTCATTGAAGTTCAAAAAGAAGCTCTTCAAGAGATTTTTAGAGAAAATTCTAACTGGATCTTAGGACAAGGAACGATTTATCCTGATACTATAGAATCTGGAGGTACTAGACATGCTTCCTTAATTAAAACTCATCATAATCAAGTAGAGGCGGTTAAAAAATTTTTAAGAGAGAATAGATTAATAGAACCTTTAAGGGAGTTTTATAAAGATGAAGTAAGAAAAATTGGCACAATCTTAAATTTACCTGATGAAATTGTTTTTAAAAAACCATTTCCTGGTCCTGGTTTAGCAATTCGGTGTTTGGCTAGCAAAGAAACATTTTTTTTAAAAAAGAATAAAAACATAGAAAAAATTGCTAAGAAATATAACTTAACTTCTTGGATTTTGCCATTAAGAAGTGTTGGGGTAAAAGGAGATACTAGAAGTTATCAAGAAGTAACAATTTTGGCAAAAGAAAAAAATCCATTAGAAATAAGTTTTGATATTTTAGAAAAAGTCTCTACTGAGATTGTTAATAAAATTGAAGAAGTAAATCGAGTTATTTATTTGCTTGGTAGCAAGACCTCTATTTCTGATTTTTCAAAGGCTCATATAATATCAGTTAATTTAAACAAAGAGAGATTAGATCTTTTAAGAGAAGCAGATGCAATCACCATAAGCATTGTTAAAAAAAGTCCAGTATTTAAAAATATCTGGCAGTTTCCGGTAATTCTTATTCCTTTAAGTTTGGGAAAAGGAGAAAGTATTGTTTTAAGACCAGTTTGTTCAGAGGATGCAATGACGGCTCGGTTTGCTAAATTGCCCAAAAGTCTTCTTTCAAAAATTATCAATCAACTTCTTAGTTTAGAAAAAATAGACGCCGTATTTTATGACATTACCAATAAACCTCCAGCAACAATTGAGTGGGAGTAATAAATTTGAATATTAATGAAATAGAATTGTTAGCTAATAAGATTGTTCGTAAATATAAAATGAAAGCAAAAGTATATTCTTATGGAGAAGGAAAAGAAAAAATTATGATTGAATTACAGTCTTCTGAGAAGATTAAAGATTGGGAAAAAATTAAAGAAGCAACAAATGAACTCCAAGGAAAATTTCCTAAAGTAAGGATAGTCTTAAAAGTCTCGTAAAATAAGAGTTTTTATCTATATTTTTAATTCACTTTATTTATGTGTTACTTTAATTATTTCGTAATCTCTTTCTTCACGCACTTTCAGAATCTCATTTTTTATAAATTTCTTCTACACCTTTATGTGTTAAGGTAAATTTCTATATTATTTCTAACTTCTCTCATTTTTCTTTTTTAACTCCTTTATCTTTTTAAGTCTTTCTTTTACTTTTTCGATTGGATCTTTTTCTCTTAAAAATATATAATTTAAAAACGAAACCAAGTAGCTGGTTTTTAATTTTAAAGAAAATTTTTGAATTTTTATTCTTCAACCAAGGCAATTATGTAAAATTATCTTTATAAAATTTTTTTCCTTCCATTCTTGAAGGCAATTTACTTTTCAAAGAAAAATGTTAACAACACTAACTTTTGATGTCGCTGATTGTCTCTTTTAGTTATCATTGTGAAAATTCCCCTAAAAATTTTTTTCTTCTTTCCAGAGTTTCATTGGGAATGGCAAAAATATTTTCTTTTTCACTACTCTATTATTCTGGATCTCGCATCAAAATTAAACAAAAATGATATAAAAAGTCTCTTCTAAAGTGTAATTATCTGAGAGAGCTTTCTGTTCGTCTTTTTAAAATTTTTTGCTGCCGGAGTAACATTTGATAAATTTCTACAGCTTCTGGAGAATGATATGAAATTTCCTGAATTTGAAAGTTAACATTTCACTTCTTCTTATTTTCATCAATTTTTCTTCTATTTAATTCTCAGAAGATATTGCTCTGTTTTTCTCGCAATGACAATAAGCAAAAACTTAAATTGGTTTTGAGGGGATTTCATCATAAAAGTATTTCATTATAATCAAAATCTGATATGCCCTCTATTCTTTTTCGAAATGGAAAAAGAAACTATTTCATTAAATCTTTAATCTTTTTAGGAGTAAATTCTAAATTTAAATTTTTCTCAGTAAAAGATAACCAATCAGAGAGTTTGCTTTTTATCCGAGACTTCTTTTTTATATAATCGGCTAAAATATTCAATTCAATAACTATTCCAATATCCATTACTTTTTTCACCCATGCAAAAAATTCGTTCAATTCCTGAGGAACTACATTTACTTCTAAGAAGTCTTTTTGAGGAAACCTTGCAATTCTTCTTCCTACTTCTGTATATGAAGGATAGTTATGAGCTTCTTTTGAGAGTCTGTCATAAATCTTTTGCCATTTTTCTCTCGGGTTTGGTATAGGTTCAAACATTTCCCATTTATCTAAATAATCAACCATTTCAGGTGGTAAAAGTAAATGTTTTCTTTTTCCTTTGAAATTTTTTCTTTCGTTAACGGAATCTAATATATCGAAAATATATATTGAATCCCTCTCTAATTTCTTTTCTATTTCAGGATTTTTTAAAATTCTTTCTTTTATTTCGCCTTTTAAGGTTGAATTCCCTTTTCGAGTAATCTCTGGAATTTCTTTACATTCTCTGAATTTCTTATGGGCTAAACATTCAAAGTAAGCTCCGCTTATTATACTTTCGAAAGCTTGTCTTAAAAGAGTATAAGCGCAACTGTAGTAACCGAATAAAGCCTCTAATAATGATCTCATAGCCACATTACGAGTTTGATAAAGATAAACGTAAAGAAAAGCTCCCCTACCGTAAAGTTCCTTCTCAGTAGATATAAAATCTACAGCTATATTCATAGGTATTCGTATGCAATCATAAGTTTCAAAAAATTTATCAATATCTTTTCTTTTCAATGAGTTCGCTAAATTCAGAATATTCAGTTCGGTTAGGAGACTACTGAAAATCTCTTTAACCTTTATTTTGAATTCTTTTTCTCTTTCGTTCTCTTGCATATTGTAAAATAATAACCTTAAAATAAGTTTTCCAATTTAGCTTTAAAAAACAAGATAAATTTTTCTTTTGTAAAAAATCTCTAAAATGGACTTTTTATTTTTTGGGGAATTAAACTTTCTCAAAATATAATCTAAGTTTCTAAAATGAAAAGAGAGTTTTTACCACCTTTTTAAGGTTATTATAGGTTCCACGGCTAACATTTCATAATAAGGTTGTAAATCTATTTTAAGATTTAAAATTTTAATAAATTCATCGTCGATTTCTTTTCTTGCTCCTTGGCCTCTAGAGGCGAGCTTAAATTCTTCAGGAAAGGAATGGAAAGAAATATTCTCAAGTTTTTCATATAAGGATAAAAGTTTACCTTTTTCGGCAGTGCCTAATCTTTTTATATTAATTACGGGGAGAGTTTTAATCTGAGTTTTCTTAATTTGAAATTTATCAGCTTTATTATTCATGCCATGAGATAAATAAACCAAAAATCCGAAGGTTGAATTAAGCCACAAAGTTAGAATTTTTGCTTCATCATTTTCCATCTGAATTTCCCAAAAAAGTGTTGCTAAAAGTTTGTCATCGGAATACATTGCTATCAAAGGCTGAGTGCTTAGATGAATCGTTTCCGCAATTAATAGATTTGCTGCATATATGTAAATAGGGGGTTCTTTCCTCTTTGGTTTACCATATTTAATCAAAGTAGGATCAAGTTTCAAAGTATTCATTAAGGAGTGATATCCCCACAAAATTCGATAGGGAGTTTTACTCTCCACCTTTTTAAAGGTTGTCAAAATTTGTTTTCTATCTACCCCTGTGCTCTTTTTTTCACCAGGAATTTGGGAGTATAAGGGAACTAATTGGAAAAATGAATTGTGAGTCAAATCAAATACAAGTTTGTTTAAGTAGGGGTTGGCGAATAAACAAGGTATGAGAAAGTTCTTTTTCAGATTCTTTTGAGAGACATTGTAAATTACTCCAATTTCTTTATCATCAAGGTTTAATATTTTGTAATCGTATCCTTCTAAAAATTGAAGTTTTTTGTTTTCTCTGGCTTTTATTGCATCCGAGACAATTATTAAACTCTCGAGTTCATTCTTAGGTTTATTCCATAAATTTACGAAAGTGGTATACTTTTTTTCAAGAGGCTTATTGGTTTTTCGTACTACTATTAATACTTCTCCTAAGTCGGTGTTCTCGCTCCAATTCCAAGGTTCTATTCCTATTTTTTTGTCCCCGGGGTCATAATTTGAAATTATGTACTCAATTTCATAATCTTTTAAAAATTTATCCCTTACTTCTTCCCAAGCTACACTGGAAAGAATAGCTCTTGGAATTACCAATGCTAACCTTCCGCCTTGTTTCAAGTATTTGTCAGCTAAAATGATAAAATAAGCTCCTAGTCCCGCCTGTCCAATCTTTCTAAAACCTAAATCTTTACCTAATTGTGAAAGTTTTTTATTCATTATATTCATTACATCCCTTTCTACATATCCAAATTTTATATTCACGACCCCAGCACTTCTTGAAAAGGGAGGATTCATTATTATTACATCCATAGTATTTGGTTGTGGTTTAAAATCAATCTCTCTTTCTTCTTTTATTCCTTTTTCTTTTATAGGAGGAGTTAATTCTTTCATAGGAAGAACCTGTGAAGGTTGGATCTCTAAAAAACTGAGGCTTCCCAGATAAATCCCTCCCACCTTTTTATCACTACTTTTAACCATTCCGGAAGGAAGAATATAAATATTGCAACGATTAAAAGAACTATTGGGATTATGTAAAGCAAGAGTTGTAAGTGTTAGATGCCCAGCATAGTCTAAAATATCCCAACCACTTAATACCTTCTCCATCATTAATCTATGAAACTCGATTAAATTCAAATCTTCAGGATCTTTACTTCGGTATCTGTCTAAAATATATTTATCTCTTAGCGCCATATAAATTCCGGAAAGAAGTGTTCCAGAACCACAAGCTGGATCAATAATTTTTAACCTTTTTATGTTCTCTAAATTTTCGAAATTCCAATTTAAATCTGGATTTTTCGTTTTTATAGTAAGATTACTCAAAAGTATTGAGGCAGGTATACTTGTGTAATAAGAAGCATAATATTTTCCTGTGGTGTTAAGTAAAAGTTTATGATATACTCTTCCCATTAAATCGTGTTTAAGTAATACTCCCGAACTTATTATTTCAAGAACAACTGGTTTAAGATTTCTAAAAATCTCATCGGTTTGAAGAGAAATTGGCAAAGAATTAACAACTTTGAATGCTAGAGTAAAGATCGGAAGATAGTTAATCTTCATTATTTTTTCCCATTCCTCCTTTATGAAATTAAGAATATTTAACTCTGGAGCTTTCTCCAATCCTTTAATATTTCGATGATGGGAAGAAAGAATTTGGTGAAATAAAAGTCCATCAAAAATTATAAAAAGAGCCATTTTTACTAAATCCTCTCTAAATGTTTTTTCTTTCAATCCCATTTTTTCCTCTATTCCTAATGCTTTTTTCAATTCTTCAATTACTTTTAGAGAAGAAAAAAATAAGCTGGATTTTGAAACAATTTGAGCACAAGTTTGAATTGCTTTTTCTATTTTGTTTATCTGCTCCTTAACTACATCAGTCTTAATTATTTCCCCATAGAGATAATTTAGGTTTTCTGCTATCTGCTCAATTTTCAATTCGCCAAGGAATTGTTCTTTTACTTCCTTTACTGAAGGAAAGAATACAAAAACTTTGTAGTTACTCTGCTTAATTTTTTCTATAAGGTGCTCATCATTATTTGCTTCCTTGAGAGATTCTGGATAAAGGACTCCAATTGCTATATCGGATATTCCTTCTTCTACTCTTTTCCTACATTTTGTTTTTAAGTCTGCTATTTTAATTCTCTTTTCAAACCAGCCTTCAATATTTACCTTTAATCCGTTTATTTCTACCATTACATCAGGCAATTTTCCACAAGTTATTGTTTCACCCATTGCTCCAAAACCCATTTTTCTTAAAATATCAGCAAACCTTATATTTATAACTTCTTGTCTATATTTTGGCATAATATTTTTTAATCCTCATTCTCATTTTTAATTATAAGATTATTTTATCAAAATGAAATACATTTTTCTATATCTGACGAAAGGGTAAAAGCCAATAAGATTCTCATTGAAAAAAAATAATAAAAAGTGTTGCAGACTAAAAGAACCTAATATCTTTTGTAGAAAAATAAGAAATAAAAACTCAGACCAATTTTAGCTATAATGGAGATGATAAAAGATAAAATAATTATCAGTACCACAACTGGCATTACAATGTTTCTGGAAGAGATTGTCTCCAGAACTCAATTGGTAATAGAAGATGTAGTAAACAATTTATAACCAAATTATAGCTAACAACTCCAACAACTATCCCAAAAATGAATCAAAAATAATTTTGACTTTTTTCCATTTTAAGGAAAACACATCTTTCAGTTTTAAAAGCGCTATTTCTCAGCCTGCTTATTAGCTCAACGTGAGAGAAAAATTTTTAAATAAATATTTTTTTATTAATATTAATTGAAGTAGAAAAGGAGGCAAATTTGCCTCCTTTAATTTTTTATCCTTCCCATTTCTGACAATATTCTTGATATTCACATTCCTTACATTTAAAGCTTGGTTTTGGGAAAAAGATTCGGGCTTTGATGGCCTCAAGGACTTTTTTGGCTAAAAGAAAAAGTCTTTGATAATCTTTCTTTTCTCTTGTAGTGTAGATGACTTCTAATTTTGGATTTTTGCTCTTTACCAGATTTACAATTTTTAATCCTTTTGGTTTTTTTTGAAATAAAAACTCATAAGCATAGCTATAGGCAGTAAGCTGAAGAGAATTTGAAACTTGAAAGAGATCCATAGTTTTTTGAGAAGTTTTAAATTCAGTAATTACATCTCCTTTTTCAATTAAATCAATCACTCCATATAAAGGCACTTCTAAAACTTCACCAGTTTGACTAATCAGAGGAATTTGAAAAGGAAGTTCAGCCATTAAAACTGGTTCGTTTTGTTGATGAAAATAAAGACTTAAAAGCTCTTTGCCTTTTAAGATAAGTTTTTCTTCAGTTTCGCCTTCCTTGAAAAGAACTTTCTCTTCTGCTTTATAAGCAAACCAATCTGTTTCAAAGATTTTAAAAAGTTTTTCCAAACTTACATGATTTCCAATTTGCCTTTGTTTGTTTAACCACTCCAAAGCTGAATGAATCGCTTTTCCAAAAAGAATTCCTGATGGCTTAAATGGCTTTGGAATTCGATCGATATAATAAAACTTATACTTTAGGCTACAATCAAGATAAAGATTTATTTGACTTACACTTATATGATCCATCATGATTCCCCCTCCTTAAGTTCTTTAAGTATTTGGTTTATTTTTTCACTGGCTTCAGTTTTAGTGATTTCCTTTAATGAATCTACTTTAAAAAGTTTCTTTAAATGCTCATAAGCAGCTTCCCCTTCAATACCCTGTTCTGCTAAAAGCCGAAAAAGATATCTTTTTTGAGCTTCGGTCATCATCTCTTCTTGATTTGAAAAATTTTTTTCTTCTGGAATTTCTTTAATCTCTCTTATTCTTATCTTTACCAAAATCCTTCCAAAAGCATCTAAAATCTCAATCACTTTTTCCATAATAACCACCTCCTATTTTTTATTTTTTAGTGCTAAGAAAAAGCTTATTTTTTTAAAAACTTTCAAAAACCAGAGAAAAGTTGTCCAAATTGATTGAAAAAGTCTTCTTTTAAAAGAGAGTTTAAAAATTAGATTTAGATTGATGTCTGAAAATAACAAAGTTATTTATTTTGCAAAAACAAACTGGAGAGGAAAAGAGATTAAGTTTGGGATTAAATTAAAAAATAGAAAATCCCATATTTATATTATCGGAAAAACCGGTACTGGAAAATCTACTTTGCTTTTAAATATGATGGTTGCTGATATTTTAGCTGGGAATGGTTTTTGTTTAATTGAGCCTCATGGTGATTTGTCAGAAGAAATTTTAAATTTTATTCCTAAAGAAAGAATTAAAGATGTTATTTATTTTAATGTTTGTGATCTAAATTATCCAATTGGTTTTAATCCTTTAGAAAAATCAAATTCAGAATCTTCTTTTCTCATTGCCTCAAGTTTAATTTCTATTTTTAAAAAGATTTGGTATGAATTTTGGGGTCCAAGATTAGAGTATATCTTAAGAAATTCTCTTTTAACTCTTTTAGAGTATGAGGGAAGTACTCTTTTAGATCTTCAAAGACTTTTAACAAATAAAGAATTTAGAAAAAAAGTGATTGGGGAAATAAAAGATAATCAGCTAAAACAATTTTGGCTTTCTGAATTTGAAAAATATCCTTCTTTTTTAAAAACAGAAGCTGTTTCAGCAATTTTAAATAAAGTTGGTCAATTTTTAACAAATCTTCCTATAAGATTAATTATCGGACAAAGAAAAAGCTCTTTTGATTTAAAAGAAATAATGGATCAAGGAAAGATTTTAATTGTCAATTTATCAAAAGGAAAAATTGGTGAAGATACTTCAAAACTTTTAGGTTCAATGCTTGTTTCAAAAATTGAATTTTTGGCTTTAAGAAGAGTTGAAATTGAAGAAGAGAAAAGGAAAACTTTTTATCTTTATATCGATGAATTTCAAAATTTTTTGACTTTATCTTTAGCTGATATTTTATCTGAAGCAAGGAAATATGGACTTTCTTTAATCCTTTCTCATCAATATCTTGAACAATTAGATGAAAAGATAAGAGAAGCAATTTTTGGAAATGTTGGTACAATTATTTCTTTTAGAGTTGGAAGTTTTTCAGCAAAATATTTAGCTAAGGAATTTTTTCCTAATTTATCTGAAACTGATTTAGTTAGTCTTCCAAATTATCATATTTATTTAAAACTTATGATTAATGGAAAAATTTCTCAAGGATTTTCAGCAATTACCTTACCCCCACCAAAAAGAGGAATTTCTTATAAAGAAGAAATTATAAAACATTCAAGGGCTAAATATGGAAGAAAAAGAGAGGAAGTGGAAAGAGAAATTTTTTATTCTCTTTCGCATAAACACTTCATTAAATAATAATCTTTTCTCCACAAGCCTTTTCTTTTTTCTTTTGCCTCTTTTTCTAAGGAAAGAAATCTTTTCAAAATCTCCGGTGGCAGTTCTTTTGATCTTTCGTAAACACAAGCATAGCCATCTCTAATAATAGACTCATTGTAGCAGCTACCATCGGCTAAATAAACTAATGCCAAAGCCCGACCATAATATCCATAACCATAAATCACAACTTTAATTTTTTCTTTTTTATGCAATAATTTTTTAGCATACTCTGTTGCTGCTCTGCCAAATTCTTTCATATATTCTGGTTTTACATGACAGGCTCTTGCTTCACGCTTAAGTTTTTTGCTTTGGAATTTTTCTGGTGTATCAATGCCAATAAGTCTAAGTTTGATTTTTTGATTATTGATCAAAACCCAAATTGTATCACCATCAGAAACTTGTAGAACAGTAGCAAAATAGGATTCTTGAGCAAAAGTGGAAAAATTGAAAAAGAAGAAAATAAATAAAAATAGAAAAAATCTTTTCACTTTAATTTTTTGATTCATCTAAATTTCTTTTCTTTAAAAATTCCTCCAAGTAGGAAACCACATATTAAAAATGAATAAATAATTAATCTTTTTTGATGAGATGACAGGTCATATATAAAGTGGGCCACTAAATATTCAAATCCACGGTCAGGGTCGAATTTATCGTAATGAAGAT
>Ga0190315_1000645_pt1 | contig 16247 bp, 13 predicted proteins | sample 48701101_MG_FD_161673 | JGI IMG/M metagenome (GOLD analysis project Ga0190315, IMG submission 161673) | Hydrothermal vent sediment bacterial communities from Southern Trench, Guaymas Basin, Mexico - 4870-11-0-1_MG | ecosystem: Environmental > Aquatic > Marine > Hydrothermal vents > Sediment ...
ACTTTGCCGGTTGAACCAAACTGAGTTTAAGATGTCTTCCAAAGCATGTTGTTTAAATTCTGCCAAGGTTAAGTGGTTTTTTGCTAACATCGTTTGTGTCCTCTTTTCGTTTAATTGGTTACTACGATCAAAAAATTGCATGAATCAGAATGGAGTACAGCGAATTGAGGAGTACAGCGAATTGAGAAATAAACGAATGGTACTTTGTCCAATTGATAAAAATTCGTTGATTTCCTAATTCGTTGTACTCTGATTGAATCATTGTCTGAATCAGAATTGAGTACAGCGAATTGAGAAATAAACGAATGGTACTTTGTCCAATTGATAAAAATTCGTTGATTTCCTAATTCGTTGTACTCTGATTGAATCATTGTCTGAATCAGAAACGCAGTAACGAACGTAGCGAGATCAAATTCTTTCATTCTGAAAATTCTGATTCAGACAGTTGAGAATTGACAGAATAATCTTAATTAAAACCACACAATCTCATTAAAGACAATGAACCCATTCTTAATCAGAATTTGCAGAATTTGAGAATTAACAGAATAAAAACAAACCAAACCCTGCCAAACATTCTGAAAATTATTTCATTCTGAAAATTCTGATTCAGACATTATGATAAACTTTACAGTCAGGCACTGCTTTTTTAAACTTGTCTAGCTCTAAATCGCTGATTTGATTTTCACCGCAATCCAATTTCTGCAAGTTCGTCAAAGCGCGTAGCGGTTCTAAATCGCTGAGTTTATTTTCACTGCAATTCAATCTCCACAAGTTCGTCAAGGCGCGTAGCGGTTCTAAATCGCTGATTTGATTTGAACTGCAACCCAATTCCTGCAAGTTCGTCAACGTGCGTAGCGGTTCTAAATCGCTGATTTGATTTCCATAGCAATTCAATTTCTGCAAATGAACGATTTCTTCTAAATCGCTATCAGTTGGTTCGCCCTTAATACTAATGGCTTTCTTGAAAACCTTTTTCCACTTGTCATCCAATTGATTCCACCACTCCCTCTTATCTATTTGGACAATACGAGGTTGTTCTTCTGGTTGAATAGGTTTGGGAGCGGGTTTGGGTGACGGTGGTTGCTTGCTTGGCTTAAATTGGGGTGGCTGTGGTTGAGTATGACGCAATAACTTCGTTAATCGACTTATCAAAGTCGCCACATCAATCCGTTTCTCCGGATCAATCTCCACACAATCACATAACAACTCAAACAATTCGGGCGCGTTTGCCAAGCGTCTTGGGTGCAACGTTTGTGGACTTTCTTCCGTTAAGAAGCGATATAAGGTTTTGCCAAACGCATACCCATCACTTTTGGCACTCGGCTTTCCATAGCGTATCATGCCTTGTTGCTCTGGTGGCGCATAATCCATTGTGCCAAACACCGCCGCTTGTGCTAACACACTTAACCCCGAACGACTGCGCTGGTTAACCATTTCTTGCCCTAACGATGGGGCGACTTTGGCTAACCCAAAATCAATGATTTTCACCACTATCTCATCAGCGTTTTGCCGCTGCAATAAAATATTGGCGGGTTTTAAGTCTAAATGAAAAATGCCGTTGTCATGCGCGATTTGCAACCCTTTGGCAATTTGCAAGCCCACCGCAATCCCAGTTTGGACATCTAACTTGCCATATTGTTTTAACCACGTTTCGCCATCTATCGCCCCTTCAATGTATTCGGATATAAAATAGCCGCGCTCCTGTCTTGTTATATCCACAAAACCACAATCAAGTGGTTGTGGCACATACTCGCCAGCAATTTTAGCCATCAAAAAGGCTTCTTTAAACAGAGCATCCGCTGAACCGTGCAACGTTTCCCAAAAACACTTGATGACGACTTGTTCATTCTTCAAACGGTGTTGCGCCAAAAAAGCACAACCCATGCCTCCCGCACCTAATATCCGTTGAAGGGTATAAGTATGCACATTATGCAAAGCATAACGTTGTTGATTTAGCTTAATGGCTTTTTGTAAAGCCGATAAGGCTTTGTCATAAACCTGTTGGCGGATAAACACTTGAAATAGGTTGAACTGACTTAACGCCCGTTCATCATCATTGCCCGCCTGTCGGTAGGCTTTGGTAAATAATGCCTCAGCTTGTTTTAAATCGCCTTGCGAAGACACGACACTGCCTAGCCCAATCGCCACCCGACTATATTCAGGCTCCGACAGCGGTATGCGTTTCGATAATTGCAACGCCTTTTTTATCAACTCCAGATTGGCAGAGTTATATTGCGTCAATTCATCACGCGGTTTGACTTGGGGCGATAAATCGGCGCGAGCCATCAATTGTTCAAGGAGGGCTAAAATTTGTTTGGTATCACCTTTAATCTGTTTGGTATCACTTTTAATACCGCCCGTATCACTTTTAATCTGTTCGATATCACTTTTAATACCGCCCAATTGTTCTTGCATTTGCTCCGTTGCGGTTAAGACTCGTTCCAATTGGACATTAACTAATGGCGCCCAATCGGCAAACCGTTGGCTAAATTCAAGGAATTGGGCATAATGGCTTTGTGTTACCGACTCAACTTGTTGCAACTGTTCCAATTGTTGCCCCAGTTGTGCGACATCACCAAACTTTTTCGCGGCAACGGCTTGATTTAATTTGGCTTCGCTGGTTTGCACAATTTGTTTAATCTCGCGCACATCCACCATTAAACCTTCGCGCTGCAATGCGGCTAAGGTGTTTTTAAAACGCTCATCTTTGCGGAGTTGCTCATGCAAGAAAAATAATAGCGCGTTGCCCAGTAATTCTTTATAGCGTAGCAACGCCACCACGCGATCATCCAAATCGGCTTGGATTTGTTCCAAGACTAAATCGGTAATAGAACTTGCCCCGTTGCTGGTGACAAAAGTGGCTAATTCCGCCTCCGAAAAAACGACATTATCACCTTGAAATAGCGTCAGCTTGGCAACCTTCTGGCATTGGTGGGCGGCGGTTTGACGAAAGGTTTGTAACTCCGCCGCTGTCAAGCCTTGTTGCAGTGCAAAGGGTTGCAAATAGTCTTCTTCAATGCCGGTAGCGAGTTCACGGTTAACATTGGATTGAACGAGCGTTTGCCAAAAACCTTGCTGATTTTCAGGCGCAGCCAAGCCGCTACTAATCGCCGCTAACGCATAACCATAACCGTCCTGAAAATTCTTAGCCATTTCATCGGCGGTGAAGGTGAAATTTTGTTTCAGTAAATCAAGCGCCTTTTCGGTATCAGTGACACCAGCGAGGATGTCTACGATGGCACTGTTAAGTAGTGTCGATATCCCTTGACGAAAAATTTTAGCTGTTGACATGTGATTGACTCCAGTCAGATGAGTTTAGTCGGGTAGGCAACGTGTTGCCCACCTTCTTCGTTGGCATGTATGGTTTTAACACTAATAGGGGGCCATCAGTTGATTTGAAAGCATCCAAACTATTTTATGGCCCTCAAAATCGATACGCGAGTAGTACAACTAATTACGCCTGAATAGTACAACGAATACGCGGATAAACGAATTAAAATGTGATTGTAACTGTTTAAATGTATAACATGTTGAATTTTATTGATTATATCAATACCAGACTTATTAACATTCAACCCCTACGGGGTTGGCGCGTTGGGGGCACATTTTCCACAGGTTGCACCTGTGGCTATTCACATTTTCAGGCTAAAGTTTCGCGGAGCGAAACTTTAGCCTGAAAACCCCTATCGGGGTTGGGGAGTTTTTTTTTGGGGCTCCACAGGTTGCACCTGTGGCTATTCACTCTCTGCCAAACGTTGGTAGATTCATGGTGGGCAAGTGGGCAATAAGATCGGGGTACCATCCGATTACCTGCCGCCCGCTTAGGTGGGCTACAGTTCATCCAAAATTCTGCACATTATTATAAATAGAAATTCAATTCTTGTCAATGAGTTGAAACCCCGTTTTGTACGCACGTCTGATAATGTTTTTTAGAGGAGTCCAAAAATAGCGGCTTAACTTAATGGCATTGAACCCACCCGACGCTTCTTGCAGAGACGATTAATTGTTTGGAGCTTATGGCATTGCAAAGTAAATATACCCTTGTTGTTGGCTGGAGACGCCGTGATCAATTGCGAATAGGATTCTTTCAAGAAAACCATGAAAACCTAATACCATTGGGCCTTTCCAATCTGGCATTATAATAAAGGAACCATCCACTTCTAAGTCATGCCCTCTTCCTTTTTCAGCGATTAAACTGACTGCAAGACGATGCACATTGCCGGTAAATTTCCCCAATCTGGTTGACAGGGTAATTGGAAGATGAGTTGGAATAGACAAGGTTTTATCTTCAAGTATCTTTTCAGCTAATTTGCCACCAATGATAGACCATTCGGCGGCAGTATCTAACATGGCAATATTTTCTACATTAGCTTTTTCAATTTTACAATGTACGCCAATGATGAGTTTATTGATGCCTTGCCAACTTTCGATGTGAAGAGGAGCACATCCTGTCCAAGGCGAAAACTCACAAACATTATGTTCTGGAAATGGTTTCATTGCGCTTAGTTTTCGATTGCCATAAATGCAACGTCATGGGTCAATTTTCCTGATTTTTCCAGGGTTTGGCGTAAAGTCGTCAGATTATCATGGCTATCAATTAAAACACCCCTTGAGAGTGCTACCCATAATCCTTTAAACTGTAGGGCATTTTTCTTGAGCCACTGGTAATTTTCAGTCAAACCAACGCCCGTCGCGTCATTTTTCACGGAGACTTTAGGTTCTCTTAACACCAGTTGCCACTCTTTGAGTGTGGTACTCAAGATACCCGCTTTGCTGGCTTGAGATAATCGTTGTCGTGCTTCCATGATACGATGGTTTTCAACTAATTGTTTAATCTCATTTTCCCATTCTGTGACACTGAACTGAGCGTTTTGCTTGAGGTGTTTTGCTGTCATACTCATTATTGTATTCCTAATGTGGTTGGATTCCCACCATGGCGAGTAGTGGGAACGATAAAATTGAGAATTAACAGAATAAAAACCAAACCCTATCAAGTACAGCGAATTGATGAGTACAGCGAATTGAGAAATAAACGAATGGTACTTTGTCCAATTGAGAAAAATTCGTTGATTTCCTAATTCGTTGTACTATTACGCTGAACTTCGTTTCCTAATTATTTTGGGGGCCGCCGGCCGTTAGGTATGAATTCATTCAACCGTTCTCGACAGTAGCTAGTAGTACAACGGATGACGGGCCGATAAACGGATTAAATATTTTGGGGCCATCACTTAATTTGAAAGCATCCAAAGTATTTTATGGCCCTCAAAATCGATATGCGAGTAGTACCAACGAATTACGCCTGAATAGTACAACGAATTACGCGGATAAACGAATTAAAAATCTAACTAATGAAGTCCAATAGGGGGCCATCACTTAATTTGAAAGTATCCAAACTAAAGTTTGGACTCCGGATTTTAGACTCCTGGCTGGCTTTTCCCTAACCATATAAGTTCTCAGATAATACAACTTGCCCAATCGGCCACGGCGCGACTGATGACAACGGACTGTTTGAACCCAGTGCTTTGAAATCATAACCATGGCCTCCGGCATTTTCTAACCGAACAATCGTTTGATTGTTACTTTCTTTCTTGCGGACAAATAAGCGAGGATCACCCTTCCATTTCAAGTCACGACGGTATCGTGCTAATTTAATGTAAAAGTGGCAGCGCAACGAATTAAAGTCTTTACTATCAGGATGTCGGTGAGAAACTTGAACTAGACTGAATGTGCTGCTGGCCCTCAAATCAATCGGCCCTTGTCCCCAGTCTTCTTCAGGCACCAAACTCTGGTCACCTTCACGCAAAATGGCTAAGCGTGGTTTTATCTTTGGCTCAATCGCTTTAATTTTGAGTTCTTGCCAAGCAATCGCGCCACTCACAACGGCATTTTTGACTTGTTGTTTGTCTAACTTAGGCTTTTCGCAGTGTTCAGGGAATTTGTCCCAGACGCGCTCACGTAAGCCCGGCCAAAGTGCGCCTCTCCCAGAAATCACCACGGTATTGACATTTTGCGCGGCTATTCCCGCGCAGTCTAATAATTCATTGACGACGGTATCTGTGACGAACTCAATAAACGCTTGCAACGGTGGATAGTTATGCACCGTTGCCGCGGGAATATTGAGGTAGATTTGGTCACCATCCGTTTCTAAGACGGGTTTTTCAACCTCAGAACGCTCTTGTGATTCAGAACGGACTTCTGGAGCCGTTTCAAGGCTATAGAGAAAAGCATTCTCTTTGTATCTGACAACCTCCCCTGCACCTTTGCTTCCAACCAGAACGCGAAAGGGCTTTCCTTCCTGCCAGTCAGCACTGTGTTTGACGTCGCGGATATTTTGCCACAATCTGTACACCGCGTCGCGATGGTTGTTTCGTTCTACTTCTTGAGAGCCTTTTAGTTGGTTATCAACAACCGGATATCGATATTCAAACACTTCAGGGTTCAGAACGGATTCGTCTCTGAGCAAGCCATCTATCAAACGCGCCAGTAAACTGTCAATATGATTGCCAGCAATCGGCACGCTTAAGCGATTTTCGACTTGCCACTGTTCGGGATAGGTGCCTTCTTGATTCCAACGGATATGTACTAAAGATAAATCCAGTGTGCCGGCCCCAAAATCGTAGACTAATAGGCGTTCCCACCGGTTATTTAGACGCCGTTTCTCCAAAAGGCGTTCCGTCTCACCACGATGCCGCGCCTCTAACATCCGTTGCCGACAATAGTGATAAGCGACGGCATCCGATTCGCTGATGAGTTGAATGCGCTCCTTTAAGGCAATGCCTAAACGTTGATTGAGTGCTTTCCAAGCAATGTCGTGTAATCTGTTCTTATGAAAGGCGGTAAACGTGTTTGGGTGAGACAGGATGAGTTGCCCGCCTTTTTCAAACACCTCAAGGGCGGTGATATAGCCTTCGGCTAAGGCCGCAAAAACCGATTCCAGCAAGTATTTCAATGGCAACTGAGGTCGCACAATCTCTACAGGTTTGTGATTACCGTCTTCATCTGTTTCCGTCACGACATTGCCTAGGTTATCCAATTGGTAAAACTTAACCTCCTCTTGCAATGAGATAGTTTCTGACGGTTGCGCCAGCAAGCTTTTCAGTGAAAAAATAACGCGCCCCGGATATTCGCGGATCCGCGGCGTTGTGGCGGGTAAGCCAATAAAATCGGGATCGCCCGGTTTCAACGAAGCCGGTTGGTAGGTTGGATAGCCTTTTCTTATCTTGTCGTCTTGGGTTTCACTTCGGCGTAAATCAGCATCGCAAACGATATGACTGGGCAGAAAATCGGTGCCCCGTTCGGTGTTGTTTGGATCATAGTCCTCAAGGTTGAGGGCCGGATCATGTTCTTTGACTAATTTCTGAAGTGGTAAAATGTAGAGCTTATCTTGGGTGCCAATCGCCGCGACAATGGCGGAGGTGCCAAAGTCAATACAGAGCCAATTGGGATGAGGGAGTTTTTCCAGTCCAATTGGCGCGACAATGCTGAGCGCGTGCGAACGTTTTTGTCCGTCGTCATCCTGAATTTCTATATCAAGATAAGCGTTAATGCTACCAGAGTTAGTGTCAATTCGCCCACCGACAATATCTTGAATGATTTGCCCGGCAAAGATTTGAACCACGAGTTTTTCTACCGGTTCGCCTTCTTTGACGGTAATTGTTCTAGCGCCGGTAAATTCTCCTTGGTAATCCTTCGTGATAAGATGGAGTGAATTTTTAATCTGGTAGCCTTGGTAAAGTTTTATGGCCCTCCGTACCTGGGGTTGAAATTTCAGTTCCATCGTCAGATGGAGTTTGACCCAACCTTGCCCCGAGTTGCCGGTGTTGCCCAGCTGTATTTCAAAAATCGTGACGGCCAGGGTACCTTTATCAAATTTAACGAGATTATGATCCAAGTTTAAGATACCGTTGTCAAGCGAATGGCCTTCGGCTTCTTCTCTCCCTTCGAGTCTCAATCGAAAGCGAGGAGATTTTTCAAACGCGTTTTCAGCTTTTTCAGCTTTTTCAGACGCTTTTTCAGCCTTTGGTTGCCAATAGAGACTATAGGTTTTCTTAAATTGGACAATCTCCAACGCGATGTAGGCCCGAGTGGGATCGCGGTGCAGGGTAAATGTATGAGGCCCCGGCTCTGAATCCTCATGGGCAAACTTACCCGTCAAGTTAAACGAGTAATCTTGGCGCGGCTCTGGATTTGAGATGATTTCACCGTCACAGAAGACAAGTACTTTGCTCTCTACTCTATTGTTCTCTCGTTTTTTACTCTGACTTTCTGGGGCCGGCAAAACGACAACTTCTTCACCTTCAGCAAGCGTCACCGGGTTGTTGAGCAAAGGCAAATTATTCTTATAACTCAGTATGTTGAAACGGCCCTTAAAGGGCTTAGCAAACTGGTGTTGCGCTTGACTTTCAAAACGGAATGTGCCACTGCTTAAGGATTTTCCTTTACCAAAATAAAGCGTTTCGGCACGGGCTTGATAAGTCACCAGTGGTGGTTGGGGTTCCTCTGGAACCAATTCCAGTTCAAAGTCAATTTCCTGAGCCGCAACAGGTTTTTTTGCTCGCCACATTTCCACTGAGAGATGAAAATCTTTTTCTGGGCCTCCAAAAGTCACGGTGCGCGGCCCTGAGACGGTTTGATGGGCCTGAAAATCAGTAATGACATCGGTAGCCAGAAAGATATAAATCGGTGTTTCGTGACTCACCCGCAGTTTCATATTGCGCGTCAGTGCCGTTTCTTCGCCGACTTCTCGGAAACCCAACGGTACTAACGGTACTTCTTCGCCCTCATCAGACAGCAAAAATCCGCCGTTTATTAACTGCTCATGACGATAGTTCAACGAAAATTTGACTTGGTAGTCAGGATAATCCTTATTTCTAAGCAAGCGTCCAAACCAAGGGACTTTTCCGTCATTTCTGACAATCACTGTACCGACTAATATTGCACACGGCTGTTTATTGAAATCAATCTCAATTGTTTTAGCGGGTTGCCAATCTAATCGAGGCTGGAAACGACGCTGAAAGGCAAACGGATTCCAAAAAGATAACCGCTTATCTGAAACCGCTTTTAAGGCCTCTTCTTGGGCTTTTCTTTTCCCGTTTGAAAAAGGGAGGTTATGTGGAATTTGTTCCAACTTTGCTAGAATGTCTTCTAAACGCTTTACCAGTTGGGCCGAATCCGGGCGTTGGGCGGGATCGTTTTTCTTACAGTCGCACAGTAACTCAAATAAGGCCGAAGGTGCATCCGCCAAATAGTGCGGATTCAACGTATCGGGCATTTCTCCGGTCATTAGCCGATAGAGCGTGGCCGCAAAGGCATATAAATCGCTTTTGGCACTCGGTTTACCATATTGGGTTTCGCCCCGTTGTTCTGGCGGCGCGTAATACAATGTCCCAAAAAACAAGGCTTGCCCCAATTGCGTCATACCACCGACACTGCGCCGCGATAGGGCCTCTTGGCGCAAAGAAGTAGCCACTCGCGCCTGTCCAAAGTCAATGATTTTGACCATTAAGCCGGATTCCGTCTGTTTGAATAACAAATTGGCCGGCTTTAAGTCCAGATGGTAAACGCCTTGTTGGTGCGCTACTTGGAGTCCTTTAGCGATTTGCAAGCCTACCGCGAGGCCGGTTGCTACATCGAGTTTTCCATGTTTTTTTAACCAGGTTTCGCCGTCTAAGGCACCTTCGAGATATTCCGTCACAAAAAAAGGCCGTTCTTGGCGAATGGCATCGACATAGCCACAATCTAATGGTGTTGGCACATACGCGCTGGCGATTTTACGCATAATCATGGCTTCGCCGAAAACCGCCTTGCGCGAACCCTTGCGCCCTTCCCAAAAGCATTTAACAACGACTTTGTTGCCTTCATCCCATTGATCATGGCACAGAAAAACACAGCCCATGCCGCCGGCGCCCAGTATTCGTATCATGGGATATTTGCCGACATCATGCCAAGCATAATTTCGGTCAATGGTGATGGCGGTTTGTAAATCGGCTAAGGCCTCGTCGTAGGCTTGGCGCCGTAGCCGTATTTGAAAGAGGTTGAAACAAGCCAAGGCCTTTTCGGCCGGCACTTGGGTGCTATCTCGCGCTTGAACTAATAACGCTTCGGCCTCGGCCATATGTTTGGGATTACCGGTCGAAAATAAAACACTGCCGGCCTTGATAGCTAATTGATTATATTGGGCTGCCGTCGGCAAACCTTTTAATTTAGCAACGGCTTCTTGAATCTGTTGAAGGCTAGTGCTGCTGTGAGGCGCAAACTCGTCACGGGCTTTGATTTGTGCCGATAAGCCAGCGCGAGCCATCAATTGCTGAAGGAGGGCTAAAATTTCTTCGGTATCACCTTTAATTTGCTTGGTATCACTTTTAATACCGCCCAATTGTTCTTGCATTTGTTCCGTTGCTGTTAAGACTTGTTCCAATTGGACATTAACTAATGGTGCCCAATCCGCAAACCGTTGGCTAAATTCAAGGAATTGGGCATAATGGGTTTGCGTTACCGATTCCACTTGTTGCAACTGTTCCAATTGTTGCCCTAGTTGCGCCACGTCACCAAACTTTTTCGCGGCAACGGCTTGATTTAATTTGGCTTCGGTGGTTTGCACAATTTGTTTAATCTCACGCACATCCACCATTAAGCCTTCGCGCTGCAACGCCGCTAACGTGTTGTTAAAACGCTCATCTTTGCGAAGTTGCTCATGCAAGAAAAATAGCACGGCGTTGCCCAGTAATTCTTTATAGCGTAGCAACGCCACCACACGATCATCCAAATCGGCTTGGATGTGTTCCAAGACTAAATCAGTCATGGAACTTGCCCCGTTGCTGGTGACAAAAGTGGCTAATTCCGCCTCCGAAAAAACGACATTATCACCTTGAAATAACGTCAGCTTGGCAACCTTCTGGCATTGCTGGGCAGCGGTTTGACGAAAGGTTTGTAACTGGGCCGCTGTCAAGCCTTGTTGTTTGGCAAACGGCCGCAAATAGTCCCGTTCAATGCGTGTAACTAGTTCACGGTTAACATTGGATTGAAATAGCGTTTTCCAAAAACCTTGCTGATTTTTAGGCGTCGCCAAGCCGCTACTAATTGCCGCTAACGCATAACCATAACCGTCCTGAAAATTCTTCGCCATTTCATCGGCGGTGAAGGTGAAATTTTCTTGAAGTAAATCAAGGGCCTTATTGACACCCGGCATATCAGAGAGGATTTCTATGATGCTGCTGTTGAGTAGTGTCGATATCCCTTGACGAAAAATTTTAGTTGTTGACATGTTATTGACTCCAGTCAGATGAATTTAGTAGGTGGGCAACGTGTTGCCCACCTTTTTCGTCGGCATGTATGTTTTTAACACCAATTGGGGGCCATCAGTTGATTTGAATGCATCCAAATTATTTTATGGCCCTCAAAATCGAGACGCTGATAGTACAACTAATTACGCCTGAATAGTACAACGGATGACGGGCCGATAAACGGATTAAATCTTTTGGGGGCCATCACTTAATTTGAAAGCCTCCAAATTATTTTATGGCCCTCAAAATCGATATGCGAGTAGTACCAACTAATTACGCCTGAATAGTACAACGGATGACGGGCCGATAAACGGATTAAATCTTTTGGGGGCCGTAGGCCGTTAGGAATGAATTTATTCAACCTTTTCGACAGTAACTGGTAGTACAACGGATGACGTGGATAAACGGATTAAATCTGTTGGGGGCCGCCGGTCGTTAGGTATGAATTTATTCAACCTTTTCGACAGTAACTGGTAGTACAACGGATGACGTGGATAAACGGATTAAATCTTTTGGGGGCCATCACTTAATTTGAAAGCATCCAAACTATTTTATGGCCCTCAAAATCGATACGCTAGTAGTACCAACGAATTACGCCGGAATAGTACAAGTAATTACGCCTGAATAGTACAACGAATTACGCGGATAAACGAATTAAAAATTGGGGGCCATCACTTAATTTGAATTTTATGGCCCTCAAAAGCGATAGTCCAAAAACCCGCAAAAAAAATAGTTAATAACAGAGGGCCGCGTATCACTACTCTGCCAAACTCCCGCGGCTGCCAAACGACAACTGCCAAACGTTAGTTTGGACGACTGAGTACAGCGAATTGAGAAATAAACGAATAGTACTTTGTCCAAGCCAAAAACACACATTCTGAAAATTCTTTAATTCTGAAAATTCTGATTCAGACAGTTGAGAAATTCGTTGATTTCCTAATTCGTTGTACTCTGATTGAATCATTGTCTGAATCAGAAACGCAGTAATTCGCTACGCGAGATCAAATTCTTTAATTCTGAAAATTCTTAAATTCTGAAAATTCTGATTCAGACGCTGATTTGATAACGCGCAGTAAGCCTTTTTCTGATTCCGAACCTCTGGTTTGGAACCAACGGACACCACGCAGTTGGGTCAATGCCATTAAGTTAAGGAATTAGAAAGAAATAATCCCCCCCGCCTTTGGTAAAGCCGTCGTCTAATAGCTGAAGTGCCCTAAAGGGCACTGAAGACTCAATGCCATATCGTGTGCTTATGAAAAAATCCTGAATTTACCAGTCCCCTTTAGGGGACTTTAGCTTTGAGACAACGGTTCAGGCTAAAGTTTCGCGGAGCGAAACTTTAGCCTGAATAGCCGTTGGCTCTTTCTCGTTTATTTCTTAACTTAATGGCATTGACGCAGTTGGGTGGCTTATGCTAATTCACTGCAAAATCAGTGTATTGACGGTGATTGGGTGCTTGGAATCCTAACACAATCTCCTCTTTTGGTACGCCTTTGGCAACCAATTCGTGTGCAATGTCATCTTCGGTACCATTGTGCTGAATCCAGATTTTGCCGTTTTTGATGTCAATATGCAGGAAACAGCTATGAATCCATTTTTTGTGATGCCAACCGACGTTGACTAATTGATAATGATCATGTTCGGTATCAAAGATTAGTTCGATATCGACTTCCCCACCCCGATAAGAAGGACAATATGTCCCATATTCCTGAATCAATTGTTTAATAGAGGTGCGATATTTCTCTAGTTTATCCATTTGACAATCTCCTGGGTATCTATGTCATAAATAACGAGTTTAAAGTGGTATCGCTGAATGACTGTTTGGGGCAATTGACGTTGGAAATAGCTGTTGTATATTTCCACCGGAACCGCTAAATAGAGTGTATAGTCGAGTTCCTCGTTTTCTAACGCTATTCGATAGTTGATAAATTGCCCAACTGCGGTATGAAATTCAGCAGTCAATGAGGCACTCTGAAAACTTTTGATTTCAACCGCTATTTGTTGCTCATCTTTTTTAGCCGCGATTAATTTTTCCGCACCTAAATCAACATATAAATCAATACCCCCAAATTGGACCGATAACGGATCGTCTGTGATGAGCCATCCTTCTTTGATTAAAGCATTTTTGACTTGGTTATGATAAATATCTTTTGCTGGCATGGTTGTCTCGGTTGCTGGATGCTTCGGGCATTGATACCTCAACGCCTCCGATTGATTGAAATATTTTGGAGTCTGCCAGCTTTAGCTTGGCATAACTCCATTAAAGCTAATGAACTTGTCAGAAAATTCTTGTGTGTCTGACTCTGAAACGCAGTAACGAGCGTAGCGAGATCAAATTCTTTAATTCTGAACTGCCAATTCTGATTCAGACAAATTAACCGGATAAACCTTAAATCTGAAAATCCTTTAATCTTGTCAATCCTGATTCAGACGTTAGGATTACCGGCAAAATCTTGGGAGTGAACCATAATCTCGGCTAATTCCTTAACGGTTGCGCCAAGTGTTAGCAGTGATCGTATTAAGAAATCAAGTGATACTGACGCTTCTCCCGTTTCTAATTTTTCAATTTGGGAAGGGTTGGCGTTGAGTAATTGTGCAAATTGGCTTGGTGTGAGTTGTTTTTGTGTGCGACGTTGTTGAAGATTTTCACTGAGTGCGAGTCTTAATTCGATATAGGTGGCTTCAGCCGGTGTTAATTCTAAAAACTCATTAACCGTGCCAATTTTCCAGCCTTTTGAGGCGAGCTTTGCTTGTTTGTCTTTATCCATTTTTTTTACTCCTAACAGGAATTCTCATAAGTGGTTAAGCGACGCTGACAGGTTTCAATGACTTGTTTAGGGGTACGTTGTGTTTTTTTCTCAAATACGTCTAGTATGATAACAGCATCAGAGTCAATACGATAAATAATTCGCCAAGTGGTATTCTCGTCATTAATTCGTAATTCATGGCATCGAAATCCAATAGAAGGCATTGGGCGAGATTGTGGGAGAGAAAGCATTTCTCCTTTTTGTAGTTTTCTTAATAAGAATCCAGCCTCAAGACGGGCATTTTGTGAAAAGGGCGGTGTTTTTATTTCACCAGAAAGCCATACCAAAGGCTTATCATTGATAGTCATTTTATGATATATATTCTTCATTAGCTTATGAGCAGTTATGATTAAATAATTGTCTGAATCAGAATTGAGTACAGCGAATTGATGAGTACAGCGAATTACGCCTGAATAGTACAACGAATTACGCCTGAATAGTACAACGAATTACGCGGATAAACGAATTAAAAATTGGGGGCCATCACTTAATTTGAAAACATCCACGTCGGCAAAAGTTTCGCGGAGCGAAACTTTTGCCGACGTAACTATTTTATGGCCCTCAAAAGCGATAGTCCAAAAACCCGCAAAAAAAATAGTTAATAACAGAGGGCCGCGTATCACTACTCTGCCAAACTCCCGCGGCTGTCCTGCCAAACTAAAGTTTGGACTCCTGAGTCCTGCCAAACTAAAAACGACGCTAAAGTTTCGCGGAGCGAAACTTTAGCGTCGTTTGGACTCCTGATTACTGCGAATTTAGAAATAAACGAATGGTACTTTAGTTTAATTGATAAAAATTCGTTGATTTCCTAATTCGTTGTACTCTGATTGAATCATTTCGGTTCGCGTAGCGGAACCTACCCTACGCTTGCTACGCTCGCTCAAGGGCTGAAAACGCTTGTTGTTCAGTTTCCTCAATGGCTTTATCAATCACAAGGTTCGGAACGCCTTGACGTTTTAAACTTTCAATAAGAGTTTGTATAGGTAGAGAGTTTAAGCGTTCCAAGTCAACCCGCAAACCTTGCCCGATATAGTATCGAATCAATGCTTCATCGCTAGAAAATCCAAATGCGGGTGCAACTCGCTTTAAGTCTTGGATGACATCTTCTGGCATACGCACTGTCATTGCCATTAGAAGCCGATCTTTTCTGAGTCTTTCATTCAATTCAATAGTTTTCATAATAATACCGTTCTTGTTTAGTCACCTTACGAGCCGAGATAATTCGGAAACAATCTTCGAGGTTGAAGTTTTTTGAAGAAAAACTTCAACCTCGAATTCTAGTTGGATATGAACAACAAAAAGATGTTTTCCATTTGAGTTGACACCAATTACAGCATCTCGTGCTTCATCTTCTGCACTGGCATCTACAACCCGAATAAACGGATCGAAAAAGACTTCACAAGCTTGCTCAAAAGTAACCCCATGTTTCTGACGATTGATTTGAGCCTTTTGAATATCCCATAAAAACGTTATACCTTGAAATAGAAAAGAATTATCCATATTAATTTTTAATATAATACAACTTAATGAACTATAACGCAATAATTGTCTGAATCACATATGATTCAGACATTTGAGAATTGACAGAATAATTTTAATTAAAACCACATAATCCCATTAAAGCCAATGAACCCATTCTGAAAATTCTTTAATTCTGTCAATTCTGATTCAGACATTTGAGAATTAACAGGATAAACTTAAAAGCGAAATTACAACCCTGATGTCAATTGAGATACCACTAAAGCGGGCCCTGAAATGACTAAACCATCTGAACCAAAATGTTTCCAATCTTCAATATCATAAGTGTATATTTGAGTTACACCCGCAGTCAGTGCTATAGCAGCATGTCTAGCATCATGTATCCGACGCGCCGTTAGTCCATGCTTTTCGGCTAATTCAAGCATTTTAAAAGTCGCTTCTAGGCTTTCAGACAAGATTTCTATAGCGGAAGGCAGTTCGACTAATAAACGGACAGCATTAGCAGCGTCTTCTGGGCTATGACGAGGTTATGCTTGTATCCAAGTGAGTGCTGCATAAACTTCGCTTAAAATGCCGGTTGTACTGCATACAGCTAACTCACCTCGTCTAGCTGCTTCAACTAAGGGGCGGGCTTCGGCGTGGCGGACATCGCCAGCGAGCAAGGCACCAATAAATAAAC
>Ga0190315_1000647_pt1 | contig 16238 bp, 13 predicted proteins | sample 48701101_MG_FD_161673 | JGI IMG/M metagenome (GOLD analysis project Ga0190315, IMG submission 161673) | Hydrothermal vent sediment bacterial communities from Southern Trench, Guaymas Basin, Mexico - 4870-11-0-1_MG | ecosystem: Environmental > Aquatic > Marine > Hydrothermal vents > Sediment ...
AGCATCTCCGCTATCGTGACCGCGGCGTCAGCGTTGCCAAAATTCGGCTCGAAGCCCTCCGGGTACTTCGCGCACTTGAAATCTTCCTTGGTGAAGATACCGCGCTCGAAGGTCTCCATAGCCCAGGAAACAGTCACGCCGCCGCTCATCGCGTCCACGCCATACTCATCCCAAAGGTCAATCATCTTGATCACCGCCCGTAGGTCGTTCAAACCACAGTTGGACCCGTTGGCGAACAAACATTCGTAGTCAATGCCGGTCATCGCGCCCTTGTAAGGGCCATCCGGTGCGCGCGACATCTGCTCGCAGGCAATCGGGCACTGCGCGCACGCGATAGTCTTGACTTTGTAATGCTCATGCAGATATTCGCCACTCACCAGCTCGGCGTCCTCAAAGGTCCCCTCCTGGTAGTTGCGCGTGGGAAGCAGTCCCAGCTTGTTCATGTTAAGCACGTTGGCGACGGTGCCCAAGATACGGTACTTCTCCGTGTGTGGACCTTGAGAAGCCTGAGTGATATCATACGAGAGCTGCATCAAAGTCTCAGGATCGGCCACGGTGACGCCATAAGTGCCACGCACCGAGAGCGCCTTGAGCTTCTTCGAGCTCCATACCGCCCCCTGACCAGTGCGCCCCGCTTGGCGCCCGTCATTGGTCACGTTGGCGATGATCACACCATTCTCGCCCGCCGGGCCGATAGTGGCAGACCGAACTTGATCGTCGCCGAGCTCCTCACGGATCGCTTCTTCGGTCTCGAAAGTTTTCAATCCCAACAGCGAAGTAGCGTCGCGGAACTGCACCCGCTTATCGTCAATGAAGACGTTGACCCATTCCTCACTGGCCCCGTGCAAGACCACACCATCCCAGCCGGCGCGCTTGAGGGCGATGGTGAACCAACTGCCGGAGAGGCTGTCGCCGATAAAGCCCGTCAGCGGGGACTTGGAGGCCATGCCGTACTTCCCTCCCACCGGCACCGGCGTCCCGGCAAAGATACCGTTGGCGATGCAGATGGGGTTGCCCGGCGAGAGGGGATCGCAGCCCACCTCGATGTTCTCCCAGCAAAGCCGCGTCGCCATGGAGACACCGCCAATGTAGAGCTTGTACCACTCCTCCGGCTTCTCCTCGACCCACGTCTTACGCCCGGTCAGGTCAATATGCAGAATTTTACCATGATAACCGTACATAATCATCCTCCTCGGCTGAATATATCAAACGCACCAGCGCCCTAGGGTAATCGTATTTAAACCCAACAGACAGGATTCACAAAATTTACAGGATGGTTTGCCGTCAGAAATCTTGTGAATCCTGTAAATCCTGTCGAAATACGGATGGCACGGATTTTTCCTTGTTTTTTACAAAAATATCCGTGTTCCTCCGTGAAAATCCGCGTCCAATTTCTGGTTTTGTTTATTCGGGAATAACTCTACTAACTAACCGCCGGCCAGAATCGACATCACGATCAGCCGGTCGCCGTCGTGGAGCGATTCATCCAACTGTTCCGGCTGCACCATCAACTTACCGTTCAGGCTCAACATGTGAGAGGCATACAGTGAATCACCATCGGGATGAATGACCCGGCCAACCAAAGCGGGATAGCGCGTGCCCAACAACCGTATAATCTCCCGAAAGGTCGTTCCCTCCGGGGGAGTAAGCGCGATTTGTCTCTCTCCCGTCACAACTCTGGCAATGCCGCCCAACTCCACCCAAACGTTCATATTTTACACCCCGGCTAAATCAGCACAAACCACGGAGAGATTTGTTTTCAGAGCCTCCAGGCTATCTTCCTCAGTATTTTCGCTCATTATACCTCACCTGTCAAGGAACAATTTCCCGTCCTCACGGCAAACTGTAACCTCCCCTTTAACAGCTAACGGCGGACGATCAGTTTGCAGGATCGTCCGCCGCCAGGAGAAACATAATTATGATCAGGCTCCGGCTACGCCGCGGTTTTTTGTCCGCCTTTCTTCATCAATGTGGTCAAGAAGTACAATACCGCGACCACAACTGCCATGATGAACGACGCAATACCGGTAAGATTTACCACACTGGTTGTTGACAGGATAGCATCCAAGACCCAGCCTGTGTATACGGCAATTCGGGGGTACCCTTCAGGTCAGCTATGCTCCTGTTTCACCTTTCAAATGCGCAACCCCTTGAACTTGGCCGCCTGTTCCGCAATGGCCACTTCGGTCGGCAATCGCTCAATGCTCGAAGCGCCAAAGAAGCCCGCTATGCCCTGGGTGTGCTCAAAGATGTACTGCGCGTCCTCCGGTTCGGCGATGGGACCGCCGTGGCAGATCACCAAAATATCCTTCCGCACTGCTTTGGCGGCATCGTGAATAGCCTGCACTTTCTTGGCCGCTTTCTCCAGGGTCAATGCAGTATACGCTCCGATGGAACCTTTGGTAGTCAACCCCATGTGCGCTACCAACACGTCGGCCCCGGCCTCGGCCATCTTGACCGCGTCCTCCTCGCTGAAAACGTAGGGGCAGGTGAGCATGTCGTTCTCGTGAGCGATGCGGATACCCTCTATTTCCAGATCGTAGCCCATGCCGGTTTCTTCCAGGTTTTGGCGGAAAACGCCGTCAATTAACCCCACGGTGGGGAAATTCTGCACCCCGGAGAACCCTATCTCTTTGAGTTGTTTGATGAAAACGGGCATCAGGCGGAAGGGATCGGTGCCACAGATGCCAGCCAGCACGGGGGTGTCCTTGACCACCGGCAATACCTCGGAGGCCATCTCGACCACGATGCCGTTGGCATCGCCGTAGGGCATCAACCCGGCCAGCGAGCCTCGTCCGGCCATACGATAGCGGCCTGAATTGTAGATGATGATCAGATCCACGCCGCCCCTTTCTGCGAATTTGGCCGAGATGCCCGTCCCGGCGCCAGCGCCGATGATTGGGCGTCCCTCGGCAACGGTCTTGCGCAGTTTGTTCAACGCTTCCTCACGGGTAAAAGCCATATTACACCTCCTTATTTGTTTAGCATGTCTAATAGTAGTTCGGCGCACTTATCCGAGAACTCGGGATCGTTGATGTTGTTGTCCATCTCAATCACGGAGATGCCCGGCTTGAGGTTCTTCTTAATCGCGTCGTAGCACGCTTGATCAGCCTCCGGGTCCCAAAATTCACCCCCTTCGCTATCAAGCATGGAGACGCCTTTGAGCGGTAGCACAATGGCCACCGGTGCTGTGGCTGCATTCGCAGCCGCGGCAATCATTTCCCCCATCCGGGTGTTTTCCTCAACATCGGTTCGCAGCAGAGTGACCTGGGGGTTCCACTGATAGAGATTGCGCCCTTTGTACTTTTCGGGCACGGTGTCAATCCCCCAGAAATTGGCCATATCCACGCAGCCGGGGACGATGACCGCCGGGATACCGGCCCGTGACGCTGCCAGGCAACGCTCCGGCCCCGCGCTAAACACACCGCCACAAACCTCATCAGCCAACTCGGTGGTGGTGATGTCCAGCGAACCAACGATATACCCGTCGGTGATCAGGCTCTCCATCGTCTTGCCACCGGTACCGGTGGCGTGAAAGACCAACACTTCGTAGCCCTTGTCCTCCAACATGCCGCGTGCCCGATCTACGCACTCGGTGGTATTACCGAACATCGAGGCGGTGATGAGCGGTTTCTCCTCGCTGGTCGCCGGCGATTCCATTTTTACCATCCCGGCGATGGCCCCCGCCGCGTTGGCATAAATGGCGCGACTGATGCGATTAATACCGGCTACATCCACGATGGAGGGGATGAAAATGATGTCCTTCGTCCCGGTGTACGCGCTGACGTCGCCGCCGCCCAAGGTGGAAACCATCACCTTGGGTACTCCCACTGGAAGGACGCGCATCCCGGCCGTGGCGATGGACGTGTTCCCGCTCCCTCCCATGCCAAGGACTCCATCCAGTTTGCCCTCGTCGTACAGCCTGCGGACGATAGCCGCAACGCCGATCGCCATCGTCTGCATTGCCTCGTCTTTGTGCTCACCTTGGCGCAAGAGTGCCAGATCTCCCCCGCCGGCCTTGGCGACTTGGTCCCGTTCAATATCCGGCTCGAAGGCAGGCTCTCCCAGTACTCCAAAATCAACCACCAAAGTATTGAGTCCCTGCTTTTCGATGCGGTCTTTGACAAAAGCAAACTCCTCGCCTTTCGTGTCCAGCGAGCCAACGAGAACCACTGTTTTCTTCATACCACGACCTCCTCTGAAAACACGTTACAAGTTAAAAGTTGCAGGTTAAAAGTTAATTATCATCCCACACTGCATCCAGGACAGGTTTTCGAGCGAGCGTAGCGCGTCGAAAAATCTGTGCTCGCATGCGGTTGAGATTCCTCGACTCCGTCTCCTCATATTACTGACGGCGGACGATCAGTTTGCAGGAGCGTCCGCCGCCAGGAGAAACACGGTTGTGATCAGACTCCGGCTACGCTGCGGCTTTTTGTCCCCCTTTCTTCATGAATGTAGTCAGGAAGTACAATGCTGCCGAGACCACAACTGCGATGATGAATGATGCGATGCCACCAACATCCTTCAAGCCAGTCGTTGATATGATGGCTATCAATGTCCAGCCTATGCACACGGCGATTGACGGAGGATCAAGGTGGGTGTCGCCGTGATTGTGGAAGAGGCAAGCTCCCCACTCTGCCACGAACGCTCCCAACACACCGAAGGTTACGCCCCACCAGAGGTCCCCAGTGACCAGGACGGCAAACCCGGACAAGACACCAATGTGGTGTGTGACCGGGAACTTGGAACCTGTACCGAGAAATATCAGTGAGATGGCTGGCATGGCGAAGCCGAAAGTAAACAATGCAGGCATTACCTGGATAATGCGGGCTGCCGGCAACGCAACGGCGATGCCAATCAGGAGCAGCATTGCTGGTTTTTCCTGCCAGGGCAACCACATCGCAACGTCACTGACCGCCCAGCGATTGTCTCCAGCCCGTACTTTGCCTAACATCCCCGTCTTGCCGAACGCCAGGCGGGTGATGAAACCAGCAATGATGAGAGCCAGTGGGACAGACATGGTAAAGGGCCAATCGCCGATACTGGGCCCCAGGCTGATCAGCCAGTTCAGCGTGTAGCCCAAAGCGCCGAATACACCACCCACCAGCAGGACATCGGGGGCATTTAACCCCATCAGCGAGGTAATGATGTCCTTGCCACTCTCCAGTTTACCCACCTTGGCCGCGTATGCTGCCGCAGCCACACCACCCGTAAAAGCGATGTGCGGGCCAAAGAAAGGTCCCCAGGCTATCTCGTTCACGAACGTCGGATCCCCTGTCACCAGGACGATCGCCAGGCCCACGACTGCTAGTATGCCGCACAGAACAAAAGATGGCAAACCACCAATCGCTGCACCCCACATGCCTCCTGCAAAAGCTAAGATTAGATACGTAAAGTCAAACATGAGTCTCTGATCCTCCTATTGGTAAGATGAAATCTAGTCTGCACGAATTGCCGATTAACACACCATTGTTCACACCGTCATCGAACTATAGCACCACCTCCTTCATAACGATCAAATCTCTCCTCCTTCCCTTAAACCATCAAGCCATTGAGTTAATTTCCTGAGAAAACGGATTCTTGTCTCCTGGACCTCCTGCGGAAGCATGGCGGTTAGTTGTACTTTCTTTTCTAAACCGCCGTCTCCGCAATCCCATACTTTGTGCGTGCCAACAAAACAAAGTGGCATGTCCGATTTTCCATCCCAGTGTTCTGTGGTGTAGAATCCCAATTTCTTAAGTGGGAGGTCAATCGTAACGTCAACTGTGACCCATTTACCATCTACAAATATTTTCACGTAGTTATGAAAGTCTACAATCTCAGTCGTCGCTAACATTTGAGTCAACTCATCCGGTAGCTCTACAACTCCGTAGGTATCGTCTGGAAACCAGGTCAAATCCTTCCAACGCTGCAGACATACTATGTCCTTCGTTCTCACTCCAATAGTCTCGTACAATTCCTTTAACAAGAAATTCTTGCCTGAACAGGTCCCTTTATTCCTCTCATAAACGTCTTTCGGATCTCTGGACCCCATACGGCCGAAAGGTATATCTCTTACTTTTTCAAATATTCTGATCACCTGTTGTTCAAAAGGCAAGCTATCAACCCCCCACTCGGCGAGGATTTTGTTTTTCAGGTTCTCGTCCACTAGTATATCTCCTTTTTAGTACAATCTAAGAATTTGCGCACAGGCATATTCGCATATACCCGAAAGCCACAGATCAGTTGCCCAAATCACTCTTTCCATATTGTCCTCATAGTTGGGACCCAGAGCTATTCCGTTGACTGAAATTCCCTTGGGAATAATATCCCTGGCTATTGAAGTCATCATTCCCGTTATAGCACTCGAACAAGCACATTCATAAACAGAGCTGCCCCCAGTGAGTTCCCCCTCACCTTCACCCTCTCCGGTATATCCAGTGGTCGCATTTACAAAAACTATCCTTCCCCCCCCCCTCTGAATCATATAGGGCACCACTGCTTTCAACATCAGGAAATAATTCAACACCCATTCCTTAAGCCACTCATCCCAAGTGCCCACGCAAAGGTCATCTGAATCCTGCTTTTCCCTTTTCTTTTCGAGATAAAAAGCACAAATCAGATAGTCCACACTGCCCAAGTCATTAACTACCCCATCTACAGATTCCTTGAAGCTATCTTCACAACCGGATAAGACTGTCTTATAAACAACTGTGATGCCGGGATGCCCAACGTTTCCCACAAGCGCGTCATACTTGTAAGAATCAAGGTCTATCAGGCCGAGATTAGCGCCTCCCTGGGAAAGAGCTGTGCTTATTTCCATCCCCACAACACTATTCGCGCCGAACACGATACAATTTTTTCCCTTATAATCATGCATTATCTCCCTCCTTACCGCAAGTATGTAATTCCACCCTCTGCGAGAATGACCGTCCCACTAAGACCAGAAGAGGAAGCCAATATGAAATGCGCATATATATCGGCAATTTCCTCGGGGGTTATCATTTTACCGGTCAAAGATTTCTTGTGCATAGCCTCAACGCCCTCTTTAACGTCACGCCCCCTACTTGCTATTACCTTTCTGATCAGCGGCGTATCCACGTGCCTCAACGCTAAGGCAAACGTCCTTATGCCATCTCGACTGAATTTCTGCGAGAGGTACTTGGTCAGACCAATAAAACCCGCCTTTCCCGCAAGGTAGGGCGCTGGAATTCCCGAAGAAGACATTGGGGCCGCAGTAAAGATAATTCTGCCCCACCCCCTTTGTTTCATGTAAGGGATCGCCAGGAGTGTACAATACACGGCGCCGGAAAGATCAATTTGAATCGTCTTTACAAAATCCTCATACGAGATCTCGGGGAAATGATGCGCCTTCGAAGGACCATACACTGCCGCATTGTTAATGAGTATGTCCACCCCGCCTCTTTGTTCTGCTATGCGACGATACGTAGCCTCAACATCTTTTTTGTCTGATATGTCGCACTTGGCAGAAGCCGCTCTGGGCTCCTGGTATTTCGCATTTATGCGATCCACCAACTCGGTTGCTTCTTTGATATCACAAACGTAGACGAATGATCCTAATGCTGCAAGTTTTTCACAAATTTTTACTCCGATTCCGCCTGCCCCGCCCGTAACAAGGGAGACTTTACCTTTCAAGTCCATCTTCTTGTGCCCCCAATGTGCTTTTTTGTTTTCACCTCATCACCGCTGGTACGCCGGGCTTGGCCTCAACGCACCAGCGGTGACATCAATCTAACAGCCATCGCTGACCCAGACCGATATGCTTCTATTCCTCGTGCATATACTTGACCTGGAACTCGGAAATCTTGTCAAAGATTTCCTTCAGGGCTGGATACGCACCTTTGTAAACTGGATAGAGCTGGTCGTACATCGCCGTGGCTTCCGCGTTCGGCGTAAAGCGCTTGGATACGGCAGCCAGTTTGGCCGCTTCCTGGTAACTGTCCCAAATACCAACACCGACGCCACCCATGATAGCCGCTCCAGTAGCCGTTGCCTGCTGCGGGTTCCGGACACGCGCAAACGGCAGATTGTTCACATCGGCATAAATCTGCATCCACACGTCACTCAGCACGCCGCCGCCGATGGCCCGAACCTCGTCCAGGTTGAAAATCGGGACATTGACCGACTCGAACAACTCATACAGCCAGCGGATGTTGAAGGAGATACCTTCATAGAGCGAGCGCACAAAGTGTCCCCGTGTATGCGGCAAGACCGCACCCAGATAAGCGCCACGGGCATTGATATCAAAGTGTGGCGCACCGCCGCCACGCAGGTAGGGCAGGAACACCAGGCCGTCCGATCCAGGAGCGATCTTGGACACTTCATCAGTCATGACGTCATAGATGTCGGCGCCAAGCTTCTCAGCCACGTAGTCCTCGAGGCCATAAAAGTTGTCCTTGGCCCATTGCTGGGCGATGCCGCCGGCTGCTGTAATCAGCACCAGGTGGTAGGCGTTGGGCCAGGGCAGACAGGTGCTGCAATTCATCTTCACTGCCGGATCGGTACTGGGGGCTTCTCGGAACACACCGGTCCAGTTGGCGGATCCGATGTACGTGTAAGCCATCCCACGTTCAACCACACCTGCGCCGACATCGGAGCAAATCACATCACCGGAACCAAGACAAACCGGCGTCCCGGCCTTCAGACCCGTGATCTTGGCCGCTTCGGGCGTGATGTAACCCATAATGTCATGCGATTCAAGGACATCAGGAATCTTGTCCATATCAATTCCAGCCGCTTTAAAGATCTCCTCCGAAAGTTTGCGCTTCTTGATGTCCATGTAGGCACACATTGAAGCGTCGCCCCACTCAGTCGCAAAGTTGCCCGTCAACCGCTGGGCGATAAATTCCTTTGCCTGGAGAAACTTGTAGGTCTTGTTGTAGACTTCCGGCATGTTGTCTTTGATCCAACGCAACTTATTGATCACGTGGAGCTCAGACTGCCAACCTACGCCGTGGATCTTGTAATAATTATCCAGTCCCCCGAAGTAATTGTGAATGCGCTCGGCCTGTTCGCCGCTGCGGCAATCTGCCCAGATAGCCGTGCGGTCCACCAGCAATTCGCCTTCCTTGCTTACCGGGGTCTGGCTCATCATTTGAGCACTGAAACTGACCACAGCGATGTCCGCAGGGTCAACCCCACTGGTCTTAAGGGCTTCCTGGGTACTCTCAACAACCGCTGTCCACCATTCTTCTGGGTTTTGCTCAACCCAGTTCGCGTGTGGATAGTATTGCTTAAACGGAGTGTATCCACTGGCTAACAGTTCCAGCTTATCATTAACAATGACTGCTTTATTACCAGTAGTTCCTAGATCATGGACAAGTATGTATTTACCGCTCATTTCAGTCTTACCTCCATTTCTCAATATGAACTCTCATAGTTTGCTCAGTTAACACCCCGAACTATTCCGCATCTCTTATCCTGAACCTCCTTATCCCGAATTTGAATTTGGACTCGTTTCATTTATAAAGCACGGCCCATAAGAAGCCTTGGCCCCGCTGAATCAATCGGAAAATAAAAAGACATCGCTTCAAGTAAAGCCTGAAGCGATGTCTTTATACTTCGTCGAAAAACATCAACAACTAACCATGCACCATGAACAATTGTCACATAATGCACCAGCCAACAAATCATGTGGACTATCCCTTTCCCTTGGGGCATAATTTGTTCTCGCCTTGACAATACGGTTCTGTTGATATATTTGTACCAGTCGATGAACATGATGCATTGACCGAAAGACCGATTTGAAACGGGGCTACACAGATTAGTAAAATACGACAATCTTGGGCTTCACTTGACCGCCCAAAATATGCTCGGTAACAAGATTATAAGAATGGCCTCTTCCTAATTTTGCCTCATCTTGTTGACCAATACAGAAAGCCATAAACTTAGTATAAGTAAAAATGGCTAATATTACTACTATCATAGTAGGCTAAATCCGACTTACGACAGTAAGAAAAGACTATTGTCGGTTTATTTAGGTACCAAACTGATCACTACTTGATTTCATTTTCCAAACCTTTCCAGTTCTTGATAATAATGCAGTGCCTAGACGGGATATCAATCAGTCCATCATCAACAAACTGGCGCAGCGTTCGTCCGACAACATCTGCCACCGTTCCCACACGATCGCCGATATCTTCTTGCGTGCAGGTCCATTCAATCACCCCCGCTCTATCAACGTGTTTGAGCAGAAAATCTGCAATCCTTGCTTTCGTAGAAAGAAATGATAAGGTTGCAGTGAGATCAATCAACTGCTGCACTTGATTAGCAATGTTTAGGAGAAAATAATAAGCAAACTCAGGATACTGTCTTAGTAGCCTGCGAAAATCATCATCTTCAATGGCAGCTGCTCTCACATAAGTGGACGCACTTACATTGACACAATTATCGCCAATGGGTTTCAGACTGGGGATAAAATTAAACCATTCTCCCGGCCCCAAGTGCAGCACCACCTGCCTGCGCCCGTTTATGAAAACCTGAAAAATATCCACTTTGCCTTTTAGAATCAAATAAGTAGCCCATCTAGGATTTTCTTCTCGAAGAATGTTGCTTCCAGGATTGTAGTGACAGATGCTAGAAACGGCCCAGATCGATTTAAGAATCCTATCAGGCAAATCTATAAACTCCGCTAACTCTTCGTAACCAATTGAAGGTTTTAAACATCGGAAGTCATAGTTCATCTCATTACCTCCTTCAATAATAAGTTGAGCTACTTCCTCACTAAGGATCCACAAAAGTATAACTTCCCACATGGAGAGATTAATTGAAGTGTATCTTCTCAATATCTGGGGGCAACTCGGGCCGGTCCCTTCGCGGACTCAGGGCAGGCTTCCTGACCGTGCCCGTCTGGGCTGCGGTCGGCGTAGTTTGGGACAGAAGGCCCCAATGAGACCGGCCACAGCTATTTACCACTACTTATTTAAGAAGATACATTGAAGTGCCCCCTGACATCGGATACTTCTTCAGTAGTTTCTAGTTCAACTTGAGGCCGGAGCACACTCCTTTCGCCACTGCTCTTTGAATTCGGCTGAGGTGAGATAGCCCAACGAAGAATGGATCCGCTTGTGCATGTACACGTCGTCGAGGAACCCCCCTATCTGACGGTAGATATCATTATAGTCGATATACTCTGATAGGTCAACTTCATCTTCCTTGCAGGTGCGCTTCAGAATTAAGACCAATGCAGAGACACAAAAGATTTAACGCAGAGGCGCAGAGGGCGCAGACCGTGGGTGTGGGCAGGTAGTGTCCACAGTTTATAAGGCTTTCTCTGCGGCTCTGCTTCTCAGCGACTCTGCGTTAATTTTCCTTTGCCCGGTCCGGGCGGGAGGATTATTTCTCGGCAATTCCCTTATTTTCGAAGCAGATACCTTGTTTTAACTCGCCAACTTTCAACTTGCGAACTTGCCAACTTTCAACTCTTATTCGACGAAGCTGTATAATACATCCCAAACACTGAAAGGATGAAAAACAAGCAATGACCACAGACATATTTGGGTATCTCTACACCGCAACCCTGACCGGGTTAGCGGTCTACGCCGCGCACATCGTGGTGCTCGTCACGCTCTATTTGTGGCACCGGCGCGAGGCTTCACCCCCTCTGCCGGAAATCACCACAACCGAGCTGCCAGTCGTTACAGTGCAGATTCCCCTCCGCAACGAGCGCTACGTCGTGCAGCGCGTCCTGCGCTCCGTCGCCGCGCTGGATTGGCCCCGCGAGAAGCTGGAGATCCAGGTGCTGGACGATTCCGACGACGCGACGACGTCGCTGGCCCGGCAGGAAGCCGCTCAGCTCCGCGCGCAGGGAGTGGATATACACGTGCTGCACCGGGCGCAGCCCCAGGGCTACAAAGCCGGTGCGCTGGCCGCCGGACTGCAGCAAGCGCGCGGGAAGTTCCTGGCCCTATTCGATGCGGACTTCCGCCCCCCACCCGATTTCCTACAACGCACCGTCCCCTACTTCGCCGCCGCTCCCCGGCTGGGGATGGTACAGGCGCGCTGGGAGCATATCAACGCAAATTATTCCGCCGTGACCCGCGCCCAGGCGCTATTGTTAGATGCTCACTTCACCATTGAGCACATCGCGCGGAATCGCTCCGGCCTGCTGATGAACTTCAACGGGACGGCGGGTGTCTGGCGACGACAGGCCATCGAAGATAGCGGCGGCTGGCAGAGTGACACCGTCGCCGAGGACCTGGATCTCAGCTATCGTGCCCAGCTCCACGGGTGGCAGGCGCTCTACTTGCCATACGTCACGGCAGAGGCGGAGCTGCCGCCACTGGTCGCAGCCTTCAAACAACAACAATACCGTTGGGCCAAAGGGGCCGCCCAGGTTTTCCGCAAATTGGCCGTGCCACTACTACGCGCAAAACAGCTCAGCCCCTTCCAAAAGCTCATGGCCCTGCTGCATCTCAGCGGCTACTGCACCCAACCACTCTTCCTGTTGCTATTCTTGCTGACGCTCCCCATGATCCTCTACAATCCCCAGCTCCCCACGCTGGCAGCCATCTTGAGCGCCAGCCTCACCATACCGCCCGCGCTCTATCTGCTGGGACAATGGGAGCTCCATCGGGACTGGCCGCGGCGCATCCTGGCCTATCCCGTGCTGATGTTGCTAGGAGTGGGCGTAGCCTGGAGTAACACGCTGGCGCTGTTGGATGGTTTCACACACTGGGGAGGAGCCTTCGCGCGCACCCCCAAATTCCGGTTGGAGACACGGAGCGGGGAATGGAAACACGCCGCTTACCGGCTGAGCGTGGATCACACCATCCTAGGGGAAAGTCTCATCGCACTCTACGCCCTGGTTGCCGTGTGGCAGTCGCTCAACCGACAACAGGGAAACTTTTTGCCCCTCATCCTCATCTATGCCGCTGGAGAGCTCCTGATGATTGGGGTCACATTATTCCAGGCCCGGACAGTGTGGGGGCGCCGGGCAAGCGTCAAAATGCGTTAGTAGACCTCCGAGGTCTTTGTGCTGAGACCTCGGAGGTCTGAGATAGACTGTCCTGAGCAGTTACGAAATGGCTCTTTGAGAATTCGCGTGGTCAAGTTCAAATTAACCACAGATCCTTCGGGGACTCAGGACAAGTTTCACGGATTAGCACGGAAAAAAGTAAAGAATCCGTGGTGAAAAACTTACGCCGCATGGCACTTACCACGGCAATTCCCAGAGATCCTACGAAATTACTGCTTCTTTGGCGTTACATCACGTAGAGTAGGAACGGGTGGCTTTGGTGATTGCGGACGCTGCGGATGCTCCGAGGGTTTGGGCTTGAGTGGTTCTATCTGCGGCGGTTGAATATCCTGGGGCATTAAGGTCTGTCCATGCAGATAAGCTCCCTCGTTGGTCAACAAGGATTTGACCGCCAAGTCACCCCAGACGCGACCGGTATCCAGGATTTCCAGCCGGTTGGCGTGGATGTTGCCACGGACGGCTCCCGCAATGGAAACATTACTGGCCTTGATCTCCGCGATGATCTTAGCACTCTCGGTAACCACCAGGTTCCCAGTGATTACGATGTTCCCCTCCACTATCCCTTCAACGCGCAAACCACCATCTCCCTGAATATCGCCCTTGATGTGCGTGTTCTTCCCGATGGTCGTCTCAATCGGCTGACTGGCTGCCGGGCGAGGGCGGGATGATGTTGAGCGCGGCGGCTGTCCCGTGGGATGAGTCTTTTCTTTTCCAAACATAACTATCCTCCTCAAAAAGGTTAGAATACATCCAATTCCATCATACCCGACCTGACAAAATTGTCAAAAACCGCCCGACGAGAAAGCGAGTGAGTGAGTGAATGAGTGAGAAAGCGAGAAAGCGAGTCAGGTTTGTAGCTAAGATTCTACCATTTGACGAGCCACGCCCAGCGCCTGCTGTTCCTCGGAGCTCAAGCTGTGGGTGGCGCGCCAGCTCGCGAGTGGTTTGGCGTAAAGCCGTGTCTCGTCGCGCCCATGGAGACCGGAAAGGATCAACCCGTTACCCCGCGCATCCACCAATGCCAGAGAAAAGCTCTGATCACCTCCGATGTTGGCAAAGGCCCGGTAGCGCACAACGCCATGTCCCTGGATGGTGTGAGGGAAGGCGGCCTGCAAGTGCGCCAGGGCCGCCTGCACGTCGTCCAGACGCGCTCCCTGTTGCTTCAACTCCTGCAGCACGCCGCTGATCGTGGCTTGATCTGTGTCCTCTTCCAACGCCAGGATATGCCGGGAACGGGCTTCCAACTCCCGGAAACGTTTCTCCAGCGTGTAGATCTCATACGCGGCCACGAAGAGCAAAATCGTCGCGGCGATCACCCACGGAGTCAATACATTATCCATACATTCTCCTGATACGTGAAATCAGATTCATTATACGCTTTTTTCCGGCCCTGTCTAACTACGCTGGGTCTCTGGGGTTTTGCATGGTTGGTTCACCGCGACGTAAATTTTTCACCACAGATTACACGGATTACACTGATTTTTTACTTTTTTCCGTGCTAATCCGTGAAACTTGTCCTGAGTCCCCGAAGGATCCGTGGTTAATTTGAACTTGACCACGCGAATTCCCAAAGAGCCACTGCGCTGAGAATACAGGATAAACGACCCATTCCTACGTGAGGAAATAAAGTTGAATTGTGTGGCAGTGGATATATACTTTCAGAAGCGATAAACTGTAAAGAGGTGACTCCATGAACACGCGTATTGGCATCCGTCTAGAAGATAAAAATGCCTGGGAGCGGCGCACCCCGCTGATTCCGGCACACGTCAAAACGTTGCAAGAGCAACACGGCATCAAGGTTTACGTACAGTCATCCCCACTGCGAGCCTTTAGCGAGGAAGAATATGCGCAAACCGGCGCTACCATCGTACCGGAACTATCCGCATGTCCCGTGATCTTTGCTATCAAGGAAATTCCGCCGGAGGTTCTGGAACCGCACAAAACTTACATCTTCTTCTCCCACACGATCAAAGGTCAGAAACATTCTATGCCCATGCTGCAACGTTTACTGGAGCTGGGCTGCCAGCTGATTGACTACGAAAGAATTGTGAACGAGACGGGACGCAGAATCATCTTTTTCGGCAACTATGCCGGACTGGCCGGAATGACTGACACGCTGTGGGCGCTGGGGCAACGGTTGGCCGTGGAGGGCCTGGAGACGCCCTTCAGTGACATCCGCCAAACCCTACAATACGCCGACTTAGCAGCAGTCAAAGCTGCCGTCCGCGAGGCCGGGCAGCGCATCGCCACCGAGGGGTTGCCCGTCTCACTCACGCCACTGGTCTGCGGGTTTGCCGGTTACGGTAACGTCTCACGGGGGGCGCAGGAGATCTACGACCTGCTGCCGGTCATCAAGATCGCCCCCGAGGACCTGGCCGACTTAGACGACCACGACCCACATCACGTTTACAAGGTCATCTTCAAGGAGCAGGACATGGTCGAGCCGCGCGCCCCGGGCACGACCTTCGCGCTGCAGGATTACTACGATCACCCGGAGAAGTACCGCGCCCGCTTCGAACAGTACCTGCCGCATTTGACGGTACTGCTCAATGCCATCTACTGGACCGAGCGCTACCCCCGACTGGTGACCAAACGCGCCCTCCAGACCTTGTTCAGCCAGAGCCAACGCCCCTGCCTGCGCGTCATCGGCGACGTCAGTTGTGACATCGAAGGCGCCATCGAGTGCAACGTGCGCGCGACCGATCCCGGCAACCCCATCTACGTCTACAACCCCTGCACCGGGCAGACCCGGGATGGCTACCACGGAGAAGGCGTGGTGGTGCTGGCGGTAGATAACCTGCCGTGCGAGCTCCCCATAGAGTCCTCCACCCACTTCAGCAACACGCTGCTACCCTTCGTCCCCGAGCTGGCCCGCGCCGACTACAACACGCCGTTCGAGCAATGCAACCTCTCTCCCCTGCTCAAACGCGCCGTCATCGTCTGGCAAGGGGAACTGACACCGGATTATCGCTACCTTTCCCAATTCCTGCCCCCTGATTCCTAATCCCCGTTCACTATTCACCATTCACCATTTTTTATTGATTCAAAATAAGGAGATACCAACGCTATGAAAACTGTACTCGTCTTAGGTGCCGGCCTGGTAGCCAGGCCTCCCGTGCGCTACCTGCTCGACCTGCCCGACGTGCAAGTCATCGTCGCCAGCCGCACTGTCAGCAAAGCCGTGGCGCTAATTGACGGTCACCCGCAGGGAGAAGCTCGTGCTCTCAACGTGAAAGATGCCACTGCGTTGCGCGCCCTGATC
>Ga0190315_1000649_pt1 | contig 16198 bp, 15 predicted proteins | sample 48701101_MG_FD_161673 | JGI IMG/M metagenome (GOLD analysis project Ga0190315, IMG submission 161673) | Hydrothermal vent sediment bacterial communities from Southern Trench, Guaymas Basin, Mexico - 4870-11-0-1_MG | ecosystem: Environmental > Aquatic > Marine > Hydrothermal vents > Sediment ...
GTGGTATTGTTTTAAGAAAGATTTATTGGCTTTAATTCTAATTGATTTTTTCATAAAGGGCAACTGAGAGGTGGTAACCTTTCATTTTGCCAATAACCACTACATTGTTAAAAAGTTACTGCCCAACAATTCAACAATGCAACAACACATTAAAAACAAAATCTCTTCTATTTTCTAAAAGAGAATTTTCTGGTTTTAAATTATGGTTCAATCATTGACTTAAATTTCAGATTGCTTGCCGCGCAGATGGCGATTGCCAACGCGTCGGCCGCGTCATCGGGACGGGGGATTTTCTTGAGCTTCAAAATCGCTTTCACCATTGCTTGAACCTGCCTTTTGTCCGCTTTCCCATATCCTACCACCGCCTGTTTAACCTGTAAAGGTGTAAATTCAAAGACTGTCAAGCGTCTTTTTTTGCCGGTTAGCAAAATCGCCCCGCGCGCCTGGCTGACACTGATAACAGTTTTGGCGTTTTTAAAATAAAAAATTTCTTCTACCGCCATTATCCGCGGATGGAATTTCTTGATTATTTTTCCCAGTTCGTCGGCAATTAAGTAAATTCTATCGGCTAAATCAAGCTCTTTTTTAGTTAGAATGCAGCCATAATCAAGGACATTAAATTTGCTTTTTTCATAATCTATTATTCCATATCCCGTCGTTGCTGTGCCTGGATCAATGCCAAGTATAATCATAAAATCATTTTTATATATAAGCGTACTAACATTTTATGTTTATTCCTCCAACAGCCATTTCCAAACGGGAATAACATTTATAATCAATTTTCCATTTTTAATAACATCTTCCTGATCTTTGGTTAAAATCAAACCATTTTTTAATTTAAACTTTTCCATTGCCGCCAATAAACCGAACAATTCTCTTTCTCTATCGCCGGCGTTTAAATTATCAGTAACTTGTATTACAGCCTTTATTTTATTTTTTTCCCGAACCGCAAAATCACATTCTTTCTTGTCTTTAAAATAGTAAATTTCTTTTCCTCTTCTTTTAAGTTCCAAAAAGACCAAATTTTCCAATAACTTTCCACTATCTGTCGAGAAAGAAAAAGCAACTATGTTTCTAATGCCGTTATCAATAATATATATTTTTTTATCTGAAACATATTGCTTTTTCAGCGAATAATCATATTTGTACAATTCAAACACTAAAAAACTTTCTTGAATAAACTCAATGTAATTTTTGACCGAGGTAACGCTTTTAAAGCCCAAAGTATTTTTTAAAGAATTATAGCTTATTTCTTTGGTGAAATTGGCAAATAAAAAATTAGCCAATTGTTTAAACGCTTTAATTTCTCTAATATTAAAGCGAATTAGCAAATCTTTATATAAAACATCTTCGTATACTCTTTTTAAAAACTCACTGTCTTTGAATTGAATAAATTCCGGAAATCCCCCGTTTTTTAAATAATAATCAAAACTCTTTAAAATTTTTACTTTGTTTTTCGTGTCGTTCTTGCGGTAATCAATTTTTTTGAAGTCCAAAAATTCTTTAAAAGAAAATGGATATAGTTCTATTTTAAAATATCGTCCGGACAAACGCGTGGTCAGTTCCGAACTTAAAAGCTTGGCGTTTGAACCGGCTATAAATATCTTGTAGCCCTCCTCGTAAATGCGTCGGACAAACCATTCCCAGTTTTCCACATTCTGAATTTCGTCCAAGAGTATTGTTTTAGCGGAATACTTTTTTTGCCACGCTACCATTAAATTATTAAAATCGCTGACATTAAAATTAATTAATCTTTCATCGTCAAAATTAAGATAATAAAAACTTTTAAATTTCTTGGAAAATTGCGCTAACAAAGTTGACTTGCCGCATCTGCGAATACCTGAAATAACGGTTATTTGTTTTGTTTTTAAGTACTTTTTAAAATCAATGTCGCGAGTAATGCCTATGTCTTTGTTTTTAAAATTATTAAGCTGATCAGCTGCGACTTCTTCCAATTTGGATAAATTCATCATAAATTATTAACATTACTAATATATAAAAATTCCAGTTATTTACATTAGTATTATATATTACTAAGAAATATTGTCAACACAAAGTGATTTATAGCAATTGAATCTCTAGACTGCCGAGTTGCTTGCTTGCTATCTCACACTCTAAAAAACGAACTCCAGAAATATGAAACCGGAGTTCAGATTTTAACTTGTAAGAACTGTAATTCAAAATGCCCGACACAGAAAACATAAAAATAGATTCATCGCTGCTCTGTTTTTATTTTTAAAAACTTAATCTCCTAAATTGCTATAAACCTCATTAACATCATCTTGCTCGTCTAGCGCTTCAAAAAGTTTTTCAATTTGGCTTGTTACTTTTTGATCATCAATTTTAATCTCATCTTTTGGAATCCACTCTAGAGCGGTGTTTTCTATTTTTATCCCTTGCTTTTCCAAATTATTTTTTATTTTATATAAATCTTCTGGTTTGGTATAAACCTCTATCAATCCTTCCCTTTCCCTAAAATTCTCCGCTCCTGCTTCAATAATTGCTAATTCTAATTCATCGCCAGTTTTATCGGAATCGTCTTTTTTTATTTCCAAACATCCCTTGCGGTCAAACATCCATTTGACGCTGCCCGCCGAGCCGAATCGCCCGCCGAGTTTGGAAATAATATTTTTCACTTCCGATAAAGTTCTATTGGTGTTGTCGGTAACGCATTCTATTAGCATTGCGATTCCCCCCGGACCGTAAGCCTCGTATAATATCTCTTCCATTTTCACTCCCGCTAATTCTCCCGTTCCTTTTTTAATCGCCCGTTCAATATTGTCTGCCGGCATATTTGCCCGCTTAGCTTTTTCAACTATCGTTCTCAACCCTGGGTTCATTTCCAAATTTCCGCCACCTCGCGCGGCGATGGTAATTAATTTTGACAGCTTTGAAAACACCTGCGATCTTTTCGCGTCGGTTGCCCCCTTTTTTCTTTTAATGGTTGACCATTTGGAATGTCCGGACATATTTTAAATTAAACAAATTAAAAGTTAAAAAATGTAAAATGCAAAATTAAAAATCGGAATATACATAACTTGCGCGTTTTTTCTTCTTATTGGGTATAAAAAAGCAGATTTAAACGTGTAAATTCTAATACGATTGGAATAAAATCTCGTTTCAATTTCCCTTTTATTTTATCATAATTTCAGAAATAAAAACAGTAAAAAAATGTTATTCAAATGAATGAATAACAATTTTTTACACGATGATTCCCATAAGAGCTATTCCCGCAAATATCATTGCGGTTACTGCCAGCATTCTTGATTCAGAACACTCGCATCCATTAGCCCAATCTCTAAGGGAATTTATGTCCTCAGCAACAACATTCATTGTTTTCACCTCCTTTTTGTTTTTATCTATCTTACAGACAGTTTTTACTCTTGTCAAATGAAATTTATCCACATCTTATTTTCCCATCAGTTTCTCTGCCAACCTTCGGTATTCTGCCTGCTCGTCGGGACTCATCTGCTGAAATTTTTTCATTATTTCATCGGGAGAAGCGTTGGGGTTACCGCCGGCGAGTTTTGTCATCTTGGATGTTATTTCATTTCTTTCTTCTTCACTCATATTTTGCAAGGCCGTCATTGCCTGCCGCGCCATCTGCGCTTGCGGATCATCGGGATTTTCCGCTAGTTTTTTATCCAACTGTTTTTGGATAACTTTCTGTCCCGTTTTTGTCTGAGCGGCTTTCATCGCTCCTTTTGTCATCTGTTTTTTTAAAAAGTTTTTGATTCCCATACAATATTCCTTTCTTTTTTAATTATAAATAATTAGTTATCTCTTTTCTTGAAAAAAAGGAGAGTAAAGCAGGTTACCCCGCTAATTTAACGCGCCTCTAATTTCTCTCTTAAGAAGGAAGCCATCAAAAATAACAAATTCTCTAAGCGAGACAATAAAAAGCAAAGAGAATGTTTTATTTTCTAGATTTTTTATTTTAGCGATTCCAGTAATTCATTTGGATGAAAAATAGAATTTAGGCGGCTTCTAATAATTTTTGATATTGACTCAGCATATTTTCAAGCAGTGGCGGAAGATAGATAACCCCCAAAATAATTGGCACAACAATAATCAGAATTTGCAAGGTTCCCAATACTTTCTGCCAAAAAACAAACCGATCAATTCTCTTGGCCATTTTGTGGATTTCTTCCGTTAATTCCAAATTTTTTCTTAATAATTCTTCTATTTTGTCATCTCTTGATTCAGCGCTTTTTGTTTTACTGTTTACTAATTTGTCACTCATAATTTACTGACAATGCTATCTCTTACTGTTAAGTATACTAATAAAAAACCAAAACCGCAAATTTTTGTAAAATAGACTTACTACTTAGGCTCTGCTGATTTTTACCGATTATTCCCCTCTTGGGAGGGGCTAGGGGTGGGTTATTAAAAATTAACGAATTAACGAATTATGGATTAACGAATTCAATCCGTTAATTCGTTAATCCGTTAATAAATAATTTTTCAATAACTCACCCCCAACCCCCTCCCGAGAGGGGAATAATTAGAAAACCAGCAGACCCTACTTATAGTTATCCACTTATAGAGATAATTTTTAAAAATCCTCCCAACCTTCTTTACAAAGGGGGAATTTAAATTTTCCAATTTCCAATTTCCAATCTGTTAATCCTGTTAATCCGTTAATAAATAATTCTTTAATTTTTCAGTTCCATACCCTAGGGTATGGAACTATTTATACTATTCATACCTCAACGCCTCTATCGCGTTTAACTTCGCCGCTTTATTCGCGGGATACCAACCGAAGATAATTCCGAAGCCGGCGGCAACAACAAATGAAATAATAATTGCTTCAATGGAAACAACAAATGGCCAGTCAAAATTGTATACTCGGACGGCTAAAGTTACCAAAAAGGAAAAAACAATTCCGGAAATAATTCCGACGATTCCTCCCAAAACAGAAATCAAAGCTGCCTCCAGAACAAACTGGTTCATAATGTCTTTTCGCTTCGCGCCCAGCGCTTTTCTTAATCCGATTTCTCGCGTCCGCTCGGCAACGATAACCAGCATAATATTCATAATTCCCACCCCGCCGACTGTCAGAGAAATCGCTGCCAACAATCCTAATAATAAAGAGATAACTCCCGTAACGGTGTTGACGATTTCAACAACTTGGTCCATTGACATCACTTCAAAATCGTCTTTGGTTGGATCGCTGATATTATGCCGTTCGCGAAGCAGCTGTGAAATTTCCGCTTTTGCCTGCGCGAAATGTTGGTTATCTTCCATTACTATCGCGAATTCAACCAAATGGTCTATCCCAGTGATTAATTTTTGCGCTGTTTTTAGGGGAATATAAACCAAATTATCATAATCAAATGTCATTACCATTCCTCTGTCCGCCGCCACGCCGATCACTTTAAAATTGATTTTTTTAATTTTTATCTGCTTGCCGATTGGATTTTGATCGCCGAAAAATTTCTTTGCCACCGCGCTGCCGATCACAGTAACTTTTGCCACGCCTCTTTCTTCTTCGTTGGTAAAATATCGCCCTCGCGCAATCTTTAACTGTCCGTCAATCTCGGGGTAATAAGCGTCGCTGGCGACAAACATCACCCGTTTTTCCTTTTCTCGGTAAGTCGCCCATTCCATTCCTGACGAATAGCCGGAAACGGATTTAATATAAGGAAATCTTTTTTTGTTCCGCACCGCTTCCACATCACCGTATTTTAAAGTGGTAATGGTAACACCTTCAACCATTGATCGCATTGAAGCTTCATAATCGCTTCCCGGCACTTTAACTTGCACGCTCATCATATTTTCTCCAAAAACATTTATCTGATTTACAATTAAAACTTTCAATCCCTGTCCCACTGAAACGATCACGACCACCGCCGCCACGCCAATCACAATTCCCAGCATTGACAATGCCGTTCTGGTTTTGTTCGCCTTCAGTCCAGTGAGAGCGAGGGAGAGAGTTTTGAGAAATTGGGGGTTGACAAATTTCATATATTTTTCTTTTTTTATTCCCCTTTATCGTAAAAAGATACAAGGATACAAGAAACAATAACTAAAAAATAATCAAACATCAATAATTAAACAGTTTGGAACTTGATTATTGGTTATTGGAATTTTTTGGTTATTGTTTCTTGTATCTTGTTTCTTTAACACTGATTTCGGAGTGACGCACGAGCGATAGTGGTTTGTTGGTTCCATAGTCCCATTAGGGCTGTGGAACCTTAATGCAAAACTTCTACATCGGTAAATTTGTATAAAAATAGCGACTTGCATTCGGGTTCCACAGGGCTACCGCCACTATGGAACCAACGAATAGGCTTCTGTAAAAATTTGCTATTGACAACCTTTTTCAATTCTCTATACCAAAATCAAGAGTAAGTCCTTCGGGTAAGGTCCGTGTGAAGGCACTTCAGCTTGAAGTATCCTTATGATTATGGAACAATCCCAACAGGTATCTTCAGGTTTGGTGGTATTGACAGTTTTTTTTGATCTGCTATTATGATAGTAGAATAAATCCTCAGGGTAAGTTAGCGGTTAGGGCATTCTCTGTGAATATCTCAATGATCCGTTAATAACTCCCGAGAGGTATCTATAAAAATTCGCTATTTTAGCGGGTTTTTTATTTGAATTGTTTTTATTTTTAATTCCGCTAAATCGCGCTTTTTATCATCTTGATAATATTTATAAAAAGCGTTAGAAATAAAATCGGCTAATTCCAACAAAATATCCGAAGAAGAAGGCACTAATCTTGGCTTTTCAAAAACCACATCCGGATACATAATTTTCAACTCCATTTCCACCGCGTCGCGAAATTCTTTTTTGCCTATCATACCAGCTTTATATTTTCTATTATCTATAGTGATAACAACTTTTTTATATTCATCTAAATTCAAAGAAAATAATAAATGCTTGCATAAATCCGTATAAATTTTTTCAAAGTTCAATTTATTTTTAGTAAAATATTTTTTATTCTGATAACATGGAATGCTGCGAATATTCTGAAAAACAGAAATTAAATAAACCTGATGAGTTTTAATAATTTCAAACGCTTTCTCTCGCAAAGGTGAAAAGTAACATTCGTTGGCATGAATTCTCTGCCTATGAGCATAAGGAATTCTAGCGCGCAGCCATCGTTTGCGAATTATGGAAACATTCGTCGTCATAAACCCATTGATGCTGATAAACTGTTTTTTATTTCTGTCTTTCAAATTATACGACTCATCAAGAAAAATATACATTTTTTTGCAAAAATAATTTTTTAAAAATCCCCCTAATCCCCTTTTTCAGAGGGGGAAATAACACACCCCTGACCCTTCTCAAGAGGGAAATTTTAATTTTCCAATTTCTTAATATCCAATATCTAATATCCAATATCCAATATCCAATTTTACTCATACCTCAATGCCTCTATCGCGTTTAGTTTTGCCGCTTTGTTGGCGGGGTAAATTCCAAAAGCAAGTCCAATTATAACCGCGATGGCGAAAGAAATAATTATTGAAAAAGGACTGATGACCAAATCCCAATCATAGCCAAAATGGCTGGCAAGAGCAGCGATTAAAGCGGCAAAAATTGAACCGCTGACAATGCCGATCAGACCGCCGATGAAAGTGATAATCACTGACTCCGTTAGAAACTGTGTTAAGATATTTTCTTTGTTAGCGCCCAACGCTTTGCGTAATCCAATCTCCCGCGTCCGCTCCGTTACCGAAACAAGCATAATATTCATAATCCCAATTCCGCCGACTAAAAGGGAAATCGCCGCGATGGCGCCTAAAAATAAATTCAAGGCGTCCGTTACCGCGCCAATCATATTTAATGCTTGATCCATTCCGCGAACCGTGAAATCTATTTTCTTCGGATCCTTAATATTGTGTCTTTTTTGTAGAAGCTTTTTGATTTCGCTGATTGCGAAAGGCGCGCTTTTCTCATCATCAACTTTGGCGCGAATTAGTCCGACATAATTAATTCCCAGCATTATTTTCTGCGCTGTTTTAACGGGAATAAAAACATCTTTGTCGCGATTTGCCATTAGTGAACTACCTTTCTTTTTCATTACTCCGATTACCAAAAAGTTTGTTTTGTTTATTTTAATTCTTTTTCCCAGGGGATTGTCTTTGCCGAATAAATCCTCTTTTATTTCCGAACCGAGCACGGCTATTTTCGCCGCGCTTTCGTCTTCTTCGGGAAGAATAAATCTGCCTTGGTCTATTTTGTTATCTTCAACATTTGGATATTGCGAAGTAACGCCCAGAAAATTCGCGTTCTTAATTTTGTCACCGAAAGAAATATTCGCGTTGCCGTTCACATAAGGAGTTACCGCTATAATATGCGGAATTTTACTGACCGCTTTGGCGTCCTCATAAGTTAAAGTTGTAATCACCGCGCCCATCATTGAGGCTGGCATTCCTTCCTCGTTTCCGCCCGGCATAATGCCAACTAAGTTGGTTCCGAAAGAAGTAATCTCATTAAAGATTAAACTTTGCGCTCCCGCTCCAATTGACATAATGGCGATCACTGACCCCACTCCGATAATCATTCCCAGCATTGTCAAAAAAGACCGAACTTTATTCGCGGCCAAGTTGGTAAGGGAGGATTTGATTGTTTGGAAAATATTCACAAGAAAATTTTATAATTTTTAATTTTATAATTTTTAAATAATGTCCAAATTTTCAAAGCAAAACAAGATACAAGGATACAAGATACAATAACCAAACAAGCTCCAATAATCAATAACCAAATTCCAAACCGTTTGATTATTGAGATTTGATTATTGATTATTTTTTGGTTATTGTTTCTTGTTTTTTGTTCCTTTATATTCTTATATCTTTTCTTTGTTATTTGATATTTGGACTTTGATATTTGATATTACTTTTGATATTCTCCTTCTACTACCATTTTCTGCTTGCTAAAATTCTATTCTATTCTGTATTATCTCTTCAATAGCGCTATAAGCCGGTTTTGGAGTGAAATTGTTATACATAATACCCATCCCCGCATCGTTGGCGCCGTCCCTGAAATAGAAGATACAAAAGCCATTAAAGTTATTTTTTGCGGCAAGGTCTATTGCGTAAATAAAATAATTTTGCTGATCTTCGTCTTCTTGAAGAGTGGAACGGCGAAATAATTTTTGAGGGCTAAGTAAATTCGTTTCACCAATCCAGACCTCGCCATGCCAATTATATTTATTTTTAAAACGCGCAATATTTGAAACCTCATCATTCAAATCATCAAGTGAATAAGGATCACATCCAATAATATCTATTAGCATACTATTATCCGACATTATCGCTTCGGTGAACTCAATTTCTGAATTTTTGTGCGGCCCTCCGCCTTTCCTAACAATCTGGTTTAACACAATCTTTGTGTTCGGCGATGTTTCTTTGATCATCTTTGCTATTCCCTTTGTGTAATCAACCCATTCTTCTATGCTTCTCGCAGAATTCACCTGATTGCCGATGTTAAAAGGACATTCGCACATTATCATCATATAGTCCGGCTTGTATCTTTCCGTAAGATATTTTGCCTGATGCGCGTACATCTTCTTAAACTCGTTCCAATCCGCCTTTCCGGAACCGCCGTAAGCGTTGCTTCCTGGAAGCCACATTTTTAAACTCATCCATGACTCCATACCATACACGCCAATATAGATTTTTAAATCCTTGGATCGCGCGTAATCAATAACATCATCAAGTTTTTGCACCTCTTTTGGATATCCAAGCGCTTCGTTTCTGATGTCAAATCTCACAAAGTCCACACCAAGATCTTTCGCGGCGTCTACTTCTTTTTTTGCGTTCTCAAGATCAACCGGACCGTTGTTGCCTTCAGGATAGCGATAAGATGCGGAGTCTATTGTCGCGCCGAAAATCATTGAAGAGGACACGGCAACATCGCTGATATTTTGAGACGGTAGCGGTTGTCCTTCTTCCTTTAACCAAATGCTGATTAAAAAAATCCCAAGCAGCAAAAAAACAACCAAAATTATGACACCTGCTAAAATAATTTTTTTGAGTTTCATTTTTGCGATAAGTTAGCATTAAAATATCTGTTTATGCTTCCTTATAAATTCTTTTAAATAAAAAACCTGTATAAATTAAAGATGCATACGCTTCTGTCAAATATATTGTTCCTAAAATTAGTGCTGTTGATCCATGCTCTAGTGAAGCGCTAATAATTACATTCGGGTCTCCGTGTGGGATGAACCACCATATCACAACTAGCGGCAGAGTCAATAGAAAATGCCAATACCTGATTTTCAGAGCAAATTCACTTGCAGATATTTTTTTACTTAAGAGATAAAGTAAAATAAGGTCAATTATCACAAAGATATTCAGCCAGATATGACCTGATGTAATGTTTATATTGAGATACCATTCAATATATGTTTCAATCATCATCAGTTCAAGACACGGGTAAATAAGAAAGCTGAAAAAAAGGATAAGCAAAAAATATTCAGCTGAGGCGTCTCCCAGAATTGGCGCCATTAACCAGCTTATGATCATTTGAATCGCAAAAATCTTGATTCGGATTCTATCAAAAAATATTAATTTATCAATCGGTTTTTTGTTTGTAGATCCGCTGACAATTTTCAGTTTATTTTTCAAATCACCCATTTTCCATTCTTTATTTAATTTCATAAAACATATATAAATTTTTCAAAAACTGTAGTGTGGTCTTGATCCCAGTTTCATCCCTATCATAAACTTGCATCCCAAATCGTAGTGGAAACTAGAATACCGTTTTGTCTTTATATTCTGTCGTAGCTATTCTATGGTCAGATATCAAACATCCAACTATTTTATATCCTTTTTTCGCATAATCAAATGTCGGGATATTGAAAAAGTTGAAATAACTTTTAACATCTCTCTGCTTGCTCTCAACACCATTTGTCAGTCCACTTTCATCATCTTCAACATAATCCCATGAGCTATCCGCTTCGAATATAGAAGGTTTGAGTTTATACTCGGTTAAAGGAGCTGTTGCAAATGAATCTGATTATAATTACCATACTCATCAAAAACAGCGCTTCTTTCAGCAATAAATAATCCGCCGCCATTATCCCGATAACCTTCAAGATATCTTTTAATTCGTCATTCATTCTGAATAAATCTACTATACCAATGGCAAGCATACTCGTCCAGAATTTCAGAGTCGTTGATTATCTCGTTCTCACTCAATACATCATATTCCAATCCTGATAGATGAAAAATTCGCTTATGGGAAATGTTTTGTTGTCAACAAAGAGTTCTGGAATTCCATTCATTATTTTTACAGAACTCGTTATTGAATTCTTTATGGAGGATGTGTTTGAAGTTTTGATTTTTGTTCCTTTAAGTAGCCGGTAATTAGAAAAACGCAAACCTCAAATAAACAGATTATGCCAAATTTTAGTTTGGTTTTTATTTGCGTCAATTAATAAATTAGAAACATACAAAGGAAACCATACCAATAGACCATTCAGAAAGAAGTTATTTATTTCCCATATTGCAATCAGCAATATCGGCGCTTCGGAAATGCCGCCAATCTGGAATCCAAACAAGCCGCTTTCGGCTATAAAATAAAAAATATAACCAAATATACCGCCGGATAAAAATGCCTTTTTCTGTGTGACTCTAAATTTTTTAGCAAGAAAATATACAACAATATAGAAAGTAAAATAAACAGGTAGCATGGATGTCAGATCAATAAACAGACTACTCCAGTATATCTCCGGATCAAATACATACCATAGTATTTCTTCAACTAAACCAAAGATTGTTCCAAAAATTACAACAAGGACAAAATCTCTTTCAGTAATTGAGCGAAGCGCAAATCTCAAAGGTTTTTTAAAAAAATAAACTGCCAACATAAACAGCAATTGAACTATGCCTACTACTGACCCTATCAAAAATAAAAAAGTAAAAAAGAGTATGCCAATAATTAAAATAATAATCTTGAATTTATTCATAATACTTTTAGTTTCAAATTACCGTAAAATTTGGTTTCACGGTAACTAAACTTGATATTTTTAATTTAACATTGGTTTGATATTTGATATTTAGAATTTGATATTGAAAAATTACTTCTTAAACTCTCCATTCATCACCATTCTCTGCTTGCTAACAACCTCGTCTTCTATTACCATTCCGTCTTTAATATGAATTATTCTCTTAGCGCACTCGGCAGTATATTGCTCGTGGGTAACCATAATAATCGTTCGTCCTTCTTTATTTAGTTTCTGTAAAATTTCCATAATTTCCTCGCCGGATTTGCTGTCTAAGTTTCCCGTCGGTTCATCGGCTAAAACTAAGCGTGGATTATTGATGAGAGCGCGGACGATCGCCACTCTCTGCTGTTCGCCACCGGATAGTTGGTTTGGGCGATGGTTCAGACGATGTCCCAGTCCGACTTTTTTTAATAATTCCACCGCGTTATTTTTCGCTTCTTTGAGATTGCATTTGGCTAAATATGTTGTCGGCAATAAAACATTGTCTAAGACAGAAGTTCTCTGTAATAAATTATACGCCTGAAAAATAAAGCCGACTTTTTCACTCCGAAATTCAGCCAGTTTATCATCATCCAGTTTTAAAGTGTCACGCTCTTCAAAATAATACTCACCGCCTGTTGGCTTGTCCAGAAATCCTAAAATATACATCAGTGTTGACTTCCCCGACCCCGACGATCCCATAATTGCCGCGAACTCCCCGTCGTTTACTTCAAAAGAAACACCTTTCAAAACATGGGTGATTATATTGCCATTCTGGTAATCCTTAGTGATATTCTTAAGTTTGATAAGAGTTGACATGGAAATGAAATTTAGAATTTAGAAAATAGCATTGTTGCTTCTTTGTTTTTTATCCGCAAAAATCAGCATTTATCCGCGCCTTTGGTCGGTGTTCATCAGCGCGCCATTAAAAAATAGACATAGATGAACCTTGTCCTCAACTTGATTGGGAACTAACTAAAGCGCAGGCAAACACAGATAATTTAAATCTGGAGTTCAGACTTCAGTCTGTAATCCCGAGTACTCGGCAGATTGAAACTTAAACTTCGGAAAATAAAAATCTTTTTACAAATTTTCAATTTCGCTTAGCTCGTTTAAGATGTCCTGATAAGCAACCGCTTTAAATTTAATTTCGGGATATTCTTTTCTAAACTTGGCGTATTTTGATTCTTTAAAATTCGCCAAGTCAAACTTTGCTTCATAGGCCATTTTTTCATCAATAATAAAATCCACTTCATTCTTGCTTTGGGTCCGCCAGAATTTAATTTTATCCAACTCTCCCGTTTGACGCAAAAATTTTTTAAAAAGGATGTTTTCCAAATACGCTCCCTTGTCCGGACGTTTTTCAATTGGCTCGTAATTGTTTAGAAAAAAATTGCGCAGGCCCAAGTCGTAAAAATATACCTTGGGCATTTTGGTCAGTTCCTTTCTGACATTGCGGAAGAACGGTCGGATGAAAGCAAGCTGATAAGATTTTTTCATTATATAAAGGTATTCTTCCACTGTCTTGCCGGCCATTTGAAAAGTGTTCGCCAACTCCTCGACATTAACTAGTTCTCCCGTCTGGTTGGCCAAAGTTTTCAACAAAGAAAAATACTTTTCGGCGTTTTTTATTCCCGCGTCCCGAATGTCTTTTTTAAGATAAGACGATCCGATTTCTTCTAATAGTATCTTTTTTACATCTTTATCTTTTGTTAAGGCTACTTTTGGATAGCCGCCATAGATAAGAAACTCTTCCCATCTTTTTCGCAGTCTTTTCTGATAATAGCGAGACAGCTTCTTTCCTTTTTGCTTTAACAATTCTTTTTCCTTGTTGAACAGTAAAAATTCTTCAAAATTTAACGGAAAAACTTCAAATAAAAACTTTCTTCCCACAAGGCTGTCTTTGAATTTTTTGTCCAGATAAAACGAAGATGATCCGGAGGCAATGATTTTTATCCGCTCTCTTTTTTCGTCATAAAGCAGTTTTAAAAAATTGGTGGGATTGTCAAGGTATTGGATTTCATCAATAAAAACAGTTTGCTTTACCCTTGATTTGGAAATCAATTCAAAAATATTGTAAGGATGTTTGTTGAGCAGTTTTAGGTTTTCCAGATTTTCTAAATTAAGATAATGGCAGAACATCCCTTTTCGTTCGCAATAATCCTTCAGCATTATCAAAAGAGATGTTTTTCCCGTCTGTCTGGCGCCGGTAAGAATAATAAACTCGTCTCTAGGAATAACCTTTTTTATTTTTGACAAAATATTTCTTGAATAAAACATAGGCATAGTTTTTAATAATTTATAACCTAACAAGTATAATAATATCAGATATTTTTATACTTGTTAACATTAGTAATCCCGGAGTTTGTTCTTTAGAGTGTAAACTTACAGGTTAAAACCTGAGCTCCAAGTATTATTCCTCCGTAAAAGTAACTACTTCCCAGCCTTCCTCTAGACCGGAAATAATCTCTGTTTTAACATCTCCTTTCAGTCCCGTTTTCACAAAAACATCTTCCGCTTTTCCGTTTTTTAAGACCTGAACGAATTTGCGATTATCCTTTTCTTTAAGCGCTTGAAAGGGAATTGTAAGGACATTGTCTTTTCGGGCGGTAATGATATCAAGATTGGCGGTCATACCCGGCTTGATAATTTTGGAGTCGCCTGTAAAGACAATGGTTGTTTTGTAATAAATTACTCCCGCCACTTCTGTCTGGGCGGGATCTATTTCAGTGACCGTTCCTTTAAATTTTTCATCCAATCCCAACGCGTCAAAAGTAATTTTTACCGGATCGCCGATTTTTACTTTGACGATATCAACTTCCGAAATATTGGCTTTGATCTCAAAATTGTTAGAAGTGATAATGGAAACGAAAACTACTGCTGGCGTGATCAGTTCGCCGACTTCGCCATTCACTTGAGTAATTATTCCCGCCCGCGGAGCGATAAGAGTAGAATCGTTTATTTGGCTGGCAATTAAATTCACGCTTGCTTGAGCTTCTCGGACTTGGGATTGATATAAAGAAATTTCGGACGGTCGCGGCCCCGCCTTTTTTAACGCCAGCTGGTCTTGGGCTTGCTTAAGCGATCCTTCCGCTGACTTGACGGCATTCTTAGCGGAATTTATTTTTGAATTGGCTGCCGTTTGAGTTGCCATCAATGTCTTTTCAGCGGAACTTAAAGAACTCTCTGCTGAATCAACTGCCGCCTGAGCAGAATCCAAATTGGTCTGGTTGGTAATTTTCTGCGAAGAAATATTTTGCGCCGCCGCGGTGATATTAGTTAGAGCAGTGTTGATATTCGCCCGCGCCGCGGAAATGCTGGATTTTAGCGCGTCCAATTCTGTTTGAGAAAGTTTGGAGGAAGTAATCGTCGCTCCAAGAACATTGCTCGTGTCGTTTAAAGTTGTCCTGATTTTTTCCAGCGTATCTTTTATTTTAGTTAATCCCTCGTCAATATTTTCAGGAGTTAAATCAGAAGCGATGCTATTAAGATAATCTTCCGTATCATTATAAGAATTTTGCGCTATCGTTTTGCTTTGAGATGAATTGTTAAGATACTGCATATTAAGAACACTTAAAGTATCCTCCGCATCGTCATCATCCAAAACAGTTTGATTGGTGTCCAGCGAATTATCGGCCGTCAATAAAGCGCTGTTTAAAGTGTCCCAAGCGTCATCGTAATCCTGATTAAGATTATCTTCATTGGCGGTCTGGGTATTGACCAAACTTTGGCGGGCGTTGTTTAGGGCTACTTGAGCGCTTGTCACACTCGCCTCGGCGCTGGCAATGTCTTTTTCGGCGCTCGCTTGAACATCCGCTAAATTTTGCCGGGCGTTGGCCAAAGCGATCTCGGCGTTCTCAACTGCCGTTTCTGAAACTTTAATATCTTCTGGGCTGGCGCCTGCCAAAAGTTTATTTAGATTAGCCACCGCGGCGCTCAATCCCGCTTTCGCTTTCGCTAGCTGGGATTCTAATTGGGCGGTTTCCAGTTTTGCTAAAATTTTTTCTTTCTCAACTTTATCGCCCACTTTAACATTTATTTCTTTTATCTTCCCTGAATTAACAAAACTCAAATCAACGCTCCCCGCCGCTTCCACCGTTCCCGTCGCCGAAACTGTTTGAATCACTTCGCCTTTTACAACTTCTGCTGTCGTATATTTCGGTCCCTCTTTTTTCGTGAAAGTAAAAGCAACATAACCGCTGATGGTGATTATTAGAATTAAGGTAATAATAAGATTTTTTCTTTTCATGTCATTGTGTT